>Ga0126371_10001909_pt1 | contig 17808 bp, 15 predicted proteins | sample PanSoiMetaPlot_4_FD_110145 | JGI IMG/M metagenome (GOLD analysis project Ga0126371, IMG submission 110145) | Tropical forest soil microbial communities from Panama - MetaG Plot_4 | ecosystem: Environmental > Terrestrial > Soil > Tropical forest > Bulk soil | place: Panama | collected 2016-02-17 | reverse complement strand
CAACCCTGTTAATCTGGCGTTGAACGTGAATTCTGCTCGTTTCTCAGCGCCTTCATTTCACTCACGCCGAGCGAAAACCGACGAGGAACATGGCCTTAGCGACTTCAGGATTGGACATAAATGTACTCGAGACGAGCCCGTCCTGTAGTTCTCCACCATTAGTGCTACGATGCCGAGGCCAATGCCGACCACGTCTGGATCGTACCACCCGGTTGATGGATTGAAAGCATTGATGTAGCCGTAGCGTGTCCAAGCGCTGGGAAAATGCTCATACAAGTTTCGCAAGATGGGGAAAAGGGAGGCAGCAGCGGACTGCTGGTTGAAAGGGGGCACCGGTAAAGTGAAAAAAGCACTCTCCCATGCCCTATCCCGTCACGTTGACGGGCGAACCGTAAGCGGCAATACTGGCCGCGGTCGCGAGGCTGACGCAGTTTATGACGTTCTTTAATCTTGCCGATCACTTTGTGGACCGCCACGTGCAGGAAGGCCGCGCGTCGAAAATTGCCATTCGATGCGGCGAGTCCGTTCGCACCTACGCCGATGTGGCTGCCGACGTAAATCGCGTTGGTAACGCGCTGTTGAACTTGGGTTTGCAGCGGGGGCGAAGAGTCTTGCTATTGTTGCCGGATTGCCCAGAGTTTGCCGCCGCGTACTTCGGTGCCATCAAGGTCGGTGCCGTCCCCGTACCGACGAATACCGCCGCGCGAGCACCCGACTATGATTACTTCCTGAAGGAAAGTGAAGCACAGATTCTCATCGCCCATTCGACCATGTTCAACCAAGTAGCACCTATATTGAACTCCCAGCCGTACCTTCAGCATGTCATCGTCGTAGGCGAACCTCAGCACAACTGTTTGCATTGGGACAAATTGCTTTCCGGAAGTTCGCTCGAACTCTCCGCGGCCAAGACAAGGGAGGAGGACATCGCGTTCTGGCTCTGGACGTCAGGCAGTACCGGTCACCCCAAGGCCGCTGTTCATCTGCATCGTGATTGGCTCTGTTGCTGCCGAAGTTACGCTTCCGAAGTTCTTAGGATCAGCTCCGACGACATAACCTTCTCGTCGTCGAAACTCTTCCACGCGTACGGACTGGGAAATGGACTGATGTTTCCGTTTTACACTGGCGCCACTACCGTATTGTTCCCAGGCAAAGTGCAAGCAGCATCCGTATTGGAAATTACTCAGCACTTCCGTCCAACTCTTTTTTTCTCGGTGCCAACTCTATATGCGCTGATGCTCGAGGAAGTCGAGCATGAAGTGTACTGCTTGGACAGCATCCGGCTTGCAGTTTCAGCGGCCGAACCGCTGCCGGTGGCAACCTTTCGCCGCTGGCAGAGCAAATTCGGAATGGAAATATTGGACGGCATCGGCTCCACCGAAGCGCTTCATATTTATTTGTCGGCGCGGCCTGGCTGTGTCACGCCTGGGAGCACGGGTACGGCAGTTCCCGGTTACGCGCTGCGCATTGTCGATTCGGATGGCTCCGAGGTCCCGGTCGGGACAGTTGGCGATCTGTTGGTCGCAGGAGACAGTATCGCGCCTTGCTATTGGAACCGGCACGAACTGACAAGCGAACGCATGCGCGGCAAATGGTTTTTTACGGGAGATAAGTATCGCGTGGATGCCGACGGCCACTATTGGTATGCAGGCCGTTCCGACGACATGTTTCGGGTTTCAGGTCAGTGGGTGTCGCCTACGGAGGTCGAAAGGGCGCTGATCGAGCACAACTGCGTCTTAGAGGCTGCCGTGGTGCCTTATCGGGAAGACGCTGAGCTTCACACGCCAAAAGCGTTCATCGTACTTCGCAGAAACGTCGCTGCGACTTCCGAGCTCGCGCGGGAACTGCAAGACTTCGTCAAAACCCGTATCGCGCCATACAAATTTCCTCGCCGAATTGAATTCGTGGACCAGTTGCCCAAAAATGCGACTGGGAAAGTGCTTCGTTACAGGCTCCGGGAACGACCTTCCAGTGAGCACCCCCAATAGCGCGATATCATCGCCAGACCTGACGTGGTCATCAATGCAATCGAACAGGTGGTGAGGTCCGTCCGCAACGGCACGAATTTGTAATGCTCGGCAGGCCCTGAACCGGGAAATCGTCCCGATTGGCACTGGAAGGAACCTTTCCGGTTTGCTGACAAACCGGTAGTTGACTCGAACACCGATTCTTGGCCGTCGATCCGAGCAATTCGTTTACCCTTGGAGAATGCCCGACTTGGAAGACCTACTGATTCGCCCAGCGGTTATCTCTGAGCAGAAGGAACTTGAGGATTTGCAGCTGCGCGCATCCCTCACAAATATCGGCGATCGTGAAGCGTTGCTTGCCCACCCTGACGCCATCGAGTTGCCGGTAGCGCAGATTGCCGCGGGTGGTGTATTTGTCGCGATCTGCAGCGGAACGATTGCCGGATTCGCGGCGGTGGAACCTCGAACAGATAGAGAAAGCGAAATCGATGCATTGTTTGTCGATCCAAATATGCGACGTCGTGGGATTGCACGATCACTAGTCGCACATTGCGCCGAGGTCGCTCGTAAACGAGAATCTGCGTTCCTTTACGTAGTCGGTAACCCTTATGCAAGGGAGTTTTATGCCGCATGCGGTTTCGATCTGATTGGGACGTCGGAGACCCGCTTCGGCAGAGGCCTGCTAATGCGCAAGGTTGTTTGACAGCGGACGCCTACGAAGGAGCTATTGGATGGGCCTCCTGTCACAGGTAGGTTGATCGCCCGCAGTCAGGCGAGGAATCCGCGGTGAGATGCAAGGGGCGCGATGGACAATGTTCAAATTAGGCCCGCTCAAGTAACCGATCTTGATCAGCTGGCGCGGCTGTGCGAGGCGCTATGGCCTAAGTCCTCTGCCAAGGAGCATAGCCAAGAACTCCGGCTGATACTTGAGGGGAAAGCTGCGTTAGTTTTGACGATGCCGCTGGACATCTTCGTCGCAGAAGGGAGCGACGGGATATTGGTCGGTTTCCTGGAAGCCGATTTACGTTCGCATGCGGACGGCTGCAACCCCATACAACCGGTAGGGTACATCGAGGGTTGGTATGTTGCGGAAGGTCACCGCCACCGCGGAGTAGGCAGGAAGCTACTTGCCGCGGCGGAGGATTGGGCGCGCAGTCACGGGTGCGCCGAGATGGCTTCCGATGCCATCATCGATAATGAGGTGTCGCAGCGTGCACACGAAGCCTCAGGCTACGAAGTTGTGGACCGCTGTGTGCATTACCGCAAGAAGCTCTGAGGACGCGGAATCGTACGTTGCAGCAAGAGTTGGTGCGTTACGAACATGCACTATTTCCTTTATTTGTTTTCCGTCCGACTTTCTTTGGGCCGTGTGGAGACGCGAAGCCAAAGCAGATTGGTTGACCAGCGACCGGCATGGCGCGACTCCTGCCTAAAAGCTTTGGTCGCATGGCTGTCTTTGCCGCCGGCTATGCTCTCCGTTGCGTCACCCCATGCCGCCGGATAGAATCGGTCCTAAGTTCCGTGGGAGAAAATTGTGCTCCGGGGCAATCTTCCACTTTTTTGCTTGATGGTTCTGCTCAGCGTGGGGTTCGCGGTGCAAACCGCGGCGGCAGCCATCATTGTCGGCGTAGTTTATTCGGAAGGCTCCAACGCGCGCGTCGTTCACGCTACCGTCTGGCTCTACACGGTCGGCGGCATCCGCGTGGGAGAAGCGATCACGACTGATCGCGGAGAGTTTGCCTTCAATGACGCCCCCGACGGACCGTGCATCCTGAAAATCACCGCCGACGGCTTTATGCCGTTGGAGATGGGTATCACCGTTGATCTCCACTCGGCGTCCGGAATCCCCATCTTTCTTCGGCCTATCAAGAAATCCGCATATGAGGCTCCTGGAGGCTCCGCAATCTCAGCGCACGAACTCTCTATGCCACCCTCCGCCCGGAAACTCGCTGATTCCGGGAAGAAAAAACTCTACGCCGACCAAAATCCCGGAGCCGCGTTGCATGATTTTCAGTCGGCCGTCGCCAAGGCACCCGACTATTACGAAGCCTATTATCAGATTGGCATGGTCTACCTCTCGCTGAAAAATCCGGCGGAAGCGGAGGCGAATCTAAAGAAGTCCGTGGACCTCAGCAACCAATCGTATGCGGAAGCCGTGCTTGCCCTCGCTATCCTTCAGCTCGGGCGCCACGATGCTGTCGAGGGCGAACCGCTCCTTCGCCGTGCTCTCGAATTGAGCCCTAATTCCTGGGTTGCACAATACGAATTAGGGAAACTCGAGCTTTACCGCTCGCATCTCGACGCCGCGCTCGATGCGGCAAGAAAAGCCGAAGTCTTAGCTCCGGATCAGCCCAAGGTCTATCACTTGTTGTCGTTGATTCACCTGCGCCAGAAGAACTACCAGGCGGCGGTGGCCGATCTCGACGCTTACATAAAGCTCGATCCCGACAGCCCCGACGGCCAAACCGCCAAACACATTCGAGCCGATGCTAAGCGCAAACTCGACGACGCCCGCCCATAGAGAAATTGGCAACTGAATCGCGGAAGCGGCCGTTAGCCGGGGAACGTGGCTAATGGGAGAAGTTCGGAGTTATTTTCCAAGTGCGCACTATGAGGAACTTGTTCGGTTGACCGAGAGCTAGCCGTGCGAATACTCGACAAGTACCTTATCCCTTGCACTCTCTTAGTTTCTGAAGGAGAATCCCCGTCAGTTATTGTTCCCTTCTATGGTGTGATTCAAGCGTCTTCTGCGGACCTAGGAGCCCCGGTGCGAAAACCATCCCGCGGCGCGATCTTGTTCGCGCTTATTCCATTTGTCGCAATATGCTTCTCCGTGCCTCTATGGGATCGCATTGATCCGGTGATTCTGGGCTTGCCGTTCAATTTCTTCTGGCTAATTGCCTGGCTTCTCCTCACTCCACTCTGCATGTGGGGAGCTTACCGAAAAGAAGCCCAGTGTGCCTCTGACCCGCGTCGTGAAGATGGCGGCACGCCGTGAACGCAAGCGTCGTTGCCCTGGCGTTCATTTCCGTGATTGTTTCAGCGGGCGCATTTGTGGGTTTTTATGCTGGAACTCGCCGCAAGATGGACCTAGAACAATGGACCGTGGGCGATCGAGGGTTCGGCATGCTCCTGGTTTGGCTGCTGATGGCTGGAGAGGCTTATACCACTTTCACGTTTCTCGGTGCGAGTGGCTGGGCCTACTCCAAAGGCGCACCCGTTCTTTATATCCTTGGATACCAGCCATTGATGTATGTGGTTTCTTTCTTCATCCTGCCTCCAGTGTGGGAGGCCGGTCGGAAATACCGCCTCCAAACGCAAGCGGATTTCTTTCGGGTGCGGTATGAGAGCAAGTATCTGGCTGCCTTCGTGGCCCTGGTGGGCATCATCTTCATCGTCCCGTATTTGCAAGTACAGCTCACGGGACTCGGGATGATCGTAGAAATAGCAAGTTACGGAGCGATCCACCGCACGATCGCGATGATCATCTCTTTCTTAATTGTCGCCGGGTTTGTGCTCAGTAGCGGAATCCGGGGCGTAGCGTGGGTCAGTGTGTTGAAGGACTTGCTGCTATTATTTGGGGCGGTGTTCGTAGGTGTGGCGATCCCTTACATTTATTTTGGGGGAATCGGCCCGATGTTCGCGGAGCTTGTGCGAACCAAGCCTGGTCACCTAGTGATGCCGGGCTCCACTACGAATCAAGGACATTTATGGTATGTCTCAACGGTTCTGTTGGTATCGGGCGGGTTTTACATGTGGCCGCAGTTTTTCGGTGCCAGTTTTTCGGCGAAAAGTAGCGACACGTTGCGCCGCAACGCCGTCATAATGCCGTTCTACAGCATCACCATGCCGTTGATGTTCTTCGTAGGCCTTGCCGCAACTATAGTCTTGCCGGGTCTGGCCAATGGCGACCTTGCGATGCTAACACTGGTACGCAAGACTTTCCCGGCCTGGTTTCTCGGCGTGATCGGCGGGGCGGGTGCTCTCACGGCAATGGTTCCAGCAGGAGTGATGATTCTCGCCGCCTCAACTCTATTCGCGAAGAACATCTGCCGTCCGATTCTCTGGCCCAATATGACCGATCAGCAGGTTGCGAAACTGGCAAAAGTTACCGTTCTGGTGATTACTGTTGCCGCATTGTGCTCCGCGATTTATAGCTCCTCAACTCTGGTCGCCCTTCTACTGTTGGGATTCGGCGGCGTAGCGCAGTTCTTGCCCGGAGTGGTTTTTGGCCTGTATTCAAAGCGAGTGACCATGGCGGGCGTCTTTGCAGGAATTGTAGCTGGCGTCTTCGTATTTGTTGCTTTCGCAGTCAGCCGGCACGATCCCATCATGGGTCTCAATGCCGGCTTCGTAGGGCTATGCTGTAACACCGCTGTTGTCATGGTAGTAAGCCTACTTACGCCCACCGAGCGCGGCGGATTTATCGAAATCCGTCGCTCAGACAATGCGGGTCAAATGTCCTGATTAACGCGGGGTCGGAAAGGTGTCGGCGAGTGTCCATGTTTCCGGGTAACCGACGCACGGAGCCGGTATCGCCCTCCTTTGAGGGGACGAAGGAACACCGCTTCAAGCCGAATTTCCGTTGCTATTACTTCTGTCGGCTGCTACTGTGCGCGCGTGTCTAGTTTCGAGAACCGCAAGATTAATCGGCGGAGCTTGCTTATTGGTGGCATCTCCGGTGCGATAGGGGCCAAGCTGCGGACAGCCCAAACGCGCCGCCTTGAAACATTAACTCAGTGGCTGAATGCCTCCCGGAGCAAACGGGAGGAGGCTCTACAGCAATGCTTAGATCGCATTCGAGAAATGGATCCATCCATCCACGCCTGGGTCCAAGTCTTGCCGCAGAAACCGACCGGGGACGGGAAGCTTGCAGGGATCCCTTTCGGTGCAAAGGATATTATCGAGACAAGAAGTTTAGCGACTGAGTTCGGTTCGTCAATTTACAAAGGAAGAATCGGCTCGACAGATGCTGCCATCATTCGCGACTTGCGCCAGCGGGGAGCGATCTTGCTGGGAAAGACAGTGACTACGGCATTCGCCTATTTCACACCCGGCCCAACGCGGAACCCCGCAGATTTGGAACACACGCCGGGCGGAAGCTCCAGCGGCTCGGCGGCCGCCGTCGCGGCGGGGATGGTTCCATTCAGTATCGGAGAGCAGACCGTGGGGTCGATACTGCGGCCAGCCTCCTACTGCGGCGTAACCGGATTTAAGGCCAGCTACGGTTTGCTATCAATGGATGGTGTCCTGCCCTTGGCGAAAAGCTTGGACACACTCGGCTTCTTCACACATACACCGAGCGATATGCTCCTGCTCTGGGAAGCAATGGGACATCCTACCGGGGCTGTGGAGAATCTGGTCCTTGGCGCGCCGGAGTCCGTTCCAGATGTAGAACCTGTAATGCAGGCAGCGTTTAGCGATGCGCTCTCAGCGTTGCAAAGGGCTGGCGTGTCCATCCAATCCGTTAATATTGTCGGAATGCTGGCGAAAGTCGCGGACGATGCAAGGACGGTGTTGTTCTACGAGGGGGCACAATTCCACAAACAGCGTTATAACGAATACGGCGCCCAGCTGGGAAGTCTCGCCGACTTGGTTCGGGAGGGGCTGCAAATTCCTGAAGCGCGCTATGACGAGGCCAAGCGGTCTATCGCGGAGAGTCGGGGGCGAATGGCCGAGATCTACAAATCCACGCCGGTAATCTTGATGCCAGCCGCGACAGGGCCAGCGCCTCTAGGCTTGTCGTCGACTGGCGATCCAAGAATGAACCGTCCGTGGACTGCTTTGGGAACGCCCGCAATCTCAATTCCTCTTCCCGTTCGGAGCGGATTGCCGCTCGGGTTACAACTCACCGCAGAAAACGGCCAAGATACCGTGCTGCTTCAGACGGCGGTTCGTCTGTGCAAGATCCTCGCGTAGGACGGGGCTGTCCTCGCGTCTGCAAAACCCTTGCCTGACTTTCAGATGCGGGACAATTTGTCACGAGAGGATGTCCGAGTTTTGGTTGATTGCAGCAACTCTCGACGTCGGCGCTTTAGACTTACCTTCCACTGAGTTCAAGCAACTTCCACGCCATGGGTTTCCTTTTGCTGAATGCGCGACGGATTCAGGCGCTCCTTCGGCAACAGGATCTTCATCAAATCGTTTGCGCTGCACTCCAGTTATAGGAGTGAACTTGCATTCGTAACTATGAGAATTCTCGACGCCTTTTTCCCGAGAGGTTAAGGGACAGGTGCGCTCGCGGTGGCCAGGTCTTCATTTTCGATCCCAGCAAGTTCGTCGCGTAGGCGCGAGGCTTCCTCACGGTCCTTCTGCGCTTGCAGGCGGGGGCTTACGGCGATGGTGTTGCCAAGCACATCCATAACCTTGCTGACAGCATCCCTTTTGCCCTTGCCCATGTGTTCGAGGTCGTTGATTTCGCTGTCCTGGCTCAGAGCGTCAGCCTCCAGGCCGTCAATGCGAGCGCGAAGATACTGGCTGCGTGCCCGGCGACGGGCCTGATCGATGGCAGCATCATTTACCGGCGCATCGGCGGAGTTGTTACCTTCGTCCTCCAGTTCGTCGGAGAACGCCTGAAGGTTGTTCTGGCCTTTCACGTTCCCCTGAGCGGCGGCTAACTGATACCAGGCCAACGCATTGGCGCTACTCTGCTTCACTCCTTGTCCGTACTGATACATCCACCCAAGTTGGTTCTCGGCGTTGGAGTTTCCTTGCGCAGCGGCTTTGTAATACCAATACAGGGCTTTGGCATAGTCGACTTCCACGCCAGTGCCATGCTGGAAGATGTACCCGATGTTTTCCTGGGCTCCATCATTGCCGTGTTCCGCGGCTTTGTAATACCAGGAAAGGGCCCCCGCGTAATCTTGTGGCTCGCCCCATCCTTCCTCGGCAAAGTAACCGAGCTGGTTTTCGGCCATGGCGCTGCCATGGTCGGCGGAGCGGCGGTACCAAGCGAGAGCCTGGGCAAAGTCGCGCTTGACCCCGAAGCCGCACTGGTAAAAGTAAGCGACCTCGCGTTCGCCATCCGCTAGATTTTGGTCCGCTGCTTTCCGATACCAAGCAAGGGCTTGTTTGTAATCCCGTTTTACGCCGTATTTGCCGCTCTCATACAGAACGCCAAGATTAAACTGAGCGGGCGCATATCCTTGGTCTGCCGCCTTACGGTAGTAGGTCAGTGCCAGTTTGAAATTCCGCAGAACGCCGAAACCATGTTGATACATGGTGCCAAGCTGACTCTCGGCGGGGGCGTAACCCTGGTCGGCGGATTTTTGGTACCAGACCAAAGCCGGCGCATATTCCAAGGTCATGTGGCGCGTACGGAAATAATAATTTGCCAGGTCGAATTGCGCCTGAGCATCACCGGCAGCGGCATGGTCACGAACAGAGGGCAAGTCAGGGTGCTGCAACGAGCCTCGCTGCTGTGCTCGCGCCTGGGGCTGGGCAACGAGCGTGAACACCAACAAAGCTACGAGTTTGGCGCCGGCTCGGAAGCTCATGCAACAACACATATCTTCGCCCCTTAGGAAACTGTCGAAAAATGACCAGAAAGGCTGCGGATGGAGGTGAGGGTATCGCAGTCCTGCAACGCGACCCGCCGCCATCTGCTAGGCGCAGCATTCCACCCGAATAACGGCTATCCATAACAGCCTAGCGGGGAGAACCTCCCATAACTATAGAGCGCGAGTACTAAGGAAACAGAATGTGCTCAATACTGTATTTGCGAAGCGGCGGCCAAGGTAGCGGCAGGGCCACGGGCGGGCCTTATATCGGAGCTGAAAAGTCCCGCGCCTACATACCGCCCGCGGAGACCAGGAGGGTTTTCGCTTGAGCTAGCTCGGGTCGATCCGAGCGGATGCCTTCGCAATTCTTGAGTAACTGGGTGTAGTAGATGCCCGCTTTCTCTTTTTGCTGGACCTGCCTAGCGGCCTGCGCTGCGCCGTAGAGTGCGTCGAAACGGTTGGGGTCGGTGCGCAGGGAAATTTCGTATTCGGTCAGCGCTTCTTGAGGACGCTGCAGGTCGAGTAACATGTCAGCAAGCATTTCGCGGGCGGGCAGTTCGGTTTCGGCTTTGCCGACTTTGTCCTGATCATCGGCAACGGCGCGCAGCAGGCGAACCGCATCGTCGCCGTTGCCCGCAGCGTAAGCGGCCCAGGCTTGCACCAGTTGGTGCTCGTTCTTCAGGCCGTCGACGATGTACGGCCGAGGTCCTTTGCGTGTGGCTTCGAGCAGTTCGTCGTAATGTTTCAGCGCGTTTTGCGCGGCGACTGCGTCGTGAAGATGGCCAGCGGCAACGGCGCGTCCCCGGTAGGTGACCAACTGAACGTCAGGCGGCGCGCTAGCGCTCGGTTGCAGGCCTAGCGCCTCCCTCCACTGGCGGCGTTCGAGAGCGTACCTGACGGGCCCCTCTGCCTGGCGCACCAGCAAATAATTTTCAAATTCGGGATCCATTTGTTCGGGGCGAATCGCTGCGATCTGCTCGACGGTCGCTTTAGCCTTGGCGTCGTCGCCAATTTGCATGTACGCGTACTCGAGGAAGTCCATGGAATGCACTTTATGATGCATCACGTGATGATGCGCAGCCATGCTATCGGCGACGCGAATGGCCGCAACGTTGGAGTTAATGTCGTCCTGCCAAAGTCCTAGGCGCGCGAAGATGTGCGAAGGCATGTGCACGGCGTGAGGGGAAGACGGCGCGATGCTAGCGTATTTGCGCGCGGCGGGAAGAGCGAGACTAGCCATCGCCGGATTGTCGCAACTGTGGATAATGTAGTGTGCGATGCCCGGATGATTTGGTTGCTCGTCGTAGAGCTTGTTGAGGATAGCAACGGCAGCTTTGGCATTGGTGAGATTGGGGTCGCGGTCGGGACCCGAGGCGAGAAGCGAGAGCGCGTAAAAAATGGCGGCTTCGTGGTCGTTGGGATTGCGTTCGTGGACGCCTTGCATGGCTTTGGCGTAAGCGTCGGCACGCTGATTGTGGTCAAATTTATCGGTGTCGGAGTAAAAGACGGAGAGCGCTAGCACATAACCGCGTTCGCGGGCAGTCTTCGGCTTGAGGGAGCGAGCTTTGGCGAGGAGTTCGGCGCCTTGGGCGAGATCGGTTTTGCTGGGGCGATTCCAAAGTTCGTGGTAATGGGTCATTGCTTGTCCCCAGTAAGCCATCGCACAGCGTGGATCTTTTTTGGCGACTTCCTCGAATTGCGCGTCGGCTACTTCGTACTCGAAAGAATGCAGAAGGGCGACCCCGCGCTCGAATTGGGATTGGACCGCCGGAGTACAGGAGGTAGAGAAGGAGACGGCGCCAAGTTCTTCATCGCCGTCGTGATGGTGCTGCGGCTCCTGAGCACAGGACAAACCCGGTGCGAAAGACAGGGCGCTGAGGAAAGCGAGAGGAACGAGTTTTGGGGCCTTCATGATGACTCCAACGTGAAGCGTGAAAAGCGTAGCCACGGCTGGAGGGGATGTCAATGCACGGCCCTCATTGGCGATGGGCAGGCCGCGGAATTCTTGTTACTCGCGCAATTGAGCAACGGAGTCAGTGCCTACACCCACGGATGTGGCAGCGGACCAGTAGGAAGAACTATACTGGCCGGTATCTCTGCGCCTCAAAGATCGTCCCACTGTGCTGAAGTCGCTTTGATTAACGCTTGCCGCCCAAGTCGGTACGAGAAACCGCGCATTGTAAAAGGGCGCCCCGATGGATTAGGTTTTGAGTGCTTGGCTCAACCTCACCTCTACGTTTGACGAAGCAACCTGGGCGGCTTGGCTGCTTTTCTCCGGACATTCCCGGACGTTTCCGGTTCGGCGACTTATCAGCGTGTCCATTACTGCCAGTTTGCTCGCGGTGTGACTGAAGTCAACCCTTTGCCAGCGCTCGGATCGCCCTGATAATACAACGTGAATCGAGGGCCGCAGATGTTGACGAAAACCCTGGCTATTCTGTTCCTAAGTATCACCACCACGACATCCGCGCTTAGAGCTGATGAAGTTGCGGAGAAGGTTAATCAGCTCTTCGCGCCTTTCGACAAAGCTGGCTCTCCCGGATGTACCGTCGGTGTAATTCACGATGGCAGCTTTATCTATGTGAACTCTTATGGCTATGCAAGCCTCGAACTGGGTGTTCCGCTCACACCTGGATCGATCTTCTATATGGGCTCGGTGTCTAAGCAATTTACAGCCGCGAGTATTGTGCTGGCCGCTGAACAGGGCTATCTCTCTTTGGATGACGACGTCCACAAATACCTTCCAGAGCTGCCCGACTACGGCCACCCAATCACCCTGCGTCAAATGCTGCACCAGACCAGCGGATTCCGCGACTTGTTCGACCTAATCTTCCTTTCTGGCATCGATCCCAAGGAGGTCGAATCCCCGACTGACATTCTCAAACTCCTCGCACGCCAAAAGGGCTTGAACAACGATCCTGGCGCAGAGTGGGTCTACAGCAACTCAAATTACTTCCTCCTCGGCGAAGTGATTCAGCGCGCAACTAAGAAATCGCTAGCCCAGTTCGCCGCCGACAACATCTTTCAGCCTCTTGGGATGGTGCACACGCTTTTCTATGATGACAATACCCTGGTGGTCCCGAATCGGGTCGCTGCTTATGGTCCAGGAAAAAATGATCATTTCGCGGTCGATTGGTCGACTACCTATCACCTCGTAGGGGGAGGCGGCTTAATGAGCAACCTCGACGACCTGCGTCTTTGGGATGGGAATTTTTATTCCAACAAGCTCGGGAAAGGAACACTGCTCAGAGAGCTCGAAAGCCACGGTGTCTTGAACAACGGCAATCAGATTAATTACGCGATGGGTCTCGATTTGGGCGATTACCGCGGTTTGCCCACGGTCGAACACAGTGGCGCGCTGTTCGGCTATCGCACCGAATTCCTGCGGTTTCCGCAGCAGCGATTCAGCGTCATCGTGCTGTGCAATCTCTCGAGTGCATACCCCGAGGGCCTCGCCCGCAAAGTCGCAGACCTGTATTTGGGGGGTAATTTCGCACCGGCAACGGGCGAAACCCATCCCTCGTCGGGATTGCCTGATCCTGCAGCTTTCGCTGGCATCTACCTCGATCCTCGTACGAAAACGATCTACAAGTTCTCGGCCGACCATGGAAACCTCATCGGTTGGGGAGAACCCCTGCGGCGCATCGACGCCAACAGATTCTACGATCTTGGCAACGGCGTGATCACTTTCGAAAACGAAAACGGCACCATGCGCGCCTCGTTGCGTATTCCGGGAGAATTATATTTTTCCGGCGACAGGATTCAGCCCCACAGCGTCAGGGTAGTGGAGTTAGGCAGGTTCACAGGCAATTTTCACTCTGACGAGCTCGACACAAACTACGTACTGTCGGTCGAGCAGGGACGCCTAACGCTTAGGAAGCGAGACGAAGCTGTGGTGCCTCTGGATGCGGCTACCGACGATCACTTTTACTCTGGCGATCTCGGGACCATGGTCTTTCATACGGACGCTAAGCATCATGTCTTCGGTTTCAGTCTATTCACGCAACAAGCGCGCGGAATCGTTTTCACGAAGCTGAATTAAATGCGCGTGGAATCCGGCGACGACTTCACGTGCTGTTCATGAACTGGACGTGATGGCCGACAACCCGGACATTATGGCAGAAGTCGTCGATCGTCCCGGTTCCGTGCAAAGTGGGTTATAGTATCCCTCCTGTTCGGTCGGTGCTACGTCCGACAAATGGGGACTCGCCTGGGGGCGCTCTGCACAATCGAAACTGTTGGTACAAATCTGCAATCTTGAAAACCCTCGCTCTCATCTCTTTGGCCTTAATGTCCGCAACACCGATTGCTGCTTTTCCTTTTAGCTCTACACGCTCTTCAACGGAAGCTGCTGTTTCGCATGATCATTCGTGCAAGATCTTGTATGCAGGCTTCGTTGGCGCGATGGAATCGTCGAACCGCAAAGGTTCTGGTGTAGTTCAAATCCGAGACGTCCTGCGTGGATCAGCCTATCCTGACGTGTGCTCGGAGTCTTTCATCCCGCTCTCCTGGGAATCCTGTCGCAACTGGATTCTGCGCCAGTTTCCTGCGCATTCCGGTCCCTTTACGCAAGCGGAAATTGACGAGGCTCCCCGCATTATTCTTCTCGGCCATAGCACGGGCGGCTGGGCAATGCTAAAGGTGGCGAGGGACCTTCGGGATAAAGGCATCCCCGTCGAATTAACAGTGCAGCTGGATAGCGTCGGCATCACTGACTACACCGTGCCTCGCAATGTGAAGAGAAGCGCAATCTTTCATGCCCGGGACTTCTTAATGCTCCTGACGACCAAGAACATTCGGATGGAGGATCCACAACAGACGAAATTGGTCGCAAACATTGTCGTGAAAAACGCCTCTCATTTGTCGATAACGTGCGACCCCCGTGTAAAAAATTTGGTCTTGAGCACAGTGGTTGGAATTCGCGAGGATATCGCGAAGTTTTCGCGAAAACCATTCGTTTCTGCTTCCACGCCCTGATTAATACCACCTCGAACAAGAGATGCCCTTTGCTACAACTTTCCGGGCGGATTATGAGCGCGATCGCCTGTTATTAATGATCAACTGACGGCGTCGCTTGCTTCAATATGCTTCTGTATGCAAGAGACTGCAAGATTGAGGAATTCGTTGGCATGAAAAGTGCAAGTTCTTGCATAGCCCGCCGCGCGGGAAACCTGAATCATTCAAAAACAAACCAACTTAGCTACTCGCGGGAGTTGGCAGCGGAATTGCGAGTCGTGACGATGCAGGCCAGGTGTATCTGCCCAGCGGATTTGCAACCGTCAGGAATCCATGAAAACAGGTCATTTCTTGTTGGTCTGTTTGATGACGCTGCTCGCGGCGGGCGTTGCAATGGCCGATGAGACTTCTTTCTCCGGGACGCTTGCAAGTCCGACGTCCACATTTGAAGCAACCCTCACGCTGACCGGCACCTCGGACGTGACCCTGCAGACCTATGGTTTTGGCGGAGGTACGAATCACGCCGGAATTGTGGTTGCTTCGGGAGGGACTGATCCGTTCGTAGGGCTTTTCGCCGGCACAGGCAGCGGCGCAACATTCCTGAACGGCACGTCGCTCGACCAGTCGGATTATTCGTCGTTTATGGGCTGCCCGCCCGCGGGTACCGTATCGAATTTTGGGGGTACCAACTGCGGCGATGTGACTATGACGTTCGATTCATTGGCGGCGGGCACCTACACCGTGTTTCTTTCCGATGGCCAGTATATCCCTAATGCCGCCGTGGGAGCGGGCAGTACGTTCGGCGACGGATTCTTCGACCTCACGGGCGGTTCCTTCTGCAACATCGCAGACTTCACCGGCGGGGTCCAGATGGACTGTCCCAACAATTCCGGCAATTTTGCCCTCGATGTGACCATCAACGAACCGATGGTCCCCACACCGGAACCCTCCGGCCTCGTGCTGCTGGCGACCGGCCTGCTCGGCCTCGCGCGCCATCGCAACCGCCGTGGCTAGCACCAGGCATCCACACCACGCGCGAAGCATTTCAAAAATCACCGAAAGGGGAAACGCAGATGAACATGATGCGAAAGGTACTCACGGCCCTCGGCGGAATCTTCCTGGCCGCCTTGTTTCTGGCAGCACTCGCTCCCAGAGTGACTCGCGCCGTTGCTGCGGCTCTGGTACAGATTGTCCCCGGAACTGCGACGCACATGGGCCAGAACGAGAGCCGCATGGTTTCCTTGTTTTGCGAGGCTGGCAATAGTTTTTGCAACGCCGTGGATGGTTCAGGAAACGTATCAACCGCCGCCTACGAGGTGCCCGCCGGGTTTACGCTGGTAATCACGGACTATGAATATAAATACTCGGCCGCTTCCGCAAGCAACGCGGGCCAGTTGAGATGCGACAATTTCTACGACGCATCCAACGTTTTGTCTCTGCTGCCGATCCCCAGCTGTGCGCTGGTCGACGCAACGGGCTTCGTTTACGGCAAGGAACATTTCACGACGGGCATACGCGTCGGCTCGGGCGTAACCGTAGCGGACTTCGATGCGGCGAGTCGCTTAGGATTCGCTGCTATGCAGGGCTACTTGGTGCCGAACAGCTAGCAGCTATCGGCTAAAGACAATCTGCCAGGAATTCAGGGACAAGATGCTACTTTGCTTCTGCCTTAGCCACCCACAGTGGTGCAAACGAATCACGGTATCGCCAGAATAGAAACACCCAGCAGATCGTCGCCAGCACCGCGGGCTGAGCCCCTGCGTGCTGCATGGTCAAGTGATAGGCGATGATGTTCACAATCACCGGCCCACTAAGCGCAATCGCCAATGGTACGTACCGGCCAAGCAGAAACAGCGCTCCGCTGACCACTTGCGTGGCGCCAACAAGCCACACATAGTGCGAAACAAACAAAGCTCCCAAGAACTGGCCCCACACCCCCTCCAGTTGAGGCATGGGTAGGAACTTCAGGAACGGATTCAATCCAAACACAAAGAACATCAATCCGAGAAGGATTCTGGCGATAATCGTGACTATCTTCATGCGCGCAATGGCTCCGTTTCGTGGAAGTGTACCGCCGGGTCGGATTTTACCTTGAAATGCGCTAGTCGTGGTCGGTCTCGAGGTTTCCCGTAAGCGTTGCCAGCTTAGGCGGTCGATGCGACAACGTCTATCAAGACTTAAGAATCAAGGTCAATACTGAACCTGCTGGCAGACCTCCTCGTTGGTGGGAAGGTGAATGTAACGGTGGGATCGTTTGGCGCGCATTCATCCGCCAATTGGTATTGGCGTCATGGGTTTCACACCGGCAGAGCTTCGAAAATCATGAAACCGGTACCCGAGGGCACAACCCGACTCAGGGAGAGACCGGCATGAGCCAGGAGCTCGCGATGCTCGTCGACTGTGCGCTCGAGGCCGCCAGTGATAACGAGCATATATAAATCAATGGCTTTGCCGACCGAGGGCTGGTTGGGTTCAGAAAGGCCCAGTTCCACGAGGAGAAGCGCGCCGTTCTCAGGAAGTACTTTGCGGCAATTTCGAAGGATCTGCAGAGCCTCGTCGTCGTCCCAATCGTGGATGATGCTCTTCATTAGATAAGCGCGCGAGCCGGAGGGAATTGCCTCGAAGAAATCGCACGCCTGCAAGCTTGCTCGCGAAGCGATCTCACCGGAAAGGAAACCGCGCTCTCTCGCGCGATCAAGGACATGGGGTACGTCAGCCAGAACACCGCGAAGCGTCTTATGAGTTTTGAGGATGTGAGAAAGAAGAATGCCGTTGCCTCCTCCGACGTCGGTAAGACTTCCCCAAGCGGAGAAGTCGTAGGCGGCGGCGACGCTGGGACCGATGAGATTTGAAAAACTGGTCATGGCGTCGTCGAAAATTCTGGCGAGGTCAGGATTTTTCGCAAGATAGGCGAAGGAATCCATGCCTGAAAGCATGCGGCGAGAAGGAAGGCCCGTTTGCAGACTGTAAGCAAATTCCTGAAAGGGACGAGCCACAAATTCGGAGCCCCCAAAAATAAAGAGTGCCCGCAGGGAGCCGGAGACGTCCGAACGAAGAAGGCTGGACAGTGGGGTATTGCGGAAGAAGCAAGGAGCGAACTCTTCAAAGATGCCCTGCCCAGCTAACGCACGGAGAGTGCGGTAGAGAGCGCGTTCGTTGAGCGAAAGTTCGCTGGAGAGATCAGAAGTATTGTGGAGACCGCGCTCAATAGCATCGGAAACGCCAAATTTTGCGACGGCGCAGATGGCCTGATGCAGCGCGAAATGGGCTCGATACTGAAGGAGTTGTGTAACTGGATTTGTACCCGAGGCGTAAGCGGTCATTCGGCAACCTCCGGTGCAAGAGTTGGGACGGGTGAAACCGGGGAAGAAGCGGCGGCGTAGCGGTAT
>Ga0126371_10001906_pt1 | contig 17816 bp, 18 predicted proteins | sample PanSoiMetaPlot_4_FD_110145 | JGI IMG/M metagenome (GOLD analysis project Ga0126371, IMG submission 110145) | Tropical forest soil microbial communities from Panama - MetaG Plot_4 | ecosystem: Environmental > Terrestrial > Soil > Tropical forest > Bulk soil | place: Panama | collected 2016-02-17 | reverse complement strand
TTGCCTCTCACGCGGAACCCGTACGCCTTTTCATTGAGGCGGCCGGTCAGCTTGCTATTCTCCACCGCGACACTGGGGGCCACGCGCCATAGAGCGAACGGCTCGATCGAGGACTTCGGCAATACGCGCGTGATCCACCCATATGCGCCGTAGAGGTTGTTCCCCTCCTGGTGATGCGTAATCCCGTTCTGCGCGGGGTTCACCACGGAGGCAGCGAAGACGGCCGCCTGGAAGCGGTCGACGTGAAAATTGGTGACGACCGCATCGTAGGAACGTGCCTGGTTGCGCCATTCCGAATTGCTGACGATGGTGTTGTTGTAATCGAGGAGCTGGCGGCCGGCGGTGACGGTGACCGGGTGTTTCTCCGGGTCGCCAAGCTGAACGTACGCGAGTTTCAGGTCCCACCTGACGTTGTTGGGTGGTCCAGTCGGCGGTTTTTGGAGGATAGAGCGCGCATCCTGGACCTGGGACACCACCTTGAACCAGGTGGACGGCTGGAAGAGCATGCCGAAGCGGAAGCGGTTGAGCAGATACGAGTCACTGGAGCCAGGGCGGAATCCGCTGCCGCTGTAGCCTTCCCAGCGGAATCGCTCATCGAGGCCGAATTGCAGCCAGTTGGGAAGCTGGTCATTGAGCTTGCCGGTCGGGCGCAGATCGGGGAGGTCGTACCGCTCTATGGAGATAGGCGGCGCCGAGGCTGGTCCGCCTATAGGAGTCAGGGCGGAGTCGGAACCGAGCGCCGCGACCTTGTCATATTGGGCGGAAAGAGGGCTGGCGAGGAGGACGAGGAAGACAGTCTGAAAACCAATAAGGTACGGGGTAGTTGTGCGGCGCATGATTCCTTGGGATCCAGCAATCTATACTATTCCTATAGACATTAGTATGATAGCAAAATCCCGCCGGACTTCCAGTACGACCCGCTGCGCCGAGCTAAAAACAAAACCGCTCCCTCAGATTGCAGCCCGGCGGGTCATGGAGACCGGACCGGCTACCAGAGGGAGCGATGCTGGGTTACGTTCGACTCGGGTCTAGCGGAAACCGCCGAAACCGAAGCCCATTCCCATTCTCGTTATGGGGAAGGTGGTGGATCCGAAGGCCAAAGACGAGGCATCCACCTCAGAAGGGGATCCTGTTGGCGCGCACTGCGGCGGCGGTTCCAGCGTGCCCGTGACTGAGACGGAGGCTCCCATTGTCAAGTGCGAGGCCAAGTCGGTGCTCGGAGTTCCGATGTGCACGAACACTTTCGGACCGGATGCCGGGGTGAAGACGAAGCCGTCAATCGTGCCCAAGTCGCTGTAGTTGAGCTGCGTGATGGTTCCGGCTGTAGCCGGATAGGGCGCCGGCTTCGGCGGCGCTGGTGGCGGATAGGTGATCGAGCCATCGGTGTAACTGGTGACGTGGACAACCTGAAAGCCCGAAGCGAATGTCAGGGAGACCCCGCTGTAGGTGACGTTATCTTTGACAGCGCCCAAGCTGGCGATGCCGCCGCAAACCGGCCGCGAAAATGTCAGAAGTACGTTCGAGCCTACCAGGAATCCGTCGACGGTGGCGCCGCTTTCGGCATAGTTCAGCGCCGTGATTGCGGCACTGACCCCAGTGACCGTGGCGGCGGTGGCGCCGGCCAGACTCGCGCGAGACTCCTCGGCGGTGGCAGTGAAGCTGGCCACAGAAGATACCGTGAAAAGAACTCCAGCTGTTAGTAATATTCTGCGTCTCAAGTTTTTCCTCCGTGCCGGCAGCGCTATCGGCTGCTCGATCTTCTAGATAGACGAAGCCCGTGCCCAACTAGTTCTGCGGGACTTCTCCTTAGGATTTTGGTCACTACACTGTTCTTCGGTGTTGTGAGCAAAGAGTTCCGTTTAGAGCGGCGGACGATCCTGGATATCAAAAGTAAGTGGCGGGTTGCTAACCGCTCGCTATGACATGCCGCGCGCGGCCCGTTTAGTTCGCGGGAGCGAAATAGCCACGCTTCCAGAAGACGCGAGGACGTTCCGTTGCGTCCGGCCAAATCAGCCGGACCTGGACGCGTCTGTACTTGCCACTTGGCGGCAGCGTTTGCGGCTTGTAGCTAAGTACGTATTGGTTGCGGATGGTTTCGCCAATTTCCGCGGCAATTCGGGGCAGATCTTCCAGTTTCTTGACAGGATATTGGCGACCGCCGGTCTGCTCGGCGACACCAGCCAGCAGGTCAGGCCCGGCCAGCTCTTCGGGGGTGGGCCAGTGCGGGTCACGCGCGCCGTAAATACCGATGGCGAAGATCTGCACATCCGCCTCCTGGACCAAGCTCTTGATTTCGTACTCGGTATGACGGCTCCTGTTATCGCCGCCATCGGAAACGATGAGCAGCGCCTTCCTAGAATTTCGGGCGGCTCGCATCTCCAGCAGGGCGAGATGCACGGCATCGAGCAGCGCGGTAGCGCCCTGGGCCACAGCACCCGCCAGATGGTTTTGAATCTCTCGCGGATTCGTCGTAAACGGTTGCTCCAGGCGCGCCCGATTGTTGAATTCCACGAGAAAGAACTCATCCTCGCGATTAGCGGCCTTCAAAAACTCTGCCACCGCGGCCTGGGACTTCGACAGCTTGTTCTCCATGCTTCCGCTGCAGTCGAAGACTAAACCGATCGAGACGGGAGCGTCGTCGCTGCTGAGCGAGAAGATCCGTTGTTCCCTATCTTCTTCAAATAACCTGAAATTCTCCTTGGCCAGACCGAGAACCAATCGATTGAGCCGGTCGGTAACGACCACAGGGATGAGCACCAAGGTGCTGTTCACGCGAATGTCGGGACGCACGGTGGTCCCCGAAGGCCCCTTCAGTGTGCGCGGCTCGATTGCGACTGAAGAATTGCCAATCGCCGCGAGCCGGTCTTGGCAGACGGCAGGCAGGACAACAGTACAGGCAGCACCGAAGGCCAGCAGCACAAGGCGTAAACGCATCAGGCTCCCTTGGAGCGGACCGGACACCGAAAGCCAAACTCAATCTCTACTATAGGACCATCTTGTCCGAAAGGGAAGTGCGACGGGCGATCTCACGTAGCGCCGACAACTTGATACCAGGGAGATGACTGCAGAGGGCCAGCATGGCCGAATTCGGCCTCCGGCGCGAGGCCATCAGACCTCGGCTGACGCCAAGGCGGCTCCTTCGACGAGCGAGCGCAGCTTGGCCCAGGCGATCTGCGGATGCGTCCGGCCGCCGAATCCGCAATCGGCGCCAGCGATCACGTTTTCCCTCCCGAGCAAGGAAACGAACCTCCGAATGCGCTGTGCTACGAGTTCCGGGTGCTCCACGACGTCGGTGGAATGAGTAATGACGCCAGGAATCAAAATTTTTCCCTCGGGCAGCTTGATGGTTTCCCAAACCGCGTATTCGTGTTCGTGGCGCGCATTCGCCGCTTCAATCAGATACGCCTGCGCCTTGACGGAGAGCAGGATCTCAACGAGGTGCTGCAATTCCAAATCATGGGCGTGCGGACCGTGCCAGCTTCCCCAACAGAAGTGATAGCGGATGCGATCGTCCGGAAGGCCGCGGAGTGCGTGGTTCAAGGCTTCCACGCGTACCTGGCAGCGGCGCTGGAACGCTTCGAGCCCCATGGCAATGCCGATGCGGTCCCAGAGCGCGGGCAGCCACGCGTCGTCGACTTGCAGGAGGATGCCGGCGTCGACGATGGCCTTGTACTCTTCCCGCAGCGCTTCGGCCAGCGCATAGAGAAAATCCTCTTCTCGCGAATAATATTCATTCGATCGGTAGACTTCCAGGCTGGCCGGAGCGGTGCTGGTCAAGAACAGTTCGCCGGAAGCGCCGGCAGCGGATTTGAGGAGATTGATTTCACGTTGCAAGGCGGCTTGACCGGCGTAGGTAACGGGGCCGGTGCAAATCCAGTGACTGCGGACTCGTTGGATCTGATTGCCGGGCTCGAAGAAGAGCGTGCCGCGCTCAGACGCCCAACGGTAGAAGTCGGCGAAGTCTTCGCGATCCTTGCCGAGGGTGACGATGGGCGGGCCTTTGCGTTGCCCTTCGGTGAATCCTCCGAAGCGGTGGTCGGTGAAGGATAGCCAGTCGCCCTCTTTGGTGTATTCGCCTTCATTGACGACGTCGAGACCGGTTGTGCGCTGGCGTTCGACCAACTGGCGCACGGCAGCTTCTGCGGCGACGCCTTCGGGCGCGGGCAAGCTACCCACGTGCGTGGTCAAGATCCTGCTGGTGCTCCGCTGCATGGGTCGATTATAAGTGGTGGGAGGATGGGATCGAGCAGTTGCGGTTCGAGGCGGCTAGAACGAAAAGCGGGCGCCGCCGTTGAGGACTCTACCGTCGAGCGGGGCCCAAGCGTCCACAGTCCATCTTCCGTCAGACTCGCGAGCCGGGAGGAGCAACGGGTCCCAACGGGTCTGGCGGACGTTGGTCAGATTCTCCAGATTCAGGAAGAGCTTCACGTGCGCCGCGATTTTGTGCTCACCCATCGCTCCCACGAGCACGTAGGGCATGGATTGATTTCGATACGGGTTGTATTCCAGACGTTGCCGGCCCGTGTAATAACATTCCAAACCGATCCGGGTCGTGCCCTCTTTTTCCCACATGCCGACAAGCCCGAGGCTTTGGCGGGGGGTCAGCGGGACGTCGACGCGCCCATCGGGTTCGCGTTCGGAGGCGCGCACGTAGGTGTAGGAAGCGGTGGCCGAAAACGGCGACTTGCGCCAGGTCGCCAGTAACTCCGCGCCTCTGTTCTTGGTCGGCCCCGACAGGTTGTAAATCGCATACGTGACACCCCGATCGACGTACACGGGATGATCGATATTTGAAGCAAAAAGTGTTCCGGTGACGGAGAGAGGGCCCAGGCTCCGTGTCAAATCGATCGAGGCAGTGCGGCCGCGTTCGGATTTCAGAGGAGCAGGCAGCAGGAGTCTGGCCAGTCCAGCCGCTTCGGTCTCTTCGGTCAGCGGCGTCGGGGCGAAGAATCCCTGTCCGGTGGAAATGCGGCTGGTCCACCCACTTCGGCGGAGAAGGGCCGAAAGGCGCGGGCTGAAAAACGTCCCATAGCGGTTATGAAAATCCACGCGGGCGCTGCCCGACACCGTCAGCCAAGAGGCCAGGTTGAGATCATCTTGCGCAAACAAACCGGGCGCGTCAAACGTATAAGCGAACCGCGGAACGTCGTGGGGCCGAAATACATCGCGTTGATCAGCGAAACCGGCGACCCAGGTATTCCGGCCTGCCGTTCCTTTTAAGGAGAACTCGCTGAACAACAGCTCGTGCCGGTCTCTTTCGATGTCCTCACCGAACTGATGCCTGTGGTCTTGTTCGGAAGCGGAAAAGCGCGCCGTGGCGATAACGCGTGTCCCCAAGGTGTGCTGTACATTGCCGCCGAGATCGTAGCGTGCGGTTTTTAGCGCCTCAACGTAGGGCTGGCCGGTTGCAGGAAGGCTCGCCCCGGAGACTGTACCGCCCGATCGATCCTCGTAGATGACGCCACCGGTGAGCAAGGCGGTTCCACCATTCTGGTTGTCCCAGTAGAAGCGCGGCCGAAATACGCCGCGCGAATATCCGGCGACATCGGCCCAGCCGTCGCCATTCACATCCTGATGCTCTTGAAAATATCCGCCTCCCAGAACCGAAGCGCCCCAGTGGGACGAGATCTGCGATGCCAAGAACATCGAGAAATCGGTTTCCCCCAACGAAGACCGGTTGAAAAGGAACTCGCGAACCGGCTCAGCCGCGGGGCGGCGCGAGACGAGGTTGACCACTCCGGCCATGGCGGCGCTGCCATAGAGCGCCGAGGCATTGCCCTTGATGACCTCCAATTGAGCAAGATCCATCGGTGGAATTTGCAGGAGGCCGAGGCCGGCGCCTTGCTGACCGAACAGCGGCAGGCCGTCCGACAAAAAGGCCGTGTACCGGCCCACCAAGCCCTGGACCCGGACGCTGGCGGCTCCGAGAGCGGGCGACGTGGTTTGCACGCGCATACCACCCATTTCGTTAAGCAGCATGCTGATGTCGCCGGGCTTCATGGCGAGTTCCTCATCGATCTCGTCTTGCGCGACGATTTCGACATGAAGCGGGGAGTCTTGAACCCGGACATCCGTACGTGTGGCGTAAACGGTGACGTCTTCTTTTTGCTTTTCTTTAAGTTGCAGCTCGACTTGAACGGTCCATTCCCTAGCCGCATCGATATCCAGAGATGCGCTTGCGGGGAAGAAGCCCTCCTTAGTGACCCTGATATCCACGTGTCCCAGAGCGGCAGGGATGACAGACACTCCGTCCGCGCCGGTTCGGCCGCCCTGGCCGCCCGCCGTGATTTCCGCATCCGGAACCGGGCCTGCCGCGCTGGTGACTTCGACGCGGATCGCCGGCTGTGGCGTCTGCCCGAACGCCGAAGCGGTTACGAACATCAGAAGAGCCCAGAATCCGCGATCCATATCCTCAGGCTGAGCATACAGGCTATAGTCGCTATAGGGTCAAGGAGAGGGACCGGAATGAACATTGGGGAGCTGTCCCGAAGAACGGGCGTGAAGGTGGTCACGATTCGCTACTACGAGGCGATCGGCGTTTTGCCAGTTGCGAAGCGTACTTCCGGAAACTATCGCAGCTACGGAACAGAGCACCTCCGCCGGCTGCGGTTCGTGCGGCGGTGCCGCGACTTGGGGTTCTCGCTCGATCAGGTTCGCGATCTGCTACGGTTGTCCGCCGAAGATAGACCATCCTGCGCGGAGGTATGCCGGATGGCCGAGCGGCATCGGAAATCAGTGGAAGACAAGATTGCCGATCTCAAGCGGCTGGCGTCGGAACTGCGCCGCATCAGCGCATCTTGTAATGGCCGCAGGAGCATGGCAGACTGCCGCATCATGGAAGCTCTTTCTTGTTCTTGAGTGCCGGCATCGAGCCTCGGCGCCGTTGACCGCGCGGCGGGGGAAGATTAACCTCACAGTATGACCTCAGCCGACGCACTGGTGTACCTGCGATATTCCGCCTGGGCCTCCCGGAAAGTAATGGAAGGGGCACGCGCGCTTTCCGACTCTGACTTTGAGAAGCCCGTCGGCGTCTCGCATGGCAGTCTTCAAGGCACACTCGCCCACATCCTTTTCGCCGATTGGATCTGGTTCACGCGCGTCGTCGGGCCGATGGCGGAGCCCCAGCAAACGCGCGAGGCGCTGGAGAGAATTTGGCCGGAACTACAGGACAAGTGGGTGACCTGGGCCGGTGACGCGAGCGATGGCGAGATGAGCCGGGTGGTGGAGTTTCAGTCGAAGTTGTACGGCCCAATCGCTCGCCCGGTCTGGCAGATCCTTCTGCACGTGGTCAATCACGCAACGCTGCACCGCGGCCAAGCGATGTCCATCCTGCGACAGATGGGAATCGCACCACCGCACATCGACTTGATGAACTTCTTCGAGGAATCCGCAGCTGCGGCGGGAAAATAGGGCGGCGAGTCGCGCACGAAGTATGAGGCTGCGGTGGAGCATTTGCTTTCTGCTGTTCGCGACATTTGTCATGTCGTATGTGGATCGCAGCCTGATGCCGCTGGCGATCCCGTTCATCGCTCGCGAATTTCAGATATCGCCCGCGGTAGCGGGGATCGTGCTGAGCGCATTTTTTGTAGGGTATGCGTCGATGCAGATTCCGGGCGGCCTGATCGCCGATAGGATTGGCCCGCGCAAGACTGTGACCATTGGCATCACGGCCTGGTCGGTGTTTAGTGTTTTGACGGGACTGGCGCGCAACCTGACGCAACTGATCTGGATCCGGATCGGTTTCGGGCTATGCGAAGGAGTGCATCCTCCGGCATCGTTGAAAGCGATCGCAGTCTGGTTCCCACGGGACGAGCGGACGCGGGCCAGCGCCGTGTTCTTATCGTCCAACACCATCGGGCCGATGGTAGCGCCGGTGCTGTTCGCTGCCGCCATGAGCGCGTTCGGCTGGCGGGGAGCGTTTCTTGCCATCTCGGTTCCAGGCTTTCTGCTGGCAGCCGCGGCGTATTGGTATCTGCGGGACCACCCCTCCGAACACCCGAGAATCACGGCTCGCGAACTGGCGGAGATCGGGAAAGAAGCCCAGGCGCGAGAACCAATTCCTCTGAGCGGCGTGCTGCGGCACAAGAATCTCTGGCAGCTTTTCTTCATTTATGGGGCGTGGGACGCGACGTGGTGGGGTTTCCAGTCATGGCTGCCGTCGTATTTAGTCGACCGGGGATTCACGCTGGTCAAAACCAGTGCGGCGGCATCACTGCCGTACGCGGCGGGCTTCGCCGGCATGCTGATCTCAGCCAGGGTGTCGGAGCGGTTGCGGAACCGGCGCGCGGTGCTAATCGCGGTTCTGCTCGGCGACGCGATTTGCATGTTGCTGACTTCGATGGCGACCACCAATACGATGGCCGTCCTCTTGCTGACCGCGACTGGGTTCTTCCTGCCGGCGATTCACGGGCCCTTCTGGTCGCTGCCGATGGACCTGCTGCCACGGCATGTGATCGGCGCCTCGCTCGGCTTCCTCAATACGGCGGGCCAACTCGCTGGATTGGCAGCTCCGGTGGTGATTGGAGCACTGGTTCAATGGACCGGACATTATGAAGCAGGCTTCGTCTTCATGGCGATTTGCGCGGGGATTTCCGCATCGCTGGTGTTGACGTTGCGAGAGCACCAGGAGGCTCCGATGAAAGCTGCCGCCGGGTTGTAGGCCGGGCGCGCGCGGTCACTTCTGGCGCGGGTATTTGTAATCGCCCGAGACGTGGCCTTCGATCATGTCGGTCGCGATGCCGCGATCGTCGCGAACGAAGGCATACGAGAGACCGGGGCCGGAAAAGCGGGTCTCGGACTGGGGAATCAGCGCCTGCTTCTCGCGTCCATCCACGGAGACGAACAAGGCGCCCCCGGAGTAAGTGACTTCGACCGTGCGCGGCCGGACTCCCCAGAAACCTTTATAGACTCCGATGTACTTCGACAGAATTTCCGGCGCCACGGTAACTTTGGATTTGTCCGCATCGGAGATCTTGCCGACCCAGTGCTCGCGCCCGCTCTGCCCTTCGTTGCAGACCGCCTGGAGCAGCTCGGTATCAGCCGCCAACGCGGAGCGCACACGGACAGTCCAAGGCCGGGAGTAGGCAGCGGGATCTTCGAACTTCACTTCCACTTCGAGATGGCCGAAATCGGCGCGGTGGTAGCGCTCCGTCATATGCAGCGCGCTGGAGTGAGGATGACCGCCGGCATCGAGCCAGGTGCGGTCGTTGAAGCCGGAACTCTGGACGACCAATGTGTCACCGTCCCAATGGCCGACGGAGTATCCCATCCAGCTCGGGTTGGGATCGGTTTCGAGCGCGCGGCCGTCGAGGAACACCTGGCGGTAGGTGAGATCTTCGTTCAGAATGACGAGCATCGCCGGAGTCTGGACGATTCGCGAAAAGGCTCCGCCGGTGCTGTAAGCCGGGCCTTCCGGTAGACACAAGTAGCGGGGGCTGTCCTTGCCAAAATCTTCCTTGCGCTGCTGGACCAGGGCTTGCGCCCAAGGCTTGACGTCGCCGGGCTCGAGATCCGTGACAACGTTGGCGCCACTCCATAGACCGGTGAGATCAGGCTTGCCGTCGGCTGTGCGGGGCGCGGGAGCAGCGAGGTTCGGTTTGCCATCGGCGGTGCGCGGGATCCCGGGTGTGGGATGCTGGAGCCACTGCGCGGCCAGCGGTGCGACGAGTACAGCGAGAGCGAGGGCCGGGGAGAAAATCTTCATAAGGCGAAATCTCCTGGCGGATCACTATACAACATTGAATCGCCGGTGGCGTGGCACATGTTGGGGAATTGGCTGTCGACGCCACCAACGCCGCGCACGGCGCCGGTGCGCGCCGCGCCAAGCAAGCAAGTTATCAAGATCCGGCGATGGCGATTTCGGGATGATCTCGCGGAGGATCGGCGCCGCGGGACTAGCCCCGCACTTCGAGGTTGCGGCTCAGCGAAAACACCAGCGGCGTTTCGACCGGCAACTTCACATTCTTCTTCCCGGTGATTAAGGCAGTGGTGGTTCCGGCGGCGGCGCCCGCTCCGGCGCCAATAGCGGTTCCGACACCGCTAATTTTCCCGAGCAGCGCGCCGACTCCGGCGCCGCCGCCGATGAGCGCAGCATTTCGCTTTTTGTGATCACCACTCCGATGCACGTCCGCCGCAGTCTGAACCCGATACGTAGCGCCGCCCAAACTGAACGAATCGAGCGCCAAGGCCAGGACACCCCGGCCGCGCAGCCTGCCGGATGCCTGTGCTTCAGTGACGCGCCCTTCAAATACGGTTCCGGCCGGAATCAGGGTGCGGCCCCGGACTGCGACCGGGGTATCGAGAATTGCGGAAAACCGATCACCGGCGTGAAGGCTCCTGGTGTCCAGAGTCTCGCCCAAGCGGACGGAGAATTCGGTTCCTGCCGGGATCGTGACCTTGGGCGTTGGAGCCGGCGCCTGGCGCTTGAACGGGCTCGGCTTTGGCGTGGATTCCTGAGGCTGCAGGCCCGCGGCGGGTTTCGGAGAGGGCGCAATTCCCTTCCCTTGGCCTTGTGCGCAGAGCACCGGCAAAACCACGATCAATACGGTAATGGCGTTCGATATTCGAGGCTGGGTGTACATAAATGGATGCCCTCCCATTTCTTCTCGCCCTACTGTTCCCTCAGTTGCCGCAACTCCCGGCTGCTGGATGGTTGCTTGGGCCGATATCGCGGCGTCACTTGTGCGGCTCGAACCCATCCCTCCCGGCCGGCCATGGAGCCTTCCAAGACTTCTACCTTCAGGACGCCGTTCTCCGTTTCGCGAACTTGAATTGGCGTGCCGCTGGGAACGGTGAACAGCGAACCGTTTTGGATCAGATCTCCGAGCCGGCGGGGATTTTCGGAAAGTTCAACTACTGCTGACGCCTCCAGACCCAGGACAGCGACCGAACTTCTGCTCACGAGGCGCGCGGTGATCTGATTGGATCCGGGGTCATCCTGCGTGGCAGGCAATGCAGTCCGGTCGTTTGGGCGCGCAGCGACCGATTCGGGGACAGGATTCGGCGCCACCTCCGCGTCGCGGGCTTCCTCAGAGGCTGTTGAAACAGGGGCCACCGCAGGGCTACGTTTCGGAGAAACGGCGGGCACTTCCAAACAGGCGGCCGGCAAGACCGGACGCTGCGCGGCCGCACTCCGCCGGATCCGGCTGGTCAAAGAAAGGCCGCCTGACAGGCCGACTACAAAGAGACCGACCCAAAGCAAGTCATATTTCCAATTCCGCAGGTCCAGGTCGGGCACCAGAGAGTGCGGAACGGCATTTGCCAGGCGGGATGGAACCGGGCCTTTTGGTGCAGGCGGTTCTTTGGGCGAAGCCTTGTCGTGTTTGCGCGGTGTCCCGATATTCAACAGATCAGACCCGAGCCGTTGGCCGCAGTCGAGGCATACGGCATAGCATTGGTCCTCACCTCTCGGAGTAAAAGGGAACGTCTTGCGCCGGTGACGGCATCGAAAAACGTGCTTCAGCAGGGTCTGTAAGGCCGAATCCGTTGGCTCTGGACGGTCGCCGAACGCCTCGCGTTCTTCCATAAATCAGGCCTAGTGGAAATACGATGCGATGGGAAACACTAACCCTGTCTTGGGCACGGGCAGGATCGAGAGCGGCGGCTGCCGGAACCGCGCGGTGTCGTGAGCCTGACTCGGCGCCGCGATCTGTCCGCACAACCGGCCGAACCAGTCGTCGTTGCGCAGGACTTTCACCCAGTAAATCCTTGCGCGATCCCCGGCGTCGGCGAAAAATCCAACTCCTCCGGCGAGCAGCGTATCGTCAGACCACGAATCGACCTCTTCGCCTTCAATGGACGCGGTGTAATGGCTCCCATTTACTTCCACCGAAACGTGGTACGGCATCCCGTTGTGGATCATGACAGAAAGAGGGACTTGCACCACGTGGCCGCGGCGTCCCTGCACAACCGGATAGTGCGCCATCGAGAGAACGGGCCGGAGTCCGGCGCGCAGGACGTTCACCTTCATGGCGTAATAGTTCTGCGTGTCCTTGCCGCGCACGACCCAGCTCATGCCGTTGCTTTCGATCTGGCCGAAGAAATCCATGCGGTAGTCGGCATAGTTGAGGGTCGGCTGGAACAGAGCGAGCTGCCCGGGACGCACGTAGCCATCGGCGCTGCGTGCCCAACCGGGCGCCCACGCCTTGGATTGGACGCCCCAAGCGGCCATCCCGCCGTCAAAGTTCTCGGCAAGGTACGATGTCGCGCGCCGGGATGCAGCGGTGCGAAGCCAAGCGACGGGATGCCGGATTCCGCCCGTCTCAGAGCGCGCCGGCAACGAAGGGGGAGCGATTGCAGCCGGATTCGAGATGGTAGTTGAGGAAACCCGTTGGCGCGGGGCGTTGAGCAGATCCGTGACGAGTTTTGCTGCGGCGGGACCGAGCGAGAACACAATCACGGCGATCGCCGCCGCGGCCGCATACCGGCGCACTTTAGGTAGATTCGCCGCAACGGCGTACTGGCGTACTTTGCGTAGATTCGCCAGAGCAGCGTACTGGCGCACCTTGCTGAGATTCAGAGCGAGCCTTTCCGGCTCGATCTGGAGGAACTTCGGCACACTGGCATCCGGCTCATCGGGACCTGCTTCTTCCGACTGCAGCCGCTCGAAGATCGGGCGGGCTTCCATACGCGGTATTTTCAATTGCGCGGGGTCCGCAGATACCGGAGGCTTCGGAATTGGCCGCCGGACTTCTTCGTCCCGGCTACGGCTGATCAAAGCGGATGGAGGCGCGGCCGGAGTTGCCGCACGCTCCCGAGGCGGCTGTGCGGAGGATTCTTGAATCCGCCGCAACGCGAGCTCGACGCGCTCGTGGTACTTCTCGCGATGTTCTAGGCTGCAAAAGTCCGGATCGCGCCGGACCTGGGAAGGCAGCCAATATTCCGTACCGCAAAAGAGGCACCGCAAGATTCTTCCTCCGTCGTGCCCAAAGGGGCCGTCCTGGCTGATAAGAACAGCGATGCGAGAATCAGCAATCCTTCGGCCAGATGCGATTAACCAAAAGGAACCCACCACACAGAATCAGTCATTTGCGTCTCTTCCCCGAATGGACTCGGTTAGCGCACACCGGAAGTTAACACTCAGAATTACATGACGCGAATTCCGCATCGCGTAAGGGTTGCATGAGGGGAATCACGGAAGCGGTCTGCGTGGGAGCCGGAAATCAACTACCATAGACACTGACGAAGCTTTTTGCGTCTCGCCTCATCTACATAACAACACCATGTTTCGGGCCGTCCGGGAACAGTTCGATACCATCTTCCGAGAAGACCCCGCGGCGAAGAGCGTCATCGAGATCTTCCTTTGTTATCCGGGTTTTCACGCGGTGCTGGCGCACCGGTTCGCGCACCGGCTCTATCGATGGCGCGTGCCGCTGATACCGCGCGTGATCTCGCAGATCAGCCGGTTTTTCACGGGCATCGAAATTCACCCCGGCGCCACCATCGGCCGGCGCTTCTTCATCGACCATGGGATGGGCGTGGTGATCGGCGAGACCACCGAGATCGGTGACGACGTGCTTCTGTACCAGGGCGTCACCCTGGGCGGGACGGGTAATGAGACCGGAAAGCGGCATCCGACGTTGGGGAATGGCGTGGTGGTTGGGACCGGCGCGAAGATTCTGGGGAATATCCGGATCGGCGATCACGTACGGGTGGGAGCAGGCTCGGTGGTGGTGCACCCGGTGCCGGATTACTCAACCGTCGTCGGTATTCCCGGGCGCGTGGTGCGCATGCGCGACCAGGATGGCGTGCTCGAGCACGGCCGGCTGCCCGATCCGACCGGACAGGCGCTGGAAGATCTCTCTCAGCGCATCGCGGAACTGGAGGCGATGATGCGGAAGATGGTCGACGAGCAGGATCGAGAACGCCGGCAATCGCGCTGAACTGCCCGAAATCCTGCCGGGCGCCAAAATCTCTTACACTGAGGAAATGATTCGCAAACTGCTCCCTCTGCTCCTCATGATGAGCGCGATGGCCTTCGGCCGTATCTATGAACTGCGCACATACACCTGTGAACCCGGAAGACTGGAGGCGCTCAAGGCGCGTTTCCGCGATCACACCGTCAGGATTTTCAACAAGCACGGAATGGAAAGCGTCGGCTACTGGGTGCCGCAAGACGAGCGCTCGAGCAACACGCTGATCTACATCCTGGCGCATCCGAGCCGCGAAGCCGCCGACAAGAACTGGAAGGAATTCCAGGACGATCCGGAGTGGAAGAAAGTGGCGGCGGAATCAGAGAAAGACGGCAAGATCGTGCAGAAGGTAGACCGTGTCTGGCTGGACCCGACCGAATTTTCGAAGCTGAAATAGCCGAATGATCTGGATCGCCAACGGCCAGGGGTTTTGGGGCGACTGGCTGGAAGCCCCCGTGCGCCTGGTCGAGCAGGGGCCGATCGACTATCTCGCGCTCGATTACCTGGCGGAGATCACAATGTCGATCCTGCAGAAACAGAAGCAGGCGGATCCGAAGCTTGGATACGCGCGCGATTTTCCACCGCTGATTGCACGGATCGCGCCGCAAATTCGCGAGCACGGCATCAAAGTAATCGCGAACGCCGGCGGCGTCAACCCGGCGGCCTGCGCGCGCGAGGTGATGCGGCTGGCACCGGGTCTGCGAGTGGCGGTGGTCACGGGCGACGACGTGTACGCGCGCATCGACGAGTTCCTCGGCAAGGGGTACGAGATGCGCGACATGGATACGGGCGAACCGCTGGAGAAGATCCGCGCGCAGATTCTGAGCGCCAATGCGTACATTGGGGCATTCCCGTTAGCCGAGGCGCTGAGCACCGGCGCGGACGTGGTGGTGGCCGGTCGCTCGACCGATACGGCGCTGACCCTGGCCCCGATGGTCCACAAGTTCGGCTGGAAGCCGGACGAGCACGACAAGCTGGCGGCCGGCACGATCGCGGGACACATCATCGAGTGCGGCGCACAGACGACCGGCGGCAATTGCCAGGTGGACTGGCAGACGATTCCCAACATGGCCGACATCGGGTATCCGATCGTGGAAGCCGAGGCGGATGGGACGTTCGTCGTAACCAAGCACGAGGCCGCGGGCGGACGGGTCAATTCGCATGTCGTCAAGGAGCAATTGCTGTATGAACTGGGCGACCCGAAGCGGTATCTGACGCCCGATTGCGTGGCGGATTTCACAAGCATCCGGCTCGAAGACGCGGGGCACGACCGCGTGCGCGTGAGCGGAATTCGGGGCGGGCCGCGGCCGCCGACCTTGAAGCTGTCTATCAGTTACGCGGCGGGGTGGAAAGCGATTGGGACGCTCGTCTATTCGTGGCCGCAGGCGCTGGAGAAAGCGCGCGCGGCGGACCGGGTGGTGCGGGAGCGGCTGCGACACATCGGGTTGTCGTTCGACGAAATTTACACAGAGTACTTTGGCGTGAATGCCTGCCTGGGACCGTCGGCGCCCGCGAACCCAGATCCCCCGGAGGTGCAGGTGCGGATCGGGGTGCGCGGGCCGGACCGCAAAGCTGTCGACCGGTTCACGCGCGAACTGATACCGCTGATACTGAACGGGCCACCGGGGGCTACGGGTTTCGGCGAAGGCCGGCCGGCCGTGCGCGAGATCGTGGCGTACTGGTCGGCGTTGGTGCCGCGGGAAGAAATCGTCACCCGAGTCGAAGTGGTCGCGTGAGACGTCCGATTTCGGTCACGGTTGTCGCCTGCGTCTACCTCGCCGTGGGCATCGGCGGGTTCGCAACCCACTTCAGCGCTTCCGTGACAGATTTCTCAAGATTTGATGGATTCTGGATCGAACTGACCGAGCTGGCGGCACTGGTGTCGGGCGCATTCCTGCTGCGACGGCAGAACTGGGCGCGCTGGCTGGCGCTCGCCTGGATCGCGTTTCACGCCATTATCAGCTTTGGCAAACCAAGCGAGTTCGCCATTCACTGCCTGTTCTGCGCGGGAATCGCGTGGGCGCTCTTTCGTTCCGGAGCAGACGAGTATTTCCGCGGCGTCCGTCCCGATTAGAAGACGGTCGTCATTTTTCGTCGGCCGAGGGGCCGTACATTCCGGGCACCGTAACGTTGAGCAGGCGGAGATAGACGCTCAACTGGCCGCGATGGTGGATCAGGTGGTTCATGAAGCCGCGGCCGCGGAGCGCAGCCCACAGCGGCTTCGTGATCGTCGGGGCGACCAGGATCTCGCCGCCGAGTTGCTCGTCCGTGAGGCTGGCGAAGGCCTGGCGTGCGGTTTGCACGCGCTGGTCGAAGAACTCGAGCAACTCCGCAGTGGTCGCAGCTTCTGCGGGGCGTGAGCCTTGCTTGGTGATGGCAACCGAGGCACCCACCGGCAGCGCCGCCACGTGGTTGGCCAACCGGCCCAGGGTCATCGACTTTTCCGAAGGTTTCCAGGTGAACCGATCCTCCGGCACCCGCTCCAGAATCTTGCGGGTCGCGGCCATCTCTTCCTCGAATTCTAGGATCAACGCGGATTTCCAAGTCGTTTTGCTCATATCCCTCTTCTGTGGTCCCGGCCTGTTCGCGATGATGGCGTCTGACCAAAGGTCAGAGTCAAGCACAATCTTAACGGAGCAGTTGCAGCACACACGGGAACTGAGCCATAACAGACTCTATGAAAGTTCCGCTCTCGCATATCGCGCATACCCGGTCCGGAGACAAAGGGGACACCTGCAACATTGGTGTTATCGCTTGGGAGCCGCGATTCTATCCCATTCTGGCTCGGGAAGTTACCGCCGATCGTGTGAAGCGTCACTTTGGGGGGCTGGTGGCGGGAAGCGTGGAACGTTATGAGCTTCCGAACCTTGGGGCCTTGAACTTCCTGCTGCACGCCGCGCTAGGTGGAGGAGGGACCGTCTCTCTACGCACTGACGCGCAGGGGAAAACCTTTGGCGCGGCTTTACTTAGCATGGAAATCGAGGTCCCGGACGGGCTATAATCGGGCCAATGGGCGCGGGCTCCGTGCGCCCGCCGTCAGCCCTACCTTCCGGAATCCTTCTATGAGCAACGTGCTAGAGATCCACCGGGAAGGACGCCTCCTTTCGATCGCCCTCAACCGCCCGGAAAAACGCAACGCGCTGAATATTCAGTTGTGCGGCGAACTGGTGGGCGCGCTGAAGGCGGCCGAGCAAGATCAGGAAGTCGGCGCGATCCTGCTCACGGGGAACGGCAAATGTTTCTGCGCCGGCATGGATCTCAGCGAAATCAACGACACAAACACCGATGAGATCAGCAGCGTCCAGGAGCAGTTGTTTACCATCGGCGCGCGGCTCGAGAAGCCGCTGGTGGGGGCGGTACACAACGCCGCCCTGGCGGGCGGCACCGGTCTGGCGGCGAACTGCCATATCGTGATCGCGCGCGAAGACGCGCAGTTTGGATTGACGGAGATCCGTTTGGGGCTGTGGCCGTTTCTAGTGTTTCGCGCAGTCACGGCGGCAATCGGGGAGAGACGAACAGTGGAACTCGCGCTGACGGGCCGGATTTTTCCAGCGACGGAAGCGCGGGAATTCGGTCTGGTCCACGAGGTGGCGGCAAATTCGGAACAGCGCGCGCGGGAAGCGGCCCGAGCGCTCGCGGAATCGTCGCCGACGGCGATTCGCCGCGGCCTTAGTTTTGTGCACGAGGCCCGGGGTAAAGATTGGAAGAGCGCCGGTGACATTGCCCGGCGGACTCGGGACGAAGTCTTTGAAAGTAAAGACTTTAATGAGGGATTGAAGGCGTTTCGGGAGAAGCGGGCGGCACAGTGGCCGTCCCTGTCGACCCCTAGATAATGGGTTAGAGCCAGATGAAGTACTATTAGCAGTGGTGGACGTGCTTTACTTTTATGCCGCGCGCGTTTAGTAT
>Ga0126371_10001905_pt1 | contig 17828 bp, 13 predicted proteins | sample PanSoiMetaPlot_4_FD_110145 | JGI IMG/M metagenome (GOLD analysis project Ga0126371, IMG submission 110145) | Tropical forest soil microbial communities from Panama - MetaG Plot_4 | ecosystem: Environmental > Terrestrial > Soil > Tropical forest > Bulk soil | place: Panama | collected 2016-02-17 | reverse complement strand
GGCCACGGCTCGCTTTTGGGGCGAATCAACCAATCGGTCAGCGAAGAGCACGCCTCTATGGACCGAATAAGCTCACCGGCGAGGATGAGAGCCGGCTAGGGGAACCAAAGTCGAACTGGATGAATGTTGGGGCTTATGGAGGCAGCGCCGCGCTCAGCGGGAGTTAGGTCCCGACCAGGCGAGAGCCCGGCAAGAACGGCTGAGAACTGCGAACCACAGGTGCGTGCGGGACGAAAGGATACAAGATGAGCGACCAGTCGGGGCAGCAAAACAAGATCGTGACCGCAAAAGCGTCGGGTGAATTCAGACTTGCAGACGACATTCCCGTTGCACGCCTTGGGTTCGGCGCCATGCGGATCACGGGGAAGGGCGTCTGGGGGCCACCGATTGACCCCGCCGAGGCGATCCGCGTGTTGAAGAGGGCGGTCAAACTGGGAATCAATTTTGTCGACACCGCAGATTCATACGGGCCGCATGTCAGCGAGGAATTGATCGCGGAAGCGCTGTATCCATATCCAGCAGATCTGGTAATTGCGACAAAGGGTGGTTTCGAAAGACCAGGGCCCGACCGCTGGGTGGAAAATGGACGGCCCGAGCACCTGATTTCCGCCTGTGAAGGGAGCCTGCGCCGTTTGCGCCTGGAACGCATTGACCTTTACCAACTCCACCGAATCGACCGCAACGTGCCGCCCGAAGACCAGCTCGGCACGCTAAAAACCCTGCAGGCGCAGGGCAAGATCAAACACATCGGCCTGTCAGAAGTAACCCTCGAACAGCTAAAGCATGCGCGGACCCTTGTGCAGGTGGTGAGCGTGCAGAACCGCTATAGCGTGAGCGATCGTGGTTCGGAAAATGTGCTCAACTATTGCGAGCAGAATAAAATCGCCTTCATACCCTGGTTCCCGCTGGCCGCGGGTCGCCTTGCAGCTCTAGACAGTTTCCTGGCTCGCCTAGCCGCGAAATATGGGGCGACGCCATCCCAATTGGCTTTGGCGTGGCTGCTTGGGCGGTCTGCTGTCATGTTGCCGATTCCCGGAACCTCCAGAACGGATCACCTTGAAGAAAACCTAGCCGCGGCTGCAATCAAGTTGGACGGTTCGGAACTGAACCAGTTAGAACGCGCCGCCGCCACTCGCGCATAATGCCGCGAGTGTGCCCTGGATCCCAACTGCGCTAGTGCCGTTCTGACTGCAGAGGAAATCGTCGGATCGCTCGCTCTGCTCAAACCCTTAAAGAGGACCGCGCAGCAATAACTTGTAACCTAACGATCCAAGACGAATCTATGTGGCACGGACGGAAGAGAAAGTCTAAGATTGCACCTTCCGTCAGAAGCGCAGTCTGCTTTGAGGCTCATCATGACGACAAATGCGGCTCTAGGTGCGACAGACGGCTTTGCCGGCCAATCCAGTGCGGCAAAGGGCTTGGCACTGGTTCGCGTGACGATCGGCGCAATGTTCGTGTGGGTCTTCTTCGAAAATCTAGGGAAAGGCCTGTACAGGCCGGAGGGTTACGCAGGTCTGATCAGGCACTATATCGAGATGGGCCACGCACCAGCGGTGTGGAAAGCGGTCATGGGCCTGGCGGCAAACAACGCCGCCGTCGCTGCTCCCATGCAAGGATTAACGGAAATCTCTGTCGGCATCCTCCTTCTTCTCGGTCTGCTTACTCGTCCAGTCGGTCTTGTCGCATTCTTGTTTCTCGGCAGTCTTTGGATCTCAGAATTGGGCACGGCCTGGATTTGGGAGTTACTGGTTCCGGTGTTGGCGTCGCTCGGGCTGGCGATTGGGCGCGCGGGCCGAGCCTGGGGCGTCGATGCGTTGCTGGCAAGGCGCAATCCCGTGTCGCCGTGGTGGTGATGAGCGAGTCTGCGTGCGCATCTCGGTCATCATTCCTACCCATAATGAAGCGCAGGCCATTGGCAATGTGCTCGCCGATTTGCCTTCCGAACTGGTGACGGAAGTCATCGTCGTCGACAGCAATTCCACCGATGGTACGCCTGATGTCGCTCGAAGGATGGGTGCACAAGTCCTCGAGGAACCTCGCCGGGGTTACGGGCGTGCTTGTTTGACAGGGCTTGCCCATGCGAAAAATCCGGATTTGGTGGTTTTCCTCGACGGAGATTACAGCGACCGTCCCTCTGAGTTGCCGCTTCTTCTGGCCCCCATCCTTGAAGGCCGTGCGGACATCACGCTCGGCTCGCGCCTTAGCAGAATAAAACACACCGGTGCGCTGCCGTGGCACCAGGCGTTCGGCAACCGCCTGGGCGCCGGCCTAATCCGTCTTCTATACGGGGTCGATGTAACTGACCTAGGCCCGTTTCGTGCCGGACGCGCCGACGTGCTCGACGCTCTCGGGCTAGAAGAGCAAACCTACGGATGGGCCGTCGAGATGATCCTGAAGGGGGCGATCGCCGGGTTTCGCATCGTCGAAGTCCCCGTGAGCTATTACCCGCGCATTGGAAAGTCGAAAATCAGCGGTACGCTGCAAGGGACGATAGGGGCGGGGTGGTTCATCCTGAGCCGCATCGTGCGTTATTATTTCCGTCGTCGAAGGCCGGAAACGCCGGGACCATCGTAGGGGCCGGATAGACCGATCCATGGAATCCCATAGCCAAGCTGCTGTGCGTTGCTCATCCGCGAGCCGAACGCTGGTCATTATGGCGAAAGCGCCAAAGCCGGGCCGGGTCAAAACGCGTCTCGCAGAAAGTCTTCCCTCTGCCGCCGTCATCGCCTTGTATCGCTGCCTCTTGGAGGATACCCTCGCGCTGGCCAAGTCGCTGACCGGCGTGGAGGTCGCGGTGATGTGTCCTGAGCCAGATCAAAACGAATTGGCACAGCTGGCTGGCGACACCGTCGAGGTCATAGCGCAAGAAGGCGAAGGCCTCGCGGCCGGACTCACTTCTGCTTTTGGCCACTTCACTGTCGGCGGGCGGCGCGTCATCGCGTTCAATAGCGATAGCCCGCACCTGGCGCCGTCGATTCTCAACAATGCGTTCGAGATACTTGCTACGCACGATGTGGTCGTTGGGCCAACGCACGATGGAGGTTACTATCTGGTGGGCGCCAAGGCCGCTCATGGGTCGCTGTTCGAAGCCGATGGCATGGGAACAGGGAGCGCGCTAGACCGATTGCTGCTGCGCACCAAGGCGCTTCGACTCTCCACGGGCTTTAGCGAAACCTTCTATGACATTGACGTCGCCAGCGATTTGCTTCAACTAGCCAGGGAACTCCGGCTCACTCCTCGGAAGGCGCCAAGAACTGCGCGCTGGTTTGACAGCTGGCAGCAAGCAGTCGCGCAACTTGGTCCCGGTGCGGAAGGTTTGTGAAGCAAGCACCCGCGCTTAGGCTTTACGGCTTCGGCTTCATCTTGCTGGTGACGCTGGCCATCTGCGCACACAACTTCAGCCACCGCGGGGGACCATCCTTCCTTTTGCCGCTGATCGTTGCAGGGGTCGCGTACCTTCTGGCGATGCGTGAGCTCTTTTTCACTCCACAATTTCCGAAGCGCGTCATCTTTTGCTGTCTAGCACTCGCGGCTGTCTGGCAAGTGTTGTTTCTGCCGATCCCGCCGGGATTGGATGACGACGTTCATCGTTATGTCTGGGACGGCCGCCTGCAGCGGCTCGGCTATAACCCTTACTTCCTCACTCCGAACGATCCGGCTCTGGCCGGCCTGCACACGTCGGAAACTCGAACGCTCAATAATCCGGAAGTGCCGAGTCCCTATCCGCCGGGCGCGCAGCTATTCTTTCGAATGGTAACGGCGATTCACGAGTCGGTCTTTGCTCTGAAAGTAGCCTTTGAAATTTGCAATGTGGCACTCGTGTTTGTCTTGCTCGACGTTCTGCGTCGAACCAGGCAAGCCGAGCACTGGGTTCTCGCCTACGCCTGGCACCCGCTGCTGGCGACCGAGGTCGCCGGCAGCGGTCACATTGATATTTTGGGGGCACTGCTGTTGCTGGTGTCCACGGCCGCGCTGGTGAGACGCTGGCGGGCCCTGGCCGCCGTGACATTGGCACTGGCCGTTGCCGTAAAATTACTCCCAATCATACTTGTGCCTCTCTACTGGAGACGGGTTCGCGCGCGCGATGCCGCACTCGGTGCCGTCGTCTTCGGACTTCTGTATCTGCCATTTCTAGACCACCGACAGATTCCTTTTGGCTCGCTTGGCACCTACCTGCAGAGGTTCCGCTTTAATGATCCCGTTTTTGCGACCCTTGAACACTGGATGTCTCCCCAGGTTGTGGCTGGGCTCGCCGTACTGGTCGGTTTTCTTTCGGCAATCTGGATGAGAAGAAAGTTCACGGATTGGTCTCCGGACGCACTTGCCTGGCCGATGGCCGCGTCGCTTTTCTGCGCGCCGGTGGTATATCCGTGGTATCTGCTGTGGCTGCTGCCGTTTGTGCGCTCGATTGCTACGCTGCCGATCCTGATCTGGACGGTGAGTATCATCGCTACTTACTATGTCTGGCACTTACGCGCCCTTGGACGGCCGTGGGTGTTGCCCGGTTGGGTGATGCTACTGGAGTACGGATCGGTGGCCGTCGCTTTGCTAGTTCTTGCTTGGCTTTCGTTCGCACGGTCTGCTGTCTCGAGGCGCTTGGCTGGCTCTGAATGAAGTGAACCCCATCAACCGAAATTTGTATATCCAAGGGCATTTGCGCGTCATCCAACTCCTGGTTTACTTTATTCACCGAGGAGGATGCTCCATGACGAAGTTGGCCCGTTCCACCACGGTCGTTTTGCTGTTGATGGGTCTGCTGTTGCTTGCCGGCACTTGCCTGGCACAGTCACGCCCGCCCGAGGTCGAACAGCTTGCTAAGACTTATGGCCTGGATTCGTTTGGGCAGATCGATGCACTCCGTTACACGTTCAATTTGGATCTCCCCGCGTTGAAGGTGAAGCTCTCCCGCACCTGGACTTGGGAGCCCAAGACCGGCCAAGTTACCTACGAAACAAAAGACAAGGACGGCAAGCCGGTCAAAGTGACTTATAACCGAAATCAGCTGAGCAGCGCGCCGGCCAACGTGAAGGACGACATTGAGCCGGCCTTCGTCAATGACAATTACTGGTTCATCTTCCCTTTCCACGTTTACTGGGACACCAGTGCCAAGGTGGAAGTCAAGGACAAGCAAAAGCTGCCGATCGGGAAGGGTACGGCTAAGTTAGTGTCGGTGAAATATCCCGCGGAGGTTGGCGGCTACACCCCGGGAGATAATTGGGACCTTTACGTCGGGGCCGATAACCGGATCGTGGAGTTTGTTTATCGTCGCGGCGGACCGAAACTCCCCAGCAACGTCACCACGACCTGGGCGGGCTACAAGAAAGCTGGCTCGCTGCTGGTTTCCACCGACCACCGCGGGACGGCCGACGGCAAACCAGCGCGAATTTTCTTTTCAGACGTGGCCTACAAAGCGGCCGGCTCGGACAAGTGGACCGAAGCGCAGTAGAAAGGCTAGGTCAGTCTTCACGACTCTGAGTCGCGGGCCATCACCACCGTCGTGCAGGAGCTTGCAATCTTCGGCAAATCGCGATTTGCGGCCAAGCGGATGGTGAGCCGCGGGCGCTCGCCACGGATGACCGGACAATAAAAATCGGGCTGCGACAGTGCCCCTTGCAAGCGCCGTCGTCCGGCACATCCTCCGTGGCAGGTAGACTGGAACTCACAGGTCCGGCATGCGTCGGGAAGCATACGCGCCTGCGCAAACGGCGCAGAATCCAGTATTCCCGGTCCTGCCGAGATCAGGTCGCGCAACGGCTCTCCGCGGCCCGGCCAATAGACGCAGGGCTGGGTCGTGCCGCGCGGCGTTACACGCACCGTACTGACGCCACAACCTCCCGCCAGGGGCGGCAGACCAGCCATCGCCCGCACCAGGGGCTCGCCGATGGCGATCACGTCGGTGCTCTCGAAAAGTTGCCGAAAGCCTTGCCAATATTCTTCATAAGTGAGCGCGTAAAGATCGGACCGCACGGCCTGATAGACGTTCACACGCAACGGAGCGGCAAACCGTTTCGCTACTCGCGCGACGTCCCCCAGCCGCAAGTAGTTGGATTTCATCATGACCGCGACAATGGTCACGGGCACACCCAGGCGTAGGCAGCGTTCGGCCTGCTGTTGGATCAGCCGCCAGTTGCCAGGGCCGCGTTGTGCATCCTGTTCCGCTTCGGTCGGGTAATCGAGCGAAAACTCAATGTCATGGAAGCCGCGCAAGTCTTGGTCTTCCAGCACGGCTACGCTGTGGCCGTTGGATGTGATCGTGAGCTTCACCTGCCGGGTCCGCAGATAAGCCAGTATGGCCTTGAACTCGGGATGCATTCCATTCTCGCCCGTTCCCAGATTCACCGAGCGAATCGGCAGGCTTTCCATCACGGACTGAACCTGTTCGCACGAGAGGCGGTCGGCGCGCGTAGGATCGCGATAGCAGAAGGCGCAGGTGAGGTTGCACTCGTTGGTGAGCCCGAGCCCGAGTGAAATGCCAACATCTGGCTTCGGGGCCTTTGGAGTAGCCGCCGCAAGTGCCGGTTCCAAGTTGCTCATTCCTCTGTCTCCCAATCTAGATCCAATTAAGCCATAGAGCGCAGGCCAGCGGAAGACTCGCCATCGCACCGTCTTGTCGAGCATCTTGCGCCCGCGCCATTCGCCGACACCGCCACGCTTTCACTCGCAAGGGAAGTTACCCGATGTCCCCAGGTTAGGCGGGAGCAAAGCTTGCTTGGGCGCCTTTGTCTTTACCAGCTTGAGCTGCTTTGCCTTTGCGAAGGGCTGCGATCAGATCCTTGATCATAGATTCGGACACTCAGAGAAATATTCAGTCGGAGCGGTGCCCGACTTGTCGAGCAGAGAACGCAACGCAGCGAGATCCATAACCGGACCGACAAAATCGCCAAACTGAGGAAGGCAACAAGCGTGTGTGAAGGGCAACTGGATGGCCCCTGCGCCTAGGCTCGAGACCTACAGACTGGACGAGGAAGAGCCCTAGGGCAGTCCGACGCGGCGCTCGAGATCCGAGAACCGAGGATCGTTGCGAATGTTGTCCCATGTGGGATCTTCTTTCAGAAAAGGCATGCCGTGGGTCTTCTGCTGATAGGCCTTCTCGAGCCAAACAAACGCACGATCCTTTTCTCCCAGGATGGAGTAGAGATAGGCGAGCTCCTCCGGATAAACGGTCCGCCGCCTACTGGCTGCCTTTTCTCGATCCGCCACCCAGGCGCGAATGGCACCGGTAAAACCGCGTGCTTCGTAACCACGATGCAAGTCGGCGGCTAGGTCGGCAAAGCCGAAGCCCCGCATCGCCTGTTCCCATTCTTGGATAGCCTCTGGGTATTTCCCGGCACGCTCGTAGCCATAGCCTAGATCATAGTGAGCCATCGGGCCGAACATGTGGCTGTCCACATCGTTGCGCTTCAGCTCGATAAAGCGATCGAATTGACGCCGCACATAGTACTCCCAAGCCAGGCGATCGCTGCTCGGATCGAGCCTTTTGGCGACCTCGGCTTCGCGAAAACCTTCCTCGGGGCGGCCGATAATGTCCAGGTATTCGCCGTAGTAGCCGTGCGCGTCCGCCAAATTTGGATTTAGCGCGATCGCGCGTAGATACTCGTGACCAGCGGCATCCCACTGCCAGTCATAAAGGTTCAAACGGCCCAGGGCCAGGTACGCTTCCGCCAGACCGGAATCAATGGCAAGAGCTTTGCGAATGGCGTCGCGCACCTGCTGAGTTTGCGAGCTGGAAAGGGGCCCTTTCTCGATCATCGTTCTGGCCATGGCGACGTAAGCCGGAGCGTAGTTGGGGTCCTCGGCAATGGCGTGCTGAAACTCCGCGATCGCCTTATCGGCCTCCGCTTCCCTGCTCCCGCTCAACCCGTCGTTTGCGATCAGGTTGCGTGCGTTCTGCGAGTGGTACCGGCCGAGGAGGTAGGGATTGATTGCTCTGAGATTGACAGGAGTCGGGCGAGAGAGAACCTGTTCTTCGGCCGGGGTGAGGTTCACGCGAATCTGCTGGGCGATGGAGCGTGCAATTTCACTTTGCAGGGAAAAGGTGTCCTGGAGATCCCGCTCGTACGCATTGGCCCACAAGTGCCGGTCCGAATTCGCCTCAATTAGCTGAGCGGTAATGCGGACACGATTTCCGTCTCGCTGGATGGTACCCTCCACGATGCCATCCACTTTCAGTTCACGGGCAATTTGCGGCAAGGACTTGGAGGACTGCTTGTAGCGGATCGTCGAAGTGCGAGAGATCACCCGGATCGATCCAATCTGCGCCAAATCCGTGATCAGGGCATCGGTCACGCCATCGGAAAAGTACTCCTGCGCGGGATCGGCAGATAGGTTTTGAAGAGGCAAAACGGCGACCGAATGAATGGGCGATCCCGCGGCCATACCGAAGGAGCGCCGGCCAAAACCATTCAGGTTCGAAACCGCCAGCATTGCGAGGGCAACCGAGAGAACGGCCAGGACGCCCGCAGCCAGCATCCACATGCGTTTGGCCCTGCGGTATTCGGTGACGGTGTCGACCAAAGAGGCGATGGTACGGCGGCCCAAGGTGCTGGTAGCTGGGGCGGCAGGCGACCGCGAAGCGAAGTTTTCTATGGAAGCCGATGGCCGATCTGACTCCTTCAAACCAGTGGAATTACCATTCACCGGTTCAAGCGGAGCAACCAGCCGATAGCCGCACTTAGGGATCGTTTGAATCACATGAGACTCGTGCGCATTGTCCTCGAACAGGCGCCGTAACTCGGAAATCGAGCCCTTCAGGACGTCGTCACTCACGAAGGTATCGGGCCAAGCGGCACGCAGGAGCTCTTCTTTGGAGACGGTCTTGCCGGCGTTCTCCACCAAACAAACAAGTACCCGCATCATTTTGGGAGTTACACGGATGGCTTTTCCGTCGCGGAAGACGGTGTTCTGGCTGGGGTCGACCAGCCAGGGCCCCAGTAAGAAGCTCGGGGTCAAAGTGGCTCCGTTTCGGGGGAGTATACACCTGTTTTCAAGAAATTACAGCGAAAGGTCCCTCGTTCTACAGGCAAAATCCGCAAACCGTGGCTCGCGCTCAACACCTAAATTCCACCAGAATCTTACCTTTCCCGCATGACTTTTTCCAGACCGAACGGCTATAGCAAGAGACCACAACAGGTCTGAACTGTCGGAGCTGGCAGAAGAACGCATTACGAAGCCTCCGAATCTTAAACGCAAGTTAACGTAAGGCCACTAGGGTTGCCTAGGTTCCCTGAGAACTTGGGATGGAGGCTGCAATGAAGGCCATCCGCCGCGGGTCGGCCCCACGGAATATCGCCGTTGCAGCGCTGGCTGGTTGCCTAGCGGGTTGCGGGGGAGGCAGCACACCTGAGACCTTCGTCGCCCTCTCGAGTAGTGCCGCAACCGTCTTAGCCGGGGCGACGACTACTTTCTCGGCGACAGTGACCGGAGATTCCTCCAACAAAGGCGTGACCTGGGCTGTCTCCTGCATGGGAGCCGACTGCGGGCTGGTGTCTCCAAAATCGACGATGAACAATCAGCCGGCAACCTATTCGGCACCGGCTGTTCCCCCTAATGCCGATCTGAAGGTCACGATCACGGCGACTTCGGTATCCGCGCCAACCAAGTCTCAGTCCGCAACCATTACCGTTCCCGCGATCACGCTGAGCGTCGCACCGAGTTCGGGCAACGTCACGGCGAACACCACGGCGCAGTTCACGGCGACACTGAACAACGACAACGCCAACGCTGGGGTAGGTTGGGCTTTGACGCAGAACGGAAACCCATGCTCTCCCGCTTGCGGCACAGTCGCGCCATCGAACACCCCAAGCGGTCAGCCCGCTACCTTCTCCGCACCCGCATCGCTTCCCGCAAACACTGCTGTGACTCTGACCGCGACATCGGTGACAGATCCGTCCAAGTCGAGTTCCGCCACTCTGACGCTGGTTCCGCCTCCGATCGGGGTCAGCGTTTCACCTACTTCCGCTTTTGCCGTTGTAAACAAGACGACAAAGATCACCGCCAATTTAAGCAACGACACCACAAACAAAGGTGTGGCATGGACCTTGACGCAAAATGGTAATCCATGCTCGCCCGGCTGTGGAACGGTTGCTCCGGCAAACACCGCCAGCGGTATATCCACTACTTTTTCAGCCCCTGCTTCGGTTCCCGCCAATGCCAGCGTCAATCTGACCGCTACTTCGTTGGCCGACCAGACCAAGTCGGCAAGCGCCGTGATTACAATCGTTACGGTTCTGCCGAATCCGGTACCTTTCGTGAATCAACCACTGCTTCCGGATGCGGTTGTTCCAGGCGGCACGGCATTCTCGTTAACCGTCAACGGCACGGGTTTTGTGTCAAAGTCCGTTGTTTATTGGAACGGAAGCGCGCGCAAGACGGTGTTTGTCAGCAACTCTCAGCTAAAGGTCGATATTTCGGCTGCAGACATCGTCGGCAACGCGACGGCAGCGATCGCCGTGCGCAGCCCCAGCCCAGGGGGTGGCACTTCGAATACCGTCTTCTTTGAAGCAACCGCGCCGGGAGCGACGGTCGCATTCGCAAGCTCCGATACCGCGGCGGGCAATGCACCTTCAGCGGTGGCTGTTGCAGATTTCAACGGCGACGGGAAGCTCGATTTGGCTGTGACAAATACTGGCGACAACACCGTGAGCGTTTTGCTGGGGAAGGGTGACGGGACGTTTGCGACCGCTGCGAACTATGCGACCGGATCGCAGCCATTTTCCGTAGCTACCGGAGATTTCGATGGTGACGGAAATACGGACCTGGCGGTCGCCAATGTGGGGGACACGACCGTGTCGGTGTTTCTCGGCAAAGGGGATGGCACATTCCAACAAGGCGTAATCTATCAGGCAGGAACGGCAGCACGCAGTGTTGTCGTCGGCGATTTCAACGGCGACGGGAAACTGGATCTGGCCGTCGCCAATCAAACCTGCGGTACGCCGGGGTGTGGGCCGGGAGTGATTTCCATTTTGTTGGGGAATGGCGACGGCACTTTCCAAACGCATTCGGATTATTTGGCCGCGGAAGGCCCAACCTGGATGATCGCGGGAGACTTCAACCAGGATGGTTTTCTCGATCTGGCGGTCACCGGAGGCGGCGGGGGATCGGGCAATCAGCTTTCGGTGCTGCTCGGGAATGGAGATGGAACGTTTCAAGCAGCGGTGAACTACACAACCGATACAAACCCCGCGGGAATTGTCGCAGCCGATTTCAACAAGGACGGCAAACTGGACCTGGTGGTAGCAAACAACGTCGGCTCGGTCTCTGTCCTTCTGGGAAAAGGCGATGGCACCTTTCAATCCGCGGTCAACTACTCTGTCGGCGGGGCCCCGATTGGAAGCATCGGTGTTGCGGATTTCAATGGAGATGGAAACCTTGATTTCGCCGTTGCCGATGGAGGAAACAACGCGGTCATTTTTCTAGGGAACGGAGACGGAACCTTCCAGCCGGGTGCGCCTACCAGCGCCACCTCAACCTCGTTTGGCGTTGCGGTGGGGGATTTCAACCAGGATGGCCGTTTAGATCTCGCGATACCAAACCAAGGGACCACAACGGTTACGATTGCATTGCAGTCAACCACGGTCACTCTGTCGGTCGCCAGCCTCGATTTTGGAGGCCAGATGTTGACCACGACCAGCGCTGCAAAGCCGGTAACGGTGACCAATACTGGCGCTGTGCCTTTGAACATTGCCGGGATCAGTTTTACCGGGACAAATCCCAGCGATTTTGGCGAAACGGATAACTGCAATTCGACTCTCGCCAGCGGAGCGCATTGCACCGTCAACATCAGTTTTACACCCGGCCAGGTGGGACCAAGCTCGGCCTCGCTGTCGATCTCGGATAGTGGCGTGGGCAGCCCACAAAGCGTCGCGCTGAGCGGCAGCGGCCTCGCGACCGGACCGAACATCACCCTGTCAGCCTCCACCCTCACATTTCCGACCCAATTAGTCCAAACGACCAGTAGCGCACAGGGCGTCACACTGACGAACTATGGCACCAGCGCGCTCCATATTAGCGGTATCGCTATAACTGGAAATTTCGGACAGACCAACAATTGTCCGGCCAGTCTGGCTTCGCTCGGCAATTGCACGGTCAACGTCACATTTGCGCCCGCGGCGGCGGGGAGCCTGGCCGGCACCCTGTCCATCACGGACAATGTTGCGGGAAGTCCGCAAACGGTCTCCCTGAGCGGTGTCGGTACCTTCGTCGAACTAAACCCCGCGGTCCTGGCTTTTGGCACTGTGAAAGTCAATGCTTCGAGCAGTCCCAAGACGACTGTCTTGACCAATACCGGGAGCAGCACACTCGCCATCAACAGCATTTCGTTCTTGGGTGCAAGGGCCAACAGTTACAGCCAGACAAACACTTGTGGAACCTCGGTGTCGGCCGGCGCTTCTTGCAATATTACCGTCACCTTTCATCCCCATGTGACCGGGCCGGCCAACCTGAATATGGTCGTCGCCGACAGCGATCCGGGAAGTCCGCAAACGGTGCAGCTGACAGGTGCCGGGTTTACCAAGCGATTCGCCTTCACCGCCAATTCACGGCGCGCCCTTACCTCCCAAGCATCTCTAAAGACACCGACGCCCACAGGAGATCAGCCTGTCGGAACCAGGGAAATGGATCTGGTTGATTCCCGTCGCCCGGATCCCTATCTCGCCAATGGAACCAAGCGTGAATTGCTGGTTCGTTTCTGGTATCCGTCCTCGCCCGGCCAGGTTTGCGAGGCCGCACAGTACGCTTCGCCCGCCGTGTGGAATCGTTCCTCACGACTTTTCGGAGTTCCGCTGCCCCAGGTGAAGACCAACAGTTGCACCGACGCACCGGCAGCGGACGGGCTGCACCCAATCGTGATTCTTACTCACGGATACACGGGCACTTTCACCGATTACACATTCCTTTGCGAGGACCTGGCCAGTCGAGGCTATATCGTGGCTTCGGTCGACCATACCTATGAAGCGAGTGCGGTCGAGTTCCCCGGCGGCAGACTCACCACTTCCCTTGTGGGCAGCCACCTGAATGAAAGCTGGAAGACCGACGAGGCAACGCTACGGCAAGCTGTTTCTGTGCGTCTTGAAGACCTGCGATTCATCCTGAACCAATTGGAACGCATGAACAGCGATCCTGCCGGCCCATTCCTGAACAAGCTGGACGTCCGCCAGATTGCGCTCGCCGGGCACTCCCTTGGCGGCCTCACGGCTTTGCTGGGCATTCAAGAGGATACGCGATTCCGTGCGGGTATCCTGCTCGATCCTTACCTGGCGGATGATGTTTCGATGCCGACCGCTACGCCCGTGCTCGTTCTGGCCGCGGGCCGAACGGAATGGTCGGAAAATGAAATCCATCTATGGAACAACCTCGAAGGTCCACGCCTGGCCGTGAACTATCCAGGCGCCGAGCACAGCGCACCGAGCGATGCCGTCTGGCTCGCCAAGGGCGCGGTCGAAACCGGAGAGATGAGCGAAGAGGAAACCGTCGCCTCGATCCGCGATTTCATCGCGGCGTTTCTTGACGCAAATCTTCGCGGAAAACCGGCGGATTCCATACTTCTCGGTTCGTCGCCCAAGTCCCGGGGAGTCCGCGTGACCACGCAAACGCAGATGCTCGGAAATCTCCCCTGATCGCGCCGGACGGCCAGACAGGAGAATAGCTCGACAGGATGCCCAGCGGTGGGAGAACTCCTATGCCCGAGATTGCAAGCGAACCCACAATCCACTTGTTTCTCCTGGTTGCGAACCGGCTGTTGCGCGAATCATTGAACCGGCTCTGCCGCAAACGCGGGGATCTCCAGGTTGTAGGTCAATCCGGATGCGAAGGCGACCCAATTCCCCGGCTGCTCGAATCCAGGTGCGACGTTGTCGCTCTCGACTTTCTGGATGCGAGATTCCTGTCTTCGCTCACTTGCCGCAGCCATCGCGAAAGTGTTGAAATCAAAACTGTCTTGCTCGGCATGGAAGATGAACCACAAGCTTTTCTGGAAGCGGTCCACGCCGGGGCGCTCGGTTATCTTCTTCGAGACGCTTCCGCCAACGACGTAATCGCCGCCATTCGAGCGGTCTTCAAGCGAGAAGCTGTCTGCCCTCCGCGATTGTGCGCTGCACTGTTTGAGCGATTTGTGCAAATTCCATACGGAAGGCAGAAGTGCGGGGCGGAACCACGTCTCGAGTTAACCCTGAGACAACAACAGCTGGTGAGTCTTGTGGCAAAGGGTTTGACAAACAAAGAGGTTGCCGCGCAGTTGAATCTTTCCGAATTTACCGTCCGCAATCACCTGCACCGGATTATGAAGCAGATCGATGCCGGTTCTCGGCAGGAAGTGGTAAGGGTCATCTTCGACCACGCCCCGATGGGCAGCCCTGAAGAAAAACACCGCTCGGTCGGTCATTCTGCCGAAGCATCGCCCATCCGATTTTTTCCGCAAACTTCCCAGACCCACACCCGATAAGGCCTTGCGTCAGTGGCTGGCGGCTCATCCCGTCTCAACAGATAAAAGAAGCTCGCTTTGCTAGCCAGCCTTTCCCGGGGGAGCGTGGCGAGCATTAGCAGTTAGGGTACGTAAACTGACGAAAGTGTGCCGATCGCCTGTTTCCCTGGCACTCTCAACAGTACAAGTGCAAGCGCTCGTGGCTGGGTCCCGGCTCTGCCGACGGCCCGGACGAGCCGGATCCAAAATCGCGATAGGACGCAAGTTGAAAAAGGTTGTCGCAAAGTCGCGAAGGCACCACAAACGAATCGAGACACCTGAGGGTGTGTGGGTTTTGTGGAAGTGTGGGCGAACCGAAGACACTTCTCGGGTGAAGGATTTGGGTGTAGGCGGCGTGTTCATTGAGACGAAGAAGGTGTGTCCCGTTGATGCCACCGTTGAGCTTCACTTTCTGGTTCAAGACGGAGAAATAAGGGCTAGCGCCAGTGTCCGGTTCATTACTCAAGGGGTAGGGATGGGTGTGCAGTTTAAAGCGATACGCAGCGAGGACCAACAACGATTTGCCGCAATGATTCGGAGAATCATTGTGGGCGAATGAACTTTTTGGAGAATGAGCGTCGAGCACTCGGACTTGCCTGTTGATACGCCGGTAGTTCACAAGACGGGGAGCTCCTCCCCTGGGAAACCATCCAAAGACTAGTTGCATTCCGGATTTTCGACCAGAACCGCTCGGCCACGCCGCTTCTTAGGCCATTCCGTAGGTTGTTCCATGCGCAGTAATCGGCCGCCGAAAAGAACGGGCATTGAGTCTTACTTCGTTCCCCTTTGCTACCGAATCCACTATTTCGAGGAGGAAGCTTGGGCGCAGCTTTTGAGAACCATGGAAAGGTTCTGCTCCACATACTTCGCTCCGCTGTCGAGAGGAAACGAGTAGCGAAGCCGAACGCGCAATTCCGTACCCTCCGGCGGGGTAAATCCCTTCGACGGAATAAGCAGTTCCCACAACGGCGACAACGGCGGCACCTTCTGTTCTGTGGGAACCTCGGTCAGGCTCGGCCACCGAAACTCAACAGTCGAAATATTAGAGATCTTGGTCGTTATCCCCGGATCAAGAACACAGTCCTGCCTAACCAGCTCGCGACAGAGGCCTGTAGAGAACTTGCCCTCGGTTGGAGGTAGACCGTCGGCCTCGACGTTTGCTGAAAAGCGCACCGGAACGTCGATGGGATTACCGATCGCACGAAGGCGGACCGCTCCAGCCGAACCGTCTTGCTTCATCGCAACCACACCGTTGTTCAGACACAGCGCATCACCGGGCTCGTATTGCCAATCGGCGAGCTCATCAAGGGCTTGGTCCAAGGCTTGGATGCGGTCCATGTCCTGACGCGTGGCAAAGTTTTGGGGGGAATCGGATCCGATGGGCAGAAGTTTCAGGTCCATCTTCTCTCCCTGCAGGATCAAAGTGCTGACCACTTGTGCGTTTCCGGTCTCGGCGCTTGCGTGTTTGACAGACGCTCCCGTTGCTCCAACAACAACGTAGCGGATTCGGTCCAGTTCCCCTTCGTCCTGGCTATAGTGGAAATGGCCAGCGACAACCAAGCGGACGGGGTATTGTCGCAACAGGCGATGTACGGGTTGCCAGGCCGCCGCGTTGTACCACAACGGTTGGTGCGTGAAAACGACGATTCCGCGTGAAGAGCGATGCTTCTCAAGATCCTGTTTCAACCAGGAGAACTGTTCGTCGGTTAGTCTCGCCAAAAAGGCATTTCCCCAACGAACATCGGTGCAAAGATGCTCGACTGAGTTCAGGGCGATGAAATGATAGCCGTCGACGTCAAAGCTGTAATACAACCCCTGGCTCAATTCCGGTCGTTTCGGTTTGTAATTCGAGTAAAACAGCTTTTCGATCGAGCGGTCGCTTGAGTTCGGCGTTAATTCTTTGGGATTTACGTCATGATCTCCAGGCACCAGGTACCACGGGATCCTCACCTGATCGAGTATGGCAGCCATGCGGGCGAACCTAGCGGCGTACTCCGCTGGGGGCTGCCCCACCCCTTCGATCAAGTCTCCCAGATGGAGGATCAGCTGCACGTTCTGTTTTTTGAGAAGGGCAAGCCCGTCTTGGAGAACCTCGGACGGGTCCGGAGAATTCCCCCTCGATCCGTACTGGTCCCCGACGAGACCCACCCGCAAAACCGGGTCGCGGGACTGTCCGACGGTAATGGGGACGAGTATCGACAGCGAGACCAGTGTGACCAGGAAGAAAGTAGAGCCCCGCCCAAGCACCTTTCTCATTTCTCCTTCTTCTCGGCCGGTCCGGAGCCCTGTCTTTGGCGCAGCCCCGACTCCGGCAACGGAAGGATGATGGGCAAGGACTCTTCACTCACGCGAAGAACTTGTATTTGGCTGCCATAGACTCTATGGAGAAGTTCCGGTGAAAGAACCTGTGCGGGTTTGCCCTCCATGGTGATCGAAGCGTTGTGCAGAAATACCAGCCGTTCAAAATAGCGGGCGGCAACGTTCAAATCATGAACCGCGGCGACTACTGTGAGGCCATTCGATCGATTGAGGTCCGAAATCAAGTCGAGGATTTCAGCTTGCCTCGCGAGGTCGAGTTGCTGCGTTGGTTCGTCAAGCAAGAGAATTTGCGGTTCTTGGGCCAACGCCATCGCGATCACGACCCGCTGGCGCTCGCCTCCGCTAAGTTCGTTGAAAATGCGTTTTGCAAAGTCCTGCGTGCCAGTCAGATCAAGCGCACGCTCCACCGCCCGCCGGTCGCCCGTCGACAAGCTATTAAAGGCACCGAGGTGTGCGGTTCTTCCGAGCTCCACGATCTCCCGAACCGAGAAGGCGAACGGAACCGTGAAAACCTGCGGAACGCTAGCGACCTGTAGAGCCACATCGCGCCGCGAGAGGCTTTCGATTGGGGTTCCCATGATCGAGACGCAGCCTTGTCTCGGACGCAGCGTGCCGCCCATCAACTTAAGCAGCGTGGTTTTTCCAGCACCGTTCGCACCGAGAATAGCGACACGCTCTCCTCGGCCGATGGCAAGCGAAACGGCGGCAAGAACCGGCTGGCTATTGTAGGAAAACGACAGTTCGCGGAGTTCGATGGCCCACATGGTCAGAACCGGTATTCCCGTCCGGTGCGCCGGAGCAGGAAAAGGAACGCAGGGCCGCCAATGAAAGCGGTCAGAATGCCGACGGGCAATTCCGTTGGAGGGATGACGATGCGCGAGATGAGATCAGCCAACATGAGAAAGGTCGCCCCACCAAGCGCGGCCAGTGGAAGCAGACGCGAATGGTTGGGCCCAAAGATCAGGCGAAGGAAGTGCGGAACGATGAGACCTACAAACCCGATCAGTCCGCCGCCGGATACAGCCGCTGCCGTGAGAACTGCTCCGAGCGC
>Ga0126371_10001904_pt1 | contig 17831 bp, 19 predicted proteins | sample PanSoiMetaPlot_4_FD_110145 | JGI IMG/M metagenome (GOLD analysis project Ga0126371, IMG submission 110145) | Tropical forest soil microbial communities from Panama - MetaG Plot_4 | ecosystem: Environmental > Terrestrial > Soil > Tropical forest > Bulk soil | place: Panama | collected 2016-02-17 | reverse complement strand
CGCCTGATTCATCTCGGCGTGGAAAGCTCCTGGTCTCATCGAGACAAAAGCGTGCTGATTATCGATATCGGCGGTGGCAGCGCGGAGATCATCGCTGCCGAGCATGGCCGCCTGCAGGAAGCATTCTCCAAACCACTCGGCGCGGTTCGGCTACGCGAGAACTTCCTGAGGGATGACCCACCGCAACCCCAGCAACTCCGCCAGATGCACGAATATATCGCGGAAAAACTGGCGGGCGCGGTCCGCCGGCTCGGACACGGAAAATGGGATCGGGTCATTGCGACGTCGGCAACAGCGTCCTCGGTGGCGAGCGTGCTGGCGCGGATACCCCGCGCCAAACGCGATCAGATCGACCGCCTACGCCTGTCAACCGCGCAGGTCCGCGAGCTCTATCAAAAACTCTCGACACGCGGATTACTCGCCCGGCGCAAGATCACCGGCGTCGGTCCGCGGCGCGCTGAGATCATCGTGCCGGGCGTGGCGGTGCTCCTGGATTTCCTACAACAGTTCCATGTCCCGGCCGCCTATTACTCGCGCGCCGGCGTCCGCGACGGCGTTATCGCCGATCTCGCGCTCCGCAATGTCGGCGCCGAATTATCCCGCCTGTCCCGCGAGCAGCGCCGTGAGGTAGAGACTCTGGGCCGCCGGTACGGCGTGGAACTCGATCATGCGCGCCGCGTCGCCGAGATCGCCAACTTGCTGTTCGCGGCCCTGCAACCGCTGCATCAACTCCCCGCCGGGCGCGGCAGAGAACTAGAGGCCGCGGCATACCTGCATGATGTCGGGCATTTCGTCAGCGATACCAGCCACCATAAACATTCCTGGTACGTGGTGTCGAACTCCGACCTGGCCGGGTTCACCGAACGGGAACGTTTGCTGATCGCCGGACTTTGCCGCTATCACCGCAAATCTCTGCCGAAGCCCGAACACAGCGCCTTTCAATCACTCACGGCCGAGGAACGCCGAGCCTTGCTGTACCTGATCCCGATCCTGAGGTTGGCGGATAATCTGGACCGCGACCATGACCAGCGCGTCAAGGGCGTAGAGTGCCGGTTGCGCGACGGGCTCGTCCACCTCCACGTCCGGGCCCAGGGAGATATCGACCTCGAACAATGGGCCGCAGAGCGCGCCGCCGAAGCCTTCCAGCTCGTGTACAACCATCCGCTCTCGGTGTCCCGAGCCCGCAATTGAAATGCGCGATCACGTCAAGCTCCAGACGGCGATCCTGTTGCGCCGCTTCGCCTACCAGGTGGCGCACACCGCCAATTCCGAAACCGCGGACGCGATTCACGACCTGCGGGTGGCGATTCGGAGATTGGGCAATTGTCTGCGCGTGTTTCCGCAGTTTTATCCAGAACACTCCGCCAAGCGGATCCGGCGCAGGCTGTCGGACCTCATGGAGCTGGCAGGCGCGGTTCGCGATCTCGATATCACGCTCGAGCTACTGGTGCAGGCTGGCGTACCGCCGAAAGCCGCTCTTGCCGGCCGCCTCCGCGACGAACGCCGCAAGGCCGCCAACCGCTTGGCGCGGAAGATCAGGCTCTGGAAAAACCAGGGGTTTTCCAGAAAATGGAGGAGCCGCCTGGACCTGTAGCGAATGAACAAGCGGAAACACATCAAGTGGGATGAAAACAGCGGGCCTGCGCACAACGCCCGGCATCACCTCCCAGCCCTGGTCGCAGACTATTTCGCGCGCGTTCGTGGAACGATTGGCGGCCAAGCCACGGCTTCGGAGATGCACGCTCTGCGCCTGCTGACCAAACGGCTGCGCTACACGCTCGAGCTGTTCCGTCCCTGCTACGGTCCAGGCCTGCGCATGCGTCTCGCGACGCTGCGCCAACTGCAGCAGTGCCTTGGAGAGATGAACGATTGCGCCGCCGCAAAGCGCATGCTGGCCGGGTGCGTCAAAAAGAATTCTATCCAGCAACGGCAGTTGGATCAATTCCTCGCACAGCGCGGCTTCGAAAGAGCCTCGGAATTCCGGCGGATCTGGACGCAGGAGTTCGACGCGCCCGGCAAGCAGCAATGGTGGGTCCGCTACCTGGCCCGGCACGCCCGCCCGGCGCCGGGCAAGCGATAGCGGGCACGATCAGTACGCCTTTGCGATTACGACGCGGCGGTCCACCGGTTCCCCGGTGACGATGCACTTGCCGGGGCCGTCATACTCATCCACCAGAGGAATGTTTCTCACCGTGGCCTTGAACTCCTTGAGCCGCGCGTCACACGCCAGGTCATCCTTTATATGCGCCATCACAAATTTGCCGCCGCCCTTTTCGGCCGTGACGTCCGCCAGGATCGATTCCACCTCCCGCATGGAATTCGCCGGCACGGTGTTCGCTTTGAGGCGGTCTTTCGCCGCGCGGTACAGGTCGTTCTGCATCGCGTCAAGCGCCCGAGGCAGCGCCGCGGCCAAGTCCGATTGCGCCACCGGTTGCTTGGCGCCCGTATCGCGCCGCTTGAGCACGATACTTCCCGCCCCCAGATCGCGCGGTCCCAATTCAAGCACCGCCGGCACGCCCCGCCTTTCCCAGTGGAAGAACTTCGCGCCGGGCGTCTGGCCTTCCCGATCATCCACCTTGGCTCCCACGTCCGCCGCGATTCTATGCGCTGCTTCCAAGACTTTGCTTCGCTCCTCATCCTTGCGGTAGATCGGTACGAGCACCGTTTTCACCGGCGCCAGCTTCGGCGGCAGCACCAGCCCTTTATCGTCGGAATGGCTCATGATCAGCCCGCCGATCAGGCGCGTGCTGACTCCCCAGCTGGTCTGCCAGACGAAATCGAGCTGCCCTTCCTTGTTTTGAAACTTGACGTCGAAAGCTTTGCCGAAATTTTGTCCCAGGTCGTGGCTTGTTCCGGCCTGCAGCGCCAGGCCGTTCTGCATCATGGCTTCGATGGAGTAGCTGCGCAGTGCGCCGGCGAATTTTTCGGCCCTCGACTTCACGCCCTGAATCACGGGCATCGCCATCACATTCTCGGCAACCTCCGCGTACACGCGAAGGATGCGCAAGACCTCTTCGAGAGCCTCCTCGTGCGTGGCGTGCGCCGTGTGCCCCTCCTGCCAGAGGAATTCCGTGGTCCGCAAAAACAGGCGGGTGCGGAGTTCCCAGCGCACCACGTTGGCCCACTGGTTCACCAGCATCGGCAGATCGCGCCAGCTCTGAATCCATTTGGCGAAAAAGTGCCCGATGATCGTTTCCGAAGTCGGCCGGATCACGTAGGGCTCTTCCAGCTCCTTGCCTCCGGCTACCGTCACCACCGCCAGCTCCGGCGAGAATCCTTCCACATGTTCCGCCTCGCGGTGCAGGAAGCTCTGCGGGATGAGCAGCGGAAAGTAGACGTTCTGATGGCCGGTCGCTTTGAAGCGCGCATCCAGTTCGCGCTGCAGCAACTCCCAAATCGCATAGCCGTTGGCCTTGATGACCATGCAGCCTTTGACGATCTCGGCCGGCTCGGCCATATCTCCCTGCAACACTACGTCCTGATACCAGGCGGCAAAATCCTGGCTGCGGGGGGTGATCGGAGACTCGGGCATGATTGGAAATTTGATGATACTGTAATCCCCTTTGCCGACGCCCCGGGTCACGGTCCGAGACCGTCGGGGACCCGCCCCAAGCAGGTAATAGGAGATTGGGCCCGGCTGGTTAACCGCCGATAGCTTAACGGGCTGGGACAACCGTGGTTATAATGACCGAGGGTCTGTGCGAAAGAACACGGTCACAGGCTTTAGCCTTAGTGTTTAGCGTGGGGGTTCGATGAAACGGATAACCTGGATCCCGCTCATTTTGGCGGGCTTGCTGGCTGGGACGGCTCCTGCGGCCACTGTGGCGCGAAGCGCCAAGGGTAGCGCCCATAAGCGCCGGACCCGGTCTGTCCCTCGAATCGATCCCACCCTCGGAGATAACGTTGACGGCGAGGATCTGGTAATCCGCCGGGCCGCCGTGGCCGCGCTCGGTTCAGTGAACGGCAGCGTGGTTGTGGTGGACCCCTCCACCGGCCGCATCCTTACCATCGTCAATCAGAAGCTGGCTTTGAAAAGCGGTTTCACGCCATGCTCGACCATCAAGCTGGTCACCTCGGTGGCGGCGCTGAACGAGCATGTGATCGATCCCGACACCACAGTTTCTATAACGCGCCGCGTGCGGTTTAACCTGACCACGGCGCTCGCCCGTTCGAACAATCAGTATTTCGCGCGGTTGGGAAACACTCTCGGCTTCGAGCGGGTTACCCGTTACGCACAGATGCTCGGCCTGGGTGAAAAAGCGTCTCTCGACATTCCCGAAGAGCAGCCCGGCGTGATTCCCAGCGAGCCGCCCAAAGACGGCGGCGTCGGTATGATGACGAGCTTTGGCGAAGGGTTTCTGGTGACGCCTTTGGAACTGGCGGCCCTGGTGTCGGCCATCGCTAACGATGGAACGTTGTACTACCTGCAGTATCCGCGCAGTGAAGCGGAGATCGAACGGCTCTCGCCGAAGATCAAACGCACGCTCGACCTGCCCAACAGTCGCCTGCCCGATATTCGGATGGGCATGAAGGCGGCGGTCGATTTCGGCACCGCGCGGCGCATCGGATTCGATCCTGACGACCCGATCCTCGGCAAAACCGGCACGTGCACCGATTACCGCGTTTCCAGCCACATGGGCTGGTTCGGTTCGTTTAACGAAGTGAACCGCCACCAACTGGTCGTGGTCGTAATGCTAACAGGCGATCACCGTGTAAGTGGCCCGGTCGCCGCCGGCGTCGCCGGCATCATTTACCGCAGCCTCGCCGGACAGAGCTATTTCGCGGCCGATGCCCGGATTTCCGGCGGCGCGGAAGCGGGCCTCGTTTCCGCGCGGTAAGATCCTCCGCGGAAGAGGGGCGTGCTCGCCCGCCAAACCGGGCCTCCTGCAGTTGCGCGACTTCGCCCAAACCCATTCGGGTCTTTCCTGACCGTCAGATGAGTGTTTTCCCCCAGCGGAATCGAAATCCCCGGCCTAAGGATTGGCGAAGTTCCCGCATTTCCAGTAAGCGGTATGAAAGGTGGAGTGGAGCGATGGCTATCGGCAAAGGGACGGGTTTTCTTCGATTCACTCGGCCGGCCGGAGCGATTTGTCGGGGTGACACTGGATATCACCGAACACAAGCAGTTGCAAGATCAGTTTTTGCAAGCACAGAAGCTGGAGAGTATCGGGCGGCTGACCGGAGGCGTCGCGTACGACTTCAACAACCTGCTCACGATTATCGGCGGGTACGCCAGAATGATCGCCGAAGAACTGGGTGGAGACAAACATCTTGGGCGAAGCCGCGGATGAGATCCTGAGCGCCTCGAAGCGGGCGGCGGCGCTGACCCGGCAGCTGCTGACGTTCAGCCGGCAGCAGGTCAGCCAGCCCGCGCGTAGAAACGGACCGGGCGCTACTCGTATTACCGGGTCCCTCCTAGCCGAATGACCGATGTGCGAACACGCGCCGCCGCGGCATCCTGGAACCACGGGAGGGATTTTCCAAATGGCAAATGAATGGGCGGCTCTGTCGAACGATCTTGCAGCCGCCGTGGAGCGGGCCGGGCGCTCCGTAGTCGCCGTGCACGCGCGGCCGCGCTTTTCTTCAACCGGCGTTCTCTGGCGCCCCGGCGTCATCGTCACCGCGCAACACACTATCCGCCGCGAAGAGGAGATCACGGTCACTCTGCCGGATGGCTCCAACCGGCCGGCGACCCTGGCGGGCAGCGACGGAGGAACCGATGTCGCCGTGCTGCGCCTGGCGGAGCCGGCCGGCGAGCCCGTCTCGCAACTCGCAACCGGCATCAAACCCGGCCACGTCGCGCTCACCGTGGGCAGGTCGGAAGACTCGGGCGTCAATGCGACGCTCGGGATCATCAGCGCCGTGAGCGGGCCGTGGCGGACGTGGCGCGGAGGCCGGCTGGATCAATACATCCGGCTGGATCTCACCATGTATCCTGCTTCCTCGGGAGGCATCGTCATCGATTCCGCGGGCGCCACTATCGGCGTCGCTACCTCGGCGCTTTCGCGCCTCGCGGGCCTGGCGATTCCGGCCGCCTCCATCAACCGCGTCCTGGATGAGATTCTCAGCCGCGGGCATGTCGCGCGGGCTTACCTGGGCGTGGGTCTGCAACCAGTGGCATTATCCGATCATCAAAAAGGTCTGATCGTTTTGTCGGCGGAAACAGGCGGGCCGGCGGCAAACGCGGGTGTGCTGATCGGTGACATCTTCGTATCGGTTAACGGCAACCCGGTCGCTGATACTGACGACGTACAGATCGCGCTGGAAACGGCGCGGCCTGGCCAGACCATCGAGGCCGGCCTATTACGCGGCGGCGCCGAAAAGCAGATTCACATCACGGTCGGCGAGCGGCCGCGGAGGGAGTAAAATGCGCTCACTCGGAGAAGTGGCCGAACAATTACGCCGCTCAACCGTGCAGGTCTTTTCCGATCAGCGGCAGAGCGGAGGCTCGGGCGTCATATGGGGAGCGGCCGGCCTGATCGTCACCAACGCGCATGTAGCTCGTTCTTCGCGCAATGAAGTGGAGCTGTGGGACGGCCGCCGCTTCGAAGCGCGCATCGAGGGTTACGATGCCCGCCGCGATCTCGCCTCGCTCCGCATTTCCGCGGGCGGCCTTCCCGAGGCCGTACCCGGGGATTCGAGTGCGCTGCGTCCCGGCGAGTTGGCCATCGCCATCGGCAGCCCGCTCGGATTTTCGGGCGCGCTCACCACAGGTGTCATTCACTCGGTCGGACCCATGCCCGGAATGGGCCGGCGGAATTGGGTGCGCGCCACCGTGCGGCTGGCGCCGGGAAATTCCGGCGGTCCGCTGGCGAATGCCAGGGGAGAAGTGGTCGGGATCAACACCGCGATCGTGCATGGATTGGGCCTCGCGGTCCCCTCGCGCGACATCGGCGAGTTCCTGCGGCGCGGCGCGCGTCCGCGCCTCGGCATCACCCTGCGGCCGGTGAGCTTCGCGAACGACCGCGTCGGCATGCTTCTGCTCGAGGTCGAAACCGGCAGCGCAGCCGAGCGCGCCTCTTTGCGCGTCGGCGACATTCTCACCGCCTGCAACGGCCGGCCGCTCGATTCGCCTGAAGCCTTAAGCGACGCGCTCGATGCGGCTTCCGGCCCGGTCGCGTTGCAATTCCTGCGCGGCGATTACTACCGCACGCGCGAAACGGTGGCCCGTCTGGAGGCCCGGGCGGAGGCCGCGTGACCCGTCTGCTCATCGCGGCGCCCACGGCCGTGATGCGCGCGGGCCTGGAAGCGCTGGTCGCGGGCGACCCAACCATCGAGGTGGCTGGGGCGTTCCCTGATCTCGCTTCAGTCGAGGAGCTGCACCCCGATGTGATCCTGGCGGCGCTGCCGTTCGAAGACCTGGCGGCGCCGCACGACGGTCAGGCACCCGCCATCGTCCTGCTGTCCGGAGATGCGCAACCCGCCTGGACTCACGAAGCCCTCCGCGCCGGCGTGCGCGCGGTCCTGCCACGCGACGCCAAGCCCGCCGAAGTTCTGGCTGCCGTCGAAGCCGCTTCCAACGGCATGGCCGTGCTCGATCCACACGATCTGGAGACGCTGCTTACCGCCTCGGCTCCCGCCCCCCTCGCCACCGAAGCTCCGGCGCTCACGCCGCGCGAACTCGAGGTCCTGCGCATGCTGGCTGAGGGAGCAGCGAACAAGAACATCGCCTGGAAGCTCGGCATTTCCGAGCACACGGTAAAGTTTCACGTCGCATCGATCCTCGGCAAGCTGCACGCCGCGACCCGCACCGAAGCGGTCGCCATCGGCATGCGGAGAGGACTGATTCTGATCTGAGCGATGCAGCTGGAGAAGCTTACCGCGCCGACGCCGCGCCGTTTCCGGCGCGCTGGCTGCACCCCTTTTTGACTTCGTCGAAATTGTCGAACAGGCGCCCCGCATGCTCGCCGGCAAGAGTTTCCATCCGGTGCGGCTGGCCTTTCTCCACTGTGTAGCGCGCCACGGTCCCCAGCGAACTCAGGTATTCGGCTTCCTTCTTCATCTCCGCGTGCCACCGGTACGGGTCGTTCTCACCCACATACAGGAACACGCACATCTTGGAAACCGCCTGCAGCTTAGCCGCGCTCGGCTCCCACATGTAGCCGGGAAACGCGGTCACGGACAAGAAGTATTGCGGATTCAAGGCCGCCACGTGCATAGCCGCGATTCCCCCGTTGGACGGCCCCGCGATATGGAATTTGTTGTCCTGGATTTTGTAATCGGCCAGGATCATTTTCAGAAACTCCGGAAAAATGTGCGCCCCGTCTTCGAAGAACAACTCGTCGTCGGGCGCCGCGGGCGCCACCACGAGGTAGCCGCGTTTCTCCGCCTCGGCGCGCAGGTTGTTGTTTAGCACGCGATCCACCGTGTCCATGGTTTGCGGACCTCCGCCCAACGCCAGGATCGCCGGATACGCCTTCGCCGCATCATACCCGTTGGGCAGAACCACTTTATAGTGCACGGTGGTCTTGCCCACCTTCTTCGTCTTCTCCAGCAGCTCCGCGCGGGCGGGCTGGGTCGCGCTCAGCGCGACCACCACCGAAACGAAAACCACCGCCTTCATCTCGCACCTCCACGTTTCACGAACGGTATCATCGATTGTATCCCGCGCGTCCCCGCTCTGCTATTTGTAAGAAGATGACACGCCTGCGCGGCAAAGTGGTCAGCGGCGTATCCAATTTTGGATTCTGGATTGAACGCCTGAGCCGCTTCTATGAAGAGAAGACCGGCATGCGTCTGTATCCGGGCACGCTGAACGTCGAACTATCCGCGCCCTATTCACTGCCCGCGGACGTCTTGCGTCTGGAGGCGCACGAATATGGCGGCAGCGTGTCGGTGAGCATCGTGCCGTGCCGCATCTTTGACCGCCGCGCGTTCTTGTTGCGAACCGATCCCAATGAGCTTGGCACCGGACATCACCCGCGAAACATCATCGAGATCGCCGCCGACATCCGCCTGCGCGACGCCTATCATTTGAATGATGGGGACTGGGTTGAAGTGGAGCTTCCCTGACGTCTCGAAATGCCCTAAACCAGTACAGAAAAGTCTGGCTCGACGAATAGTACCTTATCGCCAAGCCACAACAGTACTTTCTAAAATAATGGTTTCTGGACACAGTACGAGGTCGGGGCAATAATGCAACATGGTCGAAAAGGGCTGGCTCTACACCGCTCCAAGGCCAAAATGGAAATCCCAGATAAAACGGGAGGCTCTGTGAATAGGCTCACCTCGTGCATTGCTGCCATGGTCGTTGCCGTCTTCTCCTTCACGCTCAATGCTCATGCGGATCCGATTACCTATGAAATATCGAGCGTCGCTTCCGGGCAGATTGGCTCAACGACTTTTACTAATGCCGAAGTTGACCTGATTGGAACGGGAGACACCGCCAATGTCACGTCTTTTGTGGTTTCGGGTGTCACGATTTTCGCGAATCCGTTCAGCAATTTTACCGTGACGATCGGGGGAATCGGAACGGCGACAATCACAGACCTATCAGAGATTTGGGCCATTCCGACCGGGCTCGGCGTTCCGGGTGTCGTATGGGCAGGATAGACGCGCCACCGGCCTTGGACTCAATTACCGGGATTGGGCTTGTTCGCAGCAATGCGTTGGCCGGCTACGAGGGGATCACCAGCGTCGGTCCTATCACTGATGAAGGCGCTGTCGGCTTCCCCGTCGCTTGCAGCACTCCGGGCCACGATCCCTGCGTGCATACCACACTCGGGCTCCTGCGCTTCACGGCAAACCTCACGTTCCCTAATCCCGAACCCACTCTGGGCACGTTTACCGCCACAGTGCCGGAGCCCGCGACGTTGTTTTTCCTGGGCAGCGGTATGGTCGCGCTGACGCTCACCAGTCGGCGCCGCGCTCGAACCCGCAAGTAACCGTTCGAGTAAGAGGTAGGTGGAAGGTGGGGAACGTGAACGCGCGAGCCCGCCCATCATGTTGTTGCGCTAGCAGCCGCGCGAATCGATCTCTGTTAGGGCCTACCAGCGGCAGCTAGCCGGACGCAACATGATTGTTTCGCCCGATCGGACAGCCTAACTAGCGGTCTTCGTGGCACGTCGGGATAATTATTTTGGTGCCGACTCTACAGATTGAACGTCGCGCCCACCGAGTACTCCTGCTGGATCAGCCGGCCGCTCTGATTCATGAAATTGAAGGGCTTGCCCATGTTGTAGAACCGCACGTCGAAACGGATGCCCCAGATCGACGACAGCCGGAATTTGATGCCGCCGCCATAGTTGATTCCGTACTTCGTGACCTGGTTGCCGTAATAGATCGAGGTGCCAGGCGGAACGAAACTGCTGAACTGCACGCCGCCCGCGGCAAACGGCCGCACTCGCGAACCTTCGGGCGTCGCATAGGCCAGGAAATCGTAGAACCCTTGGTGTATGGGGACGCTGATGTTTTGCGCCGGTGTTGTCGTCACACCAGCCAGGCCGGTGTTGGTCGTGATCGGAGGCACATCCAACGACGTGTGGTTGTAAGCATAGCCGAACTCATGTCCGAAGAAGCGCCACGAATTGAGGGTCATCCGAAACGTGAGACGAAAACCGTCCTTCATCACGTACTGCGGATCGGTCGCGACGCCCGTCGCTGTCCCCAACTTCGCATCGCCGAAACGGGTTTCCCCCCCGCTAATCGAGGCCTCGAAGCTTTGGCAAACGCCGAGGGAAGAGAACAGGCACCCGAGAAGCAATGCGTAGCGCATGCCTCCAGTGTACATTCAGGCTAAGCAACTCGATATTTGTCGCGGCACTGCGCGGAGCAGAAGTACACCACCTGGCCGTTTACGGTGCGGCTGATGCTTCCGCTGGTCGAAACATAAGTGCCGCACACCGGGTCCTTCTTGAGTTCCCCTCCGGTGGAAACGGCCGGCGGCTGCTCTGGTTTCGAGGCCGCCGGGGAAAACGAACGGGCGCTGGCAAAAATACTCCGGAGAATCGCTCTTACCAGGAACAGAATGAAGAGCGGCAGGAGAAAACGGATAACGAAAAACCGAATCATGTGGATGGGACGGAAGCCTTCTTCTCCCGTCCCGCCATTCTCAATCTACTTCTTGCCCTTCTTCGCAGGCGCATTCGGATTCTTATACGAAGTATCGACCGTGGCGCCCAGCGTTGAGAGCATGGCTTTGGCGGAATCCGCGAAGCTCCCGTCCGGCTTGAGTTGGAGATACTTCTGAAACGCGTCGGCAGTTCCCGCGACCGGCGTCACTTTTCCGTCCGCGGCGATCGTCGCCTTTGACAGCAGAAACACGCCGTACTGGTATTGCGCGTCGGCGTAGTTTGGATCGGACTCGATGGCCTTTTTGAAAGCGTCTCCGGCCGGATCATTCTGCCCCGAGTTCACCAGCAGGGCGCCGAGGTTGTAGTAATAGCGGCCGGCGTTGGGCGGATCGAGCGTGGCCGCCTTGGTGAGTTCCGCCTGCGCTTCGGGGAACTTCTTGGCCTTCGCCAGCGACAGCGCGAAGTTGTTGTGATAACCCGGATCGTCTGGTTTCAGTTCGATGGCTTTTCCGTAGGCGTCCAGAGCCTTCGCCATCTCGGCGTCAGCGTCAGCGCCTTTCTTGGCTTCGGCGTCATTCATCTGCGCTTCGGCCAGTTGTGCCCACACGACATGCTGCTTGGGGTCGAGCTCGCTGGCCTTGCTGAACGACTGAATCGCGGCGTCCCACTGCTTGGCCTGCGCCGCGGCGATGCCGGCGTTGAACGCGTCGTTCAACTCCTTGTTCTTCTTCATCGCCTCTTCGCGCTCTTTCATCTGCTTTTCGAGCTCGGCCTTCTGCGCCGCGCTCATGCCGCGCGTGGCATCCTGAGCGGCCTGAGCCTGGTTTTGAGCAGCCTGTCCTTGCGCTGCGGCTGCGGCTGCCTTGGAGAGATCAAAGTCGACAGGGGGCATGTCGGGGCGCAGGCGGACACCCTTGGCGCCGTCCCGGTCTTTGCCATCGACACTTACCGTGATGTCATAGGTCGCCTGGCCGCTCGGTAAACCGGCGTGCAGGTAGTGGCCTTTCTTGTCAGTCTTTACCTGATAATGGCCCTTGATGTCGGTGCGGTCGATCTTGATCAAGGCGCCTGGCAGAGGCTTCCCGTCGTCGCCTTTGACGTTTCCTTCCAGATTGCCGGTCTGCGCAATCGCGGACCAGGCAACGAGCATCATTCCAGCCGTGGACAGAGCCAGGGTTCGTAGCGTCATACAACCCTCCAACGCAATGGTTTGTATTAAGACTCAGTATACCGCAATGAGGCGGTGCTACTCGTCGAACAGTCCAATCTGTTCTTTAGCTGGTGGTTTCTGTGTGCGTTTCTTCAGTGGGCTGCCGACCACGCCGAGCACCTCGACCGAACGTAACGCCGCGCGCGGAATGAAGACGCGCTGGTGGTTGCTGTAGGGATCGGGGGGAATCACCGTAAACCCGTGCGGATCCGCCTGCAGCAAATTGTTCGGCATCACACCTTCCATGACTTCGGTGTCTCGGAACTGGAAGCGGATCCAAAGGCCCTCCATTTTGGGGCGGGTGTTGAAGACCAGGCGCATGGTTTCGTCGCCAACGCCGAATTCCCGGACAAACGAGACGGTTCTAATCTCCGCGTAAGGAACGGTGGCCACGTTTCCGTCCGCGGAAAGCAGCTCCACACCGTTAGGTTGTTGGAATGACAGAGGGTTGATGTATCCCGCCAAAGCTTCCCGGTCGAACCGCCGGATGACTGCTTTTTTGGTTGTGGAGCCGGCCAAAAAACCTACCTCGAGGTGGGGTGCTATGTTTCAAACATTTCGGGTGTTATTGTATCATTGGCACAATGCCCGGAGACAGGACGAAGGAAGGGGTGGCGCTACGTCCGCAAGTCCAGGCATTTCTTGACTTTTGCCGCGTGGAAAAGGGCCTTTCGGCCAATTCTCTCAGCGCCTATGCCACTGATTTGGAAAGGCTTAATAGATTCCTCGGCGAGGCGGCCGGGGTTCCCGGTGTCGAAGAACTGCGAAATTACCTGGATACCTTATATCAAGCTGGGCTGAGCAGCCGGTCGGTCGCCCGCCACATCGCGACGTTACGCAATTTTTGCAGCTTCCTGGTCCGGGAGGGTATATTAGCCGCCGATCCTTCCGAACACCTGCGTACTCCCAAGCAATGGCAGGCGATTCCTAAGTTCTTGAATCTGGAGCAGATCGATAAGCTAATCGCGGCTCCGGACGGCGCCCGGCCAACCGGGCTGCGCGACCGGGCGATGTTGGAATTGTTGTACGCAACGGGATTGCGGGTGTCCGAATTGTGCCGCGTCGCTGTAAGCGATCTCAATTTGGAAATGGGAGCCCTGCGCACTACGGGCAAGGGGAATAAGCAGCGACTGGTTCCGGTGGGCAAGGCGGCCGTTCTGGCGGTCCGGACGTACCTGGAGTCGGGGAGGGGAGCGCTGCTGAAGCAGCGCGCCAGCCGGTACCTCTTCGTGACGGCCCGCGGCGGCTGCTTGACCCGGCAGGCGTTTTGGAAGCTGCTGGGGGGATACGGCCGGAAGGCCGGGATCTACCACGGGCTGACGCCCCATGTATTGCGTCATAGTTTCGCCACCCATTTGCTGGAGGGCGGCGCCGACCTGCGGAGTGTGCAGGTCATGCTGGGCCATGCGGACATCTCGACGACGCAGATTTATACGCACGTGATGCGGTCGAGGCTGCAGCGGGTAGTTGCGGAGCATCACCCCCGGGCTTGAGAAAGCGCCTGCAATGAGCGATTACATCTACATGCTCGAGAGCCACCTGAGCACAGACCAAAACCGTGCGGTGGAAGAGGTGCAGGCGGCCGCCGCGCAGGCCAACGTGAATCTGTTTCTGACCGGAGGAGCGATGCGGGACATGCTCGCCGGTTTCCGCATTCGCGATCTGGATTTTACGGTGGAAGGCGCCGCCTTAAAAGTGGCGAAAGCCGTAACCGACCGCGGGGCGGCGAAGATCGTAGCCGAAGATGACAACCGCAAAAGCGCCGAGTTGGTGTTTCCAAGCGGCGTGACGGCGCAGATCGCCATGTCGCGGCAGGAGAAATACGCGCGCTCGGGCGCGAAGCCTCAGGTGATGCCGGCGACCATCCAGGAAGATCTGCGCGGGCGCGACTTCACGTGCAACGCAATCGCGCTGTCGTTGAATCGGGCTTCGCGAGGGTTGCTGCTGGATCCGATGAACGGGCTCGCGGATATCGAGCGGCGCGAACTGCGGCTGACGAACGCTTACGGCTTGTACGATGATCCCTCGCGGTTGCTGCGGCTGGAACGCTTCCGCGTGCGGTTGGGTTTTGCAGTGGAAGAGCGGACACAGATGCAGGTGGCCAACGCGCGCGAGGCCGAAGTGGAGAAATTGATTCCGCCGCGCGTATTCTTCGAAGAACTGAAGCGGATCAGCGCGGAGGACAGCCCGGCGGAGATTCTCAAAGCGCTGGAAGAGGCCAAGCTGGCCTCGCTGTTTTCGCCGGTGCTGGACGGACCGAAATCCAATCTGCAAGGGCTCGCGAAATTCGAGAAGCTCGCCAAGTTGCTGCCGGATGACCCGAGGACGCGCGCGGCGCGGCAAGGTCCTTTCTTCTACGTGCTCACCGAGAAGATGAACGCCAAGGAGAAGCAGACGCTGATCAAGGCGATCGAGATGCGCAAGCCGGAAGTGGATCTGTGGCAGAAGGTGGAGGGACGGGCCAAGAAGCTGGAGACGGCGCTCAAGTCGGCGCGCATTCGCAAAGCCTCGCAAGTGTATTTTCTGGTGGCGGGCGCGGCGCCGGATGAAGTGCTGTTTGTGATGTATCATTCCGGAGTGAAGCCGGTGCAGGAGCGGATGAAGAATTACTTCCAAAAATATCTGCCGGCCATCCAGGAGATCACGCCGGAAGAATGGGCGGCGGTTGACGCCAAAGCGGGAACCAAGCGCAACAAAGCGCGCGAGGAATTCATGACGGACCGGCTGGACCGGCGGGTGCGCAAACCGGTCGTGCCGCCTCCTCCGCCGCCTCCGGTGGAACCGCAGCGGCCGGCAATGCGAAGAGGGCCGGCATAAGCCTATAACCACTAAGCCAAAAATGCCGCGTAGTTGAACCCCGCGCTTTCGCGACGGGGCTTCCAACGCCGTTTCAAGCAGTTGCGCAGCCCCGCAGCGGTGAGCGCGGGGGTTCTTGGCCGGGCTTTCATAAGGCAGTCGGTGCGCGGACTCAGGGCACTAACGCATTTCAGCCAGGGCGCCGTCGAGGCCGCGGTCCAGGTGCAACTGCTGCCAATGGAACTCGGCCTTCAGCATGGCGGCAACTTCGTCGCGACCTTTCTTCTGCATCAGCATTTCGTGGACGCGATTGCGCAGGCGCAAGGTGGAGTCGCGGAACTTGCGCATCTCGCCTTTGCTGGTAACGGGACCGTGACCTGGGACTACGGCATCGAAATCCAGCATCAGAGCCGCATCGAGCGTATGGGTCCACTCTTTGCCGCTGCCGCCGCCGGCGTAGTCGATTAACTCGGGGACGTCGTCACCCATGGTGAACATGTCGCCGGCAGCGAGCGCGCGGTCGGCCGGAAAGTAGACAACGATATCGCCGTTAGTGTGTGCGCGGCCAAAGTGAAACATTTCGACGGTCTTGCCACCCAGATGGATCTGCGCATCATGCGTGAACGTGAAGACGGGCAGACCCGGCTGCTTGCCGTCGACCATGTTCTCGCGGGCCTGCTCGGAGGCGACGATCTGCGCGTTCATCTGCTGCATGAGCGCGTTGCCGCCGCTGTGATCGCCGTGATGGTGCGTGTTGACGACGTACTTAATTGGTTGGCTGGTGATTTTCTTCAGCTCGGCCATGATGTTGTTGTGGTCGACTTCGAATTTGTCATCGACCAGTAACACGCCTTCATTGGTGACCAGCACGGTGGAATTGCCGGGCACCAAGTCATTGTGGATCACATAGAGATCGTCTTTGACCTTGATGGTGTTGAGCTTGGCAGGCTGAGGCCCCTGGGTAAAAGCCAGCCACATGCCGCCCAACAACATGAGACCCGCGGACAAACGGACGATCACGCTTTTTTGCATAGGCCGAAGTATATCAAACGGCTGGAACGCCGCTCAAGAAAGTGTGAGCGGTTCCACTAACTTTGGTGGAAACCCGTGCGAGTCCGCAGGCTACGCGTTACCATGACGCTGATACCACCCATGAACGACTACCTGCTTTCCTTTATTCTGGGCATCATCGAAGGCCTGACAGAATTTCTTCCGGTCAGCTCGACGGCGCATCTTCGGATCAGCGAAGCGGTGTTCGGGATCGACCTTTCGAACGGCTATTGGAAGATGTTCTCCATCGTAATTCAATTGGGCGCGATTCTATGCCTGCCGATTTATTTCAGGAGGCGCATCCTGGAGTTTCTGGCGACTTTTCCGCGCGGCATCCGCGGAGACCGCACGGCGGCGAACCATCCCCTGACTCTGACGATTCTGGCGTTCCTGTGCACGGCGATCCCGGCATTTCTACTGACGAAGCTGATTGGAAAGAATCTCGAAAAACTGTCTCTGATGGCGTGGAGCCTGATCATCGGCGGCGTGGTGATGTGGGTGGTGGATGCGATCTACGGGGAGCGCAACAAATCGGGAGATGTCGAGACGATTCGGTCCGGGCAGGCGATCTGGATCGGGTTGTGCCAGACGCTGTCGGCGGTGTTTCCCGGGACCTCGCGCTCGATGTCGACGATCACGGCGGGAGAGCTGGCTAGCCTGTCGCGCTCGACGGCGCTGGAATTCTCGTTTCTGGTTTCGATCCCGACGATGGTGGCGGCGACTGGGTACGACCTATTCAAGTTCGTGAGGCATCCGCAAGAGAGCGGTTCGATTGGCGGCTTTGGCTTGAATGGGCACGGGGTCATGGTGCTAAGCATTGGATTCCTGGTTTCGTTCCTGGTGGCGTGGGCGGTGGTGGCGTGGTTCATGAACTGGGTGCGCCACCGGGGGTTCACGCCGTTCGCGGTGTATCGCATTCTGGCAGGGATCGCGGTACTGGTGTGGGTCGTACGCTGAAGCATTATTTTGACCATGGTCTTTGACCATGGTGTACTTCGATCGATGCGGGAAATGCCGATTTCCAAGTTCAAGGCGACCTGTTTAGCGGTGCTGGAAGAGGTGCGCCGAACCAGAACCCCGGTTCGCGTAACTCGCTTCGGTCGGCCGGTTGCGGATGTGCTGCCCCCGTCGGCGGCTCCGGAAAAATCGGGGCTGGCGTGCTACCGGTGGCTAAAGGACTCTCGCTAACGAGTAAACGCCTGTCGCTCGCTCCTCAGTAGCGCTTTCACGAATCACAGCCCGAGCGAATTTTTCCAACTTCCGCGACACCAGTCACTTGCGGCCATTCCATCGGTGTCTGCAGGGGGGCGCCGCGGCACTCGCGCGAGATAATGAGGGCGTGAGAAAGTTCCTGTCGCCGTCCAGAGTCGGATCGACTCATACGGGAGCGAAACGGTTCGCTTTGTACCAAGCGGAGATCCCGAGCGAACCCCTTTCATTCCAACAACAGTCACGGGAACTCAGCAACGATCGTTTCCCAAAATGGCGAAGGGATCCGGCGACAAGATCGCCGGCGTTACTGTATACTGGCAGCCATCGGAAGGCCACGACGCTGATTCCGGGAAAAACCATATTTCCAGGAGAGACCGAATGGATGCGAAGAAATCGAATCGGAGGGGATTTCTCAGAGGCGGCGCTGCGCTGGCCGGTCTGGCCGCGGGCGGAGTACGGCGCGGCGACGCGCAAACGCAGGGGACTCCTACCAAGAAAATCGACGAGCTGATCGCGTACGGCGAGCGGTCGCGGTTCGTCACCTCGGTGCG
>Ga0126371_10001903_pt1 | contig 17839 bp, 12 predicted proteins | sample PanSoiMetaPlot_4_FD_110145 | JGI IMG/M metagenome (GOLD analysis project Ga0126371, IMG submission 110145) | Tropical forest soil microbial communities from Panama - MetaG Plot_4 | ecosystem: Environmental > Terrestrial > Soil > Tropical forest > Bulk soil | place: Panama | collected 2016-02-17 | reverse complement strand
CCGGTCTGAGCAGGACGTGTCGGCGGTCAACTTCGCGGTCGGTGGACGCATGCTCCGCCTCAGCGACATCGCGCAGATTCGCCGCGGCTTTTCCGATCCTCCGCAGCCGATGTTTCGCGTCAACGGCACGCGGGGGATCGGGCTCGCCATCGCGATGCGCGACGGCGGCGACATCCTGGCGCTCGGCCGCAACATCAAGCGCGCCATGAGCGAGTTCACCGCCGATCTCCCGATCGGCATCGAGCCCACGCTGGTGGCGGATCAATCCTCCGTGGTCGAGAGCGCGATCGGCGAGTTCATGGAGTCGCTGTGGCAGGCGATCGCCATCATCATGGCGGTGAGCGTCGTGAGCCTCGGCCTGCGGCCCGGCGCCATCGTCGCACTGTCGATACCGCTGACTCTCGCGGTCGTTTTCCCCACCATGCAGCTCGTCAGCATCGACCTGCAGCGCATCTCGCTCGGCGCGCTCATCATCGCGCTGACGCTGCTGGTCGACGACGCCATGAGCACCATCGATGCCATGACGATGCGCCTCGCCGCGGGCGACGCCAAGAAGGACGCCGCCACCTTCGCCTACAAGACGCTCGCGTTCCCCATGCTGACCGGATCGTTCGTGACCATGGCGGGCTTCGTGCCGATCGGCTTTGCGCGCAGCTCGGCCGGCGAATACACGTTCTCCATCTTCGCGGTCGTCAGCATCGCGGTGCTGGCGTCGTGGCTGGTTGCGGTGATCTTCATCCCGTTGCTCGGGGTCGCGTTCCTCGCCAAGCCGAAGGCCGCGCAGTCATCCGAGCCGGGCCGGGTCATGCGCGTCTTTCGCGGCATACTGATCGCCGCCATGCGGATGCGGTGGATCACCATCGCGGTGACGCTCGCGTGCTTCGTCGTTGCCATGCTCGCGCTCCCGTCCGTGCCCAGGCAGTTCTTCCCGTCGTCGGATCGGCCGGATCTGCTGATCGATCTGAGGTTGCCGCAAAGCGCGTCGATCTACGCCAGCAATGACGCATCGGCCAAGCTCGATGCGATTCTCAAGGGCGATCCCGACGTCAAGCGATGGAGCACTTACGTCGGACGCGGCGCGATCCGATTCTACTTGCCGCTCAGCGTCGAGCTGCCCAATGACTTCTTCAGCCAGTTCGTCGTGATCGCGAAGGACATCAACGCGCGCGAGCGGCTTCGTGCGAAGCTCGACCGCGTGCTCGAGCAGGACTTCCCGGGCGCCGTGACGCGGGTCGTTCCGCTGGAGCTCGGCCCGCCGGTGGGCTGGCCGGTGCAATACCGCGTCAGCGGTCCAGACTTGAACGAGGTACGCGACATCGCCTTTCGGCTGGCCCAGGTCGTCGCCACCGATACCCGCACGCGGCGGATCAATTTCGACTGGATCGAGCCGCGCCGACAGGTTCGCGTGCGTATCGACCAGGACCAGGCGCGGCTGCTCGGCCTGAGTTCGGAGTCCATCGCGGCCGTTCTCAACAAGGTGATGTCCGGCCAACCCGTCACCCAGGTGCGGGACGGCATCTATCTCGTCGACGTCGTCATGCGGGCGAACGACGAGCAGCGCCTGTCCCTGTCGACCCTGCGCAATCTGCAGTTCCCGCTGGCAAACGGCCGCACAGTCCCGCTGGGGCAATTCGCCAGTCTGGATTTCGACAGCGAGTTCCCACTGGTCTGGCGCCGCGACGGCGTACCCACGCTCACCATCCAGGCGGATGTGACCCAAGGTGGTTCGCCTGAGGCGGTGGTCGCTGCCCTCGCGCCGGCAATCGCGAAGCTCCAGGCCGGCTTGCCGACATCCTACCGCATCGAGGTCGGCGGCACGGTCGAGGAGAGCGCCCAGTCGCAGGCGTCGGTCTTTGCCGTGGTGCCGCTGATGCTGTTCATCACCATCACGTTCCTGATGATGCAGCTCCAGAGCTTCAGCCGTCTTTTCCTGGTGCTGAGCGTCGTGCCGATGGGCCTGATCGGCGTCGTGGCGGCGCTCCTCGTCTTCAACCGGCCGCTCGGCTTCGTGGCCATCCTGGGCATCCTGGCCCTGCTCGGGATGATCGCACGCAATGCGGTCATCCTCATCGACCAGATCGAAGCCGAACGCGCCGGCGGCCGCGAGATATGGGATGCGGTGATCGAGGCCGCGACGTCGCGCTTCCGCCCGATCATGCTCACCGCGATATCGACAGTGCTTGGCATGATCCCGATCGCACCGACCATATTCTGGGGACCGATGGCCTTCGCCATCATGGGCGGGCTCTTGGTCGCGACAGTGTTGACGCTGATCTTCCTGCCGGCCCTCTACGTCACCTGGTTCCGCGTAAAGGCGCCGGGGGGAAGCGAGATGCCCGCGCGCGGCGCATAACTGGGTCTGTTGGTGGGAGCGAGCGCGCCGCGTGTTGTGGCTGGCGGGAGTTTGCGGCGATCCTTCCGACCGACTGCGACCTCATCCGCCGTCAAGGCCAGCGCCGCTGCCGCGAGGGCGCCAGTGCATATTGCATCTCTCAATACGCCGCGACGATCGAGTACCTGCATCGGTGACCCGCAGCGGCTGTTCTTCCCTCGGCCTCAGCTTGGATCCGGCCCGGCGTCCTTGAGAGCCCGGTCGAGCCACGCGATCAGACTTTGCTGCTCCAGCGGCTTGCACAGGTAGCAAAGCGCACCCCGACTTAGCACGCGGGCGCGAACCGCCTCGTCGGGAAACCCCGTGATGAAGATGACCGGTATGCGATGACCGTCCGAAGTCAGCCGACTCTGGAGGTCGACCCCGCTCATTCCCGGCAGGTGCACATCGGTGATCAAGCAGGACGTATCGCGCACGCGGCCCGAGCTCAAAAAGTCCTCCGCGGACGCGAACGAAGCCGTGGCATAGCCGAGCAACCGCAGGAGACGACTCGTCGATTCGCGCAACGAGCGATCGTCCTCGACCACGGCGACATCGATCGTCGGCAAGTGAGTCATCTTCCCGTTACCGCCGCGCCACGCCGCGCGATTGCCCCCACAGATGCCGACCAGAAATACACCGCAGGCACGCGACGAGGCCACCATCCATGCGGACAGGTATCCAAGACTTTAGGCATGGGACTCCCAGGATCTCCGCCATTCTGGTCAGCTCGGCGAGCGACCGCACGTTCAGATTCCGCATGAGATTGCCGCGGTGAGCTTCTCGCTGCCCTCGGCGAGGCCCAATTGAGCGCCGATCTGTTTGGCTCATCCGCGCCCTCACCGCCCAGCCGCGATGGCGATGCCGAACAGGGTCGCGAGGACCAGAACCGCGACGACTGCGGTCGGCCATTGCCGGAGTGCATCATCGATCCGCATAATCCAGCCGGCCGGCATGAGGGCGGCGCGCCGCATGCGGTCGACCGAAGCGACGCCGACGCCGGGCATGAAGGCAGATGGGATCGTGCCGCGCCCGAGCAGGATCGCGATTCCGCCACCGGCGAGAATCGGCCAAAGCGCGGACGAGAGCGTCTCGAACGTCAGCGGGTTCGACAGGGCTTGCGGGGAAATGGGGAAATACGCGGACCAGGGAACGAACCCGAGAAGCAGCGAAACCAGCGCGAGGGCGAGCACTGCCGCTTCCCGTGTCCACGGCACGCGAGCCCGCAACTTGGCCGGCTCGGGCGCGGCCCCTGCCGCATGGGCGAGCAGCAGCAGCACGTAGCTGCTCGTCAGCGCTCCGCCGGCCTGAATGGCGACGGTCCACCACCATTGCGTCGTATCACTCGCAGCCTCCAGCAACAGACGCTTCGCCGCGTACGCCCCGCTCGGCGGCACGCCGATGAGCGCCAGACCGGAGAGCGCCAAGGCGAGCAGCGTGACCGGCCGCGCCCGCCCGACGCCCGCCAATCCGGCGATTCGGTCATGCCCCAGCGCCTGGTAGATCAACCCGGCGGCCATGAACATGGCGGCCTTGGCGGTCGCGTGCGACATCGCCTGCAGAATCCCGCCGGTAAACGCCTCGCCGCGCGCGAGGTGCGTCGCGCCCGCGTCGTATGCGAGCGGAAACATCAGGAAGAGATAGCCGATCTGCGCCAGCGTCGAGTAGGCGATCATGAGCTTCAATCGTTCCTGCCGCAGGGCCATGACGCTGCAGAACAGGACGGCCGCCGCGCCCAGCGCCGCGAGAAGTTGCACGAAGGATGGTCCGGGCAGCGCCGGCATGACGTCGAACCACAGCCGCACGGCGATGAAGAACGAGCCCTTCACCACCAGCGCCGACAGCACGGCGCTGGCCGGCGCCGGCGCACCCGCATGGGCGGACGGCAGCCACAGATGCAGCGGGAAGAGCGCCGTCTTGGCGAGGAGGCCGACGGTCATCAGCGCGGCCGCGACGATTGTCCCGGGTTGCGGGCCCACGAGGCGGGACAAGAGGACGATATCGAGCGTGCCCGAGGCGCCGTAGAGCAGCGCCGTCCCGACGAGATAGAGAACCGAGCCGAGGAGTGCGAACAGCAGGTAGCGCAGCGCCGCTTGCAACGTCTCGGCGCGGCCATCGAGCGAGACCAGCGGCACCGCCGCGAACGTCAGAAGCTCCAGCGCAACATAGAGCGTGAAGAGATCCCCACCTAGAAAGACCGTGTTGAGCGCGGCCCAGATCGCCAGCAGCAGGATCCAGAACGCAAACGGCGCGCGGGCCTCCGCCACGCCTTCAGGAACGACGAAATCCGCGCGCGCGAACACACCGATCGCGCACATCACCACCGCGGTCGTTACCATCATGACGGCCGACAGTCCGTCCGCGCGCAATGCGACGCCGAGCGGCGGCTCCCAACCGCCGAGCAGGTAGACGAGCGGGCCATCGACCTGCCGCGTCGCGACCGCAACGCCCACCGCGATTGCGAGGCCGATCGGCATGGTGGCGAGCACAATTCGCTCGACCTGGCGGCCGCCGACGACGAACGCCAGCAGCAGGCCGACAATCGGCACGGCGATCGACAGCACCAGCAGTGACGGGCCCATCGTTGCGGCTTCCAATGCCGGGGGCGACCGGCTGTTACGTGTCCGTTGAATCCCTTTCTGCGCTCGTGGTGTCCGCGTCGAGCGTGGCTGTGCCGCTCGCATTGAACAGCCGAAGCAGCAACGCGACCGCCATGGCGGTCGCCGCGAAGGCGACCACCATTCCGGTGATGACGAGGGCGTGCGGCACCGGGTCGCCGGAGAATCCCGCCGCCGCGCCGCGCCGCGCGACCACGCCGAAGATCAGAAAGACGCCGGCTCCGAACACATTGAAGGCGAGAATCTTGCGCAGCGGCTGCGCCTCGGTGATCACCCCATAGAGGCCGAGACCCGCCGCCACCGCGCCGCACAGCCCGAATACGGTCGCGCTCATGGGGAAGCCTCGCGCTCGGGCGGCCCGGCCAGCAGCAGCGCGAGCGTCGCCGCGATCGTCAGGGTCATCACGAACTCGATGATGAGGATCACCGCCTTGGCGTGGGCCACCGGATAGGCAAGGAAGGCCGCGCCGAACCAGAGTCCGCCGAGCCCGACCACGAGGAACACTCCCGGCCCCGCGATCAGCAGCAGACGCAGCGAGCGGCGGCTGATGGCGGGGGCATTCGCCAGCCCCGCCATCATCACCAGCAGCCACATGGCGGCGAGGATGGTGCCGCCCTGGAATGCGCCGCCCGGATTGTCGGCACCCTCCCACAGGATGTAGATGCCCACCACGATGCCGATCGGCGTCAGCAATTGCGCCAGAAACGCCGTCTTGTCGCCGCTGCCTGCTGCGCACGGCGGCGATGGCGCCGCGCCCCAGCCGCGATCGGCCGCAAGCGACCACACGCCGACCAGGGCGAGGACCAGCACGACCTTCTCCAGCATCGTGTCGATTGCGCGAAAGGCGATCAGCACGTTGGTGACCGGATTGCCGAGGCCGGTCGCGCCCGCATTGGCGGCGGCCGCGGGCGCCAGCGTCGGCGCCGGGTCGGGCAAGAGCAAAACCGCGGCGGCGAGCGCCGCCGCGACCGTCGCGGCAAATAGGCCCGCCGCGATGCGCAGCGCCGGCCCCGGACGTTCGGCCCGCATTGCGACTTCGTTGCCGCGCAGCCGTGCTGCCGCGCCGAGCAGCAGCGCCCCGGTCAGGCCGCTGCCGATGGCCGCCTCGGTCAACGCCACGTCGACGGCGGCGAGGCGTACCCAGGCGAGCGTCACCAAAAGGCCGAAGGAGACGAAGCCGACCACGGCCGCGAAGGACGCGCGCGCGACGATCGTCCAGCCGCCCACGGCCACCACCAGGAGGGCGACGCCGCAATCGAGCGCGAAGCCGATCGTCATGGCTGCGACATCCCGCGCCGCGCCGCGCGCGCAATGAGCTGGGAGACCGTCGCCCCCGCTGCTTGAACGAACATCCACACGGCGATCAGCTTGAGCGCGCCGATCGGCCCGTCTGCCCGCGGCAAGAGACCGAGCACGATCAGCCCGACGCCGAGATTATCCGCCTTGGTCAGGGCGTGCAGACGGGTCAGCGGGTCGGGAAAGCGCAACAGCCCGACCGTGCCGGCCAAAAAAAAGAATGCGCCGGCCGCAACCATGACGACGGTGAAGATGTCCCGCACGAGGCTCATGACCGATCCACCGCCTCTCGATGTGGCGCGTCGGAGCCCGCACCACCGATTACGAATGCGACCGCCGCGAACGCCGCGAGCAGCGCCATCACCAGCGCGACGTCGACCAGCGCCGTCACGTCTACGGCGGCCGCGATCAGCAGCAGCACCGCGATGCCGCCGGTGCCGAACAGCTGCGTCGCCATCATGCGATCCGCATTCGCCGGCCCGCGCAGCACACGAATGAGGCCGACCGCCACCATCGCGAGCACGAATCCGGACGAAGCGAGGAAGAACTCAGCCATCGTCGCCTCCGCGCCCCAGCGCACGGATGAAAAGCTCCTCGTCGGCGGCGAGATGGGAAGCCACCGGCTGGCCGACATCGAGACAATGGACGACGATCGCGCCGCTGTCGTCCGGCCCCGCAGGCAGCGTTCCGGGAGCAAGACTCGTCATTGCGCAGAATGCGTCCAATGCCGGTCCGGGTGGAAGGTGCGGCCGATAGATGACGAAGCCCGGCCGCACCGGCAGCCGCGGATGGAGCGCGCGCCAGGCCACATCGGTGCCGGCGACGATGGACTGACGGAGAAACCGCAACACGAAGCGGACGAACGCAATGGGCGAAAGACGCGCCCTGCCGGGCGGCAGCAAGCGCAGACTCGCCCAGGTCGCCGCCACAACTGCTACGACGATGGCTGGGCGATCGGCCGGATTGCGACCGCCAACGAGGATCAGCCACAGCGCGACGAAGGCCAGCCCCCGCCAGACGAAGGCCAAAACGGAACGATTGCGCCACGGCACCATCAGCCCCGGCGCCTGTCGGGAGCCGCTGCCTTCCATGCGCCGCAGGCATCCGCGAGCTCGATCGGATGTACGCACTGGCGCGAGCGCGAATTGCCCGGCGCATCGTCCGCGGCGTGGATTCCATCGAATCCGAGCACACCCGAATTGCTCATGTTGTCTCTCCGTCGCTGACCGGCTGATCGCGCGCAACGCGACCGGCCGACGTGCCGCGACTGAACATGGAGAATAGCATTTGGAGCGGAGCACTGCTCGGCGGTCGAGTTGGACGTTGGTCAAGAACGATGGACGTCAGTCCAGGACGATGGACGTCAGTCCAGTATGCATCCGACCGACAGGTCCGTTAGCTTCCCGACGGATCAAACGGCAAGTTTTCGGAGGCAGTCGATGCGCTGCTCAACCTGATCGCCTCGAGGGGCTACCGGGTCGAGGCGTTCACGTTCGCATGACGACAACACTGACGGCGTCGGCCGTCGGCAGGCAAAAAACCAACGGGAGTGAGCCATGACGCCCCAAGTCCCAGTCGATCTCCTCCATTGGATATTGGCGTCCGCGGCGATCGTCGCGCTTCTCGTATTCCTCGTGCCGCTGCGCTGGCGCGCCCCCGAGGCGGGACCCATGGCGATGTTCGCCGCCGGCATCGTCGCACTCCTCGCCTTCCGCACGCCATGGGACACGCTGGCAGTGGCGGGCGCGAAGGGCGTGTGGGACGCCATCTTCATCCTCTATGTCATCTGGCCGGCGCTGCTTCTCTATCAGATCACGAAGCAGGCAGGCGCCTACGATGCACTGCGGCAAGGAATCGCCCACTTCAGCCGCAATGAGCTGTTCATTATTCTGGCGCTTGCCTGGGTCTTTGCGTCGTTTCTGCAAGGCATTGCGGGCTTCGGCGCACCGGTGGCGGTGGTCGTGCCGCTGCTCATGGCGATCGGGGTTCGGCCGGTCCACGCCGTCGCCATGGGCGTGGTTGCGCATGCATGGGCCAGGTTCTTCGGCACTTTGGGCGTCGGCTGGCTGGCGACGCTGCAGGTCGTCGATCTGCACGACATCCCACGCGCCGCCTATGAAGCCTCTCTGCTGCTGCTGATCCCGGCCTACGGGGGCGGCTTGTTGGTGGTGTGGCTCTATGGCCGTTGGCAGGCGATCCGCCATGCTTGGCCGCTCGTGCTTATCCTCGGCACCATCATGGGCGTCGGCCAGCTCTTGGCCGCGATCATCAGCCCCGAGCTGTCGACCTTCCTGGGCGCGGCCGTGGCCCTCCTCGCGCTCTACCCGCTGTCGCGCTGGCCACGGTTCGGCGAGCCGATCCAGGGCATCAGCGAACGGCCCGCGATGGCCGACAAGCCGGCGGGCGAGCAAGCGGAAGCCGCGCCCGTCATGAGCCTCGCGACGTCGTGCCTGCCATATGTCGTCCTGACCGCCGTCACCCTGAGCGTGCTGTTGATTCCGCCGCTCAACCGAGCGCTGGTGCAAGTAGCGGTGGGGCTGCCATTCCCGGCAGTGGAAACCGGCTTCGGAATCCAGAATGCCGCGGTCGCACGCTATGCGCCGATCAGGGTGTTCACGCACCCCGGCATGATGCTGCTGATCACGTCCGTGATCGTCTGGGTGGTGTACAACGCCGGCGGCTACTACCGCTCCTGGGCGAAGCTTCACAAGCCCGAAAGCATCTGGTCCGGCCTGCTGGTCGATGGGGTGCCCTCGTCCGTGCCGGTCATCGCGTTCCTGGTCACCAGCCGGATCCTCGATCATAGCGGCCAGACCCTCACGCTCGCCCATGGCATCGCGGCCATCTCGCCGCCGCTCGTCTATGCCGGCATCGCCAGCGTCATCGGAGCCCTCGGCGCCTTCATGACCTCGAGCAGCACGGCATCCAACGTCCTGTTCGGCGGCGTGCAGGGCGGGGTCGCCGAGCTGCACGGCCTCTCCAAGGAGACGATCATCGCCGCGCAGGCCGGCGGCAGCGCGTATGGCAACGCAATTGCTCCGGCCAACGTCGTGCTGGGCACGAGCGTCGCCGGCATCAAAGGTCAGGAGGGCGCGGTCCTGCGCCAGACCATGCCCTGGACGATCATCGTTGCGGTTCTGACCGGCATCGCCACGATCGTCTTGGCTCTCATTCCCTGAGGAGGAAACATGGACAAGCTCGTCACAGAAACCGTTGCGCTGCTGCTGCTGTTCGCTGCGTTCCCGCTGGTGAGCCTCGGCGCGACCGGCGGTCTCGCAGCCGTATGGTGGCTCGGGCTGCTTTGCCTCATCGCCGGCGGACTGCTGCCCGTCGTGACGCGCTACATGGACCACTCCCAGGACAAGACTACCGACATCGGCATGGAGTTCGACGAACGGACATCATAGCGGCGCGACGCGAAAGGCCCACGATGCGTGCCTGCGAAAGCGTGCGAGCCGTGCATTGCGCCTGAGTTGATCCGGCCACGAACGTACGGAGACGATCCATGATAAATCCCAATGGTCCGCGCACCGGCCGCCCTCCCACCCATGCGCCGCACGGCGTCGTTGCCACGCCGCATTATCTGGCGAGTGCCGCTGGAGTGCAGATACTGCAGCGCGGAGGCAGCGCCGTGGACGCCGCCATCGCGGCGAATGCGGTGCTGTGCGTCGCCTATCCGCACATGGCGGGGCTGGGCGGCGACGGCTTCTGGCTGATTGCCGAGCCCGGGACCGGCGCCGTGCACGGGCTCAATGCGAGCGGCTCGTCCGCGCGCCTGGCGACATCCGACTACTATCGCGCGCGCTGCAAGGACGGCGCAATTCCGATGCGCGGTCCGCTCAGCGTGCTGACCGTTCCGGGCGCGGTCGACGGCTGGCGCATGGCGCACGAGCGCTTCGGCCGGCTGCCATGGCACGAACTGTTCGATCTGGCGATCATTTACGCGCGCGACGGGGTCCCGGTCAGCCGCTCGCTGGCGGACTGGCTGGTGCAGGACGTGCCGATCCTGTCCGCCTATCCGGCGACCGCCGCGATCTTTCTGCCGGGTGGCCGCGTTCCGCGCGAAGGGCAGCGACTGACACAGAGCGACGTCGCGCGTTCGTTCCAACTCATCGCCAGCAAGGGCGCGCGCGCCGCCTACTACGAGGGACCGATTGCGAAGAGTTTCTGCACGCAGTTGCAGAAGCAGGATTCGCCGTTGCGGGAAGATGACTTTGCGGCCTTCAAGGCGGAGTGGGTCGAGCCGATCACGTCAAGCTACCGCGGCTACAAGGTCTATGCGTTGCCGCCCAACACGCAAGGCTTCACGGCGTTGCAGATCCTCAACCTGATCGAAGGTTACGACGTCAAGGCGTGGGGCGACGGCACTGCCGACTACTATCACCACATGGCCGAAGCGGTGAAGGTCGCCTTTGCCGACCGCGAGGAATGGCTGACTGACCCGAAGTTCGTGGACATTCCGGTGCAGAAGCTCGTCAGCAAGGAATATGCCGACAAGCGTCGCCGCCTGATCGATCCCCAGCGGGCGCAAAACATCGCCGAAGTGCCCGCGGGCATTGCCTACAAGCATCCGCATGAGCGTCGCGTGCCGGATGGCGACACCTGCTACTTCTGCACGGCCGACAAGGACGGGATGGTCGCCTCGCTGATCCAGTCCATCTATCACGACTTCGGCAGCGCCGTGATCGGAGCCGACACCGGCATCATCCTGCAGAACCGCGGCGCCTTCTTCGCGCTCGACGAGAAGCATCCCAATCATCTGCAGCCCGGGAAGCGCACCTTCCACACGCTGATTCCCGGATTGCTCGAACGCGACGGCAAGCCCTACCTCGCGTTCGGATCGATGGGCGGCGAGGGGCAACCGCAGTCGCAGGCCGCGCTGGTGACCCGCATCCTCGACTTCGGCTACGACGTGCAGCAAGCGATCGAGGCGCCGCGCTGGCTCATGGGCCGCACGTGGGGCACTGTCTCGCGCAACATGTCGCTCGAAGGGCGTATTTCCGACGAGGTGGTCCGGGAATTGAAGCGACGCGGGCAGCCGGTGCAGCCGGTCACGGACTGGAACGACAACATGGGGCACGCACACGCCATCCGCATCGATCGCGAACATGGGTTGCTGGAAGGCGGCGCCGATCCGCGCGGCGACGGCGCGGCGTTCGGTTACTGAGCCTTCAATGCCCTCGCCGACCCGAAGAACACCGGTTGCTCCGCGCTTTCCGGAGCTTTCATTCGCCGAGCGACACCCCGCTCGGCAATCGAACGTGGAAGACCGATCCACGGGGAACCCGATTGGAGGCCCAGAGATGGCCGCCGTGAGACTCGATGATCGACCGGCAAATCGACAGGCCCAACCCCATTCCGTGGGATTTGGTGGTGAAGAAGGGATCAAAAATGCGGTCCATATCATTTGGATCGATTCCAGGTCCCGAATCCTCCACAACGATCACCACGTCGCTCGATCCATGAAACGCGGCCTTCACCAGCAACGATCGTTCGCCGTTCTCCACCGAGCTCATCGCCTCGACGGCATTCATGACCAGGTTGAGAAGGACCTGCTGCAACTGTACGCGGTCGGCCATGACGCGAGGAAGCTCCTGAGGCAATTCGACGCGAAACGAGACGCCGTGATTGTTCAATTCACCGCGGACAAGTGCGAGGACCTCGTAAACTAGATCGCGAATGCTTATGGGAGATTTTTCGCGGCGATCCTTTTTGAACATCGCGCGGATGCCTGAAATGATGGTACCGGCACGATGGCCATCCTTGACGATGCGCTCCAGCACGTCTTGCAATTCGTTCCGGTCAGAATCCGGCTTGGCAAGCAGCCGCAAGCCGATGCCCCCGTTGGTTATAAGCGCCGACAGCGGCTGGTTGATCTCGTGCGCGATCGAGGCGGCCATCGCTCCTATCGTCGTCCGTCGGCTTGCCAGCGCGAGCTCGTTCTGCGTTACACGCAACGTGTCCTCGAGCTGCTTGGCCTCCTGTTCCGCCCTTTTTCGCACGGTGACGTCCCTGAAGATACCGCTTACGCGGGCAGGCTCTCCATCCTCGTCGAACTCAATATTTGTTGTCGCCAAGAACCAGCGAGGCCGACCATTTGGCTGAACGACCCGGAATTCGCTCCGCCCCGCCGATCCTCCTGCATTCGCGACCCCTTTGATCGCCACGCTTACAACCGCACGATCATCAGGATGAACACCGTCAACGAAAGCTTCTGGGGTAAGCGGTGAATCCGCCTTGAGGCCGAACATGGACCGGCAATGCTCGGTCGCCCACAAGTGCCTGTTGGCGACGTCGTATTGCCATAGACCCGTATCAGTAGAGGCCGCCGCAAATTTCATCCTCTTTTCACTCGCCTCGAGCGTAGCTTCGGCACGTCTCCTTTTCAGCACCTGGAAGGACAATGCGACCAGGCAGGCAACGAGTAAGGCGAATGCGCCGGCAGTAATGAGCACAAGATTCCGATATTGCTCCCAAAGTGTCGGCGCCTTGAACACAAGCTTGGTCCCGACCGGAAGGCTGTTTTGGGAGAATCCCCATCGCTGCAGCTGCCGGGCGTCTACAACGAAGTTGTGTGGCGTGGCGATTGGAGGGGGAAGCGCTTTCGCGTCTTTCCTTTCCAGCACCTCGATTACCAATTCGGCAGCGGAAGAGCCGGATGCCTCGAACATGTCCATATATCCGCCCACGACGCCAGTACCCAGGAACGTTTCGATTGGGGCATAGGTCGGAGCGCTGGACGCTCGCGCAATATCAGCCGCTACCCTGGCGGGGATACGACTCACACCGTCGCCATCCTTGAATATTGGCAAGATCAACACGATCGTATCGCGCGGCAGGCGAGCCACTTCATCCAGAAGTCTATCGTAAGGCAGGTCCGTCAAGTTGCGTACCTTATAGGACCCGAGATATGGGGCCAGCTGCCTGCGTGCCTGCTCCTCCCAGAACGGGACTGAAGTCCCTGAGACTATGGCTACTTCGCGAGCTTTCGGTTGGAGGCCTGCGGCCAGGGTAAATGTTTTTGACCAGTTGAATTCGCTGAAGACGCCCGTGACGTTCTTCAGTGAAGCGATTGCCTCGGGCGTGGCACCCGCCCAGTAGCAAACGATAATGGGCACTCCCGGCGCGACTTGTTCACGGTATCTCAGGAGATACTCGAGCGCCACGTGACCGAGCGCGATCACGACGTCGGGGCGCTTCGCGCCATACTTCTCCGACAGCAGGCGGGCCAGGCGCTCTTGATGCGCTCTGGCCGGAAATCGGCTTAGGTCGAGAGTGTCGTAGTATATTTCCGCATTCTTCAGTGAGGAATCGGCCAACCGATTTCTGATGGCCGTCGTGGCGAGCACAGCCGCAGGCATTGTGTCGTCCCAGGCGTTGATAATGAGGATACGCGCGGGACTCGCTGCGGTTGCTGGCAGGCAGAATGGCAGCGACGCCATAATCAGGCACCAGAAGTACCTGATCGGGATCATACGGCATTGCCACCGGCCAGGATCCGCAGCGGCCGCCGCAAAGGCCATCCGCATCTTGGCCTGCTTCAGCGAAGCTGCGGCCTGGCGCCGTTCCCCGACGATGGCCGACAGCAACAACATGACGGGAATCGAGATCATGATCAGGAAAATGCGAAGCGGAAGCACATTCTCGGCCGAGGACTGGATGGCGAAAGGTCCTCGTCCGAGGTCGCCATTCGCCAGGGTCACCCCCGCAACGACGAGCAGCGCGACGACACCTCGCGCGTAGCAGCCCGCCGCGTAGTAGCCAGACGACACCGACGGCGCGCTCAGCACCATGTACGACACGGGCGCCGAATATGTCTTCGGCACCAAATCAAGCCGCTCCAGCACCTCCCTCATCGGCGCGTTCCAGCGAGAGTGGTGTCATACGATGGGGCCGGCCAGCACCCGGCCAATCGATCTTCTTCGGGCTGAGGCTCAAGATAGAGAATACATGCTCAAGTCCACGGGATCCGCATTGATCTAAGTCAACGCCGGTCAATGGCTGTTCTTGTTGTAGAGATGTTCACGGTCGGCGCTGCGTTCGATACGCGGGTTGTGGTCCCTGGCTTCGCGCACCGTCGAGCAATTTGTCTGCCGCATGCGTCAACCAACTTCGCTGATCGGCTTTCCACCTCCCTTGCCGCCAGGGCGCAGCCTATGCGGTCCGAACCAATGGCGCTACTGGACGCTCGTCATCGTACCCTGGACTAAGGGCCAGGCCCCTGGTCGTTGCTGCCGTCCGAAGCGGCCGCGTACGGGTCCATTTCCACGTCGTCCTGCCGAGCGCCCATAGCCTGAGTTGATAGGAGATGTAATCCGGCGCCGGCTCGGCAGGCTTCTGCCGTGGGCTCCGGGCAGCGCCCGCCTGATCGAGTGTGTCGCGCATGCGCCACGCACGAAGAACGGCGCAGCCTCGGCGAAGTGGCGATGCTTACACTGAGTTCTCCGGGTTGAGACCGATGGGTTAGCGGGCGGAGCGAGATGGCCTCGAAACGCCATCCCGCTCGAGCCTGTTCAAGGACCAGAAAAACCGGGACCGTCTTTTCGGGATTTGCTCAGCAGACCCAAACCCGCCTCCAGCCCCAACGTGTTCGAACCGACCGCCAGCAACCGAACCCGACCGGAGCCGCTGCGAAGCCGACACCAGTCCAGCCCCATCCTGGGTGACCCCATCCCCACCCGGGGCGACGCCATCCCCACCCAGCGCGACGCCACCCCCATCCAGGACGACCCCATCCACCAACACGGGCGACACGAACGCCGCCACCCCGCCATGCAGCTCCGCGCCATCGCACGCCCCCGACGCGTACCGTGCCAGCCCTGATGCCGACGCCGGCGTGACCGCGGCGTTGGGCAGACGCATCGGTGCTGGAAAGGATCGCTGCGCCGCCAATCGTCGCCGCGGCGGCAATCACGCAGATCATCTTGCTTAGCATTGAGGTCTCTCCTTTTGATCAGCGTCGCCCGGGCCGATGCTGCCGCGGATCGAGAAGGCAACTGCGCCTAGGCGCTGGCGAGCCTCTTTCCCGTGAGGCTCGGCTGCAGTGGAGGCTACGTCGACCGAGCCAATGGCTCTACTCGACACACGTCATCGCACCCTGGAGAAAGGGCCAGGACCCTATCCGAAGGGACAGAGTTGCTGCCGTCCGCAGCCGTCTATTTTCCATGCAATAATGGGAAAACGAATTCGACACGCGCGGCTGCTCCAGCCCAACGTCACCGCAAGGTAAGTCTCTGCTGAGGAGCGCCTTGCGTTGAGCGGCGCGGGCCGAAGACATAGTCGTATGACCGAGCAACGCCCATGTCGAAGAGTTTCTGGGTTAGGGCGATCGGACTGACCGCGCGCTGATCCTCGAGTCTCCAATGCCTTGCTTCGACCGAGTCAGAGTGATTGTGCGCGGCCGATCCGCCGGTTGAAGAACGCCTCTGCTCGTGCGGCCCGCTGCGCCGATCGGCGCCAGACTCATGGCTCTCGGCGGTCGTCGGGCCTGATCTTTGATCTAGTGATGCTGGACTCGCGTCCACTGTACACGCGAGCCTTTTCTTCTTTAACGTGAGATTGGCGTGAGGCCGTTCGTCGTTGCTAGCGCGTATTCAATTTATCTTCATATCCCCACGCGTTCGGGTCGGAAGGCTAAGGGCCGGCGCGAATGGTGTCGAGCATGTGTATTACGGTCGAGGATGTCAGGTGCGCGCGCCGCGCGATCGACGAATACGTCGACCGGTCGCCCTGCATTCTCTCTCCGCGCCTGCGCGAGCGAACCGATTGCAAGCTCCATTTGAAGATGGAGAATCTTCAGCGCGCCGGAGCAGAGAGGAACGCGCCATGCAGTACTCGAGGCACCGTACTGGCTAGCCGGGGGATCCCGTGAACGACATCGCGATCACGCTGTCGATCATCGGCCTCGCGCTGGTGCTGTTCGCCTGGAACCCGGTGCCGGCGGTCGTCGTCGCGATCGGGGCCTCCCTGGCGCTCTTCTTCACCGGCGTCCTCACCATGCCGGAAACCCTGACCGGCTTCGGTGACCCGGTGGTGATCCTGATCGCCGCGCTGCTCGCCATCGCGGTGGCCGTCGAGGCGACCGGGGTCGGCGCCTGGGCGGGCCAGCTCCTCCTGCGCCTCAGCGGCGCCAACGAGACCACGCTGCTGGTCGCGCTCAGTATCGTCGCCGCCATCTTCAGCGGGCTGATCGGCATGAACGGGGCCGTCGCCGCCCTGCTGCCGGTGACCGTCATCATCGCGGTCCGGACCGGGATCGCGCCGTCGCACCTGATGATCCCGCTCGCGCTGGCGTGCCTGAAGGGTGCCAAGCTCACGCTGCTCGGCTCACCGGTCAACGTCATCGCCGCCACGCAGGCCGAGGAGTTCGGCGCCGGCCACATCGGCTTCTTCGAGTGGTCCGTGCTCGGCATACCGCAGCTCATCGGGTCGATCATCATCGTCATCTTCCTCGGCAAGCGGCTGCTGCCCGAGCGGAAGAGCGCGTCGATCCCGGCCGACTTCAGCGGTCATGCCCACACGCTCGTGCAGCACTACAACCTCGAGCACGGGCTGCACCAGCTGGCGGTGCCCGCCACCTCGCCCCTCGTCGGGACGTCGCGCAAGGCCGTCGACCTCAGTGCCTACACCGGCGTGCGCGCTGTCGCCTTCCTCGATCACGAGGATGACCGACCGCTCGAGCGCGACCGGCTCGAGGCCGGCGACCTGATCCTCGTCCGCGGCGACGGCCACGAGGTCGACCGGCTGGCCGCCGACCTGCAGGTGGAGGTGCGCGAGCACGGCGACAAGGCGGCGCTGGGCGACGTACTCCTCTCGCGCGACTCCGGATTGGCCGAGGTCGTCGTCCCCGAGCGGTCGGCGATGATCGGGAGCACGGTCTTCCCCGGCATGACCAGCCAGGACCATGAGGTGATGGTGCTGGCGGTGCAGCGCGGCGGGGCCGAGCTGCTCCGCCCGCGGCTCATCCTGCGCTCAGGCGACCACCTGCTGCTGCAGGGCAGCTGGCCGGCCCTGGAGCGCTACCTGTCCAGCGCCCAGCTGCTGGTGATCGACGCGCCCGACCAGGTCCGCACCCAGGCGGTGGCGCTCGGCCGGGGCGCGAAGCGTGTCTTCGCGATCCTGGCACTGCTGGTCGTGCTCCTGGTCTTCAACATCATGCCGGCGCCGATCGCGTGTCTCCTCTGCGCCTGCCTCACCGTGATCACGGGCGTCGTGCGCCTGCCGCAGATCTATCGCGGCCTCGACTGGAACACCGTCCTGCTGATCGGCGCCATGATCGCACCGGCGCGCGCCATGGAGAAGAGCGGCGCCGCCGCGATGATCGGCGATCAGATCGTCAACCTGCTCGGCGACTTCGGTCCGGTCGCCGTGCTCGTCGGTCTCTTCCTGGCGGCGGCCCTGATCACGCAGTTCATCTCCAACACCTCGACGGCCCTGGTGATGATGCCTATCGCGTTCGCGGCGGCGAGCGACATGGGCGTGTCGGCACTGCCGATGGTGATGAGTGTGGCGATAGGGGCCAGCGCGTCCTTCCTGACCCCGTTCGCCAACGGTG
>Ga0126371_10001902_pt1 | contig 17844 bp, 14 predicted proteins | sample PanSoiMetaPlot_4_FD_110145 | JGI IMG/M metagenome (GOLD analysis project Ga0126371, IMG submission 110145) | Tropical forest soil microbial communities from Panama - MetaG Plot_4 | ecosystem: Environmental > Terrestrial > Soil > Tropical forest > Bulk soil | place: Panama | collected 2016-02-17 | reverse complement strand
TTTCTCTTGGTGGAGGATTGGGAGAGAATAGCACAAAGAAAAATGCCTGGAGCGAGAAGAGGAAGAGAGCGAGGAAAGAAGTAACGCATCGACACAAAAGACGCGGAAAATTCGCAGAAAAACTGTGAGGACCGCGTTTCGGGGGGCGGACGATTCTTGAAGGTCACCCTGGAAAAGCCGTGTGGTTATTTGAAGTATTTTAGGCGCTGGAGGACGGCGCCAACGACCAGAGGCAGCGCGACGGTAGCGTCTTCCAGGACTTCGGCGAATTGGCCGCCTTCTTCGGGCGGGACGAATTTACCCCAGGACACGGCTTCGGTGTAGGTGCTGCCGCTGAGGCCGCCCCAGTGGACGGGCTCGGGACAGATGCGCACTCCGTAGTGATAACGCTTCAGTGGAAGATTTTCATAGCCCCGTCGGGCCATCAGTTCTGCGTATACACCGAATTGCTGGGACCAGTTGCGCGGAACGCCCCCACCAATCGTAAAGATGCCCATTTTTTCCGTAGCCATCATGGTGCGCGCAAAGGTCTCGAAGTCCTCGAATGGATCAAAGCGCAGGGAGGGGCGCTTTTCTTTCCTGCGCGCGTAGTTATTGAGAGCGAAGTCGAGGCCGAGTTCGGAATCGGAGAAAGCTGGAACGAAGACCGGAACTTTGTGTTCGTAGGCCGATTTGAGGATGCCGCGGCCTTTTGTATTTTTTGTGAGATATTCTCCGATGCGATGATGAAGTTTGTGACTGCAGACAACTTCGTTGGAATCCCACTTATCGAGGATGCCGTCGACAACTTCTTCGACGTGATCGAGGTTGGTCTCCGGTTCGAGCGAATCGTAGACACGATTGTAGCCGGCAAGGAACAGCTCGTTGTCGTTCATTTTCCTGGGATCGTAGCGGAAATGGGAGCGTCCGGTGGCTTCGACAAGCCCGTGGGCCATCAACGCACCGGTCGAGACGATGGCTTTAACAATGTCGGACTCGATCAGATCGCAGAAGACCAGTCCCATTTTGCCGACCGTGAGGGCACCTGCGAGGGTCAGGACGGTGAAGCAGTCTTTGTCGCGGGCCATGGCTTCAAGAACGTCAGCGGCGTCGCCGACCTGGCGTGCGGTGTATGCGGTGTCGCCCATGGCGCGGACCAGGTCGTCAATGGTTTTGATCTTGGAGAGGTCGAGCGGATAAATAGGACGGAGCTTGTCCTTGACGGGGTCGTGAAGGACGCGGCCGGTGACGGTCTTACCTGGTTGCTTTGGCATGGAAGCTCCTGGAACCGAATGCGATGTAACAAAGAAATTTTGCAGGGATAGTGTACTCGAAATACAGATGAGATTTGCAAGCACGAGTAAAGGAAAGCGATTCACCACAACCTTAACAAAAACAAGCAGAGCGACCAGAGGCGGTTGGCGCGATATTGCTGCAAGCTTCGCAGACGCCATGAGCGCGCCAGGCACAACTCGCAAAGCGTGGGCTTACCCACTCCGAACGACGGAACATCACATGATAGGATGGGTGGCATGAGCAACAAATTCACGGTTGGCCTTGTGCAGATGAGCTGCACGACGAACAAGGAAGAAAATCTGGCGAAGGCCGAAGAGAAGATTCGCGAGGCAGCTTCGCGCGGAGCGCAGGTGATTTGCCTGCATGAATTGTTTACGGGTGAATATTTCTGCCGGACCGAAGATGCGGAACTGTTCAATCTGGCGGAGCCCGTGCCAGGGCCAACGACGGAGCGGTTGGCGAAAGCGGCAAAGGAAAGGAATGTAGCGCTCGCGGTATCCGTGTTTGAGCGGCGAGCCGCGGGCGTCTATCACAACACTTGCGCGATGATTGATGCGGACGGAGCGTACCTCGGGAAATACCGAAAGATGCATATTCCGGACGATCCGCTTTACTACGAGAAGTTTTACTTCACCCCTGGAGATTTGGGATTTTTGAACTTTGATACGAAGTTCGCGCGCGTGGGCGTACAGATCTGCTGGGACCAGTGGTATCCCGAGGGGTCGCGGCTGACGGCGATGCAGGGTGCCAATGTGATTTTTTATCCGACGAGCATCGGCTGGCATCCGCACGAGAAGGTGGCGTACGGGAAGGCACAGCTCGATTCGTGGAAGACGATTCAGCGGGCGCACGCGATCGCAAACGGTTGTTACGTGGCAGTGGTGAACCGCGTCGGATACGAGGGGAAGCCGGAAAAGGGGGACCCGGGAATTGAGTTTTGGGGAAATTCCTTTGTAGCGGATCCGGCGGGCCAGCTTCTCGCGGAGGCGTCGAACGACAAGGAAGAAATCCTCGTGGTGGAGTGCGATCCGGCTAAGAGCGAGGAGCAAAGGAGAAATTGGCCGTTTTTCCGAGATCGCAGGATTGATGCATTTGCAGGATTGACGAGCCGCTGGCTCGGTGAATGACACGGAGAGGTAAAGCTCCGGAAAGACAAAAGAAGGCGCGGATGCGTTGAATACAGCGAGGATCGCAGCGTGAAGAAGAAAGAGTACGGTGAGAACCGAGCAGGGTTGAATTGGCGGATGCCCGCCGAGTGGGAGCGACATGAAGCTACCTGGCTCGGGTGGCCGCATGAGCTGACGGATTGGCCGACGAAGTTTGCACCGATTCCGTGGGCGTTTGCCGAGATTGTGCGGCTGCTTTCCGAGGTGGAGCGGATTTTTTTGATGGTGCAGGGTCGCGCGGCGGAGAAGAAAGTGCGCGGGATTTTGCGGAAGGCGGGGGCGAAGCTCGAGTCGGTGCAGTTCTTCATAGTGCCGACCGATCGCGGATGGATGCGTGACTCGGGTCCGATCTGCGTGAAGAATGCCACAGGCGAGGTGGCCTACAACAATTTTGTGTTTAACGGGTGGGCCAAATATTCGAACCACAAGAAAGACGCACAAGTGGTCCAAAAAACAAATGCGCGGTTGAAGCGGAGGGTGTTTTTTCCGGAGCACAACGGGCGACGCGTGGTATTGGAGGGCGGCTCGATTGAGGTGAATGGACGCGGGACGCTGCTGACAACGGAAGAGTGCTTGCAGAGCAAAGTGCAGGAACGGAATCCAGGATTTACCAAGGAAGACTATGCGGAGGTGTTTGGGAAGTATCTGGGCGTGACGAACGTGTTGTGGCTTGGGAACGGAATTGCGGGCGACGACACCCACGGGCATGTGGACGATTTAGCTCGGTTTGTCGACGAAAAAACGGTCGTGACGATTGTGGAAGAAGACCGGGGGGACGCGAACTATGCCGCACTCGAGGAGAATTTGCGACGGTTGAAGACCATGACGGACCAGGATGGCCAGTCGTTGAAGGTGGAAGCGCTGCCGATGCCGCGCGCAGTGGATTTTTCCGGGCAAAGATTGCCTGCGAGTTATGCGAATTTCTATATCGCGAACAAGGTTGTGATTGTGCCGACATTTAACGATCCGAATGATCGCCCGGCGTTAAATACGTTGGCGAGGTTGTTTCCAGGGCGCGAAGTTGTGGGCGTGCATTGCCGGGACTTAGTGCTGGGATTGGGCACCTTGCATTGCATGACGCAGCAGGAACCCCATAACGGAAATCCGTAAATCGGCACCCGAAATCCGCGACCGCGTATCAAGGAGGAATCGATGCTGGCACAGATGGTGACGGCTGGGATGTGGCTGCAGGAGCGGGTAGTGATTGTGGAATGGCAGCGGGGGTTGATTGGGTGGTTGTTGATTGGATTGATTGCGGGCTGGCTGGCGGGGAAAATTGCCCGGGGCCGAGGGTTCGGCTGCATCGGGGATATCTTACTGGGGTTGATTGGGTCGGTGATAGGTGGTTGGATTTTTACGAAGTTGGGGATTGTGCACAACAATACGTTTCTGTTTTCGTTGGCGGCGGCTACCGTGGGGGCTGTTGTGTTGGTGGCGATCGGGCATTTGATTTTTGGGGGAAAGAACTAGGAGATCGACTTCACGTCGGGCCGCAAAAGGCACGGTTCTCCACCCGAGATAACAAAGAAGCGAGCGCTCACCGGCAAGGATGCCGGCGAGCGGGCTAGGTCGAGTTCCCTGCAGCCGGCGAGCGCCTGGAGAAGCAAGGAGCCGGAGGCGAAGGCGGCGCTTTAGGATTTGGGGTAGTTGGGGTCAGTTTTTACTTCCTTGATCTGGTTGGTGTGTCGTTCGCTGTGGGCAGCGATGAGGAGGATGAATTCGTAAGCGTCCCACTTTTGGCCGGAGGGACTGTCGGTGGCATGATCACGCAGGCCCGGAGTGGACCTGAGGAACTCCTCGGTTTTGGAGCGCGATTCGAGAAAGTGCGCAATCGAGTTTTGCGGCGAACCATAACGGTTGGTGGGTTTGATTTCATCGGGCGCCTGCACCTTGTTTTTGCGTGCGGGGACGTTAGCGATGATACCTGCATCGATGGCCGCAGTGTCGCGGCCGGGGGCGGCGGGAGCTTTCATGACGCCAGATTCGATCATGCCGCGGATGTAGTCTTCGGCGGCGGCGATGTGTTCCATGCATTCGGCGATCGACCAGCGATCGGGAGAGGGTTTGAAGTTCCACTGCGCAGCAGAGAGGTCCTTGACGGCGTCAAGCACGTCCTTGCGGGAGGTTTCGAGGTAGGCGAGGGCCCTGTCTTTCTCATCCTTGGTAAGTTCCTGAGCGGGCGCGGTACATGCGAACAGCAGAGCACAAACCAGCGCGAGAGCGACGCTTGCTTTGCGGATCATGTTGCTTCCTTCCCTGTTGCAAACCCAGCGATTCGGCGAATTTGACTTGGAATACGCCGTGGCGAGGTCTGTGAAATGAATAGAAATATAACACGCGGGAGCAGGTGACCGTAGAAAGAAGTACTGGAGTAAAGATCAAGAAGTGGGCCGAATTGGCCGGCTGAACTAAGCACTGGCGAGAGGGCGTGGAGAAGAAAACCAGTCTGAAGCCTGTGCTAATCGTGGCTACGGGCGGGCGTGGAGGGCTATGTGATACGCTTGCAACTGGAATGGCAGAAAGAAGGATGACTTGAGCAAGAGCAATGCGTCGTTGACGGTGATTCCGCTCGGGGGGCTCGGCGAATTCGGAATGAACATGATGGCGTTCCGGCTCGGCGAGGACATTCTGGTGGTGGATGCGGGAATGATGTTTCCCGAGTCCGAACTGCTGGGCGTTGACCTGGTGATTCCAGACATCACGTATTTGAAACAGAACCGGCGGAACGTGCGCGCCATTGTGCTGACGCATGGGCACGAGGATCACATCGGAGCGTTGCCCTACATTTTGCGTGACCTCGAGGTACCGATTTACGGGACGCGGTTCACGCTGGCGCTGGCTAAGAAGCGGCTGGAAGAGGCCGGACTACTAGAGACGGCGAAGTTGTTTGAAGTGACGCCGGGACGGCTCGTGGAGATCGGACCGTACGAGATCGAGTTTATACCGGTGACACACAGCACGATTGATTGTGTGGCGCTAGCGATCCGCACACCGCTGGGGGTGGTGATTCACACAGGCGATTTCAAGATTGACCAGACGCCGGTCGACCACTACCAGTTTGATCTGCACGCCTTCGCGCGGTACGGGAACGAGGGCGTGTTGGCGCTGTTCAGCGATTCGACAAATGTGGAACGGCCAGGATTTACGCCGTCCGAACGCGTGGTGGCACCTCGAATCGAGGAGTTGACACGGTCGGCGCCTCGGCGGGTGGTGCTTTCATGCTTCGCGTCGTCGATTCATCGCATCCAGCAGGTGATTGATATTGCGGAACGCGTTGGACGGAAGGTGGCATTTGTCGGACGCAGCATGGTGGACAACGTCGAGATTGCGCACGACCTCGGCTATCTGCGTATCCCGGACGGGATAGTGGTGCGGCCGCAAGATATTCGAAGCTTCGAGCCGCGCAAACTCATTGTCCTGGCGAGCGGGTCACAGGCAGAACCGATGTCTTCGATGTCGAGGATTGCGGTGGACAACCACCGGTTTGTGACCATCGACGAGAACGACACAGTGATTCTCTCGGCTAGGATCATTCCCGGCAATGAGAAGGCGATTTTTCGGATGCTGGATCACATGTTCCGGCGGCGGGCACTGGTTTACTACGACAATTCGGCAGGACCGATTCACGTTTCGGGGCACGCGAGCCAAGAGGAACAAAAGCTGCTGCTGCAGCTCGTGAAGCCGAAATATTTCATTCCGGTGCATGGGGAGTTCCGGCATTTGTTCCGCCACGCCGCACTAGCGCATCAGTTGGGCGCGGTGAGTGGCGAAATTTTACTACTGGAAGATGGCAAGTGTGTGGAATTTACCGAGGATGGTGCGTTCCGGCGCGATCCGGTAGCCACCGGGCGCGTACTAGTGGATTCGGGGTCGCTGGAGGAGATTGAGGAGATTGTGGTGCGCGACCGGAAGCACTTATCTGAAGAGGGGGTGGTAATTCCGATTATCGCGATTGACAAGCATACCGGGAAAGTGGAGTCCTCCCCGGAAATCGTGACGCGCGGGTTGATGAGTGAGAACGGAAACGAAATGTTGGCCGGAGCACGGGACGTGGTGACAAAGACGGTGGAGATGTCGAATTTGGAGGAGAGAGCGGACTGGTCAGTGATCAAGGAGAAGATTCGTGTCGATTTGAAGAGGTATATCAACAAACAGACATCGAAGCGGCCTTTGATTTTGCCGGTGATTTTGGAAGTGTGATCCTAGAACCGGTCGACGGCGGCCGGTGAGCAGTGAAGGGCAAACGACCGCCGAGACCACAGCGAACCCGCCGAGCACAGAGTGGCAAGGACAAGACTCTCCTTTTAACATTTGTGGAGCGAAGGGTTGGCCGAAATCCCACAAGCAAGCTTCCTGCCCCCGGCGACTGATGGCAAGGCGGCGTCGCGGGCAACGTTTGCGTTCATCATTATTACGGTGACGCTGGATTTTTTGGCGTTTGGGATCATCGCCCCGGTTTTGCCGAACCTGATCATCCAGTTCGAAGGCGGCGACATCGCGAAAGCCGCGGCCATTACCGGATATTTCGGGTTCGCTTGGAATTTCATGCAATTTCTGTTCCTACCAGTGCTGGGCGCCTGGAGCGACCGGTTTGGTCGGCGACCGATCATTTTGATTTCCTGCCTGGGTTTGGGGCTCGACTACATATTTATGGCCGTGGCCCCGAATTTGCGGTGGCTTTTTGTGGGGCGTTTGATCAGTGGGATAACGGCATCGAACGTATCTACAGCGTTTGCCTACATTACCGACGTTACGCCTCCCGAGGAGCGCGCAAAGAAGTTCGGCATGCTGGGGGCAGCCTTCGGACTGGGATTTGTGATCGGGCCCGCTGTGGGAGGAGTGCTCGGCCACTACAGCTTGCGAGCACCATTTTGGGCAGCGGCAGGGTTGAGTCTTGCGAATTTTATGTACGGGAGTTTTGTCTTGCCGGAGTCTCTACCCGAAGATAAACGCGCGAAGTCGGCTTGGCACATGGCAAATCCGCTGGGGTCACTGACACTGCTGAGATCGCATCGGGAGTTGGCGGGGCTTTCAATCGTGGTGCTGTTGTACTACCTGGCCCACCAGTCATTGCAAAACGTCTGGGTGTTGTACACCGAGTATCGCTACGGATGGAACACAAGGAGCGTGGGGATTTCGTTGGCGCTGGTAGGGGTATGCGCCGTGATTGTGTCGGGAGGATTGGTGGGGCCGTATGTAAAGAGATTCGGAGAGCGATTCAGCCTCTCCAGTGGGTTGTTTTACGGGTTTTTGGGATTTGCGGGTTTTGGGCTGGCGTGGAAAGGCTGGGGAGCATTGGCGGCGATACCGTTTATTGCTTTGTGGGGCGTGGCGGGACCGGCAATGCAGTCTCTAATGTCGCAAAGAGTAGATGCAACCTCTCAGGGAAAGCTACAGGGAGCAATCAACTCGCTGCGAGCGTTGACGGGAATGGCGGGGCCACTGTTGTTTACCCAGGTGTTTTCCGCGGTGATTGCGCCGGGAATCAGAGTACGTCTCCCGGGAGCACCGTATTTTCTGGCGGGGTTATTATTGCTGGCGGCACTGTTGGTGGCGGTGGTCGTGACGCGAAGCGCGCAGCAGGTAGCGAGCGAGACGGGATAGGTCTTCGGCCAACATTCTGCGATTCGAACGCTAAGCTATACGGCGGGCCGGGCAGTGCGAGCCGGGCGGGATTTAGCCGCGCCCGCTATGCCGTACATATCGTGTCGGCCACTGGAAAGCGCGACCGGCATGACTCCGACAGCCGTTGTGCGAGATCCAGGGCAACGAAGATGGTACGAAATCCGATGGTCCGGCCGGAGATGGTTCCGAGGCTTCGGGTCGAGGCACCCGAAAAATGGATAGCCTGGATCGGTAATATTGATTCGGGCGGCGCAGGGGTATAGGCTGAGGTCGAGCAGCTACTGGCAAAGGAGGCAAAACATGGCGACAGCAACGAGCGTAATTGAACCGAAGGTGCGGATCTCAGCGACAAAGCTTTTGATTAACGGCAAGTGGGTGGATGCGGCTTCGGGTAAAACGTTCCCGACGGTCAATCCTTGCACGGGCGAGGCAGTTACGCAGGTGGCGGAAGCGGATGCGGCCGATGTGGACAAGGCGGTAGCGTCGGCGCGGGCCGCGTTTGAAAAGGGCGCGTGGCGGAAAATGTCGGCGGCGCAACGCGGTGTGCTGATGAACAAGCTTGCAGACCTGGTCGAAAAGAACAGTGAGGAGCTAGCCCAACTGGAATCGCTGGACAACGGGAAACCCTACCACGTGGCACTTGCCGCCGATCTACCGCTGACGATTGCGTGCTACCGATATTACGCGGGCTGGGCAGACAAGATTCAGGGAAAGACGATCCCGGTGCAGGGGAGGTATTTCACCTACACGAAGCACGAACCGGTGGGCGTGGTCGGGCAGATCATTCCGTGGAACTTCCCGTTGTTGATGCAGGCATGGAAGCTGGGTCCGGCTCTGGCGGCGGGCTGCACGGTAGTGATGAAGCCGGCAGAGCAGACTCCGCTGACGGCTTTGCGTGTGGGCGAGTTGATCCAGGAAGCGGGATTCCCTGAAGGCGTGGTGAACCTGCTGCCAGGCTACGGGCCCACGGCGGGTGGCGCGATTGCGCGGCACATGGACATTGATAAGGTGGCGTTCACGGGGTCCACCGAAGTGGGACACCTGATCATGCGCGCGGCGGCGGATTCGAATCTGAAGCGCGTAACCCTGGAGTTAGGCGGGAAGAGTCCGAACATCGTGTTTGCGGACGCGGACATGGACCAGGCGATCGAGGGCGCACACTTTGCGTTGTTCTTTAACCAGGGGCAGTGCTGCTGCGCGGGGTCGCGCTTGTATGTGGAAGAGAAGTGCTACGACGAATTCGTCGAGAAGAGCGTGGCCCGCGCGAAGAAACGGACGGTGGGCAATCCCTTCGACAAGAATACAGAACAGGGGCCGCAGGTGGACCAGGACCAGTTCAATAAAGTGATGAGCTACATCGAGTCCGGCAAGAACGACAAGGCCAAGCTGCTGGCCGGGGGCAACCGCGTAGGTGACAAGGGCTACTTCATCGAACCGACGGTCTTTGCCGACGTGCAGGACAATATGAAGATCGCGCAAGAAGAGATCTTCGGGCCGGTGATGTCGATTTTAAAGTTCAAAGACATCAACGAGGTCGTGGAACGCGCGAACAAATCGCTGTATGGACTAGCTGCGGCAGTTTGGACCAGGGACATCACCAAGGCGCACGCGATTGCCGATGGTGTCCGGGCCGGAACGGTGTGGGTGAACTGCTACGATGTGTTTGACGCCGCTGCGCCGTTTGGCGGATTCAAACAGTCGGGACTTGGGCGAGAACTCGGCGAATATGGGCTAGCGAACTATACGGAGGTGAAAACGGTTACGGTGCAGCTCTAGGGCGCCGTCACTGCCATTAGCCGGTTGTCCGCTGGCAGTTTCGAGGCATTAGCCAACAGACAAGCCACTTAAGCGCGAAAAGGGGCCAGAATTTCTGGCCCCTTTTTTACTTTTGGGACTTTCAGCGGTCGCGGTAGCCGCGGCTTTGAGCTTTCATTACTTTGCGGAAGGCGTGGTTGCGGGCAGATCGAAGCGCCGCATCCTGTTTGGATTCGAGAAAAAGTTGTTCCCTTTCCAGTTTGTGATAGCTTTCCAGGCGCTCTTCGTCGAGTTGGTCTGAGGCGATGGCTTCGCGGACGGCGCAACCCGGTTCGGATGCGTGGCGGCAGTCTCGAAACTTGCAGCTGGCAGCGAGTCGTTCGATGTCGGAGAAGGCAGCGTCGAGGCCATCGGAGGCGCTCCAGAGTTGGAGTTCGCGCATGCCGGGAGTGTCGATGAGAATGCCACCGCCGGGTACGAGAATGAGTTGACGAGAAGTGGTGGTGTGGCGGCCGCGATCATCGCCAGGGCGCACGGCGGCCGTGAGTTGCAACTCATCGCCGACAATTGCGTTGATCAGAGAGGATTTGCCCACTCCAGAGGAACCGAGCAGAGCCGCAGTGCCTCCAACGCGGACGCGCTCCCGGAGTTCCGGCCGTCCAGAGCCGGTAAGCGCACTGCAAAGGATAATTTGCACGGTTCCGGCGACGGATTTGGAGGACTCCAGGTATTCGGCGGAATTGCCGCAGAGATCACTCTTGTTGAGAATGACGACGGGCTGAGCACCGCTTTCCCATGCCAGGGCGAGATAGCGTTCTAAGCGGCGGACATTGAAGTCACGGTTGAGCGAGGTGACCAGGAACAGGGTATCTATGTTGGCGGCGACAATTTGTTGTTCGGTTCTGTTGCCGGCCATTTTTCGGGCGACCTTGGTGCGTCTTTGGAACAAAGCGTGGATTGTGGCCTGCGGAGGATGATTCTGGACGAGGACCCAGTCGCCCACGGCGGGTAGGGCCTCACGCGTGGTGGCGGACTGCCGAAGAGCGCCGCGCACGCCGGCCCAAAACTCGCCTGCGGGGGATAGTACACGGTAAAGGCCACGGTTTTCTTCCGCAACCCGGGCAGGTGTGAGGTCGGGGTCCGCGAATTCTCGGCGCTGCTGTTCGAAGAAATTGGACCAGCCTAAGTCGGACAATGCAAACACGGGTGTGCTCCTGAGCGATTCGCGCCGCGGCGATTAGCCGCGGGATGCGGTGAGTTGTGCCTGCTTGAAGGGGCAAAACGCGAAACGGGACAAAAGCTGCCGCGACGGAAAAAGATTTAGGAAAGGGACGTCACGGAGGCGAGCTTGTCCCCGCGCTTGGTTGGGATATGCATAGGCGCCTCCTGTGATGTGGGGGTTGGGCGCGGTGCCGTCAAACTGCTCCGGCCCATGTAGGACAACAATACCACAACCGAAAATAGACAAGAATAGATGCCTTCTCGGAGACAAGGGCGCCGGCCTGCCAAAGGGCAAGCTTCCGCTGTCGAGATCTGTATCTGACAACATCGATTTATGGAGGAATTGGTCTAGAATCGGGCGGCCATGACTGCGATCCGGCAATACGAGGCAAAGGATTTTGCGCGGCTGTACAAGCTGGACCAGGCTTGTTTTCCGCCGGGGATCGCGTACAGCAAGTGGTCGCTGCGCTACTACTTGAATCTTCCAGGAGCTGATTGTTTGCTGGCGGAGGAAGGTAAGGAGCTCGCGGGGTTTATTCTCGCGGAGGACCATCCGCCCCTGGGACATATCATCACTCTGGACGTCGCGGAGAATTTTCGTCGAAAGGGCGTCGCTTCGACGCTGCTGGGCGAGATGGAAGAACACTTTGTGTTTCGCGGAGTGGAGTCGGTGCTGCTAGAAACGTCGGTCGAGAACAAGAGCGGAATTGCCTTTTGGGAGAAGCATGGATATCGTACGGAGGCGGTAATAAAGAAATATTATTTGGGGAAGATAGATGCGTTTGAGATGAGGAAGAAACTAAGCCGCTAGCCACTAGTGCTAGCTGCAACCCGCCGGAAGGGCGGAACCGCTAGTTAGCGATTCGTAGGTTCTGTTTTAGGTAGCTTTGACCAAAAGAGTAGTGGCTGACGGCCATCGGCTTGTACGACCGGGTGGTCTGAGACTACGGGTTCAGGAGAGAGGGCTTGAGCGATTACTTGTTGAGTGTGATTTTGGGCATTGTGGAGGGGTTGACAGAGTTTTTGCCGGTGAGTTCGACAGCCCATCTGCGGATTGCTGAGCTGCTAATGCATCTCGATCTGGGAAGCGGGTACTGGAAGATGTACACGATTGTGATCCAGTTGGGGGCAATTCTTACGCTCCCGATTTATTTTCGAGAGCGGATTGCCAAGTTTCTAGGCACGTTTCCGAAGGGGGAACGTGGCGACCGAACGCTGCTGACGCATCCGCTGAGCTTGGTGATGATCGCGTTTGTCGTGACGGCGATTCCTTCTTTCTTGCTGACCAAGGTGATCGGGAAAAACCTGGAAAATCCTTATGTAATTGGCGGAGCGTTGCTGATCGGCGGGATTGTGATGTGGTTTGTAGACGCGCGAAACAGTAAGGCGGAGACGGCAGGTGAAGGAGCAAAGGACGGTTTGATTCGTACCTGGCACATGGAGGAGATGAGCCTGGGTCAGGCCGTGTGGATCGGTGCATGCCAGATTTTATCGGCGGTGTTTCCGGGCACGTCGCGGTCCATGTCCACGATTGCGGGCGGACAAATGGCGGGAATCTCGCGGGCCGCGGCGCTAGAGTTTTCTTTCTTTTTGTCGATGCCGACAATGGCAGTGGCGACGCTGTATACGCTTTTCAAGTCGATTCATGGCAGCAAAACGGAAAATCCGATCGGCGTTTCGAGTATTACTGGGCATGAGTGGATCTTGCTGGCTATCGGATTTGTGGTGTCGTTTGTCGTGGCGTATGGGTCGGTAGCTTGGTTCATGGGATATGTGCGGAAGAGAGGATTTGGACCGTTTGCGGTATACCGGATTCTGGTCGGCGCGGCAGTTTTGTATTTTGCCAGCCGCATGATGTAGCGACCGAAAAGTAAGAACGAACGCCGAGAGTGCGGAAAAAGGCGTTGCGCTCACAGAGAATTCACCACGAGGGCCGCAGAGGAAACGGAGAAATCCAGGAGTACGGGAAGGGGCAGTTCGATGGAAACTGTGCGTCCACGGGTTAGTGTGAATATGCTAGCGGGACTGGCACTCGTCGCGGCGCTGTTTATAGTGAGCCGATTGGCTGCGCAGCAGGACCTAGACGCACGGGTGGATGCGTTTGTGGAGGCGGTGCGAGGCGAGCAGAAGGTGCCCGGGCTGGCGGTGGCGGTGCTGCGGGATGGCAAGCTGGTACGGGCAAAGGGGTATGGGCTGGCCAATATCGAGCTGGATGTGCCGGTGAAACCGGCGACCATTTTTCAGACCGGGTCGGTGGGGAAACAGTTTACTGCCACAGCGGTAATGATACTGGTGCAGGAGGGGAAGGTCGGACTCGACGACAAGGTGAGCAAATATTTCACGGGGACGCCCAAGGCCTGGAAGGATATAACTGTACGGAACCTGTTGACCCACACTTCGGGGATTCCGGATTACACCGACACAAAGAAAACGAAGGCGAAAGAGCTCTTCAATTTTCGGGCGGACTATACCGAGGACGAGCTCTACCGGCGGTTGATTCAGATGCCCCTGGATTTCGAACCGGGTACCAAGTGGCAGTACAGCAATCCGGGCTATTTGCTGCTGGGGCTTTTGATTCACAAGGTAACCGGGGAGTTTTACGGAGACTTTCTCCAGGAGCGGATTTTTCGTCCGCTGGGGATGAGTGCGACGCGGATCATAAGTGAAGAGGACATTGTGACGAACCGCTCGAGTGGCTATCGGCTGGTGAAGGGCGACATCAAGAATCAGGAGTGGGTGTCGCCGACGTTAAATACGACAGCCGACGGCGCTTTGTACACAAATGTTTTGGATTTGGGGAAGTGGGATGCCGCACTCTATACCGAGAAATTGATCAGCAAGGCGAATTTGGCGTTGATGTGGACTCCGGTGACGCTCAGGGACGGGAAGACATATCCATACGGGTTCGGGTGGTTTCTGGGCACGGTGAACGGCCACCGCCTGATCCAACATGATGGGGCTTGGCAGGGATTCACAATGAATATTTCGCGATATGTGGACGACAAGTTGACCGTGATTGTGATGACGAATCTCGAGGAGGGGCCGTCCGAACCGGGGAAGATTGCGCATGGGGTGGCGGGGATTTATGAGAAGCAGCTCGCAGCCGACAGCCATTCGCCAGACGAAGGGAGCTTGCAAGCAAGCCAATGACAGCTGTTGCAGCAAGTTTGCGCTTGGAAACAGGAGTGAATCGGGGCTTGCTCGTGGCTTGCGGGGTGTTATGATTTGGGGGTTCCTCTGGAGCTGGGCGCATCAGCGCCGCGTCCTGTCCGGCGACGTAACGGCAGAGTTGCGCTCGCGAACACTCAGCCTTCCCCTATGCTGAGGAGAAGATCGTGCGTTTTCTTACACCTACAGGAAATAAGCGGCTTAACGAGCTGATCGGCTTTTTATGCATTATGGCGGCGCTCTTGATTGCGGCCGCGCTGCTCACGTACAACCCGCGCGACGCCGCGTTCAACGTAAGTGCCGCTACGGGCGCGGAGCACCAAACTCGCAATTTGATGGGACCCGTCGGTGCGTACACGTCCGACCTGTTATTCCAGATATTTGGATTTGCGGCGTTTTTGCTGCCGGTTGCGTTAGGAATTCTGGGCTGGCGCTGGTGTAGGAGCCAGGCGATTGATTCGCAGGTAGCAACGTTGACGGGATACGTGTTGCTGATGTTGTCTCTTCCTTCCCTACTTTCTCTCTTGCACATGCCCGATGTGCGCGGTGCGATGCCAGCCGGAGGCGTCTTAGGCACTTTGGTTTCCAATGAATTGAAGAGTGGGTTCAATTCCGCAGGAGCGTTCCTCGTGGCTATCACAATGCTCGTGGTGGCCGTGTTCATGACCACGCGCTTTTCATTCAGTGGAGCGCACGCCTGGGCAAGCGGCCATAAAAGCACCCTGGGCAAGATGGAGAAGCCGGGAATTCTGCAGCGGGCGCAGGCGCGCTGGGCGGAATGGCGCGAGGAGCGCGAGCAAGCCCGGATGCGCCGCGAAGTAGAAGAACGGCGAATCGCGGGACGGAAGCCGGTGACTCCGCAGGTGGTGGGCAAAGCGGAATCGGAGAAGCAAAAAGAGGAGCCGAAGAGCATCAGGCTGGAGGATTTGAGCGATATCTTTAAGAAGAAGAGCGCGGCAATAGCTGACAAGGATGAACAAGACAGCGAAAAGACTCTGCACAAGGCGCCGGTGGTAATGCTGGGCCCGGACAAAGTGGAGAAAGCGAAGAGGTCCGATGTCCGGATTGCCAAGGGGAATGCGAGCTACAAACTACCGCCGATCACGCTGCTGCGCGAGGGCGAAGGTAGCCACAAACTGGATGAGGACGAGCTGAAGTACCGGGCACGCGCGATTGAAGAGAAATTCCACGAATTTGGCGTGGAAGGACGTGTGACGCAGATCAATCCCGGGCCAGTGGTGACCACGTTTGAGTTCAAGCCGGAAGCGGGCATCAAGTACAGCCGGATTATCGGGCTCACGGAAGATTTGTGCCTGGCGCTCCAGGCGGAATCTATCCTGATCGAGCGCATTCCGGGTAAATCCACGATCGGCATCGAGGTCCCGAACGACAAACGACAAACGATCGCGCTGCGGGAGATTGCAGAGGCCCCGGAGTTTGCCAATTCGCCGAGCAAGCTGACCTTGGCGATGGGCCGCGACTTGCATGGGCGGATTCGCGTGACCGATTTGTCCTCGATGCCGCACCTGCTGATTGCCGGTTCGACAGGTACGGGCAAGAGCGTCTTCATTAATTCGCTAATGATGTCGATTTTGTACAAAGCAACGCCGGACGAAGTGAAGATGGTGTTGGTGGACCCGAAACGGCTGGAACTGAATTTGTATGAAGGGATTCCCCACCTGATTGCGCCCGTGGTTACAGACCCGAAGGTGGCTTCCAATGTGCTGCGGAACGCGACGCGGGAGATGGAGAATCGGCTGAAATTGCTGGCGCAGCGCGGCGTGCGGAATATTGACCAGTACAACCGGACGTTCCAGAAGCAGCAATCGCTTTCGTTGTTTGAGAACGTGGAAGAGAGCGAACACAAGCCGCTTCCCTACCTGGTGATCATCATCGACGAGTTGGCAGACCTGATGATGGTGGACACGAACAACGTGGAAGAGTCCATCACGCGACTGGCGCAGATGGCGCGCGCGGTTGGTATTCACTTGATTCTGGCGACGCAGCGGCCATCGGTAGATGTGATTACGGGTTTGATCAAGGCAAACTTCCCTGCCCGCATTTCTTTCCGCGTCGCGAGTAAAGTGGACTCGCGGACGATTCTGGATTCGAACGGGTCGGAGTCGCTGCTCGGCAAGGGCGACATGCTGTATCTGCCGGCGGGATCGGCACGGTTGCACCGCATTCATGGGCCGCTGGTGTCGGAAGATGAGATCGTGGGCGTTTGCGACTTCTGGCGGCAGCAGGCGCAGGCGAAATACAACGAAGCTCTGCTCGAAGCTCCCCGGGAGGAAGACGAAGAGGGTAAAAAAATTGGCGGAGCCGCGGGATCTCGTGCGCGGAATGAAGAGAGCGATACTGATGCGGCGGGCGGAGACAACGTGGGCGATGACTTGTACCAAGATGCGGTACGAATCTGCTGCGAGATGGGACGTGCTTCCACTTCCACGTTGCAACGGAGATTGCGAATTGGGTACGGGCGCGCGGCGCATTTGATCGATTTGATGGAGAAAGATGGCATCGTCGGACCGCCAGATGGGACACGCCCGAGAGAAGTGCTGAAAGGACGGGACTGGATGAAGGAATTTGATGATCGAGCGGAGTGATTCGTCGGAAAGGTCCAACTTACGATCGGGGTTTCGCGAGCTGGTTTCTTGATAAGAATTGGCTAGCGGTAGCCGGAAGAACCGCGGGTGGAGCACGTATTTGTCGCGTTTGCGGCTAACCAACAAGCAGTTTGCGGAAGATAGGAACGGCAAGCGGCACGCGGTGATACCGGCTTGCACCAAGCAAGTCCCTGCCAGAGGGCGGTCAGCATCCCATACGCAGAAGATCGACTTTGAGGTCGGTTACTACAAAACCTAAGAAGGGCGAGACTCGATAAATTTACCCAGCACTGCGGCAGCGTGTTCGCAAAGCGTCCGATCGTCGGGGCCGAAAGCTGCTATAAAATGGGAGTCGATGTCGAGTTCGCCGACGACTTTTCCGTGCACGAAGACGGGGACGACAATTTCGGATTTGGTTTCGACGGAGCAGGCGAGATACCGCGAGTCGTTATTGATATCGTCGACGACAATGGTCTTGCCGCTCGAGGCCGCGGCACCGCAGATCCCCTGATTGAGAGGAATGCGAGGGTGAGGCGTCGTGGCGCCTTTGAAGGGGCCGAGAACAAGCATATCGCCGCCCACTTTTTCAAGCATATAGAAGCCCACCCAGTTATAGCGCGTGAGGTTTTCGTGCAGGAGCCCGACGATGGATTCCATCAACGCTTCGGCGTTTGGCGCGGACTTGGCAAGCGCTTCGAGCTTGAGGATGAGACCAGCGGACTTCTGAACCTGCGTTGTCATTGGTGTTCCTATTTACAGTAGCAGGAAAGCGGGTTTGGAGCTAAGTGCGGCGCAGTTTGAGCATGTATCTTCGCGCAAGCGATTTGCCAGAATCGGCTGACTTTCCGATCCTTTGTGACGTTTGCTGGGACCTTGTTGCATTTTGTGGCTGGTGTGCGTGCTACCTGGCGAATTGACACGCGTAGAAGCGGATTCTAAACTACTAAAGTTGCGTTGCCGGGGTAGCTCATTGGTAGAGCGCCGCCCTGAAAAGGCGGGCGTAGCCAGTTCGATTCTGGCCCCCGGCA
>Ga0126371_10001901_pt1 | contig 17844 bp, 19 predicted proteins | sample PanSoiMetaPlot_4_FD_110145 | JGI IMG/M metagenome (GOLD analysis project Ga0126371, IMG submission 110145) | Tropical forest soil microbial communities from Panama - MetaG Plot_4 | ecosystem: Environmental > Terrestrial > Soil > Tropical forest > Bulk soil | place: Panama | collected 2016-02-17 | reverse complement strand
CGCAAGATCGCAGACGGTTTCTTACTTCTTTCAAGCGGGTAAATTAGCTTTATCTGGTAAAGATCCCCTAAAGGCTTATCATGCAGTTGGATTACTTAACCAGAACGCAATACGTAATAGAATTACCCAAGGTCCTTTTGTGCCGCTCGCTCCAGCGACTATAGCAGCAAGGCGACGCAAAAGATTTCTTAGTGATCGACCGTTGATTGTTACTGCACAAATGCGTCGTTCGATTACTTACGTAATTCGTAGAAAAGGAAAATGACTAATCTTTGTCTAAATATGATCGTTAAGAATGAAGAGGCACGGATACTGCGTTGTCTTAAGTCTGTTGCGTCTTATATTTCTTGTTGGTCGATTACTGATACAGGTTCAACTGATAATACGATACTGATAATTAAAGATTTTTTTGGCGAGAAAAGGATCCCAGGGCATTTAACTAATTCTGAGTTTGTAAACTTTGGACAAGCACGTAATAAGGCATTAGATTTCGCCAGTGAAGTAGCTACTATTTATAAGGCAGATTACTTTCTGCTTTGCGACGCGGATATGGAGTTAGTCGTTGATAATTTACTAGTATTTGAAGACTTAAATGCAGACGCTTATCGTCTAATCCAGAAAGGGTCAAATTGTACCTATCGTAATACGCGGTTACTGAAGTGTTCTGTAAACGTAAAGTATCGCGGTGCGACACACGAATACCTAGATGTTCAAGGCGTTGATACGGACGGTGCTTGGTTTATTGATTACGCAGATGGCCAGAATCGGCAAGGTAAGTTTGAACGAGATATAGTTCTTCTCGAAGAAGAACTTAGACAAGAGCCGAACAACGTAAGAACAGTTTATTATCTAGCACAATCACATAAGGATGCAAGGCACTTTGTTGAGGCCGCTGCGCTGTACGCGAAGCGGTTTGATATGGGAGGATGGGAGGAAGAAGTTTGGTCAGCAAAATTACAAGAAGCAAGGTGTCGGCGCGAGATTGGCGATCATGCAGGTTTTGTAACAAAGGCGATACAGGCATATCAGTCGCGGCCAACACGAGCGGAACCCTTATATGATTTAGCAACACATTACCGCAACCAAGGGCAGCATGATCTAGCGGCATTTTATGCGGCTGAAGGCTTATCCGTTCCTTATCCGTCAAAAGACTTGCTTTTTGTTGAAGATGCTGCGTACTTTTGGGGGTTAAGGCAAGAACTAGCTATAAGTGGTTACTATGTAAAGAATCAAGAGCGAAAGGAGCGAGCGGCACGAATATGCGATAGCCTTGCGCTTGAACGTAATATGCCCGAAGACCAGCGTAATTTAGCGCGTCAAAATCTTTATCATTACTTACCAAAAGTTGAAACTATATTGGACGGATGGGAAGAAAAGCAGTTACTGTTTAAGCCGCCCCCTCACTACACGCAGATGAATTGTAGCATAACTAATTTTGAAGGGAAATTATATGTAGCGGAAAGGACGATGAATTATTGGTTAGATGAAAACGTAAATTATAATACGCCGAATAACGTACCAATACATTCTCGTACGTTTTTACTTCAGTTAGATCCTGGTTCTCTTGACGATTCTTTACTTAGCGAGATAACGCTTCCTTCAGATTGGCCAAAGCCTAAATTTGATGCAGTACAAGGTTTTGAAGATACGAGATTATTTGGTTGGAATGGCGATCTTTGGACTATTTCGACGGTTCGCGAACAAGCAGAGGATGGATTAGCAGAGCAGTGGATTGCGCGTATTGGTGCTGGTGGCGTATTGTGTGATGCTCGGCCCATATTTCCAAAAGACCTACCACGGCGTCATGAAAAGAACTGGATGCCGATTAACGATGGTAGATTTTTATATTTGTGTGATCCAACAATAGTTTTAGACGATAAAGGTAATACTTTAAAGCAGTCTCAGCCGCCTTTTGCGGCGGAACATTTCCGTGGCGGAAGCCAAGTAATAGAATTTGATGAGGGGTATCTAGCAGTAATTCATAATGTTGTTTGGTTTCAAGTAAATGGGCGTAATAGGCCTAAGTATTTTCATAGATTTGTCTATTTTGATGCCGACTTTAATCTGCGTGCTACTTCACGAGCGTTCTTGTTCACAACACATGCGCCAAGTGGGGACGTATTACAAGGTTACCAATATGTAATGGGTTTATGCGGGCATCCCGATCAAGAACGTCTTCTTATGTCGTTTCAGGTAGATGAGCGCGAATCGTGGATTGGTTCTTTTCCCCCTAACAGCGTACGAAAAGCACTTAGCTTACCAAGGAAGGAGAGAGCAACTGTATATTTAAGTGATGATTGGAAGAAGGAACATGGTATGTCTGACGAATTTAAATATCAGACGCCTGAGGATATTTTACAAGATGTGAAGCGTGGACAAGAGATTCTAAGTGCTCCACATTACGAGACCGCGCTTTATCGCACAGCGACGGGGCGCTGGTGGTTGCCGATTGATAGTTTAGAAGATGATCAAGTAAAAACAATTAAGATGGGAGAAATTTATAGTCCTGAAATACTATGCATTGCGCAAATGAAGATCGTTGATGGGTCGACTGTTATTGACGTTGGTGCTAGTTTTGGGCAGATGTCGGTAATGTTTTCTCGTATGGTTAATTCTACAGGACGTGTTTATTCTTTTGAAGTAGAACCTTTTATTTATTCTGTTCTTAGGCAGAATATTGCTGAGAATACTTGTGGAAATGTTCATACGCATTGCGGGCCAGTTTGGCGCATTAGTGGGCAGCATTTATTTACTCCAAGCCTTTCTGACGAACTTACTCGATGGAACGCATATGGATGTTTTCATCTGGTAATCCCTGATAGAAAAGAAGATGAAAATAGGTTTGAACAAGTGACGACAATTGCTATTGATGATCTTAATATTGAAGGTCAAATTTCCTTTATGAAGATTGATGCGCAGGGTAGTGATCTATTTGTAATGCAAGGCGCACGTAAGACGATAGCAAAGCATCGTATGCCAATCGTTTTTGAGTATGAGACCGCACAAGGGCTGCAGTCAGAGTTTGGTACGAGTTGGGATGACTACACCGACTTTATCAAGGAGATTGGATATAAGATTACTAATCGGATTGATAGCGCTAATTTCTTGATCGAACCTATTAAGTATTCGTTTAGCGATATTAAGCCTTCTATTTTGGCGCCAGGCGTTGTCCATTTTGGATCGGGTTTGGAGGGTAGAAGCAATAACTCAATTCTGAGTAGTTGTAGGTATTGGGCATATGAACAACTAAATCGCCCTTTGCAGTCTAAAGACTTAATAGAGAGAAGCACCTTCCTTCTGCAAGAGGCAGGGTTGCCGCTTCATGGTGATAGTTTGCCTAAAAACTGGGATACTTTTTTAGCTGTTCATAGTGCGTGGTCTTACTCTAAAGCGGACGAGCCTGTGCTTGATGCTGGTGCCGCAAAGCAATCCGCGTTTCTGCCCGGGTTAAAACAACTTGGGTTTACTAAACTTGATGGAACGAATTTAAATCGAGAAGAGCTTCCTCCTAATACGGGGGAAGAATATTACTATGAAGGAGATATAACTAAGCTTTCCGTCGTTGATAACAATTATGCTTTTGTTGGGTGCTTAAGCGTTCTGGAACACGGGGTTGATTGGCGGGCATTCCTACGCGAAATGGCGCGAGTAATTAAACCTGGTGGTTATTTATTTATTTCGGTTGATTACTGGGAAACGTCTATTGACGCGACGCATATAGCGCCAGGATGGCATATATTTGGCGCAGACGAAATTAGAACTATGATTGGGTTTGCAGATGCACTTGGCTTTGCGCCAACTTCTACTATTGATTTAACTTGTGGCGAAAAAGTAGTTTCTTGGTGTGGACTTGACTTTACTTTTCTAAATATGTTATTTAGACTAAATGAATAGTAGCCTCTGGCCGCAAAACTGGCAGGTTCCACCGGGGCCGCCTTTTGGTAATCAGTCTCAAGGTAGTTGTGCTCCCTGCCCGCCGAGTTCCGTTGTTGGTCCTGGGTGTCCGCCTGCAGGCACGGTTCCTTTTCCAACTTGGCAACCTGTTGTTCTTCCCGTATTAGGGGCGGAACTTAATGGGTTACCCGATTTAGCGTTAGCGTTATCAACTACTACTTTTGCGACTACTTCATCCTGGGTTCAGGCATCGTTACTACTGGGCGCTGCAATACCAGCGCCCGGAACAAATGCGCAAATACTAGGTTGGATATTGCATACCGCTGACGGGATTACCTTTGAGTACGGATCCATTACGGGAAATTTGGTGCAAGGTAATACAAGCCTTACCGTATCTAGTATATCTGGTATTTATTATAGTCTTGCTAATCCTCCTTTGGGAGCATATTGTTTTGATTTAACTACCCCTACTAATATTCCTGTTGGCTCTTATGTAAGTTCCGCTCCGATCGACTTAATTGTGACCTTAAATCATGCTCCGACGATTTCTGCTACCTCTGATCAGCTCGCTTTTGTTGTCGCCCCTGCTCGGGCTCCTGACTTTATTATTCCTTTCTCAAACCGGCCTTATATGGCCGGTGAACGCGTTATGGCTCCGCCTGCTCAAATTTTAGAGCCTATTGGATATCAGTTTAAAGTGCTTATTGCTATGCGTAACGATTTGGGTATAGGTTTTTCTTTACCAGCGTCTGGTAATACTTTACAGCTTTGGGGAGCAACCTTAGGCGTCCCTGCAGTTGGTACGGGGAACTTTTGGGATAATTCTGGCGTACAAATAATGGATGGGCGGTTAGGAGGATGGTGATTGAATATTTATTTACGCGTACTAATTACATTTTTTAACAGTTTTTTGATTGGCGGCGGTGGCGCATATCTTACGGTAGCTAGTAATGGTCAGGTATCTTATTTGAGCATTTCAGCTGCAATAGTAACTGGACTTATAGCTGGTGCACAAGCTGTTCAGAAGTTATATGAAGTTCCGCCCCTTGTATCTACCGAAGTAAAATAGAATGACTGTTGGTTCCGGGCTCGTCCTTTTTGTTGTTAATATCGTAGCGCTCCTGGCCGCTGCGGCTATTTTCTTTATTAGTATTGATAAGGTTGCGCCCGACGACTTTTTCCGGAGGATTGCTAAGATTGCTATTGGCGCTCTCTTATTTATTGCTGGTGTATTTACTATCGCTGCAGTTTTTGGTCTGGCTAGTCCTGTCGCAATTTCTCCTTTGGGTATTATCTGGTTTGCGGTTGCGGTTATCGTCGCCGTTGTAATTCTCTACGTTATCAGCCTTATCGTCGATTGGGTTGTTCGAGAGATGGGCGTGGGTGGTTGGGAACTTGCAATTAAGTACGTTCTCGGTGCAATTGTATTAATTGGATTGTTGATTGCGGCGGCTAATTTCCTTTTTGGTTATCACTTAGCTGCTTTAGAGCATTGAAATTTTAGTATTATGAATAAATGGTTGGGTCTTATTCTCCGCGCGAGCATCGCGCCATAGCAGAAGAATGTCGGACTTACGCGGATAACGCTAAGTCACGTGGTTGGCATTATGTGCATGATTTGTTAGAGGCACGTGCTCAATTACATGAAGCACACGCGCAAATTTTAGAAGATGCAAATCGGCACTTAAAAACTGCAACGCGATTATTAACCTAAGTGCGCCTAATCAATTCCTTCTCGCCTATACGTCCCGGCGAGATAATCAATCTAGCATTTAATTTCTCCGATCAAACGGTCGGCATTCCTTTACTCGGAACGTTCTGGACCTGTGCTTTGCAGCCGGGCGGTCCAGGGGTAAATATTTCGCCGCAGACGTTTATTTTGTGTACGTCTGTATCTTGGGTTATTAGACTACTTGACCCTTGGGAAAATAAGGTAGTTCCGCGATTTGGGGCTTTTTCTATTGCATCAGTCGGCGGGATACCGATATCTGTGGTAGGTGGCGTTTTGTTATTTGAAGCAACGGTTTTTGTTGCTGATGGACGCATCTTTAAGAAATCTACTACCGCTCTTTGTTCTCAGGCTTAGTACTTGGGCGGCGCGGCTAGTCCTCCAATCACGCCGCCCATAGCGCCAAATATTCCGCCAACTAAGATGTATTCCCAATATACTGCTATTCCAGCCCAAGGAATAATGTAAAGAATAAGCGCGCAGATTATTGCACATAGTCCGCCGATAAACCCAATTAAGAATGTCTTAATCATACTAATATATACGCATGGCTGATACTATACCGCCAGTTTTAGACTCATCAACGCAAGGATCTATGCTTCCAGGTCCGGGCGTGTGGCGCTGGACATTTGAATTTAGTTATGATAATGCTTTTTGGGACGATGCAAGACCGTTAGAGGGCGAAAAGCTTGATGACTTCTTTCAACAATTTGTCGCTGGTATTACAAATTTACCGGTAGAATTAGTTAGACCTAGATGGCAAAGAGAGCCGCCAGCTCTTCCTTCTTGGGAAACTAATTGGATTTCGCAGGCTATTACTGCTTCTGATCCGTTTCCAGGATGGTCATGGCAGGGATTTTTACCCGGACGAGAACCTATAAGTATTGCCCCTGATGGTGTTCAATACTACGTGCAACAACAAGAAACGTTAACTCTAATGACAACTTGTTATGGACCAAAGGCAGATTGGTATGATAAGATTTTATGGATGGGATTAGGTATTCAACAAAATCTAGAAGCTTTAACCTTAGTTAGTATGGGATTAGTTGATCAGGGACGCGGAACGATTGTGCCGGAATTAATTGGGCAACAATGGCGGCGGCGTGTTGATAGAGAAATACGAATAAATCGTGTTGATATGCGCGCTTATCCAGTACGAACTATACTGACCTCTTCCGGACAAATTACGACTGATAGCGATCAACGAACAGTGTCCTGGCCAAAGGACTTGACTGAATGACCCAGTTTTTACTTTCGGGTAGCGGTACTGTTAACGCAAATGCACCACAATATACGGTTATTGGTAATTTTCAATTATTACAAGACAATGGCGTACCTATTGCTGCAACCTTTAGCTTAGTTGGGCAACAGCCGCTTTTCGGTATTAATGGGTCAGCGTTAGTTACGGAATGGACAGGTGTTACGGGCTCAGGCCAACAAGTTGTTACTGCTGCGGCCCGAGCAAACGTTGATGGAACAGTTTATGTAAGCACCTTTGTAATAAATATTACAGGATCGCCGCCTAGTCCCTCACCAATTCCTCCATCACCAGGAGGTCTAACTGGCCCAACGGGCCCTACCGGGCCTCCGGCGGGCCCTACCGGACCCACCGGTTCCGCTGCTACAGGGCCAACCGGTCCGGGCGGAGGGCCTCCTGGACCCACGGGCGTACCAGGCCCCACGGGTCCCTCAGCGGGCCCAACCGGCCCAACTGGGACTCAAGGGGTACAAGGGTTACAAGGCATTGCTGGTGTCCAAGGCAATGCTGGTGTAACGGGTATACAAGGCCCAACCGGCTCTACTGGCCCAACAGGATTACAGGGCAGCCAGGGTATTATTGGTCCTACAGGTACAACAGGACCACTAGGCACTGGTCCAACTGGATTTACGGGATCAACTGGTTTACAAGGTCATACTGGTCCCACGGGTCCTACCGGTCCGTTAGGTACGGGTCCTACTGGCTCCCCATCTACTGTTACGGGCGCGACCGGAGGCTTGGGCCCTACCGGGTTGCAAGGTCCAGCGGGCGTTCAAGGCAATGTCGGCGTAACAGGTTATACCGGACCAACGGGGTTACAAGGCGCGGCGAGTAGCGTAACCGGACCGCAAGGGCCAACAGGATTTACGGGAGTTCAAGGCGCTGCTAGTACCGTAACAGGACCGGTCGGCCCTACAGGTTTTACTGGACCCGCCGGTACTGCGGCGGCTACTGGAGCCACCGGACCCACCGGACCCTCAGCTGGTCCAACGGGAGCGGCAGGTCCAACTGGCCCAACTGGTATACAAGGTGCTACTGGCGCAGCGAGTACAGTAACAGGTCCCACCGGATCGCAGGGATCTACTGGTCCGCTTGGCACAGGTCCAACGGGCGTTACCGGGGCGCAAGGCGTACCAGGACCGACAGGATTTACCGGTCCTGCCGGTGTTCAAGGTAATCCTGGAACAGTCGGAGCGCAAGGCGCTACCGGGCCTCAAGGCGCCGCCAGCACAGTAACCGGTCCTACAGGAGCACAAGGTTCTACCGGATCAGTTGGAGCAGCAAGTACCGTAACAGGCCCTACAGGTCCGCTAGGAACAGGTCCCACAGGTTCAACGGGATCAGTAGGTTCTCAGGGAACGCAAGGTGCTACCGGCGCATTGGGGCCTACTGGATCTACGGGCCCACAGGGCGTACAGGGCATACAGGGTGCCCAAGGGTTCTTGGGGCCTACCGGTCCAGCGGGGCCACAAGGTAATGCGGGATCAGTTGGTCCTACCGGACCTGCGGGAGCAACGGGCCTAGCTGGTATACAAGGTAATGCAGGTGCCACCGGCGCAACCGGTGCGGCAGGTTCGCAAGGTTTAACGGGACCAACTGGTAGTATAGGCTTAGTTGGTTCAACTGGTGCCGCCGGGCCGCAAGGTATTCCAGGAGGGACGGGAGCAACTGGCGCACCCGGAAGTCAGTTAAATGTCCGTACTGTTGCTGGAACAACGGATACTTTAGTTAGTAATGATAACCAGAATTCTGTGCGATATACGTCCTCTTCTGCTGTTACTGTTACTGTACCAAGTTCTGTTGCGGGAGCTGGGTTTACCACATTATTAATCCAAGCAGGTACAGGTAAGGTTACGCCTGTTGGAGGCGCTGGAGTGACCGTTATTAATGTCGCAGGTGCGGTAGGAACATCTGGACAGAATGCCCTGGCTAGTTTGCTTTGCGATGCGACTAATCACGTTGTTTTAGCAGGCGCAGTGTCGTAAAAAGAAAGGGATAAGTACGTATGGCACAGTCAATCGGCCTGCCGGTAAGTCGGTTTATCAATGTTGAAGTAGCATTATCTCCGGTTCCGCTGCCCGCCGCCAATTTTGACACTTGTCTTGTTCTTGGCGATAGTAATGTTATAAATATTAATGAGCGCATTCGTAGTTATAATTCTATTCAAGGTGTGGCAGGAGATTTTCTAAATACCACACCTGAGTATGCGGCAGCAGCCTTGTTTTTTTCGCAGAATCCGCAGCCAAGCCAGCTTTATATTGGACGTTGGGCTTCTTCTGCTACGAGCGCGCAGCTTATTGGCGGCGTACTAACGTCAGCTGAGCAGGCTTTATCAAATTGGACATCAATTGTCAATGGTGGGTTTGACGTAACGATAGATGGTATACCACATGCTATAGTTGGACTAAACTTTTCAGCTGTTTCTAATCTGAATGGTGTTGCTTCTGTTATTACTACAGCGTTGGCTGGTACCGGTGCTATGACTTGGACTGGTTCGCAGTTTGAATTGACGAACTCGTCGCATGGCGCGAATTCTGCTATTTCTTATCTTACTCCGCCTCTTCCGCCCGTTATTGATATTTCGTCTTTGCTTCAAATGACGGTGACGGAGGCTGCAGTATTAGTGGATGGAATTGGCGCTGAAACTCCGCTAACCGCTGTCCAAATATTGGATCAACAAACTACCTATTGGTTTTTCCTCTCTTTTGCGACCACAACACTAATTTCCAATCCGCAGTATTTAGAGGTTTGTGCTTATATTGAAGCTGCTGCCAACCGCCATGTGCTTGGTATTACCACAAACCAATCAGCGGCTATAAGTCATCCTGATACCACTTCGATTGGTGCCTTAGCTCGTGCGGCAGGCTACGAACGTACCGCTTGTCAGTATTCGTCTACAAATTCTTATGCTTTAACCTCACTTTGGGGGAGAGCTTGTACGGTAAACTTTAATGGAGTAAACACTACAATTACATTGATGTGGAAGCAAGAGCCAGGCGTAACCCCTGAGTTTCTGGGATCTTCCGAAGCAGATAGCCTTGATGGTAATAATTATACTTATCTTGCTGAGATATCAGTTGGACAAGCTATTACAGTAAACGGTAAGACTGCTGCTGGATTCTATATAGACGAAGTATGGGGAACAGATTGGTTTGCAAATGCTATTCAGACCGCACTATTTAATCAGCTAGCGGCTGCGCCAAAGATTCCACAGACTGATCCCGGGGTTAACTTATTAGTCGTTACGGTTGAAGCGACGTGTGCGCAAGCTGTGACGAATGGTTTATTGTTTGCAGGCGGTGTTTGGACTGGTCCCTCCTTTGGCGGATTAAATACTGGCGACACCTTGACTAAAGGTTATTTTGTATTCGCGCCGCCTGTTGCTTTGCAAAGTGCGGCAGATAGGGCGGCACGAAGGAGCCCATTAATTCAAGTCGCAGCTAAGTTAGCTGGAGCGGTCCACACAGTTGATGTTTTAGTTAGCGTAGCTAGGTAGAACGCACTAATCTTGGGCGACCTACTTTATTAGTGGTTAGCTTCATTCTAATTATTTGTAGGTTAATTGCATTAGTTTTCTTCTCGTCACCTAGTAAGGCTTTAGCCATTTCTTTTCGGGACTTGTTATCGTTTACCATTTGCGCTAATAATTTACGATCTTGATCTGTCCAGGAATGTCTTGTGTGTTTTTGATAACTTTTAATGTGTTTTATTAGATCGTTAGCGAATTGTATGGCCTCTTGGTGAGTAAGGGTCGTTTCTTCTAATTTTACGTGCGTTTCTGAAATCCAAGTCATGGTAAATCCAGTTTGAGCTAGTTTTATCATCGTGAGGGCGCCTTTCCAATAATTATACGAGGTAAAATATGGCAGCAGAAACTTACTCTTTCGTAAACATCCAAGCTTCTATTAGTGGGCCAGGAGGCTCGTTTTCGCTTGGTGCGGGTGCTGCTGTGGCCGAAGAGGGCATAACCGTCGAAATGCAAGAAGATAAGGATACGATGATCTGGGGAGCAGATGGTATTTTGATGCACTCCCTCCATGCAGCCAAACCCGGGCGCATGACCGTACGATTGCTCAAGACGTCTCCTACTAATGCTAATCTTTCGTCTATGTATAATTTACAGCAGACATCATCTGCGACTTGGGGAGGTAATGTGTTGACGGTGAATGATAATGTGAGGGGAGATTCTATTACGGGAACTTCTATGGCATTTATGCGCTTTCCAACTATTGCCTACTCAAAAGATGGAGCACCGATGAACGAATGGGTATTTGGCGGAATTGTTGATCAGGTTTTGGGTTCGGGTATAACTTAGTATGCCCTTTCATTATGATTTACATCAACCAAGACTATCGCGGAGGCGTTATCCCTGGCCGCATTCTCTTAATACTATGGTCTTGATTCGGTGCACTCATGCGAAACCGGGGTGGAAGATTTGGCAAGCTTGTCGAAAACTGCATGAATATAAGAATCTAGGTTGGCGGCCGCAAATACGTACTACGGAGTTAGGGGTTTTATTTAAGTGGGTAGAGCCGCGCGTAAACGGATTGTAAATCATGAATCTATAGCTTTTGCTATAGGGATGGCGCGCACCCCAAGATACCCAATTTACGCATGGTTTACGGCGAAGTAAATAGGATTTAAATTTGATGGAATGCGAGATCGCGCAGCATAGCTACCGCATTGGGAAGATGTCAGCTATGCAGCAGTATCATCTCGTTCGTAAGCTGGGCGCGATGATCCCAATTCTGGATGATACTTTATCACGTAAAGCAGATTCGGGACGGGCTTGGGTGGCGGGGGCTGCTGTTGGCATTCTAGGCCAAATGTCAGATGCCGATGCGGAGGCGGTAATATTTACGTGCCTTGATGTAGTCGAACGAAAAGACGGTGATCGATGGGTAAAAGTTCATCCGCGCGGTGGTAATCTTCAGTATGATGATATAGATATTCTTGTGTTATTTGAATTGGCGGATAAGGTGGTTGAAGAAAATCTTGGCCCTTTTTTCGCGAAAATCCACGTAGATTTACAAGATATAGCCAATCAGAGCCTTCCGCCGTCCAACTAGTTAGTATGTCGGATGAGACAGACTGGTTGATGCGTCCGGTATTAGCTGGTATGTGTTTGTACGAAAGCTTGATCGACGGAAAGATAGATCTCGTCGATATAGCGCGAATGAACGAAGCACTAAACGTGCGTGAGGAAAACCAACGTAGGTTTAGAGAGCTAGGCTGTTAAAAATACAGCCATCTTTTTCCGATAAATAGTCCTGTTATAAAAGAGAAAATAACGGCTAGTGAAACATAACTGGGACCGCTGTAGATCATTGCAATAATCGTAAATATAGACATTAGTAAAAGAAGTATAAGCGCTAAGATATCAACGAATATTGGCTCTTCTTTCATACTAATATATACGCATGGCTGACGTATTAAAAGAGTTTCTGGTAAAACTTGGTTTTAATGTAGATCAAGGCGGATTAGGGCGTTTTGTTGGAGGCGTAACAAAGGCCACGGAAGTTACAACAGCACTTGGTGTTGCAGCAGTAACAACTACTACAGCGATTGTTAAGTCAGTTGAGATAATTGCGCAGCAGTGGGAGCGGCTTTATTATATTGGACAAAGAACAGGAGTAACAGCACAAGGGTTGTTATCTGTTGGGTATGCGGCATCGCAAATAGGGGTAGGTGCGGACGAAGCATTAGGATCACTTGAAACGCTTTCGTCTTTAATGCGCACTAATCCTGGGATTGATGCTTTTGTGCGTGGTATGGGACATATTAGTCGTGCTGAAACTGACGCCGCCAAAATTCAAGAACAGTTTATACAAGGTATTGCGCGATTCCCGTATTATGTTCAAGTTCAGTTTGCTCAATTGGCAGGAATAAGCGAACGACAGCTCTTTCAATATAGAAAGATGGCTGACGAACGGCGAAGACGAGAAGAAGAAGCGCGAAGGCTTTATCGAGATGCAGGCGTAGACTTAGTCGACTTTGATCGCAAGTCTGTTGAGTTTATGCGACATTTGCGCGATCTTGGATTGAATTGGGATGTGCTTACAGCAACCATATCGGCGCGATGGATGCCGGTTGCAGACCGTCTTATTGATTGGATGATTAAAGCATTAGCTTACTTTAGGCAGCTTGATAATTATACAGGAGGTTGGGCATCGACGCTCCTTGGCGGTGCGGGATTAGTTATAGGATTTACAACACTTTATAATATTTTAGCAAAACTTACGGGAATATTGCCTATACTAACTACACGAATGTTTGGTTTGGGCACCGCAATTGGAGCGGCCTTATACGCTGGATATGAAATATATCAACATTGGGATCAAATAAAAGAATACTTGACTAAGACCTGGAATGAGATTAGAGCGGCGTTTGGTCATGGTTTGTGGCCAGGGATAAAGGAAATACAAAGACAACTAGATGATTTAGCAAAGCAATTAACGGGCGTTGATATGACGCCCTGGATGCAAGCTGGTTCACGGTTTATGGATGCTTTTGTAAAAGGATTGATAGACGAAGCAAAGAGTGTTTTACCTAAGTGGTTTCTAGACTTACCTGGACAGCTTCATGGTTTGTGGGGTGGAGGGGCTGGGACTCCCCCCGCAATGGAGCAAGGACCAGGTATGTGGTCCCGACTGCGAGATTGGTGGAATAATCTACCTAGTTTTGGCGGATTTGGCGGAGATGGAACGCCGGGACAGGAAGGAGAATGGCAGAAGCGCGGGCCTTTTCTTCCCGGCGTACGCGCTGCACAACTTGTAAAGAAGTACGAGTCAGGCGGTAATTATAATATTGGTTATGGAGGCGTTGATTTATCTAACGCGCCCCGAGATCAGTACGGATTTCCAATTTGGTCCGGGGTTCGTGGCAGCCATGCAGCCGGTGCTTATGAGTTTCAACCGGAGACCTGGGCAAAGTATGCGGGTCCATTAGGTATTCACGATTTTTCGCCACAATCTCAAGATAAGGTATTTGCGGCGGCGTACGCCGCGGAAGGGTTTGCGCCTTGGGCTCCGTACAATGAGCGATTGCGCACAGCGTTAGGGAGTGGGGGCGACGTTGCTGTAAATACACATACTACTATTAATGTAACGGGGTATAACGCGCAGGATATTGCGCGACACGTGATAGATGCGCAGAGCCGTGTAAACGCTGACGCTCTGCGCAATCTAAAGACGGCTGTTCAGTAAAACCCCTTTTCCAAAAAAGTGCAAGCAAAAAATCGCACTTTTACGAAAAAATAAATGAGTGAAATCAGAGACGTAAATCAGCTTATCACCCTAACGCTGAACGGATCTACGGCCTATCCGCGTTACTTCGATTCCATGACGGCGACCGTCACGATCGAAGAGTCCCACATGGATGAGGTCGTGATAACCGAGCATCCAGTTGAGGTCGGTGCTCAAATAAGCGATCATGCGTTTAAGCGGCCAGCTGAGTTAACTGTACGATGCGGATGGAATGGAAATAACGGGGAAACGGTTCAACAGATTTATCAGCAGCTGTTATCCCTTCAACAGGCTTTGCAGACAATTGCCGTCTCGACAGGCAAACGGCAATACCAAAATATGCTTGTTGCGGGCTTGACATGTATAACCGATGAGAAATCGGAAAATGTATTGCTTGTTCAAGTACGGTTTCGTGAAATAATTACGGTCTCGACGCAGAACGTAAGTTCTCCTACTTTAGTGTCTTCAGGTACGCCTGTTCCTTCTGGTGCTACTGGTACGCAGGCAATTCCGCAGGATACCAGTGGAATTACTGATACTGGGAATCAAGTATTACAGGCTCCGACTACGTTAAATCCGTCGAACGTTCCATTTCTAGTTCCAGGAACTAATCAGACGTTACAATGATTTTTGGCGTCGCAACCATAATTTTCCTGATTAGATGCAATCACAAGATCAATTTCTTCGTCGGGCTTCTCTGATTGTTCAGAATGTATCAGGGAATGGGATCGAGTTAGGTGCGTTACGCTTTCGTTTCTTTGTCCGGGCATCAGATTTTTCAGCCCCAAATATCCTCGAGGCTCGGGTATATAATTTATCTAATACAACAGTAAGTAAGATAATTGGACAGGGTTCTGGAACGTTTAATCCTAATGCTTCTAGCGCAGCTTTAAGTAAAGTAACGGTACAAGCAGGTTACCAACAAGGAAGATATGCAGTAATCTTTCAAGGAGACGTGAAATTATACCGCGTAGGCCGTGAAAGTAATATTGATACTTATTTGGATATTCTTGCTGGCGATGGTGATATTGCCCATAATTATGCGGTTGTGAATACAACTTTACCATCAGCAGAGGAAGGCGGTTCTACAAAAGGGGACGAACTTGATACTTCCATTCAAGCACTAAAAGATCAAGGTGCGCAAGGAGGATATGTATTTAATAGTGGGTTGTATACTGTTGAGCCTAATTTGCGCTCCCGCCCTATGTTTGGAATGGCGAAAGCATATATGAATAGTACTACAACGCAAACTGATACCTCTTGGTCGATTCAAAACGGGCAGATAGTAGTGTTAGAACGTAAGGGCTATTTACCATCTGATACTTTAAATATTAATGTGTCAACTGGAATGATTGGTCAACCCGAACAAACAAGCGAAGGAATAAAGGTTAGAATTTTACTGAATCCGTCATTAAAAGTAGGCCAGCTTATTCGTATTAATAATGGTGACGTTAATCAGACGGTTCTTCGCGAGGCTTTTGGGCCCGCTTTTGGGCAGCAGCAGTTTGTAGCTCCATTATCAGCGGATGGAACGTATCGCGTGTTAGTAGTAGATCATCACGGTGATACTCGTGGTAATCAATGGTATTCCGATCTAACCTGCCTCGCATTTGATAGCTCAGCGCCCACTATCGCTGCCACCGACACAAGTGTTGGTAGAACTACACAAGAGCATTCATTTTAAATTGGGTAACTGTATTCGTATTTTAAATAGTAGATCTATCTGTGATAATAAATACTCAGAAACACTGTTTTGACCAGCGTTATCCAATTCTTTGCGGTAAGCTAGTTCTTTTTCGACGAGCGCTAGTTTAACCGCGGTAATAGCTCCATAGGGTATTTCTACTCGAACACTTGTATCCATATCCCTTTCCTTTCCTATATTATGATATACCAATGGCTCAAAGTACTTTAACCGAAGTACCTGTAAGTGAGATTGCTGCTAATCCGGCGCGCGATGCGGCAGCGATGAATGCGAATGTTACGGGACAAGCAAACGCAATAACGTTACCGCCTGTTACGGTTACGGGGCAGGCGCCGACACCAAGTACTACGACCACTGGAGGGACGACAGATCTAGTTACGTCTACAGGAGGTCCTCCGCCTTTAGATAGACGAGAACGATTAGAAGATTTACCAGGATCGTTAGAAGAAGCTTTACTTGGCGTTTTACGCGGGCATCAAGCACAAATTTGGACAGCTATACCTTGCCAGATACAGGCATACAATGCTTCAGCAAATACGGTAAAAGTACAACCAGTAATTCAGGGAGAGATAAGAAAACCATCAGGTCAAACCCAATTCGTAAATCTGCCTTATTTTGATGATGTTCCTGTTTTTTATCCGTCTGGTGGCGGATTTTCGCTTTCCTTTCCGCTTAAAGAGGGAGACGAATGTTTAGTTGTATTTTCGTGTAGAAATATTGATCTTTGGTGGAAGAATGGAGGTATTCAAAAGCCAAACAATAGTAGGATGCATGATATAGCGGATGGTTTTGCTATTGTAGGTTTTCGCAGTCAGGCAAAGAAGTTATCTCAACCAAGTACTAATTCCGCACAGCTTAGATCAGATGATGGTAAGACATACTTAGAGTTAGCAGCTAATGGCGTTTGCAATATTGTTTCGGCTGGTAAGTGCAGCATTACTGCGCAAGGTGACGTAGAGGTAAATAGCAAAGGATCCACGACGGTTAATTCGTCTGGTAATACTCATATTGATGCGAGCGGCAATGTTGTGTTAAATAATGGTAGCCAGCAAATAGCGCGATTTGGTGATACGGTAATTTGTCCGGCTGGACATGGACGTATTACAAGCGGAGCAGCACGTTCGCTTGCATGATTAATGCTAAGCATAAATAAGACTGGTGATTTTCTCTACACTGTAACAATTGTAGAAGGAGATACTTATCAAGCTGATGTTAATGATTATACAATTTATGTAAATAAAGTATACGGTTCTCCGACAACAATTATACTTGCAGCAAATCCAAGTGATAATAGTAGTGTTCGGATAAGGGATGAAAAAGGAGATGCTAATGTAAATCCTATCACAATACTTGGTCCTATATCGGGCCAAGATAGTCTTATACTAAATGATAGTTATGATGGAATATGGCTTGTTTATTCTATTCAGTCGAAGCAATGGGGAGAATTCGCACGATTTGGTAGTGGTGGTGCAGGATCTACTGGGCCAACAGGTCCAACCGGTTCTGCGTCTACCTTAGCGGGCCCAACAGGGAGCACTGGATATACTGGTATAACGGGTCCGCCGGGTTCGGTAGTAATTGTTGCGGTACCCGGCCCCACTGGTCCTACAGGATTACCAGGAACAGCTACTTCACCCGGAGCTACCGGTCCTACTGGTTCAACCGGCACAACAGGCCCGCCCGGAACAGCTTCAGGAACAGGGGCAACTGGCACTACTGGTCCAACAGGACCACTAGGCACTGGTCCTACTGGCGCTGCCAGCACAGTAACCGGACCTACGGGTTCGCAGGGGTCAACTGGTCCGCAAGGATTAGCGTCAAACGTAACAGGACCCACCGGCCCTGCTGGGATACAGGGTAATCAAGGTGTAACAGGACCAACTGGTGCGGGAGGTCCCACTGGTTCAACCGGGCCAGCTGGAGTACAAGGTAATGCAGGCGTAACTGGTAATACTGGACCTGCTGGTGCTGCTAGTACGGTAACCGGACCTACAGGTTCGCAGGGGTCAACTGG
>Ga0126371_10001900_pt1 | contig 17852 bp, 17 predicted proteins | sample PanSoiMetaPlot_4_FD_110145 | JGI IMG/M metagenome (GOLD analysis project Ga0126371, IMG submission 110145) | Tropical forest soil microbial communities from Panama - MetaG Plot_4 | ecosystem: Environmental > Terrestrial > Soil > Tropical forest > Bulk soil | place: Panama | collected 2016-02-17 | reverse complement strand
CGGTCGACCGGTTGTTCATGCCCGACGTGACCAAGGTCGTGGATTGAGGGGAGAGTGATGCGCTTCAGTACGACGCTTCGACGGACCGTAGTGGCGGTCGCCATCGCGACGTTCGCCGCGGCGCCGTCGCGCGCCGCCGACAGCGTCACGATCGGCACGGTGGGCTCGGCGTCCGCCAACCTCTGGCCGGTGTTCATCGGCCTCAACCAAGGATTCTTCGCCGAGCAGAACGTGAAGATCGATCTCGTCTACGTGCCGTCGAGCGCGCAGATGATTCAGCAACTCACCTCCGGCTCGCTCGACATCACCATGTCGACCGGACTGGTCGATCCGATCCGCGCCATCGACAAGGGCGCGCCGATCGCGATCGTGCGCCTGGAGGCGCAGTCGCCGCCGTACGCGCTGGTGGCGAAGTCGACGATCAAGAGCTTGAAGGACCTCAAAGGCAAGGTCATCTCGCTCGGCGGCCCGAAGGACATCACCCGCATCTACGTCGAGCGTATGCTGGCGCCAAGCGGCATCAAACCCGGCGATTTCGACATGGTGTTTGCCGGAGCGACCTCGGCGCGCACCCAGGCGCTGCTCTCCGGCGCGGTCGACGCCGCGATCCTGCTGCCGCCGTTCAACTTCCAGGCCGTCGCGCAGGGCTACAACGAGCTCGGCCGCACGGTCGATTTCGCGCCGGAGCTGCCCTTCTCCGGCACAGTCGTGAACCTCGCCTGGGCTAAGGCGCACCAGGATCTGCTCATCCGACTGCTCGCCGCGCATGCCAAATCGATCGCCTGGTTCGAGGACGACCGCAACCGCGCCGAGGCGGTCAAGATGATGGTGGAGGCGAGCAAGCTCAAGCCCGAGGAGGTGGAGAAGTCCTACGACTTCTTCCGCAAGGGCAGGTTCTTCGAGCCGACCGGCAAGATTTCGCGCAAGAAGATCGGCGCGCTGGTCGACGCGCTGGTCGGCCTCGGCGACATGACCCAGGTCGACGTCGAACGCCTCATCCTGCCCGGCGTCACCCAGACGACGGATTGAGCATGACGGCGACCATGCGCGAGCCGGAGAGAGCGGCGCCGCCGCGCACGGCGGGACGCGATTTCCTGGCATCGCTGCGGCAGAACCATCTGGCCGGGCTCCTGTCGATCGCGGTCGGACTGGCGCTGTGGGAGGTGCTGAGCCGTTTCGTCGTCGCCAATCCGCTGTTCCTGGCGGCCCCGTCGCAGATCGTCGGCGCCGTCCTGTCGCTCGGCGAGAGCGGCGAGCTGTGGCGCCACATCGGGATCAGCGGCCTCGAGTTCGTGATCGGCTACGTGATCGCGGCTGTGCTCGGCATCGCGCTCGGACTGGCGATGGCGAGCAGCACGGTCGCCAAGCAAGTATGCCAGCCGTGGATCTCCGGCCTCTATGCGACGCCCACCATCGCGCTCGCGCCGCTGTTCATCCTATGGTTCGGCATTGGCATCTGGTCGAAGGTCCTGGTCGTGATCTTCCTGGTGCTGTTTCCGGTGACGATCAACACCGAGGCGGGCCTGCGCACCACGAGCCCGCGCCTGATCGAGATGCTGCGCAGCTTCGGCGCGACGCCAAGTCAGATCTTCCTCAAGGTGTCGCTGCCGTCGGCGACGCCGTTCATCCTCGCCGGCCTCAAGCTCGGCATCGGCCGCGGCCTGATCGCCGTGGTGGTCGCCGAGCTGTTCGGTTCGCGCGCCGGGCTCGGACGGCTGATCAGCCAGTCGGCCGACGCCTTCAACATGCCGGAGCTGTTCGCCGGCGTCGTGGTGCTGGCGGTCGCCGGCATCGCCATGACGGCGGGCTTCGGCTGGGTCGAGCGCAGGCTCGTGCCGTGGACGCGGGACTGACAATGACTGCAAAGCTCGCCGTGTCCGTGCTCAGCAAGCGGTTCGACGCGCTCGAGGCGCTGCGCGCCATCAATCTGAGCGTCGCGCCCGGCGAGTTCATTGCGCTGGTCGGCCCGAGCGGCTGCGGCAAGACCACATTTCTGCGCATCGTCGCCGGCCTTGAGCCGGCGACCTCAGGCGAGGTGCGCATCGACGGCAAGCCGGTGACGAAGGCGGGCGGCGATCGCGGCTTCGTGTTCCAGAACGACAACCTGCTGCCCTGGCGCACGGTGCTCGCCAACGCGATGATCGGGCCCGAGGTCGCGGGCCGTGCGGATGCGGCGACGCGGCGCCGCACCCTCGAGCTGCTGAAGCTGGTCGGGCTCGAAGGTTTCGAGCACTATCATCCGCGTCAGCTTTCGGGCGGCATGCGCCAGCGCGTCAACCTCGCCCGCGCCCTCGCGATCGATCCGGACATTCTCCTGATGGACGAGCCGTTCTCGGCCCTCGACGCGCAGACGCGCGAGATCATGCAGACCGAGCTCCTGCGCATCTGGGAGCAGGGGCGTAAGACCGTGCTGTTCGTGACGCACCAGATCGACGAGGCGGTTTTTCTGTCCGACCGTGTGCTGGTGTTCGCACGCCGCCCGGGCCGCCTGCAGGAAAGCGTCGACGTCGCGCTGCCGCGGCCGCGCACGCTCACGATCAAGCGCACGCCCGACTTCGTGCGCTATGTCGACCACATCTGGCGCCTGATCGAGGACGACGTGCGCGCGAGCGTGATCGAGGAGCACGCGTAAACCTTATGCTCGCTCGGTCCGTTTCGCGAGCAGCTTGCTCAGCGTCGCCATCGTCGACACATCGGCGATTCCGTCGACGCGGGCCGGACGGAAATGGCGCTGAAAGGCTGCAACGACCTCCTGGGTCGCGGCATCGTACCGACTGGTTGGCGTGACGCCGTAGCCGTAGTCGGCAAGCGCGCGCTGCAAGTCCGCGACTTCGGTGCCGCGGTCGCCCTGATCGAGCGTCGCGCCGCTGCAGATCGGCGCGGGCGGCACCCATAATCCGACGCCGGCGGCGGCGAGGCGTGGCCAGGGAAATCGCTCGCCCGGGTCGCGCTTGCGTCCGGGCGCGACGTCCGAATGGGCGAGCACCCGGTGTCGGGCGATCGCGCAGCGCGCAACGATGTCGTGCGCGAGCGCAATCACGGCCGCGGTCTGGATGGCGGGAAATTCCGGACAGCCGAAATCGTGCCCCTGGTTGCCGATCTCGACGCCGATCGAGCGCGAGTTGATGTCGTGCGTGCCCTCCCAGGAGGACTCGCCGGCGTGATAGGCGCGGCGGCTCTCCGGCACGAGCTGGAGGATGCGGCCGTCCTCAAACACCAGATAGTGCGAGGACACGCGCGCAACCGGGTCGCACAGACGCTCGAGCGCGGCCTCGGTGCTGCTCATGCCGGTGTAGTGCAGGAGCAGGATGTCGGGCCTGGTCACGCCGTTGCGGGCCTCGTGGTTGGGCGACGGGACGACGGCGTCGACGAGCGGGGAGTCGGGCGGGAAGCTCATGCGCACAGTCTAGGTCAGCTCGCCGGTTGCGTCTCGCCCGCCGGCAGGCGCACGACCGTGACGGTACAGGGCGCTTCCGCAACGACTTTTGCGGACACGCTGCCGAGCAGGCGGCGCATCGACGAGCTGCCGCGCGCGCCCATGACGATGTGATCGATCTGGGTGTGGCGCGCATAGTCGATGATCGCCGCGGCCGGGTCGTTCGACTCGATCACGTGATAGGTGACGCGGTCGTCCGCGGCCGCAAGGGCGCGCGCCCAGTGCTTGAGCGCCACGAGCCGCTGCAGATGCATGCTGCGGCCCTGCGCGTCGACCTCCGTGTCGATGACGACTTGCGGGGCCTTCAGGATATTGACGCAGGCGAGCCGGGCGCCCGGCGCGGTCGCGAGCACGCGCCGCACCGCGGTGGCGAGCGCCTCGCGCAGGCCGGACGCCTCCGGCGCAAGATCGATCGCGGCCATCACGATCGGCGCACCGGCGAGCAGGCCCGACAATGTGCGCCGCCGCGGCGGCGCGCGCTTGGGGGCGCGCAACCAGCGCATGAAGACCGTCAGCCGCGCGTCGCGCTCGAGTCGGGAGGCACGCGCCGTGAGCGCCACCTGCTCGGGATGCTGCAGGTCGAAGGCGAGCTGCGCCGCGGTCGCGTAGCGCTCGGTCGGATCCACCTCGAGGCAGCGCAGAATGATCTCCTGCAGCCACGGCGGGATCTTGTCGTTGCGCCGGCGCGGTGGGACGGGATCGCGCCACAGCCGGCGGCGCCATTCGCCGCCGCGCATCGGCTCGCCGAACGGGCGCTCGCCGGTCGCGAGGAAATACAGAATGACCCCGAGCGCGAACAGGTCGCTGCGCGGATCGCCGCGGTCGCGCAGCACCTGCTCGGGCGAGACGTACGGGCCGGTGCCGATCGGATCATCGAATTCCTCCGCCATCAGATCGGGCAGCTGGTCGTGGCGCGAGAGGCCGAAATCGATCAGCACCGCCTCGCCGTCGTCGCGCAGGATGACGTTGCTCGGCTTGAGATCGAGATGGATCACGTGCTGACGATGCAGGTCGTGCAGCGCAAAGGCGATGCGGGCGCCGATGTCGGCCACCTCGGCGGGCGCGAGCGGAACGCGCTCGAGAAAGGTCCTGACCGAGCGGCCGGCCACGTACTCCATGACGATGTAGGGCCGCTCGAAATCGCCGGCCGCCACGAAGCGCGGCACATGCGGACCGTTGAGGCGGGCGAGAATCATCTGCTCGACCTCGAAGCCCACGATGGTGATCGGATCCTCGCCGCGGCGCATCAGCGGGATCTTCATCACCATCGGGATGTCGGTGCCGGCGCGGGAGACCCGCCAAAAGCTCGCCATGCCGCCGGGATCGAGCGGCCCCTCCAGGGTGAAGCCGTCGATGACCTGGCCGGCCTCCAGGCGCTTCGCGTTCATGGCGGCGCGCGATCCTCGATTCAGAAGCCGTCGAACAGGCGGGTGGCGAGCACGGTCGGCAGGCCGGCGTCGACGATCTTCTGCGCCGCGCTCTCCACGTCGTAGGGCACGCGCACATAGGTGAGCGCGTAGCGCGCGTCGTCGAGCACCGCGTAGCAGGCGGCCGGATCGTTGTCGCGCGGCTGCCCGACCGAGCCGAGCACCGCGAGCCAGCGGCGCTGCGGCGTCAACGGAATCTCGACGCGCTCGACCGGAACGAAGCTTGCGAACTTGCCGGTGAGCGACATGTGGAAGAGCGCCGGCACATGGGTGTGGCCGCAGAAGGTCGCATGCGCCTGCGTCGCCATCAGGCTCTTCGACGCGCTGTAGAGCTCGGTCACGTAATTCCAGCGCTCGGGCTCGAAGGCGCTCGCATGGACGTAGAGGCGGTCGTCCTCCTCGACGACCAGCGGCAGGGCGGCAATGAAGTCGCGCTGGCTCGCGTCGAGCTGCGTGTGCGTCCAGGCGATGGCAGCGGCGGCCACGTCGTTCATGCCGGCGGTTTTGTTGGCGAGCGCCGCCGCGTCGTGATTACCGAGGACGGCGACCGCGCCATCGGCGACGCGCGCCATCACGGTGTCGATCACCCAGCCCGGATCGGCGCCATAGCCGGCGAAGTCGCCGAGAAACACGTAACGGTCGACCCCGTTCTGCGCCGCATGCTCGAGGCACGCCGCGAACGCCTCGCGGTTGCCGTGGATGTCGGACATGAGCGCGATCCGCATGGGCGGCAGTGCTCCGAATTGGTTCGGCAACGGTTCTTTAAGTCTAACAGCTATTAATCACGTTGATCTGCCGCACAGCGAATTGGAAAGGGGCATGGGGCGGTTCCATTGACGCCCATAAAATCCCATGCTATCCCAAAGACACCCAGTCACCGTGACAGCTACGCCGGTACCTGCCGGCGGGTCGGCCGTGGCGGGGGAGGCGCTTGGCGCCTGGTCGGCGTGGCGTGCGGGTGCGTATGGACCGCTTCGTGTCGAACACCACTCTGCGGCTCGACGCCAAGGGGCGCGTCTCGATCCCGGCTTCGTTTCGCTCCGTGCTCGCCCGCGACGGCTTTGCGGGCCTCTACTGCTATCCGGCCCTCGACCAGCCGGCGATCGATGCGGGCGGCACGGCGCTGCTCGTGGAGATCGAAGCCTTGGTGGATCGCTTTCCGCCCTATTCGGCGCAGCGGGAAGAGTTGCTGGTCGCGCTCTACGGCAGGAGCGAGACCGTGACGATCGACACCGAGGGGCGGGCCGTTCTGCCGGAGGAGTTGAAGTCGCATGCCGGGATCACCGACGCGGTCGCGTTCGTCGGGCTCGGCCACAAGTTCCAGATCTGGGAGCCGCAGCGTTTCCGCGCGCATCTCGCGAAGGCCACCGCGACGGTGCGCACGTTGACGAAACGCCTCGGCTCCGAGCGTCCGGCCTCGGACGACGGGGCACGGGAATGACGACGGGCCGCGGCTCCGAAGACTCGGAACTCGCTGGCGGACCGGCCCGCCACATTCCCGTGCTCGTCCGGCCGGCGATCGAGCATCTCAACATCCGCGACGGCGGCCTCTACATCGACGGCACTTTTGGCGCCGGCGGCTATGCGCGCGCGATCCTGGCGGCGGCCGACTGCAAGGTGCTCGCGCTCGACCGCGATCAGAGCGCGGTCGCGCACGCGTTCGGGCTGGTCGATGCGGCAGGCGGGCGGCTCACAGTCGCGCAGGCGCGCTTCTCCACTCTCGACGAGACGGCGGCCGGTTTCGGCATCGCGGCGGCCGACGGCGTCGTGCTCGATCTCGGCGTCTCCTCGATGCAGCTCGACCAGGCCGAGCGTGGCTTTTCCTTCCGCCTCGACGGTCCGCTCGACATGCGCATGGACGGAGACGGCCCGAGCGCCGCCGACGTGCTCGCGGCGGCATCCGAACGCACGCTCGCCGACGTCATCTTCACGCTCGGCGAGGAACGCCATTCCCGTGCGGTCGCGCGCGCTCTCGTGCGGGCGCGCGAGCAGGCGCCGATCCGCACGACCGGCGCGTTCGCCGACATCGTCGCGCGCGTCGTGCGCACCCGGCCGGGCGACATCCATCCGGCGACCCGCACTTTCCAGGCGCTGCGCCTCTACGTCAACGACGAGCTCGGCGAGCTCGCGCGCGGCCTGATGGCAGCGGAACGCATCCTCAAGCCTGGCGGCCGGCTGGTGGTGGTCTCGTTCCATTCGCTCGAGGACCGGATGGTGAAGACCTTCCTCAGCGCTCGCGCCGGCAGCCGCGCCGGCTCGCGCCACCTGCCGCAGGTGGCGGCGCGACCCGCGAGCTTTGCGATCCTCACCAAGAAGCCGATCGGCCCCGACGAGGCCGAGATTGCCGCCAACCCGCGCGCGCGCTCGGCCAAGCTGCGCGCCGCGGAGCGCACCGCCGCGCCCGCCGATGCGGCCGACCGTCCGGCCCTGCCGCGGCTTCCCGCTCTCGCCGACGTGCTGCGGAAGGGGTGAGCGGCATGCGGTTCCTGCATCTCATCGTGGTCGCGGCGCTGGTGAGCGCGGCGGCCTATGTCTACAAGGTCAAATTCGATTCCGCCCTGCAGGCCGAGCGCGTCGCCAAGCTCACGGCGGATCTCGCGCATGAGCGCGACGCGATCGCGTCGCTGCGCGCCGAATGGGCCCAGCTCGACAATCCGACCCGCATCCAGGGTCTCGCGGAGCGGCATCTCAAGCTCAAGCCGATCGACGCGACGCAATTCGACGACCTTGCGCATCTGCCGGACCGTCCGGCGCCGCCGCCGGACATCGACGACCCGATCGGCGCCATGATCGACCAGGTGCCCACCAGCAGCATCGGCACGAACGGAGCGGCCCGGTGACCGTCATGTCCGAGCCATCAGCGCCCCTTTCGCCGTCCGATCTGCCGGCGCGTCCGGCCATGCCGTGGCACCGTCGGCTGGTGCAGGCGCTGCTCTACGGCAACAATGTCGACCGCGACCGCAAGGCGCGGGCGCGGCTCGGCCTCGCCATGCTCGGCTTTGCGCTCATCTACGGCACCATCGCGTGCAAGCTCGTCCTGTTTGCGGCGGTGCCCGACAGCCACGCCGAGCGGCACGCCGGAGCGGGCGATGCGGTCGCGACCGCGCGTCCCGACATTCTCGACCGCAACGGCGAGATCCTTGCGACCGACGTCAAGCGGCCCTCGCTCTTTGCCGAGCCCCGCCGCGTGATCGACGTCGACGAGGCGATCGAGCTCCTGACGGCCGTAATGCCGGATCTCGACACCACCGAGCTGCGCCAGCGGCTCGGTGGCAAGCGCGGCTTCGCCTGGCTCAAGCGCGAAATCACGCCGCAGCAGCAGGCGGAGGTGAAGCGGCTCGGCGTCCCGGGCATCGGCTTCCTGACCGAGAACAAGCGCATCTATCCGGACGGGCCGGAGGCCTCGCATGTGCTCGGCTACGTCAATGTCGACAATACGGGCGTCGCCGGCATCGAGAACTGGCTCGACGCGCAGGGGCTCGCCGACCTGCATCGGGCCGGATTCGCCTCCGACCGCCAGCAGGAGCCGGTCGAGCTCGCGCTCGACCTGCGCGTCCAGCACGCGCTGCGCGACGAGCTCATCGCCGCCAAGGACAAGTACAAAGCCAAGGCGTCGGCTGGCCTCGTCTACGCGGTGCGCACCGGCGAGGTGGTCGCGATGGCATCGGAGCCCGACTACGACCCGAACAATCCGCGCCAGGCGCTCGACAAGGATCGGGTCAACCGCTTGACCTACGGCCTCTACGAGATGGGCTCGACGTTCAAGGCCTTCACGGTCGCCATGGCCCTCGACTCGGGCCGCTACACGCTCAACTCGATGTTCGACGCCCGCGCGCCGCTGCATTACGGCCGCTTCGCCATCAACGACTACCACGCGCAGCGCCGCATGCTGAGCACCTCGGAGGTGTTCACCTATTCGTCCAATATCGGCGCCGCCCTAATGGCGCGCTCGCTCGGCATCACGGCCCACCAGGCGTTCCTGCGCAAGATGGGCCAGCTCGACCAGCTCAAGACCGAGCTGCCCGAAAGCCGCAAGCCGATGGTTCCGAGCCATTGGGCGGAGGTGAACACGGTGACGATCTCGTTCGGTCACGGGCTGTCGGTTGCGCCGCTGCAGGCCGTGATGGGCGTGGCCGCACTGATGAACGGCGGCTATCTCATTCCGCCGACCTTCCTCAAGCGCTCGGAGGAGCAGGCGCGCGCGCTGGCGAAGCCCGTCATCAAGCCGCAGACCAGTGTGATGATGCGCTACCTCATGCGGCTCAATGCCGAGAAGGGCACCGCCACCAAGGCCGACGTGCCCGGCTACTATGTCGGTGCCAAGACCGGCACCGCCGAGAAGGTTTTCAGTGGCCATTACGTCAAGACCAAGCTAATGACCGACGTGATGGCGGTGCTGCCGGCGGACCATCCCCGCTACCTGATCCTCATCATGCTCGATGAGCCGCAGGCGATTCCCGAAACGCACGGTTTCGCGACCTCGGGCTGGAACGCAGTGCCGGTCGCCGCCAAGGTCATCAGCCGGGTGGCGCCGCTGCTCGGCATCGCGCCGCGCTTCGATCTGCCGCCGGCGGACCGTTTCATCCTCGCAGCCGCGAAACCCACGCAGTAGCCCGCATGGAGCGCAGCGGAATGCGGGGAAGGCGGCCCCGGATTGCGCTTAGCTCCATCCGGGCCACGATGGCTCGAGGCCCGGCAATTCCATCGCGTGCGAAAATGCTCTACACCGGCGCCATGAAGCTGCGCGACCTGCTCACCGAGGATGCCCGCGGCGCGGCGCGCTTCGAGGCGCGCGCGATTACCGGGCTGTCGGCCGACAGCCGTGCCGTCAAGCCCGGGTTCCTGTTCGTCGCGGTGTCTGGAACCAAGGCGGACGGAGCAGCCTTCATTCCGCAGGCGCTGGCGGCCGGCGCGGTCGCCGTGATGGCGGAACAGGCGCCGCCCGGTCTGCCCGACGGCATCGCGTTCGTGCAGGTCGCCAATGCGCGGCGCGCACTCGCGCTCGCCGCGGCGGAGTTCTACGCGCGCCAGCCCGCGACCATTGCGGCCGTGACCGGCACCAGCGGCAAGACCTCGGTTGCAGCCTTCACGCGCCAGATCTGGACGGCGCTCGGCCACCCCGCCGCGAGCATCGGCACCATCGGGCTGGTCACGCCCGACCGCGAGATCTACGGCTCGCTGACGACACCCGATCCGGTCGCGTTGCACGGCACGCTCGACGAGCTCGCGCGCGCCGGCGTCACGCATCTCGCGATCGAGGCGTCCTCGCACGGGCTCGACCAGCATCGGCTCGATGGCGTGCGCGTGGCGGTCGCGAGCTTCACCAATCTCACGCGCGACCATCTCGACTACCATGCGACCGTCGAGGCCTATCTCGCGGCGAAGCTGATTCTGTTCGAACGCATCGTGCGGCCCGACGGCGCCGCCGTCATCGCGGCTGACAGCGCCGAGGCCGCCGCCGTCGCGGCGGCGGCGCGCCGGCGTGGGCTTGCCGTGATGACCGTCGGCCGCGCCGGCGACGGCATCCGGCTCGTCGATGCGGCGATCGACGGCTTTGCGCAGACGCTGCGCGTCAGCCACGCGGGCAAGGCTTACACGGTGCGCCTGCCGCTGGTCGGCGCCTTCCAGGTCGAGAACGCCCTGGTGGCGGCCGGCCAGGCGATCGCGAGCGGGGCTGAGCCTGCCGCGGCCTTCGCGACGCTCGAGCATCTGGAAGGCGCGAAGGGCCGGCTCGAGCTGGTCGGTCGCCGCGACGGCGCGCCGATCTTCGTCGACTATGCGCACAAGCCCGATGCGCTCGCCAAGGCGATCGAGGCGCTGCGCCCCTACGTCAAGCGGCGGCTCGTCGTCGTGTTCGGCGCCGGCGGCGATCGCGACCACGGCAAGCGGCCGCTGATGGGCGCCATCGCGGTCAAAACGGCCGACCGGGTCATCGTCACCGACGACAATCCGCGCAGCGAGGAGCCGGCAAACATCCGCGCCGCGATCCTCGCGGCGGCGCCTGGCGCGATCGAGATCGGCGACCGGCGGGAGGCGATCCGGCGGGCGATCGGCGAGCTCGCGGCGGGCGACGTGCTGTTGATTGCCGGCAAAGGCCATGAAACCGGCCAGATCGTCGGCAAGCAAACATTGCCTTTCAGCGATCACGAGGCGGTTGCGGCCGCGCTCGAGGAGGACGCCGCATGAGAGCGCCGCTCTGGACGGTCGACGCGATGGCCGCGGCGATGCGCGCCGAGGGCGCCGGCGCGCTGCCGGTTGCGGTCGGCGGCCTGTCGATCGACAGCCGCTCGATCGCGCCGGGCGAGGCCTTTTTCGCCATCAAGGGCGACACTCACGACGGACACGGTTTCGTCGGCGCCGCACTCAAGAACGGCGCCGGGCTCGCGGTGGTCGCGCGCGACCTGCGCGACGCGATGCCGGCCCACGCGCCGCTGCTCGTCGTTCCCGACGTGCTCGCCGGCCTGCGCGATCTCGCGGCGGCGGCGCGGGCCCGCGGCGCCGCGCGGGTCATCGCGGTGACCGGCTCGGTCGGGAAGACGTCGACCAAGGAGGCGCTTCGGCTGGCGCTCGGACGCGACGGCGAGACGCATGCCTCGGTGGCCTCCTTCAACAATCACTGGGGCGTGCCGCTGTCGCTCGCGCGGCTGCCGCAAAACGCGCGCTACGGGGTGTTCGAGATCGGCATGAACCATGCGGGCGAGATCACGCCGCTCAGCCGGCTGGTGCGGCCCGAGATCGCGATCGTCACGGCGGTCGCGCCGGTGCATCTCGAGTTCTTCGCCTCGGTCGAGGAGATCGCCGACGCCAAGGCGGAGATCTTTCTCGGCCTCGTGCCCGGCGGCGTCGCGGTGCTCAACCGCGACAATGCGCAGTTCGCGCGCCTCGCGCAGCGTGCCGGCGAGGCGGGGGTGGCGCGCATCATCGGCTTCGGCGAGCACGCGGAGGCGCAGGCGCGGCTCCTGCGCTACGCGCTGCAGCCAGACGCCTCGACGGTCGAGGCGGACATCCTCGGCGAAGAGATCGCCTACAAGATCGGCGCGCCCGGCAAGCACCTGGTGCTGAACTCGCTCGCGGTGCTGGCCGCCGCCAAGCTCGCCGGCGCCGATCTCGCGCTCGCGGCGCTCGCGCTCGCCGAGCAGACGCCGGCGACCGGCCGCGGCACGCGCATTGCGCTCGGCGTGCCGGGCGGCGGCGCGCTGCTCATCGACGAGAGCTACAACGCCAATCCGCTGTCGATGCGTGCCGCCTTGGCCCTGCTCGCCCAGACGCCGATCGGCGCGCGCGGACGGCGCATCGCGGTGCTGGGCGACATGCTGGAGCTCGGCTCGCGCGCGGCGGAGCTGCACCGCGAATTGACCGACCCGATCCGCGAGCACGGAATCGACGTCGTCTACTGCGCCGGGCCGCTGATGGAGTCGCTGTGGCAGGCGCTTCCCGTCGAGCGCCGCGGCGGCTATGCCAAGGATGCCGGCGCGCTCGAGGCGGACGTGGTCGCCGCGCTGCGCGGCGGCGACGCCGTGATGATCAAAGGCTCGTTCGGCTCGCGCATGGGGCCGATCGTGAAGGCGCTGGCGCGGCGCTACCCGGCCGCGCCCGATCCCGCCCCGACCCGCATCTCCGTTCAAGGTTGACCCGATGCTGTATTGGATGTCGTCGTTCTCGGACACGGTCTCGGTGCTCAACGTGTTTCGCTATCTGACGGTGCGCACCGGCGGCGCCACCGTGACGGCGCTGATCTTCGTCTTCTGGCTCGGGCCGACGATCATCGACATGCTCCGCCTCAAGCAGGGCAAGGGCCAGCCGATCCGCGAGGACGGCCCGGCATCGCACCTGCTCACCAAGAAGGGCACGCCCACCATGGGCGGGCTGATGATCTTGTCCGGCCTCCTGGTCGGCATCGTGCTGTGGGCCAACCTGCTCAATCCCTATGTGTGGATCGTGCTCGGCGTCACCATCGGCTTCGGGCTGGTCGGCTTCTACGACGACTATCTGAAGGTGACCAAGCAGACGCACGGCGGCTTTGCGGGGCGGGCGCGGCTCCTGATCGAAGCGCTGATCGCGGCGGCCGCGTGCTACTCCTTCGCCAAGATCGGGCGCCCGGATTTTTCCACTTCGCTGGCCTTCCCGATCTTCAAGGACATGGTCGTCAATCTCGGCTGGTTCTTCATCGTGTTCGGTGCCTTCATCATCGTCGGCGCCGGCAACGCCGTGAACCTGACCGACGGGCTCGACGGGCTCGCGATCGGCCCGGTGATGATCGCGGCGGGGAGCTTCGGTTTCATCGCCTACCTGGTCGGCAACTCGCTCTATTCCGACTATCTGCAGATCCATTTCGTCAACGGCGCCGGCGAGCTCGCGGTGCTGTGCGGCGCCGTGATCGGCGCCGGCCTCGGCTTTCTGTGGTTCAACGCGCCGCCCGCCTCGATCTTCATGGGCGATACCGGCTCGCTGGCGCTCGGCGGCCTGATCGGCGCGGTCGCGGTCGCGACCAAGCACGAGATCGCGCTCGCCATCATCGGCGGGCTGTTCGTGCTCGAAGCCGTCTCGGTCATCGTGCAGGTGGTGTCGTTCAAGCTCACCGGCAAGCGGGTGTTCAAGATGGCGCCGCTGCACCATCATTTCGAGCAGCTCGGCTGGACCGAGCCGCAGATCGTGATCCGCTTCTGGATCATCTCGATCGTGTTGGCGCTTGCCGGGCTCTCGACGCTGAAGCTGAGGTGAGGGCGATGGGGCGGGGTGCGATGTCTCCGCGCGAGCAAGCCCGATTTCGCGGGCGAGCGGGAGAGGGGAAAGCGCCATGATCCCCGTCACCACATTCGCGGGACGGAAAGTCGCTGTGTTCGGCCTCGGCGGGTCCGGGCTCGCGAGCGCGAGCGCGCTGTTCGCGGGCGGCGCCGACGTGAACGGCTGGGACGACGACGCCGCGCGCATCGAGCACGCGGCTCATGCCGGCATCCCGACCGCGGACCTGCGCGAGGTCAACTGGTCGCGCATTGCGGCGCTGGTGCTCGCACCGGGCGTGCCGCTCACCCATCCGGCGCCGCATTGGACGGTCGGGCTCGCGCGCGCCGCCGGCGTCGAGGTGATCGGCGACATCGAGCTCTTCTGCCGCGAGCGGCGCCGCCTCGCCCCCGATTCGATTTTCGTCGCCATCACCGGCACCAACGGCAAGTCGACCACAACGGCGCTGATCGCTCATCTCCTCGCCGGCGCTGGCTTCGACGCGCAGCTCGGCGGCAATATCGGCACCGCGATTCTCTCGCTCGCGCCGCCGCAGCCCGGGCGCGCACATGTGATCGAATGCTCGTCCTACCAGATCGATCTTGCGCCCAGCCTCGATCCCAGGATCGGCATCCTGCTCAACGTCAGCGAGGACCATCTCGATCGCCACGGCACGCTTCGGGAGTATGCGTCTGTCAAGGAGCGCCTGGTCGCGCGCGCGCAGGACACCGCGATCGTCGGCGTCGATGATAAATGGTCCCAAGCGGCTGCCGACCGCATCGAGCAGGCCGCGCGCAAGGTCGTGCGCGTTTCGGTGCGCCGCCCGCTGGCCGACGGCATCTACGTCGAGGGCGAGCAGATCATGCGCGCGTCAGGCGCGACCGCGAAGCCGATCGCGCTCATCGGCGGCATCGGCTCACTGCGCGGCGTGCACAATGCGCAGAACGCCGCCTGCGCGGCCGGTGCCGCGCTCGTGCTCGGCCTGGATCCGAGGATGATCCAGCAGGGCCTGTGGTCGTTTCCCGGACTCGTCCATCGCATGGAGGAGATTGGCCGCAAGGGCGACGTCCTGTTCGTCAACGATTCGAAGGCGACCAATGCCGACGCGGCAGCACGCGCGCTCGCCTGCTTCACAGACATTTTCTGGATCGCGGGCGGCAAGCCCAAGACTGGCGGCATCACGTCGCTCGCCGAGTTCTTCCCCCGCATCCGCAAGGCCTATCTGATCGGCGAGGCCGCGACCGAGTTCGCCGCCACGCTCGACCGCAAGGTCGATCATGCGATCGTCGGGACCCTCGACAGCGCAGTCGAGGCCGCCACGGCCGACGCCGCAGCATCGGGACTCAAGACCGCAGTGGTGCTGCTCTCGCCGGCCTGCGCGTCGTTCGATCAGTACCGCAATTTCGAGGTGCGCGGCGACGCCTTCCGCGCGCTGGTGCGGGCGATTCCCGGGCTGGTGCCAAAGGCGTGAGGCCGCCGAGGCGGTTGCGCCGCCCGGCGGCCTTTCATGGGCGCTCCTCTGGAACTCAGCGCATCGGTCCGGCACCGGTGGTGTTCTTGTTCTGCAGAAGCAGCGAGAGCGCGCCAGCAGTCAATAGATCGCGCGCTGGGGGTTCCTGCGGTGCAGGACTTGGCCCTGGGACAACGCAATCGACCCGCCGGTTCGGCCATGCATCGGCCCCGGAAACGTACCGTATCGTACGCTCGCCGGCTGCTGCACCGCAGCGCCGCATTGGATCAATCGGGCGCGTGCCGGCCGATGGCGGCAAGAATGTCCTTCGCGCGGGCGAGGCCGGCCAGCTGCCCCTGGGCATCAAGCGCGTGCAGCGCCGCGTCGCGTTCGATGCTCGCGAACGGGCTGCCCTCGATGGCCGCAACTTCCGACCACGCGTAGGCTTCCACCCAGTCCGGCATCCTGCCGACCGCGCTGCCGTACAACTGGCCCATCAGCATGGCGGCGCGCGGATTGCCCTGGTAGGCGGCGCGCTCGAGATAGGATTTTGCGCGTGCGCCGTCGGGGAGGACCAGATTGCCGCGCAAATAGAGCTCGCCGAGGCGCACCTCGGCCGCAACGACCTGATGGTCTGCCGCTTGCCTGTAGAGCGCGAGCGCCCTCTCGACGTCCCGTTTGGTGCCGATGCCTTTTTCGATGAGGTGGCCGAGCCAGTATTGCGCGTTCGGATCGCCGCGTGCCGCAAGGACGGCAAGCAGCCGCGCCGCCTCGGCGTTGCGGCCATCGCGCAAGTCCTGCTGCGCGGCCTGGAGGCTGTCCGGTCGCGACGCGACGGCGTGCGGTTCGGGCTGCTGCCAGGCGCGGAAAACGATGAACGCGATCGCGAGGCCGATGAGGCCAGGCACGATCAACGTCCAGAACATCACGGCGGAGCGGTCCGACTGATGCGGGTTGAGGGCCGGCATGGTTGTTTCCTTGTCCCCAGAGTGTCCGCGGTTCAGCGCGGTCGGCCGTGCGGTCCCTTGCGGGCGAAAAGCACAGCGGCGACGAGGGCGAGCGCGCCCGCGGCAATCGGCGCCGCGCGAGCGGCCGGCCCCGGAACCGCCGGGGCGGTCCGTCGGGCTTCGCGGCTGAAACGGCCGCGGGTGCGATGCAGCCCGTGCACCGGCTCGAACAGATTGTCCCGGCGTTCCGACTGCACCGCGTCCGCCGTCTCCTGCGACTCGAACGCGTGTCGCGCCACGTAGCGATCGAGCCACGCGGGAAACAGCAGGTTGCCGAGAATGACCTGGATGGTACTCCAGCCGATCCAAACCTCGCGCCGCGGGCGCTGCGCGGTGCGGAAAACCGCCTCGGCAATCACCTCGGGCTCGATCACCGGAGGTACGGGGCGCGGCTGGTGCGCCATATGGGTACGTGCCCAGTCGAACTGCGGCGTGTTGACGGCGGGCAGCTCGACGACGCCGATCTTGATGCGGCTGCGGGCATGGATCAGCTCGGCCCGCAACGAGTTAGTGAATCCGCGGATCGCGTGCTTGGCGCCGCAATATGCCGCCTGCAGAGGAATGCCGCGATAGGCGAGCGCCGAGCCGATCTGGATGATGGTGCCGCGGTCGCGCGGGCGCATGTCGCGCAGCGCCGCCATGGTGCCGTGCACGACGCCCAGATAGGTGACCTCGGTCACGCGCCGGAATTCCGCGGGCGATATCGCCCACGCCGGCGCGAAAACCGTCGCCATCGCGTCGTTGATCCAGACGTCGATCGGTCCGAGCGCTGCGCGAATTCGATCGGCTGCGGCGAAGACCGCGTCGGCATCGGCGACATCCGCCGGCGCCGCGGTCGCCGAGCCGCCCAATTGCTCGACCTCCTGCCGGACGCACTCGAGCGCCTCCGCATCTCGTGCGATCAGCCCGATGCGTGCGCCGGCCCGGGCGAAGCGTTGCGCCACGGCGCGTCCGACGCCCGCCGATGCGCCGGTGACGACCACGGTGCGGGCACGCAAGTCACCCAAGGCGGTCGGGTCGGTTCTTTGCATGTGCTCTGCTGCTCCGCCAGGGTCTTCTTGTGGAGCGAACGCCGGCGCAATTTGCGGGTTCCCGTGTCTCACAAACGCGCCATCAAAGTCGGATCGCGAACGTACCCGCAGCCGATCTCGCCGAACCCGGTCGCGGATTCGCGCGACATCTCGCCGGGCGGAGGAACTTCGGTGCAAACGCGCTCGTTCTTCCTATAGTTGGGAGGGGGATCGCACCGAGGGCTCAGCCCCGTGCGCGAAGCGTTTCGCAAATTCATGAACCGGCTGCCGCTCGGCGTGTGTTTCGCACGAGCGGTTTCGCGCACCTCGTTGGGTCCCAAACTGAAGGAGTTCTCCATGAGTACCACATTCAGTAGCGAAGGCGTCGGCACTGAAACCGCCGGCTACGGCGGCCTTGTCGATGCGGTTGGCGGCATCCGCCGCCGTCGTTCTCGCGATCGTCGCACTCGCCGGAATCCACCAGGACGTGCTGGCGCCGATCGCCGTCATCGTGTTCGGCGCAGCGCTGTTGATACAGGGCGGCGCCATCATCGCGTTCGGCGCCGCGGCGGTGATCAGCAGCAATTCGGTCCGGCAGCTCTACCTCTTGCGGTCCGCCGCAACGCGCATTGTGGCGCCGCAGGGCGGGTCGACATTGCTCGCCGGCGAGATGGCATCCGGATCCGCGGGCGTTCAGCTGCTCGCCGGCTTGACCGCGATCGTCCTCGGCATCCTGGCGGTGACCGGCACCAATCCGGCCGTCCTCATCCTCTCGGCGCTGATCGTGCTCGGCGCCGCGAT
>Ga0126371_10001899_pt1 | contig 17856 bp, 15 predicted proteins | sample PanSoiMetaPlot_4_FD_110145 | JGI IMG/M metagenome (GOLD analysis project Ga0126371, IMG submission 110145) | Tropical forest soil microbial communities from Panama - MetaG Plot_4 | ecosystem: Environmental > Terrestrial > Soil > Tropical forest > Bulk soil | place: Panama | collected 2016-02-17 | reverse complement strand
GCCTTGCGGAGGGGACTTGGAGAATTCTTGAGGTCCCATCCACTGGTAGAACACACCGAGTTTGCAGCCGAGGAACATGGCGGGAAAGCGATCACTGTGGTTGATCTGAAGATCTGAACGATCTGGGTCGATCAAGAGCAGGCTAGCCCTTCTCGAAGACCGAGGCTTAGGAGAGCGAATTTCGATTTTCGAACTTCGGGATCATGGCGGAAGCGGGGTCATTCGCGGAGCGGGTAAAAAGCCAGGCGGACATCGTTCGCGTGGTTGGCGAATACGTGCGCTTGAAAAAGAGCGGCAAGAATTATACGGGGCTGTGCCCGTTCCACGGGGAGAAGACGCCTTCGTTTGCCGTGCATCCGGTGAAGCAGATTTTCCATTGCTTCGGGTGCGGGAAGGGTGGCGACGTTTTTAGTTTTGTGATGGAGATGGAGAAGTGTCCGTTCCCTGAGGCGGTGAAGATCGTAGCGGAAAAGTGCGGGATTCCGGTGCCGCGGCCGAAGGAACGTACGCCCGAACAGCGCAAGGAAAACCAGCAGCGCGCCGCACTGATCGAGATTCATCGCGAGGCGCAGTCGTTCTTCGTGCGGCAACTGGAGTCGACGGCGGAAGGGCGCGCGGCACGAGCGTACTTGGAAGACCGCGGGCTCAACGCGGAAACGATTGCACGGTTCGGGATCGGCTATGCGCCGAGTGGCGGGGACAGTCTGCTGCGGCACTTGAAGCCGAAATATGCGGAGACGCTGCTGGTCGAATCGGGCGTAATTTCGAGGGATCAGTCCGGGGCGCGACTATTCGACCGCTTTCGCAAGCGCATCACCTTTCCGATTTCGAACGAGTCGGGAAAGATTGTGGCGTTTGGTTGCCGCGCACTCGGAGATGAGTTGCCGAAGTATCTGAATTCGCCGGAGTCGCCGGTCTATTCAAAAAGCAGTGTGCTCTATCACATGGATCGCGCGAAGGAGACCATACGGCGGCAAGATTTCGCCATTCTGGTGGAAGGATACATGGACGCGATCGCGGTGGCGAACGCGGGAATCGCAAACGTGGTGGCTAGTTGTGGCACGAGCCTGGCCGAGCCGCAGATCAAATTACTGGGTCGGTTCACGAAGCGCGTGATTGTGAACTACGACCCGGACGCCGCGGGGCAGGCGGCGACCGAGAGATCGCTGACGCTGCTTCTCGAGAACGATTTCGAAGTAAAGGTGCTGGCGCTGCCACCGATTGACGACAAGAAGGCAGACCCGGATTTGTTCATCCGTGAAAAGGGTCCGGAGACTTACATTAAGGCGTTGAAGGAGGCGCCGCCCTATGTGGATTACCTGATCGGGCGGGCGCGGCAGATGGACTTGAGCACCGGAGAGGGTAAGCAGCGGGCGCTGAATTTTCTGATGCCCTACGTGCAGAAGATTCCGAACCAGTTGTTGCGTTCCGAGTGGGCCACGCGAATCGCGCAGCAGTTGCGGATTGACGAGCCGGTGTTACGCGCGGCGTTGAACAAGTCCGCGAATGAACGGCGAAGCGAGGTGAAAGTAGCGCCGCAGCTTGTGGGCAGACCGGCCAAGCAGATTGAGCGGCGACTGATTCGCATGTTGGCGGAGGCCGAAGGATTCAAGAGAGAATTAGCGCAACGGCTACAGCAAGGACGGCTCTATGAGGGGCTGGAAACGGAAAAGATCTTTGCGGCGCTAATTATTGCGGGGCTTTCCGAAGAGCCCGTGTCGGCCACCGAGATTGGCGCGCATCTGGAGGAGCGGGAACGGCGACTGTTTTTTGAGATTTTATTTGAAGACGCCCAGGAACCGTCCTGGGAAGAGGCAGAAAGTTGTTTGGAAGCATTGCGGCGTCGGCAGATTGAACAAGAATTGGCGACACTGCAGCGAACCATCGAGGCGAATCCAAGTGGAAAAGGGCTGCGGGAATTGCTGGAGCGGAAGCAGCAATTGATGAAACAACTGGCGGCAGCAAGTTAGGTTGTGCGCTTGCAGGCCGGCGTGCCCAGCTCGAACAAGGGACTACCTGAATTCGATGAAGCTGAAAATACCTGACGGACAATTTGGGGCGTATCTTTTTGACTGCGACGGCACGGTTGCCGATTCGATGCCGTTGCACTATCTGGCGTGGAAGCAGGCGCTTGGCGAATGGGGCTGCGAGTTTCCGGAAAAACTGTTCTATGAATGGGGCGGGATGCCGGTGGCGGAGATTATTTCAACGCTGAACCGGCAGCAAGGATTAAAGATGCCGGTCGAGGAGGTGGCCGGCCGGAAGGAAAGTTTATACTACGAACTGCTCCCGCATTTGCAGGCCGTGCCGGAAGTCTTGGAGCACATCCAGGCGAAACACGGGCAGATTCCGTTCGGCGTGGTGTCGGGAAGCACAAGAGAGTCCGTGAAAGCCTCACTCAAGATGTTGAACCTCCTCGACCGCTTCGCCACGATGGTTTGCGCGGGTGAATACGCAAAGAGCAAACCCGATCCCGAAGCCTTTCTGAAGGCTGCTGGAAATCTGCGCGTGGCGCCTGAGGCTTGCCTCGTGTTTGAAGACACCGATATGGGGATCCAGGCAGCCAAGGCCGCGGGCATGGCCTGGGTCCGGGTGCCGTTGCCCTGGGAGAGGCAGGCATGACCAGGTCGACGCCAGATGAGGAAGATTTCGGCGGCCTGTGGAAGTTTTCAGCACGCGAATGGGGTTCGCGACCGCTAACTCCTTTATCTGGTGTGGTGTCGCGGGCGGAAAGCGGAGCGGCATCTTCCACTGTTTTCGGCAGAAATCCACAAAGTAAAACGTTGACGAGACGTGACTTAAGCGTGTAACGTAAAAGGGTTGTGCGGATAACGCATCCGTGTCTCCCGGCATCTATTCTGTATGTCGGATGGGCACGGGGACGTGCCGCGACGGCGCAGCAGGCGGGCAAGCGTGCGGCAGTACCAAAGACACAGCACGGCGCATAGGGCTTCACCGAAAAAATTGAGAGTTTTCTTGGGGGATTGGCTCCCTCCTAGCGCCCATTGAGGGCTATCTCTCTGCATTTGGTGTGGACAATGCGCGCAACCATTGTGGAGTTTGCGCGGAAATCGAGAGACAGTTTCAGCTAGCGGGAGGAACGCAGTGGCAGCAACGGGTTTAGAAGAAAAATATGATGCGGTACGCCAGCTCATAGCCATCGGCAAAGAGCGCGGCTACCTGCTGTATGACGAAGTAAACGATTCGCTCCCCGCGGAAGTGCATTCTTCGGAAGAAATCGACGATCTCCTGACGACATTTGAGCGGAACGGCATCGAGATTTACGAAGATGCGGCATCGGCGAAAGCGGCGCGCGCCGTGGAAGTGTCCTCGGAGCACGGCGATCAGGAAGTGGCGGCGAAAGACGACGGGCATGAGGCCGAGGGCGGCAGCGACCTCGATTTGACCCCCGGTTCGCTTGAAAAGACCAACGATCCGGTACGCATGTACCTGCGGGAAATGGGCACCGTGCCGCTGTTGACGCGCGAGGGCGAAGTTACTATCGCCAAGCGCATCGAGCGTGGGCAGTTGGTGGTGATGAAGGCGATTACGCGGTCGCCGATCGTTATCAAGGAACTGATTGCGGTTGGAGATGATCTGCGCAAGGGCGCGCGCTCGATCAAGGAAATCGTCCAATTCGACGACGAAGAGCTGACCGAAGAGAAAATTGCCAACAAGACCAAGCAGACGCTGAAGTACATCGACAAGATTGCGAAGCTCTACGACCTCGCGTTGAAGCAGGCGGTGAAGCTCGACAAGACGCCGAAAGCGAAGAAAAAGCAGTATGTGCGGGCGAAGTGGGAAGTGGCACGGACACGTATCGCTATTTCACTGGAAATTCGCGGCATCGACTTCAACCCCTTCGAGAAGAAGAGGCTTGTGGATAAGATGCGCGGTACGGTCGAACGCCTGCAGTCGCTCGAGCGCGAAGCTGGTCGCTTGGAGCGGCGCGCGGATGTCTCCAAAGGCGAAAACGCGGCGGAGGCGCGGCGCGAGCTGCGGACGCGGCGCTCGGAGCTGAAGGACATCGAAGAGGCCAGCGAAGTCGGCCTTCTCGAACTGAAGCGCACACTGACCATAATTCATCGCGGTGAAGCGGAAGCCGAACAGGCGAAGAAGGAATTGATCGAAGCGAACCTGCGTTTGGTGGTCTCCATCGCCAAGAAATACACCAACCGTGGCTTGCAGTTCCTGGACCTGATTCAGGAAGGCAACATCGGCTTGATGAAGGCCGTGGACAAGTTCGAATGGCGGCGTGGGTACAAGTTTTCGACGTATGCGACTTGGTGGATCCGCCAAGCCATAACGCGCGCGATTGCCGACCAGGCGCGCACCATCCGTATTCCGGTGCACATGATCGAAACGATCAACAAGTTGGTGCGCACAAGCCGCCAATTGGTACAGGAACTCGGACGAGAGCCCACCAGCGAAGAGATCGCCAAGCGCATGGACATTCCCGTTTCCAAGGTTCGCAAGATCCTGAAGATTGCACAGGAACCGATTTCGCTGGAAACGCCAATCGGAGAAGAAGAAGATTCGCACCTGGGCGACTTCATCGAAGACAAGGCCGTGGTATCGCCTTCTGACGCCGTGATTAACCTGAATCTCAAGGAACAAACCTCCTCGGTATTGAAGACGCTGACGCCACGCGAGGAGAAGGTCATCAAGATGCGGTTTGGTCTGGATGACGGCAGTGAGCACACGCTCGAGGAAGTCGGTCAGTCGTTTGCGGTGACCCGCGAGCGCATCCGGCAGATCGAAGCCAAAGCGCTCAGGAAGTTGCGCCACCCGTCACGTTCGCGGAAGTTGCGGGCCTTCCTCGAAGGCCCCTCGCGAGACTACCTATAGGAATATCCGCCGACGCGCATCAGTCGTTCGCGGGAAGAAGAACGCCCGGCATTTGGCCGGGCGTTTTTCTTTTGGTTTCGTTGCTAAAGGAGGTCGTTAGTTATCGCGATCGTCATCGGCAACGAACAGGTCGGACATGATGCCGGTGCTGGCATCGCAGGCGTGATTGAGGCAGGGCAGGCGAAAGCCGGACTCCAGAGACTTCAGCAGCGAAAAGTGCGTGTAGAAGCGATTGCTCTTGAGGCCGTGGGGGCCATAGTTCGTATCGACGACCGTGAGCACACGATTTACGGTTGGCGAAATGCTGTAGTCGTCCTCGTCCCACAAAACGACGATAGCATTCCGGCCTTCGCGCCAGGCAGGAGAGTTCTTGATCGCCAAGACGATCGTACTGAGGGTCTGGTCGCCGATGCTCATGAGCGCCGGGTTCAGGCCTTGCAGCGTGCCGTTGTCATTGGGATCGAAATCGCACTGCGAGCCGGCCTCCCCGATACCGCGGCCGTGCTGATCGTTGCATTGATTCGGGGCGATGAACGAGAAGTGGGGAACATCGCCCGAGGACAGATCGTCAAACAGGCCGTGCTTACCCGAGAAAGCCGCGACGTGCTTCAACCCGCCTTCCTGAACGCTGCGGAAGTAGACGAAGGGGTTGTGCTTGGCGGCGTAGAGCTTTGCCAGTTTGGCATTTGGGTCGCCCGTGGGCGTCGCAATGTCGCTGCTGTCGGTGAAGAAGCCGTCGGCAAAGTTGACGCCATCAGCGCCAGAGGGCGGGAGACTTTCCTGATAGGTTTTCCAGGACTTGCCTGCCTCCGCTAACTGGTCGGCGATCGTCTTACCGCTGATCCCGGTTTTCGCGGCAATGGAGAGAATTCCGTCGATGTTGTTAATGGGAGTAGGATGGTTCGCGTCGCAGGTAATTTCGTTGCTGCAATCGGTGGGCGGAGTTTGCGCGTCGGTGCCCACACCCCAAATCGGACAAACGCTGCCGCTGTTGGGGGAATCCAGATTTACCTGGCCGGTGCTGAGGTTGGTAAGGCAGTTGGTGTTGTGCCAATCCGGGTTGTTATCCGAGCGGATCCCGAAATTCGAACCACCGACCAGTTCCAGGTAGTTCGTGGAGCTGGGATGACCGATGGCGAAATAATTCGTGGCTGTGTTGCCAGACTTCGCGAGTTTATTGGCAAAGGGCGTATCCGGATTGCCGATGATTTGGCCATAGCCATGATTTTCCATCATGATGACGAATACGTGATCGAGCCGGGGCACCCCCTTGGGGACCGCGCCTTCGTTGGCGAGCGCCGGACTGACGAGCGAAGTGGCTGCCAGGAGGGCGGCCGCTGACTTCAACCTGCACTTCATTTTCATAGTTTCTCCCTTGCATGAGTTGTTGAGAATGCAGCAACTGATGGGTAACCATCGGATTGGCGGTGCAAGCCGGGACGAGCAGTCCTGCAGATAAGAGGGCAGCGGAAACCGCCACAGACCGTAGGCAGACTAGGGAGCTCGGGTTACAGGGAGAATGCGGAGTGGTTACAGTTTCGTCAAAGCTTTGGTTTGGCGGGGAATGTTGCCGCCCAGCGGATCAGGAACCGGGCGACGCTCTCTGGAAATGGCGAATGAAGCAAATCATCCAAACAATCAAAGAGGCTAGGAAAACGCCAAGCACCACGAGCATGGACTGGGAATTGAATCCTCTGTCCGGAGCGAGGTTGGCGCGCATGGCCAGATAGGTTCCGGCGATCAGCGCGAACAGGACTCCGCAACCGAACCAGCCCATCATCGCAGCGATGAAGTTCATTGTCCGCTCACGGCGTTCCGGCGCCAGCCAATAATCCCGGTTGGGAAGATTGATGCGATTGTTGGGCTGAGAGGCAATCTGACGAGGAGCAAAAAAGCCGATCAACGCGGAGGAAGAAATAACCAGTACCGTGAGCAGGAAAAACCCTTCCCTTGATTGCCAGCCATTGGCGCGACCACCGGCATCGAAGTGCGAGGCCATGCGCTGGGGCATCTGGGGATAGTAGTAGGCCATCATCAGCAAACCGCTGAAAAGCAGAACGAAATACATCATGCGGGGAAGACGCGGATCACTCACAACGGCACCTCTGCAGTTGCAATATCTTCAGGGTAAAGCCTGCCTTCTGCGGGCGGCAACGGGTTTACAGACACATGTGTCGAGGAAGTTCTTGCCTTTCCCGCGGGAATCCAGGACATTGGAAATTCCCGGCAAAAACAATCGTATCTTTGTGATCACTCGATGCTGAAACGACAGAAAATTCTCGCCGTCATCATCCTGGTGCTGATGATCGCCAGCGCATATGGCTACTGGGTTTCGCGAGAGACGGACCGCGTACGGCAGGAGAAAGCCGCACGAAAGGCCAACCGCCAGACGCTGGTGGATCAGACTACGCTCAAGACCGCGCAGCAGCTTGCACCATTGGCGGCAACCCGCAGCGAGCGCGAACTGGCCAAAGAAGCGTTGCGTCTGGCTGACTACGAGGTGGATCTGACGTTCGACTATGCGCTTCACGACGCCTTGCTGCATCCTCCGCCGCTGAGCGCCGAGGCGAAAGAGATCCAGGATCGCCTGAAAAAAGCCGAGAAACTTTTGGAGGTGGATCAAAACAAAGCCAAGCAGCTTTCCGAGGAATTGGTGAAAGCTCCGGAAAGCAAGCAAGAGGCCTTGCAAATCGAGCTTGTGCAGGCCCAGGCGGATATGGAGCTTGACCAGGACGAACGGGACGACGCCAGGGAAGACTTCGCGCAGGCCGGCGGAAACCTTGCGGGCAAGATTCAGGCGTTGAAAAAGGAACATGAGGAGACCACGCACAGTTCCGAGTCGGCGATCCGCACTACCGAACCACCCCCGGAAAAGGTCGGCTTGATTCACCGCGTGCAGCAGTGGCTGGCGTTGCGCTCCGAGAGGAGACAGATCCAGGCCGCCAAGGATTTGTCGGATGCGGCGGCTGTGACATTGACCGAACAGCACAACGCGCTGGACGCCAGAGTCGAAGAGGAAAAGCAGAAGTCGCCCGATTTGCTGAAGCATTCGAAGAAGCGAAAAGAAACAGTCGCAGGAAATCCTTCGCAAGCCACAACCCGCACTGCGGAACAGGCCGCCGCTCTTCTTGAGAAGACAGAACAGATTTCGGCCGACCAAAAGACTCTGGCGGTGCTCGACAAGCGCGCGGAAACCCATAAGGAGCTGTCCGGCGTCTACGCGCAGTGGCTGCAGTTGTTGACCGACCGGCAATGGGCTGTGTTTCACCGGGCCACTATCGGTATGCTGCTGGTTCTCGCGATTGCGTTGCTCGGCGTGTTCTTCAGTTCGTGGATGAACTCGCTGGTCAGCCGGCTCTCGATGGACCGGCGCCAGATCCAGTCTTTGCAGACCGTCACACGAGTTTTCGTCCAGGTTCTCGCGCTGCTGTTTCTACTGCTGGTAATTTTTGGGCCTCCGGGACAAGTGGGTACGTTTATAGGGCTTGCGACGGCCGGCCTGACGGTGGCGTTGAAGGATTTCATCGTGGGGTTTATCGGATGGTTCGTGCTGATGGGAAAAAACGGCATCCGCCTCGGGGATTGGGTGGAGATCAATGGAGTGACCGGTGAGGTCGTAGAGATCGGGCCGTTTCACACCGTTTTGTTGGAGACGGGGAACTGGACCGATTCCGGCCACCCAACGGGAAGACGCGTCACCTTCACGAACAGTTTTGCGATCGAAGGGCATTATTTCAATTTCTCGACGACCGGGCAGTGGCTGTGGGACGAACTTACCGTAGTGCTGCCCGCCGGCAAAGACACATACTCGATCGTGGATGCCATCCGGAAGCACGTAGAAGAGGATACGCGCGAAAACGGGCAGCAGGCCGAGGAAGAGTGGCGGCGCGCGACAAACTCGCGCGAGATGAGTGGCTTTTCCGCGACCCCAGCGGTCAGCATCAAGCCGGTGCTCGGCGGTGTGGAAGTGGCGATTCGTTACATCACGCGGGCGCACGAACGCTATGCATTGCGGGCGAGATTAAATCAGGCGGCGGTGGAATTGCTGGGTCACTAAACCGCGCTACTCGGCGCTGCGGGCGCGCACTTCTTCACTGGTTAATCCATATAGGGGCGGTCTGGGAACGTCGAGCATCGCGAGATACAGGTAAATCTGTCCGCGATGATGGATTTCGTGTTCCACCAGCAAGCGCAGCCACTTCCATTTTGTGATCTCCATGCCGTCGGGCGTTTGGCACCTGGTCTGCAGGTCGGCATCGCTGAGACGCGAGAAAATCTCCAGCGATTCTCGGTGCAGCCGCTCCATTAGCGAAAGGACGTTCTGCAGACCGTCGGCGAATTCCTTGCCATGGCTGCTGTAAGTGCTTGGCTTCCCCTGGATGTTTTCTGCCCAGAGATACCGTTCGGTGACCGCAAGATGCCGCAGAAGATCACCGAGTGTGAATTTGCCCGGAGCGTAGCTCCAATCAAGTTTATCGGGCGGAATACAACGCGCAACGCGCATGGTGCGCTCGCGAACCGTGCCGAAATAATGGAGAAACGGCTGGATGTTCCGGATTTCCATAAGGGACCTCGCAGCATTGCTGGCGGAAATCAGATAGAAGAGTTTAGCGCAGCAAAGAGCGGGCGCGCGAGGCCGAGAGCGTGGCTCCGGCATACATTAGCGCGAGTAGGAAGAAGCCGGTGGCGATGCTGAACCGCTGCGCGATCCAGCCGAGCGCGAAACTCATGGCCAATTGCAGAACCGTGGCGATGATCGCGAAGGCGGATTGCGTGCGGCCCATAAAGTGGCGCGGCACAATGGACATCAGCGAAGATTGCGCGACGATGCCGCCCAAGGCACGGCAGAAGCCAAAGCAGCCTTGCAGAAGCGTTGCTCCCAGTAGAAATGTTACAAACGGCACAGCGACGTGACCCAGAGCCAGCGCGGCCATCACCGCAACATAGAGAGGCAGGCGGACACGTTGCGGCAACTGGCTGGTGATCAAGCCACCCAGGATTGCGCCAATGGCCCAGCCCGCCTCGATAAAGCCGAAGCCACGCGAGCCGGAGTGCAGAACGTCGTTGGCCAGCGCGACGACAACTACGTTGGAACTGACGATACTGGCCATCAGGATTGCATGGGTGATGCCGAGTGCCATTACCACCGGTTGCTGGCGCAGGTAGCGGAAGCCTTCCTTCATGTCCGCGGCGTAGATGGCCAACGACATTCCGGCCTCCGCGATTTCCGGGTTTTCGCCGCTTTCAAGTGCCAGCGAGGCGGCGCCCGAGGTTTCCGAATATTCGCGCGGGTATTGTTTATGCGTGCGAGGTGAAACGTAGCCCTTGCGCAGGCAGTAGAGGCAGTAGGCGGATACGAAGTAGGTGAGGCCATCAATCAGCAGGATTCCGGCGATACCCATGTGATCGTAGAAAAAGCCGACAAAGGTGCCGGCCAGCAACATGCCGCTCTGCACGCCGACCAGCACCGAGGCGTTAGCACCGGTAAACTGGCTGGGCGGCACGACCTCCTGCACCAGAGCGTTGACGTTGGCCCAATAGACGGCCGAGCCTGTGCCGGTGAGCAAGGTCATGAGATAGAGATGCCAAATTTGTAGATGACCGCGCCAGGCGATGTAGGCAATGGCCAGTACCGCGAAACCGCGCGCGAGGTCGAGCAGAACACCGAGATAACGACGGTCCATGCGATCAATCAGCACGCCACCGAGGAAGGGCACGACGAGGCCGGGCAGGGTGACGACGATGACCTGCCAGCTTACGGCAACCGTCGAATGCGTGGCCGACATGATGTACCAGCTCACGCCGATAAAGTTCATGCCGCTGCCGAACAGCGAGACAAACATCGCCGTAAAGAAATAGCGGAAGCCGCGCTGCTGCCAGAGCAGCGACCAGTCAACCCGGTGGATGCCAGGAGGGGCCATGGAGCCTATCAGTTTACTATCCCCTCGCGGCGTCTTGCGTGAGCGTCCTCGGGAACCTTCGAGCGACGCCAGCCCTTTTTTCTAGCGCTGCGGAAAAGCGTTGCAGCGATGATGAAAACGTGACGGGTCGTGGAACATACAGATGTTGACGGTTGCATTGTCGACCGCGGCGGGGCCGGCGGGGCCGGTGAACGAGTTGTCACTGCGCGGTCGGGCGAAACCGGCCCGTTCGCCGGTGGTAGCGCAAATGGCTACGCACATCGCAGTGATGAAAGCGGGCCGCTTTGTGGAGATCGGCCCTGCCGACAAGGTCCTTTGAGCGTTCCGAAGGCGGCTACACGAGGGAACTTTTGGCCGCAGTACCGGAGATACCCCGCGCCAGCCAGATGTGATACTTTTCCGGCAGCTTCTGCGTAAAACAAACGGCAGCGGTTCACGACATCCTCGCAGTGGAGGTTCTCGATGGCTACCATTCCTGCGCCTGTGCCCGGCGCTCCTTCTGAACCACAGGCGTCGATATCCCCCCTAGGCCGGATTATAGGAGTCTTGTTTTCGCCCAAAGCGACCTTTGAAGACATCGCGCGCAAGCCGAGCTGGGTTCTGCCGGTTGTGTTGTCAACGGTAATGGGAATCCTCGCGACGGCGGCCTTGAACCAGCGAGTGGATTGGCGCGATGTGATCTCCCAACAAATAGAAAAGAGTCCGAGGGCGGCAAATCTCTCCGCGGAGCAAAAGCAGCAGCAGATCGAGATTGGCTCCAAGATTTCGGCGAACATCGTTTATGCGGTAGGGGTTGTGGGTTCCATTCTGTTTGCTGTAGTGGTGGCCGCAGTAATGATGTTGGCCTATAACCTGCTGGCCGGGGCGGGGGCCAGTTTTTCGCAGTCTTTTGGAATCGCGGCGCATACGCTGGTAACCGGACTGGTGAGCACGCCAATTTTCCTGCTGGTGCTGTTCCTCAAGCCAAAGGGTACGATTGACCCGGAAAACCCGGTCGTGACGAACCTGGCGGCATTTCTTCCAGACGAGTCAGCGAAATGGTTGGTGGCGCTGTGCAAGTCCATCGACATCTTTACGATCTGGACTCTGGTGCTGCTGGCCATTGGATTCGCAGCGGTGAACCCGAAGAAACTGCGCGGCAGCAAATCATATGCGATCGCTTTTTCCGTCTGGGGCGCGCTGGTTGTAGTAAAGGTGCTCTGGGCGTTTGTCACCTCCTGATACACTCATTTGGTGAATTTTTCCTTTGAAGTGTTAGAAAGGGACCCTAGCGGTGCGCGGCGCGGGAGGTTGACCACTCCGCATGGCACGATGGAAACTCCGATGTTCATGCCCGTGGGGACGGCGGCCGCCGTCAAAGGGCTCACGCAGGAAGCGCTCGAGTCGCTGGGCGCCAAGATCATACTCGCCAACACCTATCATTTATATTTGCGGCCCGGACACGGGTTGATCCGCAAACTTGGCGGATTGCACCAATTCATGTCCTGGAACGGAGCGATCCTAACCGACTCGGGCGGTTACCAGGTTTTCAGCCTGGCGGAGCTGCGAAAAATCACAGACCAAGGAGTGCGCTTTCGCTCGCATCTTGATGGCTCTGAGCACTTGCTTGACCCGGAGAAGGCGGTGGAAGTCCAACTGGCGCTGGGTTCGGACATCGCCATGGTGCTCGATGAGTGCATTGAGACGCCGGCGCCGAGAAGTATCGCCGAGGCTGCGCTGAAACGCACCTCTGAATGGGCTCGTCGCGCGCGGAATTACTTCCTTGCGCAATCACAGCGCGACAGCGAGCTATTGCAGTGGCAGTTCGGCATCGTGCAAGGTGCGACGTTTGCCGATCTGCGTCAAGCCAGCGCGCGGCAACTTCTTGAAATTGATTTCCCGGGCTATGCCGTGGGCGGGCTCGCTGTCGGCGAACCGCACGAAGTGACCTGCGAGATGACCGAAGCCGTTACGGCGCTGTTGCCACACGAGCGGCCGCGCTATCTAATGGGTGTTGGTAGGCCGGAACAGATTCCCGATTACGTCGCGCGTGGCATCGACATGATGGATTGCGTGCTTCCGACGCGGGCTGCGCGGCACGCGTGCATTTACACGAGCGAAGGACGGGTGCTGATCAAGAACTCACGATATATCGAGGACCAGCGGCCACTCGATCCCAACTGTTCCTGCGCGGTTTGCCGCCGTTATTCGCGAGCCTACCTTCGGCATCTATTCGCTGCGGGAGAAATCACTGCGGCGATTCTGGCAACCTTCCACAATGTCCACTTTTACCTTGACATAATGCGGCAAATCCGAGAGGCTATCAGTTTTGGACAACTTGCAAATTTCGCAACAGAGCTGCGCGCGCGCTATGCGGCGGGTCCAGCCTGAAGCGAGCCGCCCTGAAAATCGGTAAGATGGTTCCGGGCGCGGGCAACCCGCACAGGTCGAGTCTCAGCAGGAGAATCGAGCGGGAGGGGAAGCGGGAAGACACCCGCTAGAGGATGGTATTCTCTCCCCCGGCTCGGGATGTCTTCCGGCAGGTTGTTGCATCGGGTCCATTCAGAAAATCTTCGCGAAAGTTACGGAGTAATTCGGAACATGAATCTGGCAGGGGTTGTTTTTTGGCAAGCCGGTGGCGCCGCGGGGCTCGGCGGTTTTGTGATTCCTCTCGCGCTCATGTTCGGAATCATGTATTTCCTGGTGATCCTGCCGCAGCAGCGGCAGCGCAAGAAGGTGCAGGAGATGCTCGCAGCCGTAAAAAACGGCGATAAGGTGATCACCACGGCGGGCATTTACGGCACGGTCAGTGGCATGGACGGCGATACCGTGATTTTGAAGATCGCCGACAATGTAAAAATCCGCATCGCGCGGACAGCGATCGCACAGGTGGAGGCATCCGAAGATGCCAAATAAATCCACCGGCGGCTCCCATTCGCGCTTGATCTTCTAACCATGAATCCTAACCTGAAGTGGAAAGCCCTATTTATTGTTGCGGTCATTCTGTTCTGCCTGTATTTCAATTTCGGCTATCCGAACTTCCCGACGTCGCTCACCGCGATCAGGGAGAACTTCGCGCATCAGATCAAGCTCGGCCTGGACCTGCAGGGCGGCACGCACCTGATCCTCCAGGTGCAGGTGCAAGAAGCCATTGCGCAGGAAACCGATCAGACCGTGGACCGGTTGACCACGGCGCTGCGCACCAAGGGCATTCGTTACGACGAAGTGCGACGCGCGGATGATACCCACATCGTCGTACGCAATATTCCGTCGGATCAGGCTTCGCAGTTCCGGGACCTGATTCACAACCAATATGAGGGCGTCTGGGAACTCGGCACCGCGCCCGGCGAGCCGAATGCGTATCTTTTGTCGCTGCGCCCGAGTGCCATAGCGAACATTCAGGAAACGACGATGACGCAGTCGCTTGAGACCATCGAGCGCCGCGTCAATGCTTTGGGTTTGACTGAACCGACGATTCAGCTTCACGGCCGCAAGGATAACGAGATCCTGGTGCAGTTGCCGGGAGAAGGCGATCCGGAACGCGTCAAGGGCGTGATTCAGGCAGGCGGGCAGCTCGAGCTGAAGCTGGTCGAAGACCCGAATCCGTATCCTTCTGAAGCGGCGGCTCTGGCGGCAAAGGGCGGTGTTTTGCCGGCGGGAACGGAATTGTTGAAAGGACGGCCAGAGGCGCGCAGCCGGCAAAATCCGTCCGACACGGGCGAAAACTGGTATCTAGTGAGCCGCAATCCCGTTGTCACCGGGCGTGATCTGCGGAGCGCTACCGAGAGCCGCAACACGGAAATGCCGGGGCAATGGCAGATCAACTTCGTTTTGTCCGCGGAAGCGGCCCGGCGCTTTGGTCCCTTCACAGAACAGAACCGTGGCCGCCAGATGGCCATCGTGCTCGAACACCAGGTCTACTCCGCGCCGACCATTCAGAGCCGGATTGAGGATCAGGGCCGTATTGACGGGAATTTTAGTCAGGACACGGCACACGATCTTGCATTGGTACTGCGTGCCGGCGCGCTGCCTGCGTCGATTAAATACCTGGAAGAGCGCACCGTCGGCCCTTCTCTCGGCGCCGATTCTATCCGCCACGGCGTGCAAGCATCTGTTCTCAGCTTGTTGGTGGTGATGGTTTTCATGGTTTTCTACTACCGCCTTTCCGGAGTCAATGCGGTTCTGGCGTTGATCATCAACTTACTCATCCTTCTTGCCGCGTTGGCCATGTTCGGTGCGGTGCTGACGTTGCCTGGCATCGCCGGTGTGATCCTGACAATCGGCATGGGTGTGGACTCGAACGTTCTGGTGTTCGAACGCATCCGTGAAGAATTGCGCAATGGAAAGTCCGCCGCGGCGGCGGTCGAAGCCGGTTTCGACAAGGCGTTTCTGACGATTATCGACACGCACGTAACCACAGTGGTTTCGGCGTTTTTCCTGTTCATTTTTGGGACGGGACCCATTAAGGGTTTCGCGATCACCTTGACGATCGGTTTGATTGCAAACGTGTTTACCGCGATTTACGTGTCTAAGGCGATTTTCCAATACCACCTGGCAAAGATGGATCGCCAGGCCGAACTGAGTATCTAGATACAGTCCGAAGGTTCCGGTACTACTCCATCGTTTGATGGATGGGAACAAACAGGAACTTGATGGAGTCTAAGGAAGGGAAGCGCGAAACGGCATGATCGAGATTTTTAAACAGCCCAATATTGATTGGATGGGTAAGGCCAAGTATTTCTTCGCCTTAAGTGGTGCTTTGCTGGTAATTGGCTGGGCCGCCATTTTCCTGAGAGGCGGAATTAAATACGGCATCGATTTCCGGGGCGGCACCAACGTGGATGTGCGCTTCGCTCAGGCTCCGAACGTGGATCAGTTGCGGGGCGGCTTGCAGGGCCAGGGCCTCGGCAATAGCGAAATCCAGGGCATCAGCGACATCGCCAACCCCAACTCCAATGAAGTGATGATTTTCGTCGAACAAACCGGAGCAGGCGACCAGGCCCTTGATGAAGGCAAAGCCAAAGTATTGAAAGCCCTTAATGCTACCTACAGCGTTGCTGCCTCCGGCAAGGAAAACTTCAACGCCACGACGCCCACGGCCCTATCCAATTCCCTCTCGGCGAAAGATCCCCTCGCGCTTTCGGTGGGAGCCGGCGACAAGTATCAGCAGTTAGCCAGGGCCATTCTGGCGTTTCGGGACAATGAAAAAAACGGCGTGCTCACCAACTTTGACGACCTGAAGCAGGTTCCCGGGGTGACGCCCGCCGTGGTTGCTGCGGTCAAAGATAGTTACTCGCTTGCGCCCTTTGCCATTCGCAACGTGGAAATTGTCGGACCGAAGGTGGGTGCCGAGTTACGCAATCAGGCCATTCGAGTTACCCTCTATGCTTTGGCGGGCATGCTGGTATATATTGCCTCCCGGTTCGAGTGGGTCTTTGGAGCTGCGGCGGTTCTGGCTGTGTTTCACGATGTGCTGATCACGCTGGGCCTATTCAAGATTTTCGGATTTGAAATTTCGCTCACGGTCATCGCGGCTTTGCTGACGCTGGTCGGTTATTCGATGAACGATACTATCGTCATCTTTGACCGCATCCGGGAAAACAGCCGCCTACTGCGAAAGGAACCGTTCGCGGACATCGTCAATAAATCGATTAACCAAACGTTGTCGCGAACCATTCTGACCAGTGGATTAACATTTCTCACCGTGCTCGTCCTGTTCCTGATGGGCGGCCAGGTGTTACGGGCCTTCGCCTTTGCCCTGGTGGTGGGGATTGTGGTAGGAACGTACTCCAGTTTTGGTATTGCAGCTCCGCTTGTCGTCGCCTGGCACAATTGGCGCGGACAAGGTGGGCTTGCCAGCACCGGAACCGCAGCCGGCAATAGACCCCGGGCAACCAAGGCGGCAAATCCCGCCTAGGGACTTCGGGGAGGAGGTGGTCGTCAACCATGTTTGAAGAGATGGTCGTGTCGAACCCGAAAAACAAGAAGACCAACAAGCCGTGGACCGTTTTCATTTCCATGGCCGTACAGGTTCTCTTTCTTGCGGTTCTTATCCTTATTCCGCTCATTTATACCGAGGCGCTGCCGAGGACATTGATGTCCTCCATTCTTCTGGCGCCGCCTCCTCCCCCTCCGCCACCTCCTCCGCCGGCCGCTGTTCAGGTGATCCACAAGCCTGTGGCGCACTTAATGGATGCTGGCAAGCTGGTGACGCCGAAGGCGATCCCAAAGGAAGTCAAGATCATTAAGGAAGAAGCCGAGCCTCCCGATATGGGCGCGGGTATGGTCGGCGGCGTTCCTGGCGGCGTAGCCGGTGGATCGGCCGGCGGCGTGCTGGGCGGCGTGATTGGTGGCGCCGGCAACGCACCGCCACCGCCTCCGAAGGCCAACCCGAAACGCGTGACCGTCGGCGGCAACGTGCAGGCCGCGCGCCTTGTGAACCGCGTGCAGCCGGTTTACCCGCCGCTGGCGCGCCAGACGCGTATCAGCGGTACCGTGAAGCTCCACGCCATCATTGGCAAGGGTGGCAACGTGGAACAACTCCAGGTGGTTTCGGGCCATCCACTCCTTGTGCAATCAGCACTGGACGCCGTGCGGCAGTGGCGCTATCAGCCGACGTTACTTAACGGTGATCCGGTTGAAGTGGATACCGAAATTGATGTGATCTTCTCTCTGGCACAGTAGTTCAACGGGGCGGCGCGGGTGTCGTGGGACGTACGCGTCGGTCTGAGTCCGCAGTCGAGTTAACTTACTGGAGGGATCCGGCTCGCCCGGCGCCCCTAGGAAATAAGGAGCAAACGAATGTTCGCAACTCTGTTCATCTACGCGGCGTGGCTGCAGGAGGCGTCCACGGCATGGGACCTGCGTTCCATGTGGACCTCCATGGGCTTGCTCGCGAAAATCGTAGTCGTCATTCTCTTCATCTTGTCGGTGTATTCCTTCGGCGTGATGATTGACCGCTTCCTGATGTACAACAACGCGCGCAAGCAGTCGCGCCTGTTTGTGCAGCAAGTTGCCGGCGCGCTCAAGGATGGCAAACTCGACGAAGCCATCGCCATCGCTGAGCGCAACAAGAAGAGCCACATCGCCAAGGTCGTCGCCACCGGTC
>Ga0126371_10001898_pt1 | contig 17861 bp, 18 predicted proteins | sample PanSoiMetaPlot_4_FD_110145 | JGI IMG/M metagenome (GOLD analysis project Ga0126371, IMG submission 110145) | Tropical forest soil microbial communities from Panama - MetaG Plot_4 | ecosystem: Environmental > Terrestrial > Soil > Tropical forest > Bulk soil | place: Panama | collected 2016-02-17 | reverse complement strand
CTCATTACCCTCATTGCTTACCTTTGAGATCCGGGCCACCCGCCTCTGTATCTACGCATCTTCATGCGCTGGTCAGATACTTGCTCTGGAACCAGTTCATACCTGTCCCCGCGCAACGACCTGAATTCTCAGTCAGGCGAACATGTACATAACGGAGGGAATAGCCGATGTGCAAGATCTGTAATTTCGAGTGTTGTGCAAAGGAAAGCTTTGGAGGGTGCGACTGCGACTGCGAGCATCCTGACTGCAAGATTGTCTGCAAGGAATTCGACTCCGTTCTGGATGCATGGCTGTGCGAGCAGATTAGGCAGTCGGGTCAGTGTGACTTGACCTATTAGCAGGCATGCGAGGGTCAAAAAGTAACCACTCTGTGGTCTCAGGTGAATAGTATGATTTCGCATTTAGTTGCTGCGTTCTTTATTCCGACATTTCTGGTCTTCGTTGCCAGTGTGCTGTTCCTGGCGTTCGCCGACCTGGTTCATATGATATGGATCATAGTGAAGCGGTATTCAGCCGGGGCGATGGTAAGACATATGGCCGTTCCACGATCTGGTAATGCTTCCCTTCATAGTCATGCCCACTCTCACACGCAAACGGCAGAGTCGGAGCATCGTCAGGAAACTCACGCTCCGATACTCGCCCCGGTCGTTCAGACGTGCACGAATTGAATTCGAAGTGAGTTGGTTTTGATTCGTGAAAACGCTTCAGACCCCAGGGCATGAGCCAGCGTATCTTTTGAAATCGCCCACTCAAGCCAAAAGCGGGCTTGAATGAGCCACCTGTCATATCGTTGCGGCTGATTTCATCGCATGGCCAGTAAAAGGAGCAGATAAGCCGCCAACATCGCAAGCGCCCAGAAGCGAGGTCCCCGCCCCAATCGCCGACGACGCCGTCGCCGGCGATAGCGGCGTGTCATATGGCCCATGTGCGCGCGCTGGCACTCCTTGCACAGATCGCCATCGGTCGCAATGTTGTTCCAGCACTCACCGCACACTGAGATGGGCTCGGCCATCTCCTGCTCCGCTACCCACCGCTCCAGCTCATTCATATAATCCGATCAAAGCTCTCCACGGGAAAGCGCTCCTATATAGGTCGGAAATCGTGCAGGCCGATTACGTTGCCCAGAGAGCGCCAGCATGTCGTGAAATGTCGCCGGAGTTCGTGCGCGGGCATCTTCCCTGACGGAATGAAAAAGGGCAGGTAACAACCCTTCGGTTAACGGCCGAACGCTCGAGTGGCGTGTCTCGCTTCAGCAAAGACGGAACTGCCCCACTCAAGCCAAAAGCGGGCTTGAATGGGCCACCACGAAGAATGCGATAAAATTATCGGTGAAACTCCTTTAGGAAAATTCCTGAACCCCAACCCTATTCGACAGAGCAGGAGAAAACCGATGTCCACCAAACTGACCGCCGGAAAACTTGCCGGACTGAAAGCCGTCTCGGATGAGCGCGGCGTGATTGCCGCCGCCGCCATGGACCAGCGCGGCTCGCTGAAGAAGTCGCTTGCGAAGGAAGCGGGAGCGGCCACTGTGCCTGATTCTGCGCTTGAAGACTTCAAGTCCCTCGTCACGGAAGTGCTGACGAAGCACGCCTCCGCGATCCTGCTCGACCCCGAGTTTGGACTGCCCGCCTCCAAGCGCCGCAACGGCAAGGGCCTGCTGCTGGCCTATGAGAAGACCGGCTACGACGCTGCGCTGCCCGGCCGCCTGCCCGATCTGCTCGACGTGTGGTCGGTGCGCCGCCTGAAGGAAGCGGGGGCGGACTGCATCAAGATCCTGCTTTATTACACGCCTTTCGAGAAGTCGACGATCAACGACCTCAAGCACGCCTGGGTGGAGCGCATTGGCGATGAGTGCCTTGCGCACGACATTCCTTTCTTCCTTGAGACCGTTGGCTACGCGGTTGACGGAGAAGACGAGAAAGGCATCGACTACGCGAAGCGCAAGCCCGATATCGTGACCGGCTCGATGGAAGAGTTCGGCAAAGAACGCTATGGCGTCGACGTGCTAAAGGTCGAAGTGCCGATCCAGATGGAGTTCGTCGCCGAAACGCGCGCTTTCAAGGGTGCGCAGGCTTACACCCGCGCTGAGGCGCTTGAGCACTTCCGTACCGCAGCTTCTTCGACGCACAAGCCGTTCATCTATCTCTCGGCCGGCGTCTCGAACCCGGTCTTTATTGAAACACTGGAACTCGCAGCTGAGAGCGGAACCAGCTTCAACGGCGTGCTCTGCGGCCGTGCAACCTGGAAGGACGGCATCGCCGTCTTCGCCAAGCAGGGCGCAAAAGCGTTTGAGGACTGGCTTAACACCGAAGGCGTAAAGAATATTGAGAACGTCAATAACGCTCTCAAGGCGGCGCATTCCTGGTATGACAAGGTTGGCCTTAAGGCTGAAGCGCTGGTGTAAGCTCTGAAATTTACCTAAACGGAAATGCCGCGACCTTCGAGTTGCGGCGTTTTCTTTGTGCAAGATGCGGTTTCCGGAATGCCTTGACCCAGCATCTCAGTGACTATAATTGCCTGCCATGCAGACTGTGCCCATGCATCGTCACGAACTTGCCCGGCGCACTATCGTCTTTCAGGCGGTGCTGCTGGCAGCGGTTTCCAGTCTGTTTGCATTGGCTATGTATCTTACTGTGCAGCATGTCCTGCGCAGCAGCGCCAACGACCCGCAATTCCAGATGGCGAGCGACGCTGCCGCGCAATTGGAGCAGGGCGCGGACCCAGCTACGCTCGTCGGACTGCATCAGATCGACATGGCGCGCAGCCTCGTGCCCTTTCTTATCGTGTATGACGCAAACGGCGCACCGCTGGCGACTTCCGCGCGGCTGAACGGCAGCATTCCGAAGCCGCCGTCGGGTGTTTTCCGCTACGCATCCGAGCACCAGCAGAATGTGCTTACATGGCAGCCTCAGCCCGGAGTCCGCATTGCTGCCGTCGTTCGGGCGGTCAGCGGTCCACATGCTGGTTTTGTGCTTGCCGGCCGTTCGTTGCGGCTCGTAGAAGAGCGAATACGCGCAACGGTTCGCATGGTGGCGCTGGCATGGCTGGTCATGATGGCGGTCGTGGTCACAGCAACCGTTCTTTTCGCTTCCATGATCGGAAAAGAACCAGCTTCTGAGGACTGAAAACGTGGCATAGATTAGGAAATTTGTACGATTTTATGTGCATTATTTCGAAATTTTTACCTGACCCAAAAGTAGGTGCACCAAAGTCAGCGAAAAGTCGTTACCGAGGATTACCTCTTGCACATCAATCATTTACTGGTTTTCGACAGAATTAGAAATTCACAAGAAAAACAAAGCAACTCTGGCGCGAGATTTGCAGTCTTACTATGCAACATTTAGAGGCAACTTCATTTAGTACCTCACTTGAGCACTAACCTTAGAACTGTCCGCTCTGCGGACACCTCAGTCACACTACCCTTTGGCTACCCATCCCAACTGCCTCTGAAGCGGGCCCGCTGGAAAGCGGGCCCTTATGCTTTCCCCGCTAAAATGGAAAGCGCATGAGTTCCCTTCCGCACCGCAGTCCATCACAATCAAAGAGCCTTGAGGTCGAGCGTATTTCCGCGTGGTCAGATTTGCCCTGGCTTATGCACGGCTTCAGCACGCGTCCCGGCGGAAAGACTATGGTCTACAATCCCGACGAGGGCGCAGGCGAACTCAACCTGGGATTCACTACCGCCGATTCCAGAGAAACAGTCCTCGCCAATCGCACGCTCTTCTTGTCTGCTGTCACGCAAAATGCAATCAGGCCACTGGTGACGCTGAAGCAGATTCACTCCGCTATCGTGCGCGTAGTCAGCAGAGCTGATGCGGGAGATGAAGCGCTACATAAAGGCGACGGCATGATGACCGATGAACCCGGAATCCTGCTCGGCATTCAGACCGCCGACTGCATCCCCGTCCTCATCGCCGGCAGAAAAAGGCGTGCTGTGGCAGCTTTCCACGCAGGCTGGCGCGGAACATTGAAGCGAATCGTTGAAAATGGCATAGGACGCATGCGGCTCGAATTCGGCAGCCGTCCGGAAGACTTGATTGCCGCCATTGGCCCCGGCATCGGGGCATGCTGCTATGCCGTGGGCGAAGAAGTGCGCATGGAGTTTGAATCGCAGTTCAGCTATGCACCTGAGTTGTTCTCCGAGGTCTACGACTCGAATCCGATCAAAGAAAAATATCCTTTGCTGTTCCTTACTGCCCGGGCACCGGGCCACAGCAACATTGGCCCCGCACTGCATCTCGATCTGGTCGAGGCCAACCGCCGCCAGTTACTCGATGCGGGCCTGAGCGCAGACAATATCTTCATCCAGGGCGACTGCACCAGTTGCCACCGGGACCGCTTCTTCTCGCACCGTGCCGATCATGGCTTCACGGGCCGCAGCCTGTCGGTCATTGGAATCAGGAAATAGAAAAGGCATGGATGAATCTCCATGCCTCCTCGGGAATCAGCAAAAATTCTTCAGGCCGCGGTATGCGGCTCAGGGTTATGCGCCGGGGCCTCAGCTTTTGGATTCACTAAGTCACGTAATTCCTTGCTGGGCTTGAAGTAAGGGACGCGCTTGGCCGGAACTTCGACCTTTGCGCCGGTCTTGGGATTGCGGCCGATCCGGGGCTTGCGCTGCCGGATGCGAAAGCTGCCAAAGCCGCGTATCTCAATCTTGTCGCCTGTTTTGAGAGCGTTGATGACGGAATCGAAGATGGTATCCACGATTACCTCACCATCGCGCCGCGTCAGGTCGCCGAGTTGGGTCACTTCCTCCACCAGGTCTGCTTTGGTCATGGCAAGTTTTGCTCCAGAATTAGGGTACGCCTGTTAACCATAATAGATGCAACAAATTTAACCATTAGCGCCAAAGAAAATAGAAGCCAGCGTGTTTTTCCAGTAACTGTTGGGGATTTGGCAACAAATCATCCGCGTCTGTGGTCACCAGATCCAGAATGGAACGCCCTTTTCGCGCCGGTTTCACCACATTCGGCTCGCCGGAAATCCCCACCTGCTTCGCCGTATCCAGCAACGCATCGCGGAATCCGCCTTGTTTATCAATCAGGTGCAGCGGCAGCGCCTGCTGACCTGTCCACACCTGCCCGGTCGCCAGCGGTGTCAGCGTGTCCACGCTGATTCCCCGTCCTGCCGCCACATCGCGAATGAACTGCGAGTGCATGTTATCAACCAGCCCCTGAAAATAGGCCCGTTCTTCGGGGGTCATCTCGCGCGTCGGCGACCCGGCGTCCTTGAGCGAACCGGCTTTCAGAACTTCCGGCTTCAGCTTGGCCCATTTCAGAAGGTCCCCGTAATTGGTCCACTCCATAATTACGCCGATGGAGCCGACAATGCTGGCGTCATTGGCGTAAATCTTGTTTGCGCCAGAGGCAATATAGTAGGCGCCGCTCGCGCCCACGCTCTCAACTGACGCGATGATCGGCTTCTTCTTCTCGTCGCGAATATGCCGGACTTCCTTGTAAATCTCCTGCGAGGCCGCGGCCCCACCGCCGGGAGAATCGATATGCAGAATGATGGCCTTGATGGAATCGTCCTGGTCGAATTTACGCAGGTTGTCGACAGTTTTGTCGGCAGAGAGAATCACGCCGTCAATATCGATTACGCCAATGTTGTCGCCGCCAAAGCTCGTGTTTCCGCCAATCGACTGCACGGCAAAATACGCCACCACACTGACCACCGCAATAAAGGCAATAAAAAGTCCGCCGCCTACACAGACCCAGAACCAGCCCGAACGGCGTTTTTCTTCAGTCATAGCGGCGAGTGTAGCACTTTCAGGCCACTTAAGATGGAATCGATTGGGCAATGCAGGATTGTCATCGTGAAAAAGAAAAGATAAGAATTCGCTATCATCCTGAGCGCGACGAAGGATCTGCTTTCATTCTGTCTTGCCTAAATATGCTGATGTCGAAAACAAAACAGATCCTTCGCTTCGCTCAGGATGACAACCATATTCAGATGTTAATTTTGGTTAAGTCAAACGTTTGACCAGAGCAGTACATAGTGTTAGCTTTTGCCCCGCTGGGAGGTTTCGATATGGATCGCCGCCTATTTCTGAAAAGCTCATTGGCCACTGCAGGCAGCGCATTGATTGCCAGCCATCTCTCAGGGGAGCAGATGATCCCATCAGGGCCCTCCACCGCCCATTTTCCTGACGGCTTCCTCTGGGGTATGGCCACGGCTGCTTTTCAGGTTGAAGGCGCATGGAACGAAGACGGCAAGGGCGAATCCATCTGGGACCGATTTGTACACACGCAAGGCAAAGTGAAAGGCGCAACAACAGCTGACATAGCCTGCGACCAGTACCATCTCTATCCGCAGGACATCGCCACCCTGAAGCGCCTCAATCAGAAGAGCTATCGCTTCTCCGTCTCATGGCCGCGTATTCAACCAACGGGCACAGGCGCCCCGAATCAAAAAGGCCTCGACCACTACAGCCGCCTCGTTGACGCATTGCTTGAAGCCCAAATCCGTCCCTTCTGCACGCTTTACCACTGGGACCTGCCGCAGGCGCTTGAAGACCGCGGCGGCTGGCCTAACCGCGACCTAGCTGGCTACTTCGCCGACTATGCTGGAATCATCGCCAAACATCTCGGCGATCGCATTACCATCTGGGCGCCTTTCAACATGCCGTGGTCATTCACCTATATGGGATACGGCGTTGGCGCATTTCCTCCCGGCAGGACCAGCTTTGGCGACTTCCTTAAGGCTGCGCACACGGTGAGTCTTGCGCAAGGCGAATGCTTCCGCTCCATCAAAGCAGCATCTTCCAAGGCTACGGTAGGCAGCGCCTATGGCATGTCACCCGCATACCCGAAGACTGACTCGGAGGCCGATCGGGCAGCCACGGCGCGTTATCACGCCATGAATAATGTCTTCTTTCTGGAAGCGGCCATGCACGGGCGCTACCCGAAAGCCTTCGCCAGCGAAACGCCCTATGATCTGATGGGCTTCAAACCGGGCGATGAAAAAATCATGCTGTCGCCGCTCGACTGGGTCGGCTTCCACTACTACAACCGGCGGATTGTTTCTGACGCCAGCAGCGCCAACTGCGCCGGAGGCGGCGGCTTCAGCGGGACCGAGATCGAAGTAGACCCTTCAACCGGCCGTGACCCATACACGCGCTTTCAGGCCGTCATGCCGACTGAAGGTCCACTAACAGAAGCTGGACTCGAAATCTATCCGCACGGCATCTACGACCTGGTCATGCAAATCAGTCGCGAATACAACCATCCCATCATCGAAATTACCGAGAGCGGCTGCAGCTATCTCGATGGACCTTATCAGAAAGAAAATGGACGCGTCCCCGATACTCGCCGTATCAACTTCTTCCGCGATGAGCTGACCGAGCTTGCACGCGCGATTCAAGACGGCGCCAGAGTCCGCTGCTTCCATGCCTGGAGCCTGCTCGACAACTTTGAGTGGGCCAATGGCTACACCGAGCGCTATGGTCTGGTCCATGTCGACTTCCGCGACCAGAAGCGCACCATCAAAGATTCCGGCCTTTGGTATGGCAAGGTCGCCGCCAGCAATCGCATCGACGCCTGAAAGCAGTTGCAATTTTCCGGCAGTATCGCTACGGTTTTCCTCGGGCCAGAAGTGTGTTGATCAGGCCTTTTCAAACGGCCGTCATTCCGACGAACCAGAGCGAAGCGACAGGGAGGAAGAATCCATGCGCAGTCCGCACCGTCACAATACTGTTAAGCATTCAGGCAAAAAATTCGCGACAGGTTCACGCCCATGACGACCGACCTGAATCGTCGCACGTTTCTGAAAGGCGCAGCTGCCTCGGCCGCAGTCGCTGTGCCGTCAAACATGGCTGGCGCCGCGCCTCCCGCCGATCCCGAAGTGGCTAAGAAATCCGCGCCCGGGACCGGACTGTCGCCCAAGGGCCTTACTCGCATGAACGGCATCATGGCCGGATATGTCGATAGCGGCGATATTCCCGGACTCGTCACCCTTGTCAGCCGCCGCGGTCAGGTGGATGTGAACACAATCGGAGTAAAGAAAGCGGGAGAAACCAATCCAGTCGAACGGGACACAATCTTTCGCATTGCCTCCATGACCAAACCGATCACAGCCGCCGCCACGATGATCCTCGTCGAGGAATGCGCGCTGCGCCTGGATGAGCCGGTCGACCGCCTTCTGCCCGAACTGGCCAATCGCCGCGTCCTGAAACGCCCCGATGGGAAGCTTGACGACACAGTGCCCTCCAGACGCCCCATCACCGTGCGCGACCTGCTGACTTTTCGCATGGGTTATGGCCTGATGTTCACGCCTCCCGACGCACCGATCCTGAAGGCAGCGAACGATCTCCAGATCGGCATGGGAGCGCCCATCCCCGCATCCATGCCTGCGCCTGACGAGTGGATTCGCCGGCTCGGCACGCTGCCGCTTATGCACCAGCCCGGCGAAATGTGGATGTATAACACACCAGCCGATGTGCTCGGCGTATTGGTCGCGCGAGCGTCAGGCCAGCCCTTTGAGGCATTTTTGCGCGAGCGCATCTTCGCGCCGCTCGGTATGAAGGACACGGACTTCAGCGTGCCGCAAGCCAAGGTCAACCGCTTCGCCACCAGCTATGTCGTCGATCCACAAAGCGGAAAGCTCGTGGTCTTCGACGAAGCCGACAGCGGCCAATGGAGCCATCCGCCCGCATTTCCCTCAGGCTCCGGCGGACTTGTTTCCACTGTCGACGACTACTTCACCTTCAGCGAGATGATGATGAATGGAGGCAGGCGCGGCACAGAGCGCATCCTGTCGCAAAAGTCAGTTGAGCTGATGCGCACTGACCAACTCACTCCGGAGCAGAAGGCCATCTCAGGTCTTACTCCCGGCTACTTTGATACGCACGGATGGGGTTTCTGCCTCTCTATTGTCACCAAACGCACTGAGATCGCCGGCGACGTAGGCACCTTCGGCTGGAATGGCGGGCTTGGCACCGCATGGAACGCAACCCCGCGCGACGGCCTGACAACCATCCTGCTGACCCAGCGCGCCTGGACATCCGCCGATCCGCCGAATGTATGCCGCGATTTCTGGACATCCGCGGCCCTCGCCATAGAAGATTAGATGTCTCGAAAGACGGCCTTTACATCTGCTGAAAGGGAATTGTTTTCAGATATAGGCAAGAGCGTCAGAAATAGGAGAATGTTTTGAAGGTGCACGGCTTCAAGAGCCTGCTTTGAGCAAGTCGAAGGGTGTTGTAACCGTATGAGAGCAGCGCGGCTTTAGCCGCCGAGGAAAGATTTTCCAGGACTTTCTAGAACCGGAGCATAAATTTTTTAAGGAGAGATTCATGAGCAAAGCACGTGTGTTAGTGGGCACAAAAAAAGGCGCTTTTATTCTTACTGCAGACGGCAAGCGCGAGAACTGGGAGGTCAGTGGCCCCCATTTCGCAGGCTGGGAGGTCTATCACATGAAGGGGTCGCCGGTGAACCCCGAACGTCTCTATGCCTCGCAGACCAGCAGCTGGTCCGGACAGGTGCTGCAGTGTTCCGATGACGGTGGCAAGACATGGTACGCTCCTGGCGGCGGCATCCAGAAATCGCCACAAGGCTGGCCCATGGGCGAAAGCAATCGCTTTGTCTATGACACCTCGCCGGAAACGGGCGCGCCGCTGACCACGCACCAGTTTTACGATGGCACGCAGCATCCGTGGGAATTCAAACGCGTGTGGCACCTGGAGCCATCACTGACTGACGCGGAAACCGTCTATGCTGGCATAGAAGATGCGGCCATTTTTCGTTCGACAGACGGCGCGCACTCCTGGCAGGAACTCTCCGGACTGCGCGGCCACGGCACCGGCCCGAAATGGCAGCCGGGCGCGGGCGGCATGTGTCTGCACACCATCATCCTCGATCCCAGCGATCCGGACCGCATCTACATCGCTATCTCCGCAGCGGGCGCATTCCGCACCGATGACGGCGGCAAGACATGGAAGCCGATCAATAAGGGACTGGTGTCGCCCTACCTGCCGAAGCAGGAAGCCGAGGTCGGTCACTGCGTCCACCACATTGCGATGAACCCGTCGAAGCCCGGAACGCTATTCATGCAGAAGCACTGGCATGTGATGCGCAGCGATGACGCCGGAGACAACTGGCAAAAGATCAGCGGCAACCTGCCGACAGACTTCGGCTTCGTCATCGACATACATTCGCATGAACCGGAGACCATCTATGTTGTGCCCATCAAGAGCGACGCCGAGCACTATCCGCTCGACGGCAAGCTGCAGGTCTTTCGCAGCCGCACCGGAGGCAACGAATGGGAGGCGCTGACCAACGGCCTGCCGCAGGCGAACTGTTACGTCAACATCCTGCGGGACGCCATGGCCGTCGATAAGCTCGACGACTGCGGCATCTACTTCGGAACCACAGGTGGACAGGTCTACGCCTCCACCGATTCAGGAGACACCTGGAAGCCTATCGTGCGCGATCTTCCGGCTGTACTCTCCATCGAGGTGCAGACCCTGTCATGACGTCACAGGTCCGTGTATCACTGCCGCAGCACCTGCGGACGCTGGCGCACATCGAGAGGAGCGAGGTCGTGATCGAGGTTGAAGGCCCGGTCACACAGCGCTCCATCCTCGACGCGCTCGAGGCCCATTACCCCACGCTCAAGGGAACCATCCGCGAACACGACACCCTACAGCGCCGGCCCTTTCTCCGGTTTTTCGCCTGCGAAGAGGATTTGTCGCACGAACCGCCGGATGCGCCGCTGCCGGATTCTGTGGCAGCGGGGAAAGAACCGTTTCTGATTATTGGGGCGATTGCGGGTGGCTAGCAGGTTGAGTGGTAATCAATTGATTCAGCAACGGCTCGATGATCTTATTGGCGAGGGTGAGCGCCAGTGAAGAGTTCATCGCCGCTGGCAAGGGAAGGGTCCAGGACCAATCCGGCTCACACAGTGGATAACCAGTTGTTTGAATCTTCTCGATAAGTAATCGATATCCAGTAATCGATTTGTTAAAGAATTCGAACGCTGTGTAATGTCAAGCCCGTCAAGGGATGTGCATATTGGCGGGGCGCTGGGCGTGCTGAAGTCCGCTAGGGTTGAATACTCCTTGGGTTTGGCAGTTGAGTATCACCTCTCAGTATCGGCGGCAGTCTTTTCGGTCTACTTGACGAAGCTGAGTATTTGATAAACAAAAGGTATCTTCGGGCAGCAGCGGTGTTGATGGGGGCAGCACTCGAAGAGAGTCTTAAAACCCGCGCAAAAGCTATAGGTTTGGATGTTGGCCCAAAGGATACTCTTGGAGTCCATCGCTCGCATGCGAAATGATGCAGCGCATGGCACCCAATTTCTATATCAAGCAGAACAAGTCTCTCAAGCACTTCCGGAACACCCTGGAACAATTGTTAAGGCATGGTTAACTGGCGAGGTGGCCCATATCTCATCGTTCCCTCTCGCCGGGTGCCCCATTCAAGCCTTCTTTTGGCTTGAGTGGGACGATTCCCGATTATTGACCATGCTCCCATAAATATGGGAGCATGAAAGTATGAAGACCACGCTGGAGATTCCTGACACGATTTTTCGCCGCGCAAAATCGGCGGCGGCTGTCCGTGGCATTCCGCTTCGGGAATATGTCACGGAAGCCGTGAAGGACAAGCTTACCGTCGATGCTGCGTCTACAGAGAAACCCTGGATGGCGGCTTTCGGGAAACTCCGCCACCTGCGGAAAGAAACTGCCAAAATCAGCAAAGTGATTGAGGAAGAGTTCGAGCAGATCGAGGCTGAGGACCGGCTGTGATCCTGGACACGAATGGACTCTCCGCTCTGGCAGAAGGTGAACCGGCGCTGGAGTCCCTCCTTCGCAAGGCGACACAAGCCGCCATTCCAGTGATTGTGTTAGGCGAGTACCGGCACGGAATCTCGCAATCGCGTTACCGAAAACTCTATGAAGAGTGGCTGCATGAATACCTGCCAAAATTTCGCGTTCTTGATATTGATGAACAGACCACTTTCTGCTACAGCGCCATTCGCACGGAACTGAAGAAGGCTGGAACGCTCATTCCATCGAACGATATTTGGATTGCCGCCTTGTGCCGCCAGCACTCAGTTCCTCTTCTCAGCCGCGACCGTCACTTCGATGCTGTGAGAGGAATCAGAAGGCTTGAATGGTAATTCAATGGGTGAAAGTTCTTCGATGTGTGTTCACAAATCATGGCCGAGTTCTGTCCCCCCAAACTGGCAGAAGCGAACGATCTAGCCGCGATGATGACGCATCTATTCACTATTGCGCGCAGGCTGCGGCAAGCGGCGCATCTCCCTGAACAGCGTATGATTGAACGAGCGCCGCTATAAGGACAGCGACCCGAGCGTGAACCCCGAGTACAGCATTGTTATTCCTGCCTACAATGAAAGCGCCCGCATAGGGCCGACTCTCGAACAGGTACTTGCGTGCGTCCACGCGCGCAGCTGGAATGCCGAAGTGCTGGTTGTCAATGATGGATCCAGCGACTCGACGGCTGCCATCGTTGAAGGGTTTGCCGCCAAAGACCCTGTCGTCCGCCTTATCCAGAATCCCGGCAATCGCGGTAAGGGATACAGCGTCCGCAATGGCATGTTGCAGACCGCGGGCGAGATCGTTATGTTCACTGACGCGGACCTATCATCGCCGATGGAAGAGGCTGATCTGCTCTTCGCAGCCATACGCGAAGGTGCCGACATCGCCATCGGGTCGCGGTGGCTTGAAGTTAAGCGCCAGACGCTGCGCCAGCCCTTCTATCGTCGATTCTTCGGGCGCTGCTTCAATCTTGTTACCCGGATGATCATGGCCCTGCCCTTCGCCGACACGCAGTGCGGATTTAAGGCGTTCACGCGCCAAGCCGCCCAGACTGTCTTTCAGTTGCAGCGCATCGAGCGCTGGGGCTTCGATCCGGAAATTCTCTTCATCGCTATCAAGCGCGGCTTTTCCATTCGAGAAGTTCCCGTCACATGGGGGCACGACGAGCGCTCCCGCATCAGCTACCTCAAAGATGGCCTGAAAATGCTTGAAGAACTGGTTTATGTCCGCTGGAACGCATTGATCGGCGCGTACAGCAAGCCTGTAAAAGATTTGGAACCTGCAACCCCCGCTACACGCACCCCTCTGTCGTAATCAATAATCAAATTAAATTGGGGAAGCCAGCCCGGCACAGGAGCGCCTGTCGTAACTGAAAAATTTACGATTCAAGGGAGTTTGCCACTTCCGGAGTGACGGTGCAGTAAACCGTAATACAGCGAAACGCCTCCATTTGGAGGCGTTTCATCTTACCCATCATTACAATCCTTAGGAAGCGATTACTACAATGGAAGGTTTGTCCGTCTTTTCGGGACGAACCGGAAGCACTGGCTTTCGCACCGGCTCTCTGGGAACCAGATGGATGCCCGCTCCGCCCTTTTCATGTTCCACGCGGAATTTCAAAGAGCAGGCGCCGCACAACCAGTAGTGCTCCAGGTGGTGCCCCTGAACTTTGCCACTCCCGTTCATAGTCCGCTCCCGCACCTCGAACACAAAGACACGCCCCTCCCGTAAGTAATGCAGGGGTTTGGCACATTGAGGATTCGCGCAATTATTCACCATAATGATGTCTCCTCCGCGCCTGGAACGATCCACCCGCCCAAGTGCTGCCATAAGCTGTGTTTTCCGCGATTACTGGGAGGGAAATCCCTCTTCAGCCCTTTACCCTATGACCCTATTCACTCTGATGCGACTCACAATGCGTTCGTTAGCCAAGCCTGTAAACCTTACATAGAATTTTCATCATTTCCGGAAAAACCTACCGACCTTTTGGCAAATTGCGGGAATGAATTTCTACTTCTGGTGTTTCCGTCACGCTGTGCGAAAATGAAAAGTTCGGCCATTTTCAAGATCGATATGCCTATTCTACGCTCCGCTTTTATCGCCCTTTCCCGCAACGTCACTCTAAGAAAATTCTCCGAACGGTCATCGCTGGGTCACCGCATGTCCTCGCGCTTCGTCGCCGGAATGACCCTCGACGAGGTGATCCATGCAGCCGAAGAACTCCACAAATCGGACATAGCCTCCACCCTCGACAGCCTGGGCGAAAACGTCACCACTCCGGAAGAGGCCCGTCGTTCCGCTGACATATATCACCGGCTTCTCGATGCTATCCAGACACGCCCAGATATGAACGCCAATGTCAGCATCAAGCTTACCCAGATGGGTATGGACCTCGACCCGGGCCTTGCTCAGGAAATTGTAGCAGGGTTGGTGCAACACGGCGTTGGCGCAAACACTTTCGTCCGCGTCGATATGGAAGGCAGCGAGTACACCCAGGCAACCATAGATATGGTCCGCGGCCTCCACGCTATCCCCGGCAATCGTGGCCACGTCGGCATTGTCATCCAGGCTTATCTGTACCGCAGTGAGGAAGATATCCGCACACTTACCAATGACGGCATCCGCATCCGTTTATGCAAAGGCGCTTACAAGGAAGCGGCAAACCTCGCCTTTCCCGAGAAGAAAGACGTAGATGCGAACTTTGTCAAGCTGGCGCAGCAGCTTCTCACCAGCGGCATCTATCACGGTATCGCCACTCATGATGAGCACATGATCGCTGCCACGAAGAAATTCGTACGTGATCGCAACATTGACCCAAAAAGCTTCGAGTTCCAGATGCTCTACGGCATCCGCCGCGACCTGCAGAAGTCGCTCGTTCGCGAAGGCTTCAATATGCGCATCTACGTCCCCTTCGGTACGGAATGGTATCCCTACTTCATGCGCCGCCTCGCTGAACGCCCTGCGAATGCGCTGTTCATCGCCAGAAATCTGCTGAAGCAGTAGACTGAGGTGCCCGTTCCAAGCGGAAGCTCACACAATGAATTCGCCGTTGACACCCTATCCATAGATAATCTATATATACGAACAAGCTCGTAGATTTCGGGAAACTTGCTTCCGGAACAGTCCGGTATTCGACAAACAGGCAGGACCAGCCATGCGATCCATCACGCTCTTCCTTCGCAAGCTCCGCATTCTGTTCAGCCAAGATAAATTCAACCGCGAACTGGACGAGGAAATGGCCTTCCACCGCGAACAGGCAGAGTGTGATCTGCAAACAGAAGGCATCGCTCTCAAAGAGGCCCGGCACGCCGCTACAAAGCACTTCGGCAACGAGCTGGTGGTCAAGCAAAAATCTCACGAAGTTGTCGGCTTTCGCGTCGAGAGCGTCTGGCAGGACTTCCGCTTCGCTCTCCGGCAGTTGCGCAAAAATCCCGGCTTTGCCATCGTCGCCATTCTCGTTTTGACTTTGGGTATCGCAGCGAGTGTTGCCATCTTCTCCTTTGTGGACGCAGCCCTCATCAAGCCCCTTCCCTACCAGGATCCGGCTCGGCTGGTCGGAGTATACGAAACCGCCAAGTTCTGCCCGCGCTGCAACCTTTCCTATCAGGACTATCTCGACTGGAAAAAGGACAACACCGTCTTCAGTTCATTCGATGCGTGGGGCTGGGAGAACTATCTCTGGAGGAGCCCTGCCGGAGTGCTGCCGGTTCCAGCCGTACGCGTAGGCGGCAATTTCTTTCACACGCTCGGCGTCAGTCCCGCGCTTGGACGCGTCTTCAATCAAGCCGACGACACTCCCAGCGCACCACGCACAGTCGTGCTGACATACGGCGTATGGCAGAAGCGCTTCGGCGGCAGGCAGGACATCATCGGCCAGACGGTAACCCTTGATGACACCGCCTACATCGTAATCGGCGTGCTTCCGCGCGACTTCCACTTCGCGCCCCGCGGCGCGGCAGAGTTCTGGACCACACTGCACGACCCGAACAACTGCGAAAAGCGCCGCAGTTGCCACAGTCTGTTTGGCATTGCTCGCCTGAAAGATGGCGTCTCCGTTCAGACTGCGCTTGCCGACATGAAGTCCATCGCCGCGCAGCTTGAAAAGCAATACCCCGACTCCAACCTTGGCCAGGGCGCGCTGGTCATGACGTTGAGCGAAGCCATTGTCGGCGACATCCGGCCCATACTGTTTGTCCTGTTGGGCGGCGCAGGTCTGCTGCTGCTTATCGCCTGCGTCAACGTCTCCAGCCTGCTCCTTGTCCGCGCCGAGAACCGCAAGCGCGAAATGGCTGTTCGCGGCGCGCTTGGAGCGTCGCCTGCGCGGCTGGTGCGTCAGTTCATCACTGAAGGGCTCGTGCTTGTAATTGCCTCCATGGTCACTGGCCTGGCAGCCGCCTACGGAGTCATCGGTCTGCTTCTTAAGCTGATCCCCGAAGACATGCTAGCAGGAGCGCCCTATCTGCAAGGCCTCGGACTTAATCCGCGCGTGCTCGCCTTCGCAGGCATTCTTGCGCTCTTCGCAGCCGTTGTCTTCTCCATCACTCCCGCGCTCAGGCTTTCTGCATCGAACCTGCGCGAAGACCTTGCCGAAGGCGGGCGCAGCGCCGCTGGTACAACCTGGAAGCGCCTCGGCTCGAATCTTGTAGCTTTGGAGTTGGCCATTGCCGTGGTTCTTCTCGCCGGCGCGGGACTGCTAGGCAAGAGCTTCTATCGTCTGCTCCACGTCGATCTCAACTTCAATCCCAATCATCTTGCCATGCTTCATATTGCCGCGCCCGACGCAAGCTATGCGAAACCCGAACAGTCCATTGCGCTCTCAAAACATGTGCTCGACCGCATCGCCGCCATGCCCGGAGTCATCTCCGCCAGCCATGCCAGCATGACCCCGGTGGAGTGCAACTGTAACACAACCTGGTTCCGCATCCTCGGCAAACCCTATCACGGAGAGCATAACGATGCGCCCGAGCGTTCTGTCAGCACCGACTACTTCAAGACCATTCAGGCAAAACTGATTCGCGGGCGCTTCTTCACAGAAGCCGACGACGCGAAATCAACTCCCGTCATCATCATCAACCAGACGCTGGCAACGCAATTCTTCCCCGGCGAAGACCCCATCGGCAAAATGATCGGCGACACCGATCTAGCGCCAAAATCCATGCGCCAGATCGTCGGCGTGGTTGACGACATCCGCGAAGGTGGCCTGGACGAGGAGATCCGCTATGCCGTCTATTACCCCTTTACGCAGACCACCGATGACGACTTCACCATCGTCGTCCGCACCGCGCAGGACCCGAAAGCCATCCTCCCTGCCCTCGTCAAAGTTATCCATGAGATTGATCCCAACATCGGCGTCCGCAATGAAACCACCATGGAACAGCAGATCAGCGACTCCCAGACCGCGTACCTGCACCGCTCCTCCGCATGGCTCGTTGGCGGATTCGCCGCTCTCGCGCTGGTGCTCAGCGTAATCGGACTCTACGGTGTCATCGCTTACTCGGTAAGCCAGCGCACACGCGAAATCGGAGTGCGTATGGCCCTCGGCGCGCAGCGCAGCTCTGTCTACCAGCTCATTTTGAAGGAAGCCACCTGGCTCATCGCCCTCGGCATCGCCGCTGGGCTGGCCGGCTCGCTGGCCGTCACCACTCTGATGGGCAAGCTTCTCTTCGGCGTCCACTCCTGGGACGTGCCCACGCTGGCCGCCGTCGCAGTCATGCTGGGACTATCAGCACTGTTTGCGAGCTATATTCCAGCCCGACGCGCAGCATCTGTCAACCCGGTAGAAGCGCTCCGCGCCGAATAGCATTCACCTTTAATTTGCGGGTGCCTGCTGGGAACGACTCCAGACCGCGGGACGAGCCATGCATGGGTGCCCCATCCTTCGCAAAGCGAAGGGTGGGAGAACGAGAACTTACAGAGCGCCGCGAATGGTTCAGGTACGAACCCGCGATTGAACCCCCACAAATCGCCGGAGTACACTCGATTAAAGTTCTCGTAACATTTGAAACTTGCATTTTCTGTTGAGGTTCTGCTCTGCGCTCGATCTTCATCAACTACCGGAGAAACGATTCAGAAGGCGAGG
>Ga0126371_10001897_pt1 | contig 17865 bp, 17 predicted proteins | sample PanSoiMetaPlot_4_FD_110145 | JGI IMG/M metagenome (GOLD analysis project Ga0126371, IMG submission 110145) | Tropical forest soil microbial communities from Panama - MetaG Plot_4 | ecosystem: Environmental > Terrestrial > Soil > Tropical forest > Bulk soil | place: Panama | collected 2016-02-17 | reverse complement strand
GTCACGTAATTCGGGATGTTGAGGAAAGACGACCTTTTCGAAGTCGTTTTCGATCCCGGTACGGACGAGGTCGAGAAGCAGGGTCTCGGCCCGGCCCCTGCCCTTGGCAGGGACACCGGATTGGCGCCTCCCCGTCTTGCCGGAAGCGCCGCTCAGCCACGAGGAAATCACACGGCCAAGCTCCAACATTCTATCGGACGGCTGTGACTCCGTCAATTTTGATGGTTGCACGCTGTCGCGTTGACTGTGACTGCCGACCTCGGCACGGTTCGCGTGTGCACAGACGCCCCCGTCCGTGCAGGCCGAGCGAAGCTCGGCAGGGTGTTTGGCTCGTTCTGCCACTGCATCCCAATCCGCAAACGCCTTGGGTGTCGACACCCCGATCTCCGGAGTCGCCACCACACACGGTGTCGCCGGCAAATCCGGCAGCGGATACACCTCCTCCCCGCGCCCCACTCCCAACACCGTCCCGCCCACCAGAAACAACGGCAGATCCGACCCTACCTCCGCTGCAATCCGCAACCGCGCCGCCCCAGAAAGCTGCCGCTTCAGCGCGCACTCCAGCGCAATCAGCGCCGCCACAGCATTCCCCGACGCACCTCCCAACCCTCCCTGCACCGGCAACCGCTTCTCGATCTCGAGTACCACAAGTCCCTTCGCCTTTAGCGCCGCCAGCGCCCGCTCGATGATCTTGAAGCAAGTATTCGTCTCGTTCGTCGGCACCCGGGGATCGGCACACACAATCTCAATCCCTGTTCCCTTCGCCACGCTCAGCCGCAGCACATCGTGCAGCCCAATCGTCTGATAGACCGTGCGCAGATCGTGGAAGCCATCAGCCCGCTTGTGCCCGATCGCCAGTCCTAAATTGATTTTCGCGAAGGAACGAACAGTGACGGACATGGATGGATGATTGTACGGTTCTGCGTCGCCTTTTGCCTGGTCTCATTTCTTGGCGTGATTTTCTTGGAACGGCTTGCTCCGCCTCCTATACTCGCTTGCAATGTCCCGCAAGTCCGCCATCTTCGCGCTCGTCACACTCACCGTCGTCGTCATCGTGGCTGCGCTCGTCTCACCCCGCACTCCACAGCCTCTCAGCTATCACAACTTCGCCGACCAACGTGCATGGCTCGGCATTCCCAACTTCGGCGACGTCGCCTCCAACCTCGCCTTCACCATCTTCGGTGCATGGGGTCTTTGGTTCCTGCTGCGACTGACGCCTCAGGAATCAGCGAACCACTTTTCCGACCCTCGTGAGCGCTGGTTCTACATCGCCGTTTTCTTTGGAATGCTGCTGACCTCTATAGGATCGTCTTACTACCATCTCGCACCCGACAACGATCGACTCGTGTGGGATCGCCTACCCATGACCCTGGTCTTCATGTCGCTCGTTGCTGCGATGATCGCCGAACGTATCAGCGACCGGGCGGCCCTGTGGCTCTGGCCAATCCTTATCGCGATCGGTGTCCTAAGCGTCCTGCAGTGGCACGGGAGCGAACAGGCCGGACACGGAGACCTCCGCTTCTACGCCGCGGTTCAGGTCTACGCCGTGGTCGTCCTGCTTCTGGTCCTATTCCTTCCGACGCGATACACACACAGTTCTTACCTCGGAGTGGTCGTCGGCTTGTACGTGCTGGCCAAGCTGCTCGAAACCTTCGACCGACAGGTCTTCGCGCTCGGCCACCTCGTCAGCGGGCACACGCTGAAGCACATCGTGGCCGGCCTTGCTGGATACTGGATTCTGAGAATGCTGCAGAGAAGAAAACTGAGAACTGAATCTTAAGACCGAACACCGAAAACCTGACACCCGGCACTTGAGACTTGACACCTAGCTTCGCCGCTTGTAGTACACCGCAAACTCAAATCCTGGATTCGGCGGGAACAACTCCGCTATTTTGCGCAGCCGCTCCGCTAACGCCGTGGGCGCGAGCAAAGGATAATCCCGCTCCCGCAAGTCGTAGTAATCGACATCAAGGTACAGTGACAGCAAATAAATCGAGATCGCATCCGAGAATGCCGCGGCAAAATATTCGTTCTTGTACTTCTCCCGATCCGGACCGCTGGTTGTCGCACCCTTGCGCGCATCCCATGCGTCGAGCGATGTCTCGCCTCGAACGTTGGCTTCCACATGCTTCCAGCACAGGTCCGCGAACGCTTGCGAGACGCCAATCTTCTCCACGATCGCGTGTCCCACGTTGATATAGAACTCAAACGCAACCGAGAACTTGTCATCCATCAGCCGCGTCGAGATGAATACGCACTGCGCATCCCCCAGATTCAGATTCCGGTGGCACACTGCGTTATCGCTTAGCCCGACGTCATACCGGTCGGCAATAACGGTGTCGTCGCCCTGGCTCACCGTAAGCGGAACGAAGTAGTAGGCTTTTCGCTCTAGCGCCGCGGCTGCAGCGCGCGGAACCGCTGCGATCATCCGCTCCAAATCGGCCTCGGTGATCGTGACCTCGCCTGAGGTCGCGTAGCAAATCCCATTCGCCGCCTGCGAAACAGGATTCTGGCGCACCACTTCTGCCGGGGTGCGCGTCATGGATGGTACTGCCTGCGACATAAGGCTCATTGTAGCGCACCTGACCCAGTGCACCCGGCAGCCACGAGGGTGTACCCTGAAGGTGATGCCGCAGCAGTTCAACCCCAGGAAACCCCGGTGGTATGCGATTCCCGGCCGCGTTTTGTTCGTGACCTTTCTGCTTACGCTGCTGTCATTTGCAGTCAGTCTCCTGCTCTCGATCCTCGGCCTGGTCATCGTCGCGGCGCTGAAAGGCGCGAGCCCTGACATGCGCTTCGCCTATCGCGGCGTCGCCTTGCCAGCCGCGGCCATCACGGGCGCGATCGTCCTCTTTCTTTCGTCCGTTCTCGAAATTCGGCATTACCGCCAAGCCAAAGCCCTCGACGGAATCGCGCGAGCCAGCCGCTGATCGCGTCTGGGTATCCAAGAATGTTGAACCTCTAATCTCATACCGAAACCAGACCCGCGTATCCACATTCACGCAATCACGTTCTAAGGGTGTGTCCTGGCACTTGGTTTGCTATCTCTTCCCGAAGTCAGACTTGCTACAGTGCGCTTGTTCAGATTGCCACGGGCCGGTGGTGTAATCCCGAACAGGGCGGGAAAGATCCGCAGATGGAGGTTCGAGTCCTCGCCCGGTCCAGCAATTTCTTTTCACGAACCTTCTGATCTTTCTCCGCTAACCCGCGTATTGCTTGCCCTGAGTCGTGTTCCTCTCACCCTATAGAATAGGAGTTCATGCGACCTCGCATCGCCATCCCCGTTCCGCACTCGGGAGACGCCGCCTATGCCGGACGCGCCTTGCCCCAGTACGAACGTGCCGTGGAACTCGCCGGGGGCGAGCCGGTTCGCATTCCCCTTGATCTCGCATCCGCCGACGCACAAAAACTCATCGACGCCTGCGACGCCATCCTGCTCCCCGGCAGTCGCGCCGACGTTGACCCCGCCAAATACAACTCCTCGCGCGATCCCAACACTGCCGACCCCGACCTGCCGCGTGACGCAGTCGACGAATTACTCCTGCGTGATGCCTACCACACGCGCAAGCCGCTGCTCGGGATTTGCTACGGCCTGCAGATCCTGAACGTCCATCGTCGTGGAACGTTGGTTCAGCACATCGAGTCGGGCATCAACCATGCAGCCGGACGCGCCGTCCCCATCGCCCACTCCGTGCAGATCAATTCCGATTCCAAGCTGGCAGGAATGGCGAACCACAACGCGGCCTCCCTCGAGCGTGTGCCGGTCAACTCCAGCCACCATCAATCTGTCGACAAAGTCGGAGAAGGCTTGCGCATCGTCGCGCGCTGCCCCGAAGACCAGATCGCCGAAGCCATCGAAGGAACCTCGCCCGATCACTTCGTTCTCGCCGTGCAATGGCACCCCGAACGTTCCGTCGACGACGACCCCTTCGCCCGTTCGATTTTCGAAGCCCTCGTACAAGCCGCACAGAAGCGCTGACGCCACAACTCTGGAGGTCGAAGTCAATCCATAAAACCCTGTCATCCGGAGCGAAGTGAGGCGCAGCCGAGCGCAGTCGAAGGACCCCTTTCCTCCGAAGACAACCATTGGCTGCAACGGAGACCCTCACAACAATGCCGACGCCTACTTCTTCCCGGTCTTCCCTTCGCTCTTCACCGCACCCGACGCCCCAGCCGACTTCTTCACCCGCTCGAGCAACACCACTACATTCGCAATCGCGGCGTCATCCGTCCCAATCCCTTCCGGAGTCTTCGCCTTCAGCCCAACGCAGTCTTTCGGAATCCCCAGCAACTCCGCCACGTGTCCGCGAATCGTTCCCGCATGCGGCCCGATCTTCGGCGCGAGCAAAATCAAAGACGAATCCACATTGCCGATCGCATATCCCGCCTCGCGCACACGCCCTTGCGCCTCACGCAGAAACGTCACCGAGTCGGCGCCCTTCCACTGCGGATCACTGGGAGGGAACAGCGTTCCGATATCTGGCGCCCCGATCGCTCCCAGTAACGCATCCGTGATCGCGTGCAACAACACATCTCCGTCAGAGTGCCCGCCTAGCCCTTTGCTGTGCGCTAGCGTCACCCCGCCAATCTTCAGCGGGATCCCCGCCTTGAATTCATGCGAATCCCATCCGAACCCAATGCGCATTCCCGGTTGCAATCTGCCGCTCTCCTTAAATGTCGGTGTGATTTAGCGAAATGTTTGTCTGAACTAGCGCACGTGTGCTTCTCAACAAATTGTCATCCTGAACGTAGTAAGGCGCCAGCCGAACGCAGCGAAGGACCTATGCACCTCCACGGCCGTCACCCCTTCAAATAAAACTCCGCCAGCTCCATATCCCCCGGCGTCGTGATCTTCAGATTCCGCGGCGACCCCATCACCACCGCCACCGCTCCACCCGAACGCTCCACCAGTGACGCCTCGTCCGTCCCGGTAAATCCATCGGCGGCCGCCTCGTCGAAGGCCTTCTTCAAAATCTCATACCGGAATCCCTGCGGAGTTTGCGCCATCACCACGCGCTCGCGCGGGATGGTCGCCGTAATCAACGCACCACCTGCCGTCCGATCCACCTGCTTGATCGTATCCACCGCCGGCATCCCTGCGATGGCCGCGCCATGCTTTTTCGCGCCTTCAATCACTTCATCAATGATCTCCGCGGTCACAAACGGCCGAACCGCATCGTGCACAAGTACGACATCATCCTTCGCCGCCGACACCGCGGCCAGTGCATTCGCCACCGATTCCTGACGGTGTTCGCCACCCTCCACCAATTCAATCTTCTTCTGCAGGATATCCTTCGCCTCCGACTGCAACCGCTCCCGAAATCCAGCAATCTCGTCTTTCCGCAGGGCGACAAAAATCTCTGCCACTCGGGGATGCGCGGCAAACTTTCGCAGCGTGTGAATGAGAATCGGAGTGCCGCCAAGCTCAGTAAACTGCTTCGATTGTTTCTTCGGCTTCGCACCGCCGGGCGCGGCCATGCGTGTCCCAAGCCCTGCAGCCGGAATGATGACCACGACCTTCATTGCGGGCGCAAGTATACGAGCAGCTTCGAGGCTAGTTCAAATCGCGTGAGGACGAAACGGCCGGCAAATCGATAACCACGAACCCACCCAGCTCCAGTTGACGAACCTCTCTCCGATTGCCGACAATCCAGATCAATCGAGCCCGCAACTCATTCCGTTCCCGCTGCACCTTCAATCGAGGTTTTGAAATGGCGAAATCGGATTCAGCTCTCCGCGACTTCATTACCGCCACCATCTCGTCCGACGATTCCAAGGTTTCCCGACTCCTCACCAATTCACCCGAGTTGGCAACAGCGGCTCTCCAGGTCGGCGTCACCCGCGCCACCGCGAAGGCGTACTTTCTCAAGGAAATCGGCCGCTATCTCTACAAGGGCGACACGGCGCTGCACATTGCCGCTGCCACCTATCGAACGGAACTCGTGCGAACGCTCATCAAAGCCGGCGCCGATGTGCACGCACAAAATCGTCTCGGAGATCAGCCGATTCACGCCGCTGCAGTGGGCGGTCCCGGATCGCGCTCTTGGAGCCCCGCAGCGCAAGCCGCCACCATCGCCTCCCTGATAAAAGCTGGAGCCGACCCGAACGCAGCCGACAAGCGCGGCGTCACGCCGCTGCACCGCGCAGTACGTACCCGATGTGCCGCCGCGGTCCGCACCCTGCTCGAAAACGGAGCCGACCCTGCAAGAAAGAATGGCAGGGGCTCGACGCCCATGCTCCTCGCAACCACGACAACCGGCCGAGGCGGCAGCGGCTCGCCCGAAGCGAAAGCTCAACAAAAAGAAATATTGGGATTGCTCGAACGGAGCCTCGGATCACCCTCGACCCGATAGCGGTTGGCTAGAACACCCTTACCTTGAAGGTCAGGTACTTCTTCGGATTCTCGCGGACCGACTTCACCAGTTCCCGCGTCTCGACCAGCATCTTGTCGGTGTTGTTGTAGAGGGAGGGATCTTTGAAGAGCTTGCCCGCTGTGCCTTGACCGGCCTCAAGTTCATCCGTCAGCGCCGAGAGTTTCGTGATGATGTTGTCGAGCTTTTGAGCCAGCGCTTCATCTTTCGACAACCGTCCGATCGCGCCCTTGCCGGCATTGATGTCGTCGGTCAATTTCTTCACATTCGCGATCGTCTGATTCGCGTTGTCATACAGGGTCGGATCCTTCAGAAATTTCCCCGCCGTCCCCTTGCCTTGCTGCAAATCGTCAATCATGACATTGACTTTGTCGACCGCCGCAATCGCTTTGTTGTAGGCCTCGTCGGTAACGAGCAGCTTGCCCAAACTGCCTTGCCCGTTTCGCACTTCGTCGACGATTCCTTTGAACTCATTCACCGTCTCCGCAAATTGATTGTAGAGATTGGGATCGTAAATAAGTTTGCCGATCGACCCCTGCCCGCTTTCCACGAATGCCAGGATTCGGTCCGTGCGCTTCAACAGTGCGTCCAGATTCTGCAGCGTGCCCTGGCTTGCCCGCACCACGTCCTGGATGTCCGGCGTCTCGCGCGTCGCGAGCGTATCGCCGTCCCCAGCCTCAGGCCCCTTGGCGTGCGCGCTGTCGATGTTGATATACGTTTCGCCGAGTACACCTGCCGTCGCCATCGACGTAACCGAATCTTTTCGGATGCTTTGGTTGTACTTGGTGGTGACCTTCATGGTCACCTCAACGGGCGTGCCCGGTTTCGTTGTCACAATGCGAACCGCCGTCACATTGCCTACGTCCACACCCGACAACCGGACAGGAGCGCCATTGCGCAAGCCTTGCGCGTCGTCGAAGTAAGATTTCAGGATAATTTTCGGAGTAAACAGCCCGGTCGTGCCGCTCATCAGGAAGATGAGCACTGCCAAGGTGACGCTGGCGATCAGAACCGTCAGGCCCACGCGCAGCTGGGACCACTTCAGTTGCTTCTGGCTAGGCACTTCGCCCTCGCCCGGACGGTATCAGCGCCCGGCCCCAGCGCTCGCACAATCGCATCATCTCCTCGCCGCGCAACGCTCAGCGGATTTGGGTGATGATATCAGACCCCTCGACCCCCTCTCCACCTTACGTCGATCGAGGCACAAGGGTCGGCAATAGCGCCAAAGCCACGAGATACGCGACCCCGCCGCATGCCAAAGTCACGCTCAAACCGAAATGGATCGCGATCACCATCGCCAGCACCGAGCCCAGCACGCTGGCCCCGGCGTTCATAGCCCACGCCCATTCCACCGAGTTATCCGCCGTGTTCGGCGCCTCTCCGAATTCCGCCGCTGGCAACTCCACTTCTGCCGCGCTGGCCAACCCACGCAGCCCCGTGGGGAATGGCATGCCCATCGCGAAGCCTAGCGGCACCAGCACGACCGCACTCACCACCAGCTTCGCAACGAACGGCAACCCAATGAGCCACGTCAGCAACTGGGCAAGCGCGAATGTATAGATCCCAATCGCGCCCAAGAGCAGGACCAGCGGCATCCACGCCTGCCCAGTATTCGATAGCCATCGCCGCGAGATCAGGCTACCCGCCCCGCTCGACAGCAACATAAGGAAGATCACCACCGTGAGTGCATATGTCGGATGTCCGAGAAATAGAACGAATCGTTGAATAAATGCGATCTCCACCAGTATGTAGCCCAGCCCGACACACACAAAGTAGAGGAGAGGCAATGCTCGCTGCACTCGCCCGCCGCCCATCAGCATCGGCACTACCAGGAAAATCAGCACGGCGACTACCGAGATCACGAACACCATCCCGAGCACCACCACGCCGAGATTCACCTTCCAGTCAATTCCTCGTTGCAGGACGCCATCATGCAGGATCTGGTCCGTCTTGAGTGTGAAGAAGAAGAACGGCGCGTTGTCGTCGACCGGCGCTACGTTGTACGGATAGTCACGAGCAAACGCGCGCGGATCGTTCCGTGCGATCAGATCCGAAAAAGCGTTCTTCCCCGGCTCCGAAGGCAAGTACAACGCCGAAAGGTCGCGGTACTTGTCGAGGTGAGCCTTAACCGCATCTTCGTCCTGCTCGGTGAAAGCGCTCTTCTTCGCCAGGACCACCACAGGGATGCCGTCTTCGTCGAGATCCCCTTGCGACACCACGATGAAATTCTTCCCCGGATTCGCCACGCCCAACTGATGCAGCGCCTCCGTCGCCACCGAGACCACGCGCAAAGCTTCGCGCGGCTGCTGAAACTCCCAGCGCGTAATCGCGATCAATCCATCCGGCTTGAGATGCTCGAAGTATTCGCGGAAGGCGTCCACCGTGTACAGGCTGTTCTCGCTTAACGCGAACGCTCCCGCCGCGGTCGAGGCCCACGTATCCACCAGCGTCATCTGCACCACATCGAAAAGCTGATGCGCATTGCGCACGAACGACCGTCCGTCCGTCACCTGGATGTTTACTTCCGGCCGACGATACAAGTGCTGCGAATAATCTTCGTAGCGCCCGCGCATGATCGCATTCGCGATGATCGGATTGATTTCAATTCCCGTTACGCTCGGGCTGCCGTTCGCAACTGCGCGCACCACATCCACTCCGCCTCCAGGCCCGATAATCGCGTACGCGCCATGTGGCCGCAGTACATTCGCCAGCGCCGGAGGCGTCGCCATCAGGTATTTCTGCCAATCACTCCCCTCCCACGTGCGCAGGTCCGCATTCATCAGGTAGGTCGAAGCGTCGGCGTCAATCACAATCGCCCGGGCGGAATCGCTCTGGCGATCTACTTCCACCCGCGAGATCGCATTCCAGCGCGCAAACTCCACCCACGATTTATCGCGAAACCCGCCCTTTGCGTAAATCACGTCAATCCATCGGCCCGAGTGATTCGCCGCGATCACCGCCAGCAGGACGACCGCCAGCGTAGCGCTCACTCTCCGCATCACGCGGCCCGTCGACCATATGATTGCCGCCACGGCCATTGAGAGCGCCGCGAACAAAATTGCATTTGGTCCACCGATCCAGTTCAGCAGAGGCACGATCGCCAGGCACGCCAGCGCGCCGCCCAGCAAGTCCGCCCCATAAAGATGAGCAATCGTTTTCGACTCACGCGCAAACACGACTGAGAAAAGAAGTCCGGTCATGAAGAAAGGAACAGCCGAAACCAGGTAGATATCTGTCAGCCTCAGCAGGTTCACCCACGTAAGTCCGAGCGACACCGGTACGTGGAGTACGGCTTCGAGCACACCCGGAATCGCGACTGCATTGGCGCAACAGAGAATCGCCGCCAGCCGTCGCGTCTCAATCTTCGCGAGCTTCCGGCGGGAGAGATAGGCATACACGCCGCCTGCGCCTAATCCCAGCAGCGCAATCGAAATCGCAAGAAATGCAAAGTGGTAAAAAAGCACAACCGAAAACAGGCGCGTCAGTCCCAACTCCAGGAGCAGGGCCGCGAAGCTGCTCAACGCAATCCCAACCAGCAGCGTTCGCTCACTGATGGATGGGCTGTTGGAAGACACCACGGATGGGGAAGTAGTGGTCGCCATGAATTCTGATCTGGATGGGCCAGTCTAGCAGACCCGCACTTTCGAGGTTGACTCTTGGCGCTCAACCATTCTCTGGTCCGAGGTCCGCTTGACCTTCTGGGCATCATTTGTAGCAAGTCTGCCTTTATCTCTGAGGAGATCGCTAAGTCGGCGGCAGCACCCAAAGCCGACTTAGCTTTCGAGGATCACTGCTGGTTGACGAGGATCTTTCGCGTCGGACGTTGGCTCACCTTCGAAGATACTGGCTGCGCCTCCAAATCCTACCTCGAGCCAGATACCTCTTACCCAATCCTGCCAAGCCCCGCCGGGGCGGCACAATTTAGCCCAGCGCTTTAGCGCTGGGAACGGGTCAAGAAGTGAAATCAAGTCCCGTAGGGACGACCCAAACAACCCAGCCTGGCCGCCAATTCCGCTGCCGTTTCGCGCGGATCCCTGGCTGCAATGTACAGCCCCTTTTAAAATGGAAATGAAAAACTCGAACGTGCGGGACTACGTTTCCAGGATCACCTGCGCCATCGCCTCCTGCGCAGTATGCGTAAGCGAAAGCGCAATGTTCGTCGCGCCCAGCTTGGCCGCGAATTCCGCAGCCTTTCCATGCAAAAGAAGTGTCGGGCGCCCGCCCGGCTTCCGTGCAACCTCGATATCGCGCCAGCGCACACCGTGATTCCAACCGGTGCCGATTGCTTTCATCCCCGCTTCCTTCGCGGCAAAGCGCGCAGCATACCGCTCCACGCGGTTCGCCTTCGATTCGCAATACTGAATCTCGCCTTCGGTGAAAATACGCTTGAGAAAGCGCTCCCCGTGACGCTCGATCGCTTCGCGAATCCTCGGAACCTCCGCAATATCGATCCCGGTACCGACAATCATGCAGGAACGTTAGCACACTGAAAGCGATCGCCCAATCACAAGTCCGCACCTTGCCGCGAATCATCCGACGAATTTCTTTGCGTTCTTAGCGGCCTTTCTTCGCGTCCTTTGGGTTAAATGCCTGGCTCAGCATCGAAAAGATCCACGTGGGGGCAGACGCCGGGGTCCCCATCGCGCCCGGTTTGGGCGTGATGGCGTGGAGACGCCCCGTCTGTCCGGTCGAGCGAAGCTCAATAACATGCCGATGGGAGTCGCCGCCCATCACTGTTCCGTTTTCAAATCCTCTGTCATCCCGAGCGAAGTGAGGCTGTGCCGAACGAAGTCGAGGGACCCCTTGTCATGAAACTCCATCACCGGCACCGAGAGGCGTTCTTACCGACGTAGTCCGAGCGGCTTCTCCAAGTTGCATTAGAGCGTTCATACCGAGTCGCGCAGCGACATCAGAGACTAGCCCCGCACTTTTAAGTGCGGGGAATCGGCCACCATCTGGAACCGAGTCCCTTTAGGGACGGCACAAACGACCCCCCGCTACGAGAACAACGGCGTACTGCTGTAAATCACCTGACCGTCAACCAACTGCGCTTCCTTGGTCAGTCTATGAGCCTTTGGCACACCCTCGCCATCGATATGAAACACCTCATGCCCGTGCGCCACCAGCCAATCCGACACCAGCATGCGATGGCACTGAAACCACATCCGCTCCGCGCACATGTATGCCGTCCGTGACTCCTCGCCGATCCCAACCAACTCGCCCACCGCCCTCTGGAATTCAGGCGTCAGCATGTAATCCGCATAATTCCGAAAACTCGCATTCCGCAAACCACTATTCGGAGAATCTTCGCGTGTCTTCTTCCGATATCCACCCAGCGCCTTCATCCATACATAACGAATTTCCGCCCCCGGAAGTGCGACCTCCAAACTCTCGCGCTTGAAGTGCGGCAGCCGCCGCGATGCCGGAAACGCACGGATGTCGACCAGCGTTTCAACGGAATGGTGTTTGAGCACCGAAATGAGCTCATCCAGCGAACGAGTCGAGTGCCCGATCGTGTACAACGTCACCATCCGAGCCTTTGACGCCCATCGATCCTCAGCAGATGTCTTGGAAATCGCAAGCATGCCTAATTGCAGCACCCAAACTTAGACATCGGCGCAGTCCGCGTCGAAAAAGCCGCCGGGGCCCACGATGCGCCGCTTTTGGCGCGATGGGGCAGACGCCGTCGTCTGCCCGGTCGAACGCAGGGCGACAGCTCACGAAGATTTCCAACCTCTGTCATCCCGAGCGAAGTGAGGCGATGCCGAACGAAGTCGAGGGACCCCTTATCCCTGAAAGCCACACGGTCACCAAGAGGCATTCTTACCACGGCCGCGCAAGACTAATGCTCACCCTGCGATCATCCGCAACGCCTCGACTACCACCCCATCCTGCTCCGGAAACACCGTTCGCAAATCCATCACTACCCGATCGTCCTGCACACGCGCCACAATCGGAGGATCCGTCTGCCTTAACCGCGCCAATAACTGATCCGCACTCAACCCATCAACCGCCACGGTAATCAACCAGGTTGGCAGAACTGCAGACGGCGCCGCCCCGCCTCCAATCACCGACTCGCCTTCGATTACTTCCACCCGCAACTTCGCCATTGCTTGCGTCTGAGCCGCGACGGCCCGCGCCCGCTTGCCAATTTCTTCCGCCGACATACTCATCATCCGCAGCGCCGGCACTGCCGCATGCTCGCCCTTCATATACGCCAGCAACGTCGCCTCGAGCGCCGCGTAGGTGAGCTTGCCCACGCGCAGCGCGCGAAACAGCGAATTCGATCGCATCCGGCAAATCAGATCCGTTCGCCCCGTCAACATTCCGGCCTGCGGGCCACCGAGCAATTTGTCTCCGCTGTACGTCACCACGTCCACACCGGCGCGCAAACTCTCCGCCACTCCCGTCTCACCCGGTACGCCGAACGTCGCCAGATCAACCAGCGCCCCGCTGCCCAGATCCTCCACAACAGGAATGCCCCGTTCCCGCCCCAGCGCCACCATCTCCGCAATCTCCGGTTGCTCCGTGAATCCTGTAATCTCAAAATTCGACCGATGCACCCGCAGCAGGCAGTGCGTCTTATCATTGATCGCCTCCGCGTAATCGCGGATGCGCGTCCGGTTCGTCGTCCCCACCTCGCGCAGTGTCGCGTTCGACTGCTTCATTACATCGGGAATCCGGAACGACCCACCAATCTCCACTAACTCCCCACGCGACACGATTACCTCGCCACCCACCGCCAGCGTGTTGAGCGCGAGCCACACCGCGGCCGCATTGTTATTCACAACGATCGTCGAAATCTGCCGCGCACCATCACCCATTGCCGAAGACCCAAACAGCCTCCCGAACAGGCGATCCACATGAACATCGCGCTCCCCGCGCTTGCCGTCCTCCAGATCAAACTCGAGATTCGAGTAGACACCCGCCACTTCGCTCACATGATCGAGCGCGGTGCGACTCAACGGCGCACGCCCCAGATTGGTATGAAGAATGACCCCGGTTGCGTTGATCACCCGCCGCAACGACCAATCTGTCTCCGCACGCAGGTGACTCTCGATCGCTGCCGGAAGCCCATCGATGGCGCCGTCAACTGCCGAAGCCTCCAATTCTCCACTTTGAATTTTTCCGCGCAGCTTCTCAAGGACAGCCCGCGCAGCGTCGGTGACCATGGCATGCCCGTCACGAGCTGCCGCCGCCGCAAGCTTGTCATTGCGCAGCAGCTCATCGACCGAAGGAAGTTTTCTGTAGAGTTCCGACTTGGAAGAAGGAGTCACGCGCGAGGATTATCCCACGTCCGCAGAAAACAGCGACCTGAACGCCGACCACACCCGCACCCCTACAACGTGTGCATATACACCAGCAGGTCTTGCACCTGCTGATCATTCAACTCGCGTCCAAAGGCCGGCATCTTGCTGCGTCCCAGCCGAACGATGTCGCCCGCTCGCTCATCGTTCGCCGGCAGGCCGCTCTCCGACAGATATGGCTTCTTAAACACGCCCTTCAAACCCGGTCCCTTTTTCCCGCGGGACGAATACGGTTCGTGACACTGATCGCAATACCTGTCATACACCTTGCGCCCCGCGGCCTGCTGCGCATTCAACCCCAGCTCCGCATCTGATTTACGCCGCTCCACATCGCAACCGACTAATCCGAACACGAGAGCCAGAACAGCCATTGCAATCCACGTCACACGATATCCACTTGGCCGGTAGTTACCGGTTAGGCTAGATTTCATGAGTTCCTCGAAATGGCGGGATACAGCAACAAGACCGTCCCATCGGAAGTACAATAACTATACAAGGCGACACCATGCGCATCATGGTCAAGCGCGTTTATGACCAGCCGTCTCGTACCGATGGCACGCGCGTCCTTGTCGATCGACTCTGGCCCCGTGGCCTCACCAAAGACGCCGCCGCTCTCGACGCCTGGCTCCGCGATCTCGCTCCCTCTGATGAGTTGCGCCACTGGTATCACGCCTACCCCGATGCGTGGAATCTTTTTCGCCGCCGCTACATGAAGGAATTGACCAAGCCCGAAGCTTCGGCGCAACTGCAGGAACTTTATCGGATAGCGGGACTGCGCAAGCGCCTCACGCTGCTTTACGCCTCGAAAAATAAAGAGCGCAACAACGCGATCGTGCTCCGGGATCTTCTCAACGGGATGAAGAAACCGCCAACTGGCACCGGCCCGGCAGTCGCCGCGGCCTCACGTCTTCGCAAAGCGGCCCGGCGCCCCGGCTAAATTCTTAAAATTACTTGTGAGCAGGTGCGTCCTCGACGATCGTTTCCACAATTGCGTCGATCGCGTCCGTAACTTTCTTGGCGGGGACAGTGAAGTTATTCGACAGGATGGTGAATGCCAGCTCATCGCCCTGGTTCGTCGTCAGGTATCCAGACAGCGTTTTCACTCCGCCCAGCGACCCAGTCTTCCCGTGAACTTTGCCTTGCGCAGGCGTCCCCTTCATCCGGTCCGCGAGTGATCCATCGATCCCCGCCACCGGAAAAGTATCGCGAAATGCCGTGCCCCAAGGCTGCTGCGAGGCATACTTCAGCAACTCCACCACCGCGTGCGGCGTCACCAGATTCTGTCTCGAAAGTCCCGAACCGTCGTAGAACATGTACTGATCGTTCGGAACGCCGGCGCGCGTCAGAAATCCGCGCACTACCTCAAGCCCGCTATCGACCGTTGCCGCCGTTCCTTTTTCACGTCCCAGCAGGCGCAGCAGAATTTCCGCGTGCAGGTTCTGACTCACCTTATTAATAACCCGAATGTCCTCGATCAGAGGTTTCGACTCAAAGCTCGCCAGCACCAGCGGCGGGTTCAGCGGTAGCGCTCGTGTCGGGTCACCGCCGCCTCTCGCCTCCGCGGTCGCCGTCACACTAAACGTCGAAAGCCGCGCCAGTTCCGTGTGATGCGCGCGGTCGTTTCCGTAAATCGTGATCCCGCGCTTCTCAAGCAAGCTTCGAAACAGTTCCGACGCAAACGCCGCCGGATCCGCAATCGCCAGCGCTTCATTCGCCCCCGGATCATCAACCGGCATCTCGCCCCACAACGTCAGCGAGGTCGACCCGGGCTCGCGATTAAAGAAAATCCGCCGGGTGGAACCAGCCGGCGTCGTGATGATCCGGTTGTCGACGTGGTAGTAGTCCGCAAACGGCACAATGCTGACGAACGCTCGCTCTCCCGCGCGATCCGCCGGAAGAATATTCACGAACACGACGTTGTCGTTGATCGTTAGTGCTGATACTGGGGCGCCGTCACCCCACACGAGATCATCCTGGCTCCAGCCTTCGCCATATCGCTCGAAGGCGAAATACGAATCGTCCGCGACCAGGTCGCCATCCACGTACTTCACGCCCTTCAACACCAGGCTGTCCGCCAAATCCTCGAGCACCTTGATCGGGTGATCGTTCCGCTGCGTGCGCAGATCGTAGGGCAATTCCCGCCCGGAAAGATTCGGATCGCCCCGCCCCACCAACAACAGATCGCCACTCAGCCGCCCGTGCTTATCAAGCAGGCCGGTCGTCTCTACAGTCGTTCGAAAGCGGTAGTCCGGCCCAATCAGCGCCAGCGCCGCCGACGTCGTGAATAACTTTGTGTTTGAAGCCGGAGTGAAAAGCTTGTCGGAGTTCTGCGAGTAGAGAACCTTACCCGTCTTCAGCGAGACGACTTCGATCCCCCAGAACCCCCGATCGAGATCAGGCTGGTTCAGGATGGTGGCAATGCGTGCCGCGAGCGGTTTCTGCTTGGCTGCTTCAAGAGGACCTGCCGACAAAAGGCATAACAGCAGGAAAACGAAACCGAACCTTAGGGCTCGCATCGCGATGCCCCTCATTCTAGCATCGAAAACAGGGCAGCTTGATTGGTGTTCGGCATTCGGTATCCGGTCTTCGGTCTTAGGCCCTGTTCCGCAATGTAGCGCCGGCGTCCCGCCGGCTGTCCCGAGGGTGTATCGCCCTCGATCCACGCCCCTGGCAAAAGACCGAACCCCGAACACAGAAAACCGAACACAGAAAACCGAACGTCGAAAACCGCCTCTCGTCCGCCAACGACCAACAACCAAGGACCAACGACGCTATCCTGACACCCGACACCTGACACCTGCTTTAGAATTCCGCTATGCGCACCGTCTTCGACTGGAACATCGGATCGCGTTCCCTCGCGCTCGGCAAGCGCACGCTCGTGATGGGTGTCGTGAACGTCACGCCTGATTCTTTTTCCGACGGTGGAAACTTTCTCGATCCCCAAAAAGCGGTCGAACACGCCCTCCGCCTTCTCGACGAGGGCGCCGATATCATCGACGTCGGCGGCGAATCCACCCGCCCCAGTGCCCGCGTCAACGCCTCTGCAACGAGCAAAGCCGCCGAGGCCTCCAAGCCCATCTCCGAAAAAGAAGAGCGCGATCGCGTCCTTCCCGTTATTACCAAGCTGAAGCAGGAACGTCCGACCGCCATCATCTCCATCGACACCTACAAAGCCAGCGTCGCACGTGCCGCCGTCGAAGCCGGCGCAGAAATCGTCAACGACATCAGCGCCTTCCGTTGGGACACCAAGATGGCCAAAACCGTCGCCGAACTCAAATGCGGCGCCGTCCTGATGCACATGCGTGGACGCCCCGAAGAATGGCGCAAACTCCCGCCCGTAGCCGACATCGTGATGCTCGCCAAGCGCGAACTCCGCGACTGGGCCGACGCCGCCACCATGGCCGGCGTCAAACGTGAACGCATCGTGATCGATCCCGGCTTTGGCTTCGGCAAGAATTTCGAAGACAACTATCCTCTCCTGCGACGACTCGACGAATTCCACCAGCTTCGCTACCCGTTGCTCGCCGGAGTCTCGCGCAAATCCTTCATCGGACGCATGCTCAAGCGCGATGGCAAAGACGCCGCCATCCACGATCGTGCCTACGGAACCATCGCCGCGGAAACCGCCGCCATTCTGAAAGGGGTGCACATCATCCGCACCCACGACGTCCGCGCCTGCATCGACGCCGCCCGCGTCGCCGACATCGTCACCTGACATCGGTCATGCTCCGGAAGTTCGCTTTGCCCCAGTGTCGCCGAATAGCTCTACGCAGGTGTTATTCAACAGCAGGGAAAATTTGTGGAGTTACCTTAGTTACAGTATCCATAGTGTCCGCTTGCCTACCTAAACAGACGTTCAAGACTTCGAGAACAATCCACAACAATGTTGATGGTCGATTCTGACTAAATTCGTAAGTCAGCGTAGATGAGGGAAAAATCGAGATGCGGAAACAGAAAGGCTTTTCACTGATCGAGTTGCTGATCGTGGTCGCGATTATCTTGATCATCGCCGCGATCGCCATTCCGAACTTGCTGCGCGCGCGTATTGCTGCTAATGAGTCGTCCGCGGCCAGCGGGATCCGTACCATCAATACGGGAGAAATTTCGTATTTCTCTCAATATCAGGCGTATTCACCATTGCTCGCGAACCTGGGACCTGGCGGACCGACCACGGCTTGCCCGGCGCC
>Ga0126371_10001896_pt1 | contig 17867 bp, 14 predicted proteins | sample PanSoiMetaPlot_4_FD_110145 | JGI IMG/M metagenome (GOLD analysis project Ga0126371, IMG submission 110145) | Tropical forest soil microbial communities from Panama - MetaG Plot_4 | ecosystem: Environmental > Terrestrial > Soil > Tropical forest > Bulk soil | place: Panama | collected 2016-02-17 | reverse complement strand
TGAAGCTGACATCTTGAAGCGCCGTCACTGGATTCTCACCGGAATCATAATTAAGGGTAATGTTGCGCAGCTCGATCTGATGCATAAGTCAAAATCCGAAATCCGAAGCTCGAAATCCGAAACCAACAGAAAGACTTAAACCCGAATTGAAATCACCGAAACGGGTTTGTTTGAAACTTTTTAATGTTTGGTCATTTGAAATTGTTTCGAATTTCGGTTTTCCATCCTTCGGCTTTGCTCAGGACATGGTTTCGAATTTGCCGTTTTTCATTGCTTTGGCTAGCCCTTGACGGCTTTCACCATTCCCCAGCGGGCTACTGTTCGTTGCTCGATGGTGTGAAAGATCAGCCGCTCAAAAGCGAATCCAATGATGCCAATGACCGCAAGGGTGGCCATCATAACATCCGTGTTGAGAAATTCCTTGGAATCAAAAATCACCCATCCCAGCCCCCACGATGTCGCAGCGATCATCTCACCGCCTACCACAGCGATCCACGCCCGGGCGAAAGCCTGTCGGAGTCCCGTGATCACGAACGCCAGAGATCCCGGCAAGACAACTTTTCGAAACAGTGCTTTCTCATCCGCTCCCATCGCTTCCGCCGATCGGATCCAGAGCCGGTTCACTGACCGTACTCCGGTCCAAGTGTTATAGATCACCGGAAATGTGGCAGCGTAGAAGACCAATGCGATCGTCGCCGCATTACCTAGGCCGAACCAGAGGATGAAAACCGGAACCCATGCCAGCGACGGGATCGGCATAAGCACGCTCACCAGAGGCAAGAAAAAACGCTCAACGCGTCGAAAACGTCCCATTAAGATTCCGATGAAGACTCCAACCACGCTCGCTAAAACAAACCCAAAGAGAACACGATAAAGCGTGTAAAGCGCATGTCGAAGCATGACTCCGCTTAGAACCATCCGTCCTAAAGCCGAGCCAATTAAAACCACGGATGGAGCCAGTGCAGGAGGAAAAATTCCGCTCCGGGCGAATGCCTCCCAGATGAGGCACGCAAGGCCCACGGAGGTGACGGCACCGAGCGTGGTCCGTATTAGATAGTGTTTTTTCTCCACGTCAAGATCCTCAAGTTACCTGGTGAAAATCCGAAATCCGAAGCTCGAAATCCGAAACAAACTCCAACCCAAATGGATCTCAAACCGGGAAAATTCAAAACACGGGATCCGAACGAGACTTGTTTGGAATTTTATCTTTTTTTGTCATTTGAAATTGTTTCGAATTTCGGGTTTCGAATTTTTCTGGCTAAGTCGGAGTGACTCGCGCAAAGGGGAAATGTTCACGCCTCCATCATCCCCCAGCGCACCAAGGTCAATTCTTCAAGTTTTTGAAAGACCAATTTCTCGAGCAGGAATCCCACAAGGCCAATGACCGCGATACCCGCCAGCATGACGTCCGTGTTCAAAAATTCACGCGCGCCGAAGATCAGCCAACCAAGTCCGAGCCTGACGGAGGTAAGCATCTCGACGGCAACCAGCACGCGCCATGCTCGAGCCAAGCCCAGCCTTAAGCCGGTCAAAATGTAAGGCAAGGCACCCGGCAGGACGACCTTCCAGAAGAGCTGGCGATCCGCGGCTCCCATCGCCTGCGCCGCTCGGATCCAGATCTCCTTTACAGCTTTCACACCGGTCCAGGTGTTGAGCACGATGGGGAAAGCGGCGGCGAATGCAACTAAAAGGATGGCCGGAAGATTACCGAGACCGAACCATAGGACGAACAGAGGCGCGTAGGCCAGCCCGGGAATCGGATTGCCGATGCTGACAAGCGGCAAGAAAAAGTCCTCCGCCCACCGGTAGCGGCCCATGGTGATACCGAGTCCCACCCCGACGAGCACCGCGAGAACAAACGCGAGAATCAGTCGGAGTAGTGTGCTGGACGCATGGATAAGAAGAATTCCGTTGCCGACGAGACGGATGAATGTCGCGACGATGGTCTCGACGTGAGGGAAAAGTTTTTGCGGAAATGGTCCGAAGAGCGAAAACGCCTGCCATAGGATTCCGACGACGACAAAAGGAATAGCCGCTTCAGCGAAGGAGGTCAGCCCACGTCGCATGCTCAGCAAAAAAACAAATTCTGACTCTGCCGAAAAACTCTCCGTTCATCCTTCGAGAGCCTCAGGACGAACGGAGGGGAGTCGCAATCATTGGAAATGTTTCCGTTCATGCTGAGCTTGTCGAAGCATTCTTGGGTTTCTTTGCAGAATCAAACCCTAAAGCCCGACCCTGGCTTTCCGCAGTAGATCCTTGTCGAGGGCCTTGTTAATATCCGGTATAGAGTTGAGACGTCCTTCTCCCGCCCCTTTCAATAAATCCTGGGCCTGCTCCGCCAAGTACTTTTCAATCTCCGGCGTAATGTCAGTTTCCCAGCGCATCCGGCGCAAAGTCTTATCGAGGACCGATACAGGTACACTGCGACCGGCCGCGTCCTGCTCCTGCCAGTAAACCTCGGCCGCCTTCTCCGGCTGCTCCTTGAGCAGCTTCACAGCTCTCAACCAGCCGCGCAGATACGCAACGACCGCGGCGGGACTTTCTTTGATCACTTTGTTGGTCACCGTCGCCAGAAAAGGAAGCGTGTCGTACTTGCAAAAGTCTCCAAGGCTTCGAACCAGCCCTTCGTGCTCTGCAATGGCGACATAGGGATCACCAATTCCGGTGGCGTCTACCGCTTTTGCGATGAGAGTGGGGATCCGATCCTTCTGATCGGCGACATTGGCAACCTCATAGTCTCCGGGTTTAAGTCCATAAGCGGGGGCAATCTTTGCGGCAAAGATGTATTCAGTGACTGTCCCCCTGGCAAGAGCAATCCGCTTGCCTTTGAGCTGGGCGATGCTTTGAATATCGGATTCCTTCCGAACGACGATATGGTTTGTGCCGCAGAAATAGGAGTTGACAGCGACCGCCGTGTAGGGGACTCCTTTCTCCAGACCGATCAGAAACGGCGTCGTCGCCGTAGCATTGATGTCGATGGCACCCGCGATCATGGCGTCGCGACCTTCCCGGCCGACGCCGAAGCGTCGCCAATCAACCTCGAGACGCTCCTGCTTGAAATATCCCTGCCGGATCGCAATAACGTCGGGCGCGCCTTGGACTGCACCATGCACTCCCAACCGAATCGTGAGAGGCCGCTGCGCAAAGCTAGTTGGCGCGATGCCAAGGACCAGAAGCAGTACAACTATCGTGACAATTTCTTTTTCCATGGCATCCTCCGCTTGTCGTTAAGACGGGGAATCTCGGAATACAAGATTCGTTTGCCGACAAACGTCGCATTAAATAAGAGTCTAAATACGCCGACTTAGTGAAAACTCTTCACCCAGTTTGAACCCTATTACTCCAAGTCAGATAGCATGTCCAGCGCTGTCTAGGATCAAGTTCTCAGGCCGTATTTGAATAAAGTCCTGCTTTCTAAGGAACCGCAAAAGTATCCGAATAGCATTTGATAACCCTTCATAACAAGTCGGTGGTGGCTTGAATTGTCAGGTAGCTCGAAGATTTTTCAGGTTGATCCGCATAATCGCACGGCTCGACGAGGAACTGATGAACTGTCTTGGTTGTCGAAAACGCAGTGCCTTTCCACGAAGCGTCGTCATGAGGTCCCCGATCTTAAAGATGCGAAAACTTGAAGAAAGCAGAAGTCCAGGGAAGGGATCGATCTAGAGACGGAATAAGGATTAGCAACCTCGTGTCGCTCCATTCGATTGACTGGCTTCGGAGTAGGTGATACGAGCGGGCATTGAGATCTATCAGTCAGGAAAAGAGGAGAACTTGATGCGCCGTTTCCTGATCATGTTTGGGATCGTATTAATTCTCTCCTTAGAAGATTCCGGCGCCCCGGTAAGGACTCTTGCCGCCACGCCAAGCTCATGGGATTCTCTTCTCGCCAAAGCGCGAGCCGAAGGAAGTGTAACGGTCGCGGGTCCGGGCACAGTGAGCGCCCGACGTTCGCTGACCAAGCCTTTTGAAGAGCGTTTCGGTATTCGCGTGGAGTATGACGGCAGCCGCAATTCGGACCAGAGAATCCAGATCATCAACCAGCGGGCGGCAGGAATATATCAAACGGATTTATGGATCGCGGGTTTCGGAACCTTCGAAGGCCTTGATGTCTCATCGTTCTTCGAGCCTTTGGAGCCGGCGTTGCTACTTCCGGATGTGAAAGATCCTAAGATTTGGCTTAACGGATATTTGTGGCATGACGCCAAGGATCGGCGAATTTTTGCGCATTCTGCGAGACTCTTTGGAGGCCTGGCCGTCAATCCACAAAATATCAAGTCTGACGCGGTAACTTCGTTCAAAGACCTGCTAAAACCCCAGTACAGAGGTAAAATTATTTCTGATGACGCGAGAGTTGCCGGAGTAGGCCAGGGATTTTTTACCTACCTCTATATGGGCAAGGAATTTGGCTTTGGACCCGGTTTTATCAAGAGACTGATTGTAGACCAGGATCTCACTTTTACTCGGAATAGTAGGCAGGCAGCCGATTGGGTGGCTAATGGGCGTTACTTATTGTGGCCTGCCCCTGATACGCGTCCGGTTGCGGAACTTATGGCGAAAGGTGTTCCGATAGAGCACCGATGCTTAGAAGACGGGCAATGGCTCTCCATGGGCAGCGGTGGTGTGGGATTGTTTAACAAAGCGCCGCACCCTAGCGCAGCCGTCATCTTTTTGAATTGGCTACTGAGCAAGGAAGGACAAGCTCATTATTCCGAAGGAGGAGATACGGCGAGTCGCAGGCTCGATGTGCCTGCGAAGATCACTCCTTGCTTTGTGCCGAAAGCCGGGAAGAACTATTTCTGGGTTGACAAACCGGAAGCGCTCGAGTTGCGAAAACCAGGCGGGGAACTTGTGCAATTTTTAAAATCCATCTACAGCGGAAACTGACGACAGATATTCTTTCTCGAAAAAATTCTTTTTTGCAGCACGGAGGAACCCATGGGACTGATAATCGATGCCGATACGCATGTTGCGGAGTCGGAACAAATGTGGGCGTTGCTGGAAAAACAGGTCTACCCTCGACGGCCAATCATGATGCGAGTTCCCGACGACACCCTTTACGGATCAAGCAACGCCTTTTGGTTGATCGACGGAAACATCGTTCCCAAGCCGGCGGGCAAAGGTGGGAACAGGCTGATTACCCCCTCTGCGTCCAAACAGCAGCTATCGAGGAAGGATATACCTATCGAATCCAGAGAACTGACAGAGCCAGCGTTGCGTCTGAAGGACATGGACCGGCTCCACATAGATGTCCAGATAGTTTATCCGACGCTCTTTCTAGTTTATTTGACAGAAGATGTGGAATTAGAAATCGCCTTGTGCATGGCTTACAACCGGTTCATGAGCGAGGCTTGTTTAAAGGACGGGAACCGCTTGAGGTGGGTGGCGGTTTTACCTCTGAGGTCTGTTGAGGATTCACTCAAGCAGCTGAAGTGGGCGAAAGATCATGGCGCCGTGGGGCTGTTCTTCCGCGGCCTTGAGAAGGACCGCAATTTGGACGATCCCTATTTTTTCCCGGTGTACCAGGCGGCCATGGATCATGAACTTTCCATTTGTATCCACACAGGGGCAGGTTCCCCAGTCATGTCGAGCCTATTCAATGTAGACCGTCATTCGGTGTTTTGTCATGGCAGACTTCTCCCCTTGATTGCGTTCAGGAATCTTGTGGCCAATCGAATACCAGAGCTTTTTCCGACCCTAAAATTCGGGTTTATAGAAGCGTCCGCCGGCTGGATACCTTTTCTTCTCCACGCTTTAAGAAGGCAGTCCCGCGACAGATGGTCGGAGTTGTCGAGCCCCGAGCTGTTTCAGAAATACCGGTTCTACGTGGCTTGCGAGGCCGACGAGGATGTCCCGTATTTGTCGCAATATATAGGGGAAGATAATCTGATCATCGGTTCCGACTACGGTCATAACGATCCTTCAGAGGAAGGCAATCTCGTGCGCACTATAAAGGCTCGTGAGGACATCCCAGCGCGCTTGGTTGAAAAAATTCTTTCCGACAATCCAAAACGATTCTATCACGTATAAATTGGGCGAATGACTTTGCTTTAAAACATGGGCACCGAATATCACCGGGAGAGGTATTAGGCTGGGTTGCAACCCAGCGCCTATTAAACCGGCCGTTCTCTCTACTCACGTGATGTACACGAGCTTGATGCGAAACGGAATGTGTAGTTCTCGTGACCATGGCCAACAGTAATAAGACCATGCAGCTCGCCATGTCGTTTGCGACCAGGCCTTGCGTCTCATGGATGAAGTCCGACAGATGACCGGTCTCGGGCCGGCTGTAACTAGGAAAAATTTCCACGCATTTACCAAATCAAGTTCTATCTCCCTTCGCTTCGTTCTACTCATAGCGATCGTCGCTTGCTTCACCGCATACCCAATCGCGCTGCTTTTCTTGAGTAGCTTTCAGGTTAGCCCGCCGGGTCAACCGATCGCTTGGGGCCTAGAAGGGTGGCGGATGGCGTTTAGCGATGCCACGGTGCCAAAAGCACTCTGGAACACGTTCATCCTCGGCTTTACCCGCGTAGCAATTACGACTGTATTATCGGTTTTTTTCGCGTGGGTTATCACTAGAACGGATACACCCGGCAAGGGCCTTATCGAGTTCATGCTCTGGCTCGGCTTTTTTCTGCCTCTGCTTCCGATGACGCTGGGATGGATTCTGTTGCTGGATCCCGACTATGGCATTATCAATAAACTAATCGCGAACTGGCTTGGACTTTCCCACGGTCCCTTCAACATATATTCCTATGGCGGCATCATTTGGGTTCATCTTGCCTTTAGCACCTGCGTCCGCGTCATACTTTTAACACCCGCCTTCAAAGCTCTTGATACGACTTTTGAAGAAGCAGCTCACGTGGCCGGTAGCAGCGCGTTCGCAACGCTAACGCGAATTACGGTTCCGGTATTGATGCCCGCGGTCCTAGCGACGACGCTGTTGAGCTTCATCAAAAGCATGGAGTCGATGGAAATTGAAATCGTGTTGGGTGTTCCCGCACGCATTTTCGTATTCTCAACGTTAGTATGGGACTACGCGCACTTTCAGCCTCCGGCCTACCACTCCGCGACGGCGCTCAGCAGCATTTTTCTGGTGGCCGTCTTTGGCCTTATCTGGTTGCAAAGAATTCTTCTCGGTACGTGTGAATACACCACAATCGGCGGCCGCGGTTATTCGGTTCGCGTCATGCGCTTAGGACGCTGGCGTTGGGTCGCCTTCGGATTTTCACTTGCTTTCATCGTTGTCATGATCGTCTTACCGATGGCTGTCCTGATCATGGGCACATTTATGAAAGCCTTCGGTTATTTCTCCATTCCAGAACCTTGGACTCTCAATAACTGGTCAGGTGCCTTTGCTGATCCGATTTTGCTGCGCTCCTTGCGTAATACCTTGATTTTAGGCGTGGGAGCGGGCGGATTCGGCGCGCTCCTTTACGCTATCCTGGGCTATAATATAGTGCGCCCACTTGTCATGGGGCGGCAGGTGCTGGACTTTCTCGTTTGGCTGCCGTGGGCGTTGCCAGGAGTACTGATTAGCTTAGCGCTTCTGTGGGCGACCTTGGGAATCGGCAAGGCCGTGACGCCGATCTACGGAACAATTTATTTGCTGGTCCTGGCAATAATGATTAAGGAACTTCCGTTGGGCACACAGATTTCCAAAGCAAGCGTCATGCAAATAGGCAAAGAACTCGAAGAGAGTTCGTTCGTGAGCGGAGCTTCCGGCCCCCATACCTTCCGTAAGATCGTTATTCCTTTATTGCTGCCGGCAATATTAGCAACCGCTCTGGTGGTATTCGTCTCAGCCGTGCGTGATATTCCTGTGGTGATATTACTTTCTTCGCCATCATCGAGACCTCTTTCTCTGCTGATGTTGGATTATATGATGGCCGCCGAAACTGAAAAGGCTACGGTGATCGGAGTATTCGTCGTTTTTATAATTGTCGTAGTCGCCTTAATGGTACGCTTCTTTGGACTAAAAAAGCACATCGACTAGCTTCGGTAACTGCAATTGCAAACCGTAAAGCCGCCGCCATGAATTCAACGTAACCTTTCGAAGTGTGCGGGCCTTCTTTTTGGCCAAGAGATCACCAAGCTCAAAATACTGATGTGACGCAGAATTGGCTTTCGGCAGCTTAGCGTTTCAAGACTAAAGCCCAACCCTTTACCGCTTTTCCAACTTCTCTATCTTCTTAAGCTCGCAGCACAATCGGTAAAGCTCTGTAATGATTTTCGGGTTGTGAGTGTCGACATATTCGCGGGCTAACTCATCCATCCGTCTCTCTATCTCTTCGCGGGTAGTCGGCTGCATTGGATATCACTTCTTTTGAAAATCTCAGGAGCTTAACCCCTTAGAGAGAGTTTATCTTGACATTCGGTGACATACGCTTGACATCTTGCACCATTGTCTTGAATGAACTCGTGGTCAGAAAAGTTAGGATTCAAGGATGTCAGGATTGAACTGAAACCTTTCTTCAATCAAATCCTGGAGGCGGCACCCTCAAGTTGTTATCTCAATAACCTGTTTACACAGTAGCCGGCCTTTTTTCATTTTCCGTTCTCGTTCAATGGAGCTATCCCTGTCGAGTCAGTACTGATTTGCCATTTAAGTCAATTTCGCCAACAATTTTTGACACTATCGCATTACACTTCAGTGCGGCAACCTTACACGAACCAAGCTAGTAGCGGCTTCTACTCCCTTTTCACCACAATATGCGACAAAAACAGCCTAATCCGGCCGAGTGGAATTGGCCAACTCATTGTAATTATTGGCATGTTCATTGCGGCAGTTCGCCACCAATGCTGGTGATCTTCGAGCAAGTTGGCATCCTCCTAGTGGTAGTCTCTTGTACTGCCAGACCGGACGGAATCACCGTTGGGAAAGTACAGAGTTTAACCCGCGGCTAAATTAGTTCCTTTCCGTTTTCGATGAGTTGTTGAAAATATGGCTAAAAGAATGACGGTAACTAATAAAGAGCAGAGCGGAAAAGACACCAGCGAAGTCATTAATCGCCTAATTCACGACATGGAGAACGATCTCCAGGTGATCAGCATGGAAGCCCACCTGCGGCTCACTTCAAAGCGTGCACCTCGATATGCCCTTGATGCTGCTGAAAACATTGAGAGACTGTTGGGACAAGTGCGGAAATATTTTCTACTAGCGGCCGATGCACACAGAGAAGACGCCAACAACTAACTTTCGGTGCGACATTCTTTTGAACCTTTAGGCCCACATCTAACCGTCAGCATTCTGACTCAAATTTCAAACATGCGCCTAGTATATATCGAATCCATCCACGAATAGGTTGCATCCTAAAAAGTAATCATAAAGCCACGGAATCACTCAGATAAAGCTAAGACAGTTCTGGGTAAACATCTCATCCCAACTTGATGTAGCAGTTGCACGCCTAAAGCTAAGAAGCTAAGGGACGCTTCGATATAGATGGCAACGTAGCGGTCTGTTTGACAACCGCTCGAAGGAACTGTTAACAAGACCCTTGAAGCAGACGCAGTCCGATACGCACCCGCGTACCTCGGACGTATCAGGATCAAATATACCTAACATGGAGGTGACTGATGATAACGGCGAATGAACTCAAAGGGGTTTTGGGGATGATGCCCGCGTTTGCCACTCCGGATGCCGTGGATATACGGGCGACACAGACTATCGCGGTGGACAATCTCAAAGAAGGTGTCGATAAAATTATCAAAGACGGCTTAAACAACATCGCTACAACAGGGACCTATGGTGAATGCTACAACCTTTTGTTCGATGAGTTTAAAACCCTGGCTGTGGCCACCGTCGAAGCCGTGAAAAAACGCGTGCCGCTCTTTATCGGTTGCACCAGTCCCAACTCGAGAGAGGTCGTGCAAAAGATGAACTTCGTCAAAGACTTGGGAGCGGATGGAGTCCTTCTGGGCGTCCCTTATTATGAAACCCTCCCGGTGCAGGATGCAATCAAGTTTTACCACGACATCGCTGACCTTTTTCCCACGCTCAACATTCTTATTTATCACAATCCCGACAATCACAAATTCACTCTTCCTGTATCGGCCTTCAAAGAACTGGTGAAGAAGCCCACCATTATCGGTATGAAAGACAGCCACCGAACCACACAAGCGTTTATGAATTTGCAGAAGATCGTCAAAGGCAAAATCAGCGTCTTCGTGAACCAAACCCAGCTTTTCCCGTACTACCGACTCGGCGCAGCCGGCTGCTGGTCGACTGAAGTATGGATGGGGCCCTGGGTAATTTTGCATTTGCTCGATCTCGTAAGACGCGGCGACGATGAAAAGGCGATCGAGGTGATCGATGATATTATTGGCGACGGCAGCGGCGGCAAACCCGTGCCCGGCGCCGGGAATAAACGCCCTGCAGAATTCGCCGATTATTGCAAAGTGGGCCCGACGCGCGTACCGTTCTTATATTTTCCGGAAGCCGAGTTAGCGAAGGCTAAAAGGCGGGCCGCACATTGGATGAAACTTAACGAAAAATACCGTCCCCTGGTGGAAGCGCAAAAAGCTCGCTCCGCCGCGTAAACCAACGCTGCATTCAGCGAGCCTTAAAGAAAACCCCCGGAACCAGCCGGGGGTTTTCTTTTTCATTGAAGATTTCTGCGAAATTTTTTATCGGGAAAGCAGATTACTCGCTCTTGACTACAGCCGGGACTACGTCCGACGATTTCACCCAACCGATGGCGCCTGTTTGAGTTTTGACCATATACCATAGCGCCTTTGCACCTGTGGCCTGAACCATCGGAACAAGTTTCTCTCCGCGCGAAAGCTGCGTGATTTTGTCCGCCCATTCCTCGCTTCGCGCATAGAGCGCCGCCTCATTCGACTCTACAACAAACGCTGACGGCATAGGATTTTTTTCAGGAACCCCCGAATCGGAAGAACGCTGCTTCACACTTCCGCGAACTTCCGTGCCAGAGGTGGCGCCTTTGGGAACGCTGCTCCCGCCTTTTTGTCCCATTCCTCCGAGCAGCCTCCCATATTCGCCGAAACCTTGGGCAGCCACTATCTGCGAAAATAAAAGAAAAAGGACGACGAAAGCCGGCACATTTTTTTTCTTCATCGCAACGCTCCTTATCTCAACCATTTTGACAGTAGGTTAGTAAATCACTCATGGAGACAATAAGTGGTTTGCTTTAATATATCGCGATAACGCGCTTATGCCCCCTTGTCGGGTAACACCACCGGGGGTTCTGCCGTATTCACCGAATGCTTGAGCCATAACCGCTGTCGGTATCCAAAAGGTCAACAAGAATCCAAAGGACAATAATTTCGTAAGGTTCATAGCGACAGCCCCCTGCAATTGTTGAAAGGATACAATGTTAGTGATCCCGTAACAACAAAAAATGCTATAGGCTGATGGGAAGCTTGTCTCTTACACTGGCATTTAAAAAACCGTCGCTCCCGACTCTCGCCTGCTTTGCCTCAAAAATATGAAAGAGTCTCACCGAATTTAAACAAAACCCATGGATTTTATGGTATTCTGTAGCGCAGCCAGCGTTTAAATCCTGTCAAAAACGCCAACTTTTCAAACATTCGAGAGTTCGCAAAACAACTAAAGGCGCTGTTTGAAAATAAGGAATCGCAATGGCGAATGGAGAAACTCACAACCACGAGCTCATCATTTTAATGCCGGTGTACAACGATTGGGGAGCGCTTTCGATTATGCTCCCCCGCCTGGAGCGGGAATTGAACGTAAATGGATTGAGCGCGGAAGTCTTGATCGTGGACGATGGGTCCACGGCACCTGTACCGCCGAGCCTCGGCTCAAATTTTTTTACGGCTTTCGAGAGCGTCGATATCCTTTCAGTTCGTCGCAACCTCGGCCACCAACGGGCTATTGCAGTGGGCTTGTCCTATATCGAAGCAAATCGTCCCTGTCATGCAGTGGTCGTCATGGACTGCGACGGGGAGGATGATCCACGCGATGTACCCCGCTTGGTCAGGGAATGCTTCGCTAACGAAGGCCAAAAAATTATCTTCGCCGCTCGCACTCGGCGGGCGGAAAACATAGCGTTTCGGTTTTTTTACCGGTTCTACCGATTGATACATTTTATATTGACCGGTGTGAAAGTTAGAGTCGGCAATTTTAGTGTAGTCCCTTCGCCTGCCTTGAAGCGTTTAGTGGCAGTTTCCGATTTATGGAACCATTACGCGGCGGCCGTTTATAAGGCGAGATTACCGATGGTGTTGGTTCCGACCCAGCGAGGGACGCGCTTAGAAGGCCGGTCGCAGATGAACCTTGTCGCTCTCGTCGTACACGGGTTAAGTGCCATGGCCGTTTTCGGCGACCGAATCGGCGTGCGGCTTTTGATCGTTGTGTCGCTTGGAATGGTTTTGGCCGGGGGAGCACTAATTGGCGTTGTTGGTATTCGTCTGTTAACAACCCTCGCGATCCCCGGTTGGGCGACTTATGTTTCGGGAATACTCCTGCTGATGTTAACCCAGATGTTGTTAATCGTTCTCGTCTTTGCGTTCGTGATTTTGGCGGCGCGGGATACAGCTAGTTTTATTCCAGGCCGCGACTACATTTACTTCACCAATGGAGTACAACGGATGTATGGCAACGGCCGCTGAACGTTCCTATACAGGTCAGGAACTGGAGCTGTTCGCGTTAGCGACCAATTGGAAACGGTACGTAAAGGCTCAGATCGGAAAATATTTGATCGGCGATGTCCTTGAGATTGGCGCTGGCATCGGCGGCGCAACGCTGGCGCTCCATGATGGCACCGCGCACCGATGGATATGCCTTGAACCAGATGCCGCACAGGCGGAACGGCTGCGGGCTACGGTCATCAAAAACCGGCGGGGTTGTAAACCTGGTGTGATCGCCGGATCATTGCGCACGCTCGCGGACCGGCCCTCTTTCGATTGCGTGCTGTACCTAGATGTTCTCGAGCACATTCAGGACGACCGACTACAAATCGAGGAGGCCGCACGCCGGGTTCGGCCGGGTGGGCACATCGTAGTATTGTCTCCCGCTCACCAGTGGCTCTTCAGTGAATTCGATAAGAACATCGGCCATCTCCGCCGCTACGACAAAAGGAGTTTACGGTCTCTCATGCCCTTGGGGTGGATCGAAAGAAGACTGACGTATCTCGATTCCGTCGGCGTTCTGTTATCGCTTGCAAATGCCCTCGCCCTGCGGCGGGCTTTGCCGTCGCGATTGCAACTCTCCTTATGGGATCGACTGTGCGTACCGCTCTCCCGAATTGTTGACTGTGTATTGTTCGGAAATTTCGGCAAGTCCGTGCTCGCGGTATGGGAAAACCGAGAATCGAAATGATTCACCGAGATCCTATTAGGATCACGGGCATCTCTCTCCGGGATCAAGCGCATTGGTTGATTCCCATCGCTCTGTTTCTCGGCTCATTTCTTCTGGTAGCCGCGACGCTCAAAGATTACGGCGTCAGCTGGGATGAGCCGCCGTATTTTCATGCCTCGGATCTTCATGTCCAATGGTTTTCTAATTTTGCGCGCAAGATCGCCCACGGAGAAATCGAGAAAAGTTTGTCCGACCAAACCATCAACGCCGCGTGGCATTGGGATCCCTACCACGTTCCCCATCCGCCTTTTTCCCGGATCATTTCGGGTCTGACCAACGCTATTGCCGCTCCTAGCCTGGACAAATTCACAGCGTATCGGTTGGGGCCGGCGCTTTTTTTTGCGCTTCTTGTGACGGTGATCTACCTGTGGATGGGCGAAGTTTTCGGTCGCTCAACAGGGCTCTTTTCCGCTCTAGCCCTAGCAGTAACCCCGAATCTTTTCGGCTTCGCCCACATCGCGGTCACAGACCTTCCCCTCGCCTCGATGTGGTTTCTGACCGTCTATTGTTTTTGGAAAGGGCTCAAGAGTTGGAAATGGAGCGTTGCGCTGGGTATTGCGTGGGGATTAGCCCTTGCGACCAAATTCCCCGCGGTGTTAATTCCGATTCCACTGCTGCTGTGGGCACACCTTTATAAGCGTCACTGCTACGCCAACAATATATTCGCGCTGTTTTTTCTCGGTCCTGTCGTCATGCTCCTGGCTCAGCCTTATCTGTGGCATGAGCCTGGAATGCGCGTACTGGAATTTCTGGTTGGCGGACTCAGCCGGGGTTACCGACCCGATGCGAATTTTCCCGTATACTGGTTCGGCCACTTATATCTAACTCGCCAACTGCCCTGGTACTATCCATTCTGGGTCATTGGCGTCACCACTCCGGAGCCCATTCTCGCGCTCGCCCTGCTCGGCGTTGCGTGTGTCCCGTTTTGCCAACAGCGACCGGCGCTGATGCTCTTGGTTATGAACGCCATGTTCATCCCTCTCACGGGTTTGGTCCCCGGTGCAGTGCTCCATGACGGAGTGCGCCAACTGCTCTCGACGTTTCCATTCCTGGCTGCACTCGCCGGGGCGGGTTTTCACGGGTTGATTGAGCTGATAAAAACTTGGGCCGAGAAGTTACGGTGGCTCCCAAACGTGAACCGCGTTGGATCAAAAATTCTTGCCGGGGGATTCCTTCTGATCTTATTTCCGGCTGCGTTTGACATTTTTCTCTATCACCCTTACGAGCTGAGCTACTACAATCGTCTGATCGGCGGCTCGCGTGGAGCTTACGAAAAAGGGCTCGAGTTGACCTATTTTATGGAAGCGTTCACGCCTGAGTTTCTACAATACCTGAATAAGAAGCTGCCTGCAAACGCGGTCGTCAACGCTTCCTTCGCCAATTTTATGTTTCAGTACTATCAGAAGGAAAATCGGTTGCGGCCGGATCTTCAGTTCACGGACAAAGAAAGCGCTGATTACTACGTCCTGCTTACCCGCCGGAGCGTGTGGTCAAAAAAAGATTGGCTTCTTTTTAATAACAATTCACCCATCGCCGCGGTCCGACTCGGTGATGTGCCGCTTGTCTCGGTTTATTGGCCACGAGTCTCTCAACGATAACTTTATTCCGGCATATACCGGCGGCAGACTGCGTGCGCAAGTTTGTTGTAGCTTCCTTAAGCACAACTCGTCTCGCTAACAATTCCTACGCGGTTTCCTGAAGCCGCTCTCCTGCGGAGATAGACAAATACAGAAATTAAAACCACAACGCAAAGGGTCGTAAGCGAGACGGCTAAGCCGATTTTGAACGAGAGCGGCTCATAGCGAAACTCGACAACGTGCTCTCCCTCTGCCAGGACTACGGCTCGGAAAAAGTGGTTGGCCTTGAGAATTCGTGCTTCCCTTCCGTCAACATAAGCCTTCCAACCTGGATAATATGAGTCGACAAGAACCAAAATTCCGGAATCGTTAACGGATGCCTGAATCGTCACTGTTTGATTCTTATAGCTAACGATCCTAGCGATACCCTCGAAATGGCCTTTTTGCGTGATCTGGACCGAATGATCCAAAACAACTTCCTGCATTGGATCGAATCCCGGTTCTAAGAGCCGGTGGAAAGTTCGTTCTGAGTTTTGTTCCACCGAAATTCTATTGACGATATACGTTCGCGGGAGTGGCTTGTCGATTTTATAGAGCCAGGAATAGAACTGGGGAAAACGCTTTACGAATTGAATTCCCTCTACCGACAAAGGCATGAAGGTAACCACATAACCGACATTGAAGGCGCGTAGCAACCGAATTTGTTGCTCGGGGTCAAGCTGATTCGCAAAACCTAAGAATTCGGTATATGGCTGTCTGGCCAGTGCATCAATCTCCTGCATGTAATCGAAACCATAGATAATACCCGAGTTCGGTAGAAGGTCCTGAAATGATAAAGCAGTCGCATCTTTGAATGAGGGCTGGCCCTCGGCTAATAACGAGCTGGGGTGCAGATTTCGCGTTGACGGATAGTAAAATAGTCGTGTGGGATCGAGATCCGGTGCGCGCATGATGCGCTGTCCGCTTGTGGCAATGTGAGGCGAGAGCGGGAAAAGAAAACCTTGTTGTGCCCAGGCGAGATCAATAAAAACAGCGGAGATCATGAGGACGCCGAACAAAGATAGTCGGATCGCCTTTGCCCGTACCAAAACTATCAGTAACAGGAACCCCAAAGACAACACAACTTGCCTTTCCAGATTTGACAATACCGCTGCGACTATGTCGGCATGGGCCGGAGAGGACAGCGGAATGCCGCTTTGCACAGTGACAAATCGCGCGATGACGTCCACGCGGAATCTGAGCATAAGAAACAACCCCATCCACACGACACCCACTATAGCCAGAGCGATGAAAGGTCTTCTGAACGTCTTTCCGTCTTGCAACAATCTGTTAAGTCCCTCGAGGGTTATATACACGAGGATCGCGTAAACAGGGAAAAAAAATTTCTCCGGGAAACGGAACGCGCCAAGAAAGTGTATATGCTGTAACAAAAAAGGATAGACAGGCGTATAGATGCCCAAAGCGAAAATCAACGAGACAAGGATTAAACTCAGGACGGTAATTTTTTCACGAACAGAACTAAAACAAACCCACAGACTGATGCCGAAAACGCAAATCGCTCCCAAGTAATAGCTCACAAAAAACGGCGTCTCACGAGCAAAGAAAAGACGTAGGCCCACGGGGTTTTTGAAATCGATTTCCTTGTCAAGAAAGACGAGGTTCAGGAGGCGTATCGGTTTAAGCGACCAATGAAGGACTTCTTGGGGAGGAATCGGTTGTTGCCTGCGTGACTCGGAGAAGAGCTCGACCGTTGGCAGCAGTTGGATCATCACAAGCATCAAAAGCAGTACACTTGCTGCGAGAAAAATTGAAAATACTCTCGGATAAGACACACCAGGATCTGACTGTTTGATCCGTAGCCCGTCGATCAGTACCAGAACCATCATCAGAGCGAAAAGCTCTGGGGAGCCCGCCAGAAATTGAGTGACTAAGATGAGAGTAAAGACTAAGAAATGCTTCCAGGTCGCGGTGTGAAGAACCTTTTCCCAAGAAAGAATAACCCAGGGCAGCCATACTGCGGTTTGAAAGTGATTGAGCAAGTTAGCGAGAGATACGATTGTCCCGCCGAAGGCGAATAGCAAGGCTGCAACGACCGACAAGTAAGGTGGGTACTTCCAACTGCGACAGACGCAGTAACCGCCAACTCCAGCGACGAGAAAGTGAAAGACGAAGATCGCACGGATGGCCGTAAAAAACGGCAGAATCAAAAAAAATAAGTGCGGCGGATAGAGCGCCCCTGATTGGAAATCTGCCAAAAGCGGAAATCCCATCGCCATATGGCGATCCCAGAGCGGCAGGTTTCCGGATCTGTAACTTTCAAACAAACTGTACCGCATCGGATAGAAGTAAGTAGTCAAATCGCGGAAAAAGGGCACAGACTCGCTGAAAACGAGGTTTTGGCAAAACCAAATGATCAGAAGAACCGTAAGTGCAAGGCAGGTTCTGTCCGCCGTGGCGCTAATTGGAGCTTCGTTACTACGCATGTACTGGGACCACGGTCAAGCGATTAGATCTCGAATACGAAAGCGGCTTGGGAAAGCGATCTGACTAAACAGAAAAAAAGGGGTGGTCGTAATGACCACCCCTTTTTTTGCATGACCAAGTACTGTTTATCACAACGTAACTTATGGGCAAGGGCCTCCGGCGATTGCACCCGTCAAGCTGTCGAAGGTCCAGGTCGTAGTGCTACAATTGAGGTGCGACGCCGATAATAGATAGGTATTGGTGCCGGTGGTCGCGCCCAAAGTGACATCTGCGCTCTTGTTAAACCCTTGCGGCGTCCCGCTGACTAGGGCACCACTCTTGTAGGTCGAAGGTTGATTGGCGGCAAAGTACGCTTCCTCCGCCGTCGCTGCATTTCTCAGGTCCGATTTGATCTGAGCTTCATAGCCCCGTTTCCGATAGGCTGAAAATTGCGGAATCGCGATGGCCGCCAGAATACCGATGAT
>Ga0126371_10001894_pt1 | contig 17875 bp, 15 predicted proteins | sample PanSoiMetaPlot_4_FD_110145 | JGI IMG/M metagenome (GOLD analysis project Ga0126371, IMG submission 110145) | Tropical forest soil microbial communities from Panama - MetaG Plot_4 | ecosystem: Environmental > Terrestrial > Soil > Tropical forest > Bulk soil | place: Panama | collected 2016-02-17 | reverse complement strand
TAGTGCTTGCGATTGGTCGCAGTCTTCACGTCCTTGCTGTCATCCGATGCCACGGCTTTGGAGGCCTTCTTTCCGGGTCCAAGCTCTTCATGGAGCGTGCGACCAGAGATGGACATTTCGAAGGCAGATTACACCCCTGAATCAGGAGTGAAAAGTTACCGAAGTCATGGAACTTCCTCCGTTTAAGCTATTGGCTGACAAGGAATTAGACGTGAAAAGCGAAGCTAAAAGGTGGGGTGGTCGCAGTGCTTCGGGGCAGGCGCGCAATCCGCAGTCAACAGGAAGCTCAGTATTTAGCTGAGAATTACATGCTCTGGACTACCTGAGGGGCAGCGAAAATCTACGACCACGGTCGCATTGGGATGACGTATGAGCGAGGCAACCTTTAGCCGTGATCCGAACTGAGACTGCCCTCAGAATTTGGTGACTTCCGTGAAGTTAAAGTCCCTCACTTTCATCGCAGGGACAACCATGTCGAACGACTCCTCACCGCTTGCGCGGACGGGAACGCCCATAGCGTCGACATTCGACAGCATGTGAATCAGACTTTCGTTGAAGCGAAAGTTTCGCAGACCGCCGGCGAGTCTCCCGTTTTCGATGAGGAATGTTCCGTCGCGTGTCATCCCGGTCAGGATCTTCTCGTACGGATCGACTTCGCGGATGTACCAAAGGCGCGTCACCAGGACGCCGCGATCGGTGGAGGCGATCATCTGATCCACGGATTGTGGATTCGCCGGCTCGCCAAACACGATGTTCACCGGCATCTCTCCCATCTCGTTCGGCAGCAGAAAACCATGGCCAGTCGGCGCGATCGGTCCGGCCTTTGATGCGAGTTCCGACTTCTTCATCTTCGCCGCGGTACCGCGCGCGTAGACGACGCTCTTCACGATTCCCTTCTCGACGAGAGGAACACGCTGTCGTCGCATTCCTTCGCCGTCAAACGGCGCACCCGACTGCAACCGATGCGCAGCCTCGTCATGGATGTTGATGTTCTCGCCAAACAACTGTCCACCAACTCGATTGTTAAGAAAAGAACGCTCGTCGAGAAGCGCCTGTCCGCCGAAGTCCCAGAACATGAAGCCGACGATATCGAGCACTGCCGCGGGCTCGAGAACGACAGTGTACTTTCCGGCGGAGACTTCACGTGGCGAAGCCGACTCAGTAGCCTTCCGAACGGCGACGTCGGCGAGCACGACCGGATCGAGGTTGCGTACATCGGGCGAATTTGCCTTCTGCCATCCGGAAGAATCTTCCGCAAGCATCGTGATCGAAATCTCGGCGGAAGTCTGCGTGTGCCAGTCGGCAAGTCCGCGCGAGTTGAAGATGCCTTCGACGGATTCCGAGCTTGAAAAAATTCCAGCCGTGGTGAGCTTATGCCGGTCCGCTGCATCTACGATTTTCTTAACGCCTGCGGCGCGATCCTCCGGCGTGATGGCCGCAGTTTCGGCAAAGTGCCTAGAAGGCGCGTTAGTTTTGTACAGGTTCGCGGCGTCGCGTTCCTGGGTTGTTGGAACCGGCAGCAAATCGGAATCAGGGCGCTGCACTTTCGCCAGACTCTCGGAGGCTGCGACGACGCGCTTTAGACTCTCGTCATCGAGTTTGTTGGTTGAAGCGCGTGCGGTGCGTCCGCCAAACGCCGTGCGCACCGAGACGCCGTAGTTCTGTTCGGCAACGTTCTGGTGGATGACGTTGTTCGCAAACCGCGTGAGCGCCGAGTGGCCTCCATAGAAGTAAACCTCGACCTCGTCCGCGGTCGAATACTTTTTCAGACGATCGAAGATGTCGGAAGCCTGCTCCCTGGTCAGCAATCACGCCCCTTTGTACGCCGAACCGACTTTGATTTTGCGAAAACGTGCCGGAGCTGCGCCGTGCCCTGTACCCATAATTTGCTGCGGCTGTCCTTTACCGCAGTTCGGCGTGCCCCACAAAGTCCACTGATCGCGCGAGCAGATCGCGTCCATCGAATTCCAGAACTCGGTTGTAACCCCGGAATATGACGGATTCTTCAGCATGCGCGTTCGTTTGCCGTTCTTGATCTCCCAACCAATCTCGCAGCCAAACTGAAAGTTGTAACGTTTATCGTCGATCGACCACGACTTGTTCGTTTCCATGTAAATGCCATCGCTCGTGTCGGAGATCAGCTGGTCGAGGGTGAGTGGATTCTCACCGGGCAAGATGCTGATGTTGGTCATACGGATCATCGGTAGCCGATTCCATCCTTCGGCACGCAACGTTCCGCCCGAGCGGGACTCGCCAATGGTGTGGGCAGTCTCACGCGAACTCAGGTAGCCCATGAACTGACCGTTCGTGATAATCGGCGTGCACTGCGCTGGCACCCCCTCGTCGTCAAAGCCAAATGTGCCCAGCCCTGGGCCATGTTCCTGGCGTGCATCGGCGACGACATTCACGAGATCACTGCCGTAGCGCAGGCTGCGCAGCTTGTCGAGGGTAAGGAACGATGTTCCTGCAAAGTTCGCTTCCATTCCGAGGACGCGATCCAGTTCAATCGGATGTCCGACCGATTCATGAATCTGCAGGCCCAGTTGCGAACTGTCGAGAACGATCGTGTTCACGCCCTCGGGACACTGGTCGGCTTTGTGTAGCGCGACGGCTTCTTCTCCCACTCGCCGCGCATTCTCGAGCAGCTTCAATTCGGCGATCAGTTCGTATCCTTTGTTCTGCCATTGGCCGCCGAACGAATTTGGATACGATCTCTTCATGATTTCGGTACTTGCAAACGCGTAAGCGGCGTACCCGGTCCCGGTGGAATATTTCGTCTGATGAATGCTCGATCCTTCTGAGGATGCAAACCATTGCTCCTCTCGACGAAAGTTCATGCTGGTTTCGGCAAGGGTAACTCCGGCGACGGACCGGAGTTCGGCGTCAATTTTCAGCAAGAGATCGAGGTTCTGTTCGATCGAGATCGTGAAGGGATCAATTTGGAACGGTGTGGTCCAGTCGGCGGTGACACGCCTTTCAGGTGCTAGTTTAATGTTTTCCCTCTTCACCTGTGCGGAGGCTTTGGCGATCGCGAAGGCACGTGCTGCCGCGGCTTCGACCCCTCGGCGGCTCAGGTCATCGGCTGCGGCGAATCCCCACGCGCCATCAGCAATGACCCGGATTCCGATTCCGAGCGATTCCGCGTCGGAGGCATGACCGACTTTGCCGTTCTTCGTCGCGAGCGAGCGACTGCGGTCATCGACTACGCGCGCGTCGACGTACGATGCGCCTTTCTGCGTGGCCAAATCGAGAGCCCAACTCAGGACGTCCTTCATGATTCGATCTTAGAATTTAACACGCGAACACACCTCAGATTTCCACTTGCGCATCAAGGCTTCACCGAAAACACTAAAAAGTAGTCCATGTTGTCTTTCACAAAGTCGTAGCTTCCATCCAGCACGTATCCGGCTTCGGCCGCTTCTTTCAGCACGACCTCGCGATCGATGCCGTGGTTCGTGCCGTTACCGTTGCGATCGATGATCCCGACCTTCGCTCCCGGCCGCAACGAAGCGCGCAGATTACGCAACAATGTCACCGGCTTGGCTACCTCGTGGTATGTCTTCAGGAGGAGAACCGCGTCGACTTGGTTCGCAGGAAGCAACGGATTGTCCTCGCGACCCTGAATGGTTTTTACGTTACGAATCTGTTCTTTTCGGATTCGGTCATCTATATAGCGAATCGCTTCCGGATTTATGTCGACAGCATAGACTTCCCCGCTGTCGCCCACGCGCTTGGCGGCACGAACGGTAAACCATCCCGAGCCTGCACCGACATCCGCAACATGCTTGCCTTGAGTAATCATCAGCGTGTCCATGACGCGATCGATTTGCAGTCGCTCGTCTCGGCCGGGACTTTCAAAGATCGAAAGGTCGCCCGTGTAAGGCGTGCTCGTTTTTCGCGTATCCGGAGACGATGGACTGGGCGGCGCCGCGGTTTGCGAACATGCGATCGCGGAGCACAGTAGAAGAGTAAGAAAACTGATTTTGAGTCTATACATCCGACCTACCTGCTTCCGAACGTTGCCTCTAACATAGACTGTTGAGAAGCCAGTCGGTTAGTTTTCAGCCCATTTGCTTCAACCCATCGCAAGCGAACGTGCTTCGCAAGAGCGCAAAACTGACCTCGCCCAACGCTGTGACCCGCGGCACTGCCGTGGTGCTCCCTCAGGACTGCAAAAGTCAAGGTAAGAGTCGTCTGGACAATTGTGTCGCCCACGGAGCGATCATGAGCACTCTGACATTAGATAAGAAAGCCGACCTGGCGGGTCCGGGAATCGGGGATTACATCGAACTCGAAAAGATTCTGCCCTCCGATTACCATTCCCTTCTCACACCGAAAGAGACCCAGCGCGCCATCTTCCACGTAAAGCGCTACATCGAAGACAACCTCTGCAAAGAACTCAACCTAATGATGGTCGAGATCAATGGGATTGGCAGCGTGCGATCACGGCTGAGCAGCTAGCAATCTTGAATTCTTGAAGAACATTGTTCGTCGGATTTGGAAATTGCCCTACCACCGAGCAATTCTCGAGGACCAAATTCCGCTCTCGATCGGCGGCGGCATCGGCCAGTCGCGCACGCTGATGCTGCTTCTTCGGAAAGCATCTTGGCGAGGTCAGCGTTACAGTGTGGCCGAAGGTCCTGAAGGAAATCTGCGCGATGAAAAACATCTTTGCTCTCGAATAACGGACACTAAACAACGAAAGGCGGCTTGTCCGGGCCGCCTTTCTTTTTATCTCAGAAACAGTTCAGCAGCAGCGTTCGTGTTGCTTAGTCTCCCTCAACACCTTTCGAGTCGTCCTTCTTGCGATGGAAGTCCAACCCGAACGACGGCTGTTCACGTGTTCCAGTGACCTTGATCGGAAGCACCGTCACGCCGTTCCTGCGAAAGAAGGAATCGAATGGTTTCAGCAGCAGGGATTTAACTCCGGTCGTCACCTCGGACAACTTCGCCTTCAGCCGAAGCTGACCATGGAAGTCCAGTCTCTCATCGCGCAGGCCGTAGGTTCCCGCCAGTTGTACGGTCGCGCCGGTCACGCCAAATCGCAGTTCTCGAAATGTAATCTGGCCGTTGTCGAGGCGAAAACTTCCGCGCAATTCCGAGACAGCGCTACCTGCATCTTCGTCCTCGGGCTTGCCCAGACCGCGACGGCTCAACCCTTTGAGCTTATCGCGGATTTCCGCATTCGCGAACTCAGCGCCACCCACGCCAAACTTTCCGTCGAGCGCCAAACGGTCCATGATTTCCCCTGGCCCGGGCGGCAGATCGAACTTTGTCTTTAGCTTGATCGCTCCCGTCATGATCGGTTGATCCGATTTCACGGCCAATCGCAGGAGATCTTCAAGCCGCGCGTGATCGGTGCTGACGTCCAGGATAACCTCGCGTCCGTTACGCCCTTCAGCCTTCACCACGCCGCCATTACAGACAAGGGTCGTATGCAGAAACTGCGCAATGACCGGATGCAGCAGAGTGTTCCCGTTGGTGCCGTCGACGGTCGCCTCGAAATCCGTATGCAGCAGCATCCGGTGTCCGGCGATCGAAATTGCGAAATCCGGCGTGTCGGTCGCGCCGCGCACGTCGATGTCCTCTAGAACTCCGCCGAACTTGCCCTTCGATGAAAGGATTCCGCTGATCCCGTGGAACACGCCCAGATTCGCGTCTTCAAACGTGTAGTTCGCGGCAAGAGGCGTTTGTCCGGGATCTTCTCCCTGCCATGGCCCGAAATGACCTTGCGTGATGATGGTCCCAGGTGGTGTGGCGTTGGTGAGATTCGCCGTGAACGAGGCCGCTTGGTTGAGCCCTACTCCATGCATGTGCAGGCTATGGATCAGAAACTGATGAGTGTCTTTCTTGGGATCGCTGGGAACCAGATCTAGCTCCGAATTGTCTGCCACCAGTTCATCAACGAGGACGGGAACGTCGCGTCCTTTCAGGTCGAAGGCGGGACCGTTGCCGATACCGCGCTCCTCCTTCGGAGGAATGTGAATCGTGAGACCGGCGATTTCGATTTTTCGAATGTGCCACGGCTTGTGGATGAGGCTGGTCCATCCCATGTTGCCGGAGAATTCGCGAATCTCTATCAATGGCGGGAGGTCTGTACGTCCACGATAGTGCAGAGTCAGTCCGCGGCCTTTCACCGTGATGCCCTGCAGCACCGAGACCTGCAAGTCACGGATCTCGGCTTCGCTGTCGAAGCGGCTGCGCAACATGTCCAGCGCTCGCTGAAGGACAATCGGGGTCAAATGCCTGGCGAAGATGGCAGCCGTCACGCCTGCGATAACGACAAGAATGAGCGCGATTCCCACCACAAAACGCCAAACGCGCCTGCGACGAACTGGCTCTGACATTCCGACAACGCCCCCGATAGGTCGGTACTGGTCCGCGGTGGACTCATGTCAGATGCAACGACTTGCCTAGTTGAAGGAAAAATTCGCCGTTCTTGAAGTTTAATGATTGGGGTGCCTGGTGGGATTCGAACCCACGTCATCCGGAGCCACAGTCCGGCGTTCCACCGCTGAACTACAGGCACCACACGGAGGGATACCGCAGCCTTTGATTATAACAACTGCTTGCAGGACCTGTCCCGGATGAAGACGACGTTTTGTGCGCGGTACGGCCGAGCAGGAAGCCTACAAAATGCGTTCCGCTTAATCTGATAGCAAAAAATTAGCCGCGCCCGACGCCTACGTATTGAAATCCCATGGCGCGCAGTTTGGTCGAGTCGAGCAGGTTTTTCGTGTCGACGATGATAGGACGCTTGAGAAGGTTCTTGATCTTGCTGAAATCGAGGCTGCGAAATTCCGGCCAGCCCGTTCCAACGACGAGGGCGTCCACACCCTCGGCCGCTGCATAAGCTGTCTCACAATATCGAACGCTTCCATTGAGATGCGTTTTGGCGTCGGCGAGGGCAACCGGATCGTACGCGCGGACTCGTGCCCCTTGCTGGACTAAGGTTTGCGCTAGCTTGATGGAAGATGAGCCCGCCACCGAATTTGTATTCGGCTTGAATGCAAGCCCCAAGATCCCGACATCCTTGTTCTGAACGGACTGCACTGCGCCAGAGATCTTCTGCACCAACCGTTCCGCGAGGGTTGCGTTCACCTCGCGCGCCGCCGTCAATACCTTGAGTTCGACGTTCTTCTCCCGGGCAAGATGCGCAAGCGAATCCATATCCGACTCGGCGAAGATTCCGCCCATGCCAGCCCCAGGCTGAAGGCAACGAGGAGCAATCTTTTTATCGAGCCCTAGCGCCAGTGATAGGTTCACGGCGTCTGCGTTCACCTTCTCGCATAGTGTGGCCAGTTCATTGATGAAGGAAATCTTGGTGGCCACAAAAGCCGTCGCCGCTTCACGCAGCAATTCCGCGGTCTCGTGATTCGTAACGACCACCGGCACGCCGCGCATCACGAGCGGATGAAAAATCTGCCTCAAGGTTGAAACGGCCTCATTCGAGGTCGTACCCATGATGATGCGGTCCGGCCAATTGAAATCTTCCACAGCGCACCCGTCGGTAAAAAACATCGGCTGTGAGACGATCGTGCCCTTCAGCTTGGCATTCTTCACCGACTTCTCAAGTGCAGCCGCCGTCCCAACCGGAACCGGCGTGACCAGTGAGAATGTGATCGTGTGTATCGAGTGGCGCGCGATCCGCAACACCATCTCCTCTAGGTGCTCAGCAGAATCTTCGGCCAGAAAAACAACATGTGCTTTTTTCGAAAATGCCTCCACGTCGGTGGAATACGACAGGCGGCCGCAACGCACATTACGCTTCACAATCTCTTTGAGATTTTTCTCGAAGAAGCAGATGTTGCCCTGGGCCATCTCGACCATGCGGGTGCTGTCGGTATCGCAACAGCTCACCGGGGTTCCAAAATCCGCAAGGCACGCGGAAATCACCGTGCCCAGGTACCCGGAACCATAGACCCCAACATGCATCGAGAACATCCTTTCCCAGAGGTCGCGGCTGGCAACTTATAGAGATGGCGATCCGTTACACCGCGCCAACGACCCCATGTTCCCCTTCATTGCCAAAAGTTGGCAATGCACGTAGGGACAACTTTCGGACAAGTCGGGGACATGTCCTTCCGGCCAGCGATTGGTGCAGTACTTGGAAATAGACCGAGTACCAATGTTTTGCGGGAATGAGAATCTACTAAAGCTGAGATTTCTCGGCGAAATTACCTAGCCCGATAGTCACTTCTTCCGCGTGGCCACCGTTCGTCCCAATGGCACGTGAGCCAGGTCGACCCATGAGTTGGGCACAGCTTCGCGGACGAAGACCAGCTCTTCAAGCAGGAGGTGTCGGCTTCCCGTGAAGCGCGCCCAGCGCTTACGGGCGACCTCGAACGCTTTCCATGCCAGCTCTTCCGTTCCCATCTTCGCAATGGTCAGGTGCGGGACGTATGGCAATTCCTCTGTGCAACAGACTCCGGAACGGTTGAGATGGTCGTGAAGTTGCTGCATCCGGACCGCGCAGTGTGCGACCCGAATAAAAACCGTGGGCGTTACCGGAAGGAACGTTTCTACCTCTCCCAGTATGACCTCGAAGGGTTCGACTTCGCGGCACACCTCCAGGAGTTCCTCGATGATCGCGGACTCTGTCCCCTGCAGTTTCCTTGGTGGAAGGATGGTGAGATGAGCTGCCAGATGCGGCAGTTCCGGATGCAACTCACGACGAAGTTTTTCGACGAACTCCCCGACCGGCCTCCTTACGTAGGCAACCAGGGCATACCGAGCACCAGACATGTCGGGTTGAAATTATACCGCGCCTAACCAGGCGCGATGCGCTGAGCGGTGCGCACCAAGGTCTCATCGCTTTCGCGTCGCTAATCGACTGCCTCCTAAAACCCGAGCCGCAATGCAAACTGCACTTGGCGCGCAGTTCCCGTTCCAACCGGTCCAATATTGATGGTGGAAGCAATCTGTCCAAAACCTTTGGCTGAAACGTCGGCGTTCGGTGGTGCATATTGAGGGTGGTTAAAGATGTTGAAAACGTCAGTTCCAAACTGCAGCTGAACGTGCTCGGTAACAAGGAGCCGCTTGGAAATGCTGGCATCCATCGGCCACGCACTGGGCGCATGCAGAAGGTTGCGTGGAGCACTCCCCCAAGTTCCGGAGGCAGGAGCAACAAAGGCAGCTGGATTGATCCAGGCCGCGACCGACTGGCCTCCGGGCGCCGTCAAAGGAACTCCGGGAACCAGATCAGGACGCTGATTGTTTGTATTGCCGTCCGGGGTATCCGTCGAGCTTCGGTCAATCGTAACGTTCCCGAAGAACCCAGTTCGAGCAAGCACAAGAGAACTGACATCCCCGGGAACCGAAGCTGGTGCGCAATGCTCCCGGGCTGCTTAAGTGGGCTTTTCCAGTGCCGAAAGGAAGTTCGTAGATGGCATTGAAATTCACAACTTGGCGTGCGTCGAATGCCCCGCTGGCACACTCATACGGCATGCAGGAGACATTCTGCGCCACCCGCGAATCTCCATCGCCGCTGCCGTTCGAGCCGTCATCGATTTCGTGTGACCACATGTAATTGGCCGAAAATAAAAGTCCGCGCGAAAAAGAGCGCTTCACGGCGACCGAGAGTCCCTGGTAGCTGCTGTTATTCTCGGTGCCCCGCCAATCGATCTGACCGAAAGCCGGTTAAGGACGCGCTCCAGTCAGAGGGTCAATGACGTTCACTTCGGACAGAATCAACAGGTGCGTGCCCTTGCTGCCCACGTAGGAAGTGGTGGACACAATCTCGCTTGGTAGTGCCTGCTGCACGGAAAATCCCCACTGCGTGACATACGTGTCTTTCCGTCGGCGATCCTGCGCTCGGGGAGAAATTACGCGCGTGGCGTTTTCGATAAACGGATCGATTGGAAAGCTCAAACCCGGCTGTGATTTGCTCGAGAGCGAGTAGCGCAGAACGATATTGGAATGAGGGAGATTCTGGTCGTCGAGTTGACCGTCTTCGTGGTACATGCCAAAACCACCACGGATCACAGTCTTTGAATCGAATTTTTCCGGAGCCCCATGCAAAGGCGACCCGGGGATCGATGTCAGCATAGTATGGAGCGACGCGTGGCACTCTGACGATCTTTGTTGCAAGTGTGTTAAATCTGCGTGGCAATGATTGACCGATCGCTCATCCCATCGTAGTTTTGGAACTCGCGGCAAGACTGCTGCGTTGATTCAGTTATGGAAGAACTACCTTCTTTCAGCGGTACCGCTGTCCGCCCACAGCTCGGACTCCTCGAGCAAAAAGTGCTGGATATTGTCTGGTCACTAGGAACAGCGACCGTGCGCGAAGTCGTGTGCGACGGAAAGTTGTGGCAAACCTACCCCACGATCATGACGACGATGGACCGGCTCTTCAAGAAAGGATTTTTCAATCGGGTTCCCGACGGGCGCGCGTTCCGTTACTCGCTGAAATATAGCCCTGAAGAGTTGCAACGCGCGGAGGCATTTAGTGTAATCCGCCGTCTCTTGGGCGCAGGGCAGGTATCGCTACATCTGTCGTATCTCGTCGAAGCGGTGAGCGCACAGGATCAGCGTTTACTGGACGAATTGCAGTCCCTGGTCGAGAGCCAGAGAGCGGCGCTTAGGAAGGAGGAGCTATGATCTTCGCTGCGCGCGGAATTATGGTTTCTTTGGCTTTCTTTGCCCTGCTTTACACCTCGTTATCATTAATAGTTGTTCTCGCCTGGCGATGGTTGAGCCCCCGCACGATGAGCAAACCCCTGCGCCCGGATGTTTTGTTCAGCCTGCGAGCGGCGCCCTTTGTCATATCGGCCGCAGTCTCGCTCTTCCTGATCTGTCCCTCTTTTTTCTTACTCGAAACGCACTCGATGGACGAGGATCTAGGCACGTTCATACTTGGTATATCTGCAGTTCTGTTCCTTGGCGCGGGCTTATTTCGGGTGGTCGCCGCAGAGTCGCGGACTCGCCAGATTCTCACTACCTGCGTGGAGGGTGCTGTCCGTTTAGAAGAGAATGGCGTTCCCGACGCAACCGTCTCGCCTCAAAGTGTTGCGCCGCTAATGCTGATCGGCATTCGAATGCCTCGAATTCTGATATCTCAGTCAACGCGGCACCTCCTGAGTGATGCAGAACTTCTCGTAGCCGTTCAACACGAAGCAGAACACTTACGCGCCCGGGACAATTTGAAGAAGGCGATTCTTAACTTTCTTCCATTCCCGGGGATGACAGGGCTGGGAGAAGCATGGCAGGAAGCGGCTGAACTGGCTGCGGACGACGGCGCCGTGTCGAGTCGCAAAGAGGCTCTCGATCTTGCCGCGGCCCTTATCAAACTTTCGCGTCACTACCCACATCAAATGATTCCTGATTTCGCGACAAGCTTGGTCAGTGGCGGCGAATCAACGACCAAGCGGGTGGAACGCTTGCTCGCGTGGGAAAAAGCTCCCGAGACGGTTTCGAATCGATGGCGCTATGGCCTTCTGGCATGCACCTCTTGTTTAGCATTTGTTGTGAAGGTTGGCCCGGTGTTGTCCCTGATCCATTCCATTACTGAGCGCTTCGTACCCTGAACAATTTGTTGAGGTGCAAGTTCCAGGCGGTTCACCGTCATTAGGAGCGTTGCTTCTCGCAAGATAGGTACTACCAAGTTCGCACCATGCCCCACTCTTCGAATCCAGCCGCGCCGCAACAGGTGGCGCCCCTGCTTGCGTTAGCGACTGACTTGCTCCGAGCGGGGCAACCAGCCGATGCGATCGCGCCCTTGCGCGAGGCAGCCCTACTGCAGCCCTTCAATCCGACCATCCAGCATGATCTCGGCCTCGCATGTCTCGAGGTCGGCCGCATAAAGGAAGCTGTCGAGGCATTGCAGCGCGCGGTCACCGGCAACCCGCGCTACGCCGATGCCCATTTCCGACTGGGAATCGCATTGGAGAAACTGGGCGACATCGCGGCCGCAATCGCTGCTTACGATCGCGCTACAAGGCTTCTTCCATCCCTCGCGGAGGCGTGGTTCCGCGCCGGTGCTCTGGTCCATGCACTGGGCCATCGCGATGAGGCAATTGGCTGTTTCCGGCGCGCGGCAGCGACCGCCGCTAAAACGAGCTACGGCCGACTGGGTAAGGCTCGGGCGCTCCTGATCGAGGATCGCCATCAGGAAGCCGAACAAGTTTTGCGACAGGCGTTGGTTGCCGATCCCGAAAATGCCATGGCGTACGATCTGCTCGGAAATTTGCTTTCTGAGTTCGGCCGTTTCGACGAGGCTCGCGCATGCTTCGAACGAGCGATTGCGATAGCGCCGCTATTGTCTGGAAGCTACTACGATCTGGTCCGCTGCCGGCCCGTTACAACCCGTGACGAAGGCCTACTTCAACAGATGCAATCTGCCCTGCGCACCCCGGGACTGGAAGCCGAACAACGCCTGCGTCTCCATCTCGCGATCGGGAAGGCAGCGGAGGATCTTGGCAACTACGCCTTGGCCATGCAACATTTCGACGCCGCAGATGTCGTGCGCAGGGACACGAAGTCGTTCGACTCGGCCGCGTTTTCCGCTGAAACCGACCGTTTGATTTCGCGCTTCACACCGGAATTAATCGCGCGTGCCTCCGAACTTGGCAGCTCGGATCTCACACCCGTGCTCATCCTGGGAATGCCACGGTCCGGGACCACACTCGTCGAGCAGATCGTATCTATGCATCCCGAGGTCAGACCTGGGGGCGAATTGAATTTCTGGAACGAGCGCGGGGCAACGTGGCACGGCTCCGGTGCCGCCGGGAACGAGAGGCCGTTCCTCGCGAAAGCGGCAGCAGACTATCTCCGCGTTCTGCGCTTGATCGCACCGAGGGCAACTCGAGTGACCGACAAGATGCCGTTCAACTTTCTATGGGCTGGAGTGATCCACCTGGCATTTCCGCAGGTAACGATCATTCATTGCCGACGTGCTGCCGTCGACACGGCGTTGTCGATCCATCAGACTTTCTTTCACCCGACCTTGGCGTTTCCGACCGGGGGCTCCGAACTTGTCGCCTATTTCGACAGCTACCGCCGGCTCGCCGACCATTGGCGGAGCGTGTTGCCGTCGGATCGCTTCATCGAGGTCGATTACGAGGACCTGACCAGCGCTCCCGAACCTGTCATCCGGCGAATCATCGCGGCGTGCCGCCTAACGTGGAACGACGCGTGCCTGCGTCCCGAGTCCAATCCGCGGGCAGTGAAAACGCCCAGCAAGTGGCAGACCCGCCAACCCATCTATCGCAGCTCCGTGGCGCGGTGGAGGCGGTACGAACCCTGGCTCGGGCCCCTGCGCGCTCTCGTGGACGACGCGTCGCAACTCGACCGTCTATCGCACGATCGTGATTGAGCCGAAATAGCCAACCTGAGCGGAAAAACAACAACGAAGACGTCTACGAAACCAGACCGCGGTGCCTGACGTGGGTATTCCACAATCCGCAAGAAAAAGTTCAACCCTTGTAACGGAAATTTCACGCGATCTTCATCTCGGCGTCACAAGTCGTCTGTAAGGTTCGCTGACTATGATCTCCGGTAATACCCGTCATCCGAGGTCGCAACCGGTTCCAGCTGTGTGATGAAAAAGGAAGGAGCGCCGTACATGTCCCGAAAAGCATCCCGAAATACGTTTCGAAATAGATCCCGAAATAAGTCTCGGATCAACCGTCTGCGTCCGCTCGCGGGCTTGGTGGCAGCGGGTCTGAGCGTTCCGGCGATTGTCACTGCCCAGTCCAAACCGTACCCGACCTACGTAACCGGCCCTCAGCCGAACGGCTCTTGGGTCGTCGGCAATGGCCAGGTCATCACCCCGACCGGTGTCCAGGTCGATCTCGGCATTCGGGTTCGCGCAAAGGCCATCGCCCTGAACCCTAATCTCAACACTCATACCGCTGCGGTCCTTACTCTTGGCACGTCGACGTCCAACGGCAACGGAGCCGTTGAAGTGTTCGACACTAACACCGGCACTGTGCTGCAAAGCTACAGCGCGTTCGGATCGGATTCGAGCGGCAGCTATAGCGGCATAGCCTATTCGGCCGATGGCAAGCATCTGGTATTCAGCCAGGACAGTAGCAATGTGACCATCGCCAACGTCACCGATGCCGGCTTGCTGGAAGACAACGGCCAGATCAGCGTGCCGGCCGACAGTTCCTTCATCACTTGTTTTCCGAACAGCCCCATAGGTCCTTATGCGAGACCCTGCGCCACGTTCTACAGTCCGTGGACTTCTTATCCCGGAGGCGTCGCTCTCTCAAACGATGGCAAGAGCGCTTACGCCCTGCTGAATCAGAACGACACGCTCGCCAAAATCGACCTCGGTTCGAAGCAGGAGACTCAGCAGATTCGCGTCGGCAACGCGCCGCACAGCATCGTGATCAGCAGCGACGGCGCAACCGCTTACATCAGCAACGAGGGCGGGCGAGCCGCCACCGAGCAGGATTTCCAGATCTACTCCGCCGGCACTAATATCGTCGCCGACCCGGTAGTCGGTGCCGCGATTACCGGTACCGTTTCGGTGGTTGATCTGTCTTCGATGGAGGTCACCGGAACCATCTCAACTGGTCTGCACCCGACCGGGATGGCCTTCTACGGACGGAAACTGTTAGTCGCGAATGCATATAGCGACACCATCTCAATGATAGACACGACCACCAACAAGGTCGTGCGAACGATCGACCTTGGGCTTCCAATCCGAGTGCCTGGAGATCGCCGAGCGGCTTATGGCGCTGCCCCGAACTCGATTGCCGTTGACGCCCAGCGAGGCGTTGCGTACGTTGCGCTCTACAACGCCAACGCGATCGGGGTCGTCGACCTCAAAGATGATGACAGGCATCCGGTTATTGGCATGATTCCGGTAGCTTATGCGCCGAGTTCGGTCGTGCTGAACGCGGCCAATAACACTCTCCTCGTTGCTAACGACAAGGGCATCGGGACGCGTAATTCGTTTGAGACCGACTACGGCGTTTCAAGCTACAACACTCATCAGGACAATGGCACCGTCAGCATCGTCCCGGTACCCAATAGAGGGACCTTGGAGGCGATGACAAGGCAGGTTTTCCAGAACAACCACTGGGATCTCGTGCAGAATATCCAGTCAGCCTCCGGCGGCAACCCGAAGGCCAAACCGGTCGCAATTCCCGCAAGCATTGGCGATCCTTCACTGATCAAGCATGTGTTCCTGATCATCCGTGAAAACCGTACCTATGATCAGGTCCTGGGCGACGTGGCCGCTGGCAATGGTGATGCGTCCTTGGCGGTATTCGGCGGCAATATCACACCGAACGCGCACAAACTGATTAAGCGATTCCCTCTCCTCGATAATTTCTATGACCCTAGCCGCCAGTCGGCGGACGGTCACCAATGGATATCCGAGGGCATGGCACCGTATGCCGACGATATTCAGTCGCCTGACTGGAACCGGAGCTATCCGGGCGGAAACGCCGGCGACGCACTCGCCTACCAGAAAAAGGGCTTCCTGTGGTCGGAGGCGACGGCCAAGGGTCTGCCGGTGAAGATCTACGGTGAATACGTCGAGAACGATACATTCCTGCAGCCGAACGGATCGACCAGCGAGCCGAGTTGGAGTGACTTCTATGCCGACGCAAAGAAGTTCGAAGCTGGGCAGGAGACGACACTGTTCTATCAAAACACGGTCCAGGCGGAGTCCTCTGTCCCGGCCGTATCAAACTACCTCGTCAAGAACTTCCCGCAGTTTGATCTGGGCATCCCTGATCAGTTCCGCGTCGATCTGTGGGTGCAGGACTTCAAGAACGACCTGGCCGCCAACAAGGTACCCGCATTAAGCATCCTCTGGGTGATTGACGATCACACCGGTGGCCCGCCGACGCCAGAAGCACAACAGGCTGATAACGACCTAGCCATTGGGCGCATTATCGACTACATCAGCCACAGCAACGTGTGGTCTTCGTCGGCTATCTTCCTCGAAGAAGACGACGCGCAGAACGGCGTCGACCATGTCGACGGTCACCGCAGCCCCGGCTACATCGTCAGCCCATACGCTGTGCAGAATGGAACTACCGACCACACCTACTATACGCAGGTCAATATGACTCGGACGATCGAACAAATTCTCGGTCTGCCGCCCATGAATCAGTACGACCTCGTGGCGTCACCGATGAGGACGGCGTTCGAAAAGGGCACACCACCACGGGACAACTTCAAACCGTGGAGACACGTGCTGAACCAGGTCCCACTCGATGAGGGCGTGGTCGCGAGCGCAAGCCCCACAACGGATAGCCCAGCAATCCAGGCCCTGAGAAAGGCTTGGATCGAGAAGAAGGCGCAGCTCTTCGCCGGCAAGCTGACCAAGCCTGACGCCGAAGACCCGGAGGCTGTAAACCATTTCAATTGGTACATGACCACCGGTTTTAAGCGGCCCTATCCTGGCGAACAGAAGATTCTTCCGCCAAGCGCCTTTAACAACCCGGCACCCGCAGGTGACGGAGACGACGACGACTAACAATTACATTGCGATTACAAAGAACCCTCTTCCTGATGACGGGAGGAGGGTTTTTCACTGCCAGACGCACAAACGTCCAGCCGAAATCTCACCCACGAAACGGGTTGTTCTTGCGTTGTAAGTCGGGGCTCTAGCACAACGAACACAGAGCGACTGCAACCCATCTCAGCCTTCCTAACTGTGAATAAGTTTTCATTGGATTTTCATTCGAGCACAACATTCGACTCTTATCGTCGGTAAGAGTTGCTTCCAATGAAGCTCTCCCCTCTCCCCTATCGCTAGCACTCAACCCACTCAACCAGCCTTTCTTTTGGAGAAAAGAAATATGAAGAGCATGAGACTGTTCAGGTTGGACGAGCTGCACAAGCTGATTGTTCTCGCAGTGACCATTCTCGTCATTGCGAGTTCTGCGAACGCGCAACGCAACAATAATGACAATGACAAGTCACCAACGCCTCCAGGTCTCTACATAACACCAACAGCGTTGTCGAACTCCGTGCAGCAGCAGTTGAACCCCGGCCTGACAAATTATCCGAACTTTGTTGCAGGTGAGGCAGTAAAAGCAGTAGTAAGCCCGGATGGCAAGACTTTGGCCATCCTGACTGCCGGGATGAACTCCCTTTACGACTCCTCGGGCAACGTTGACACAGCTGCTTCAACACAGTTTCTTTTCTTCTACGACATTAGTGGTGGGAATAAGACGAATCCTGCGCTAAAGCAAGTCATCCAGCAGCCCAATGCGCACGTCGGTTTAGTCTGGGCTCCTAATGGTCAGACAGTGTATGCGTCAGGTGGCTGTGACGATGCGGTGTACGCCTACAGCAACAACGGCAGCAGTTTCACACCAACTACTAAGATCCCTCTTGGCCATGCTCCTGGTGGCTGCGTCTCTAACTCTGCCAATCGGACCGGGCTTGGTCTGAGCGTCGAGCCGAACGTGGCCGGAATCGCGATTTCTGCCGACGGCAAAACCCTGGTAGCAGCCAACAACTACAACGATTCGATCAGCGTAATCGATACCGCGAGCGGAACAGTCCGCTATGAATATGATCTTCGCCCCTTTGCAACCTTGGGCGCCCCGAATGGCACAAAGGGTGGCACATTCCCTTATTCCGTTGTGTTGAACGACACCGTCGCCTATGTGGGCTGCGATCGAGATCGTGAGATTGTCGCCGTTAATGTTGGAAGCGCAACGGCCGGTTCGTTGGTGGCGCGCATCCCCCTGGATGGCAATCCGAACGGTATGACGCTCAGTGCAGATGGTTCAACGCTCTACGTTGCGCAGGATAATCAAGACCAGGTGGCGGTGATTCACACTGCGAACAACAGGGTCATTCACAAGATCGATACGCGCGGTCCGGCCAACCTCGGTTTCCCTCCGAACACTACGGGCGCGGCGCCGACATCCGTAACGATCAATCCTGCAACCAGAAC
>Ga0126371_10001893_pt1 | contig 17878 bp, 14 predicted proteins | sample PanSoiMetaPlot_4_FD_110145 | JGI IMG/M metagenome (GOLD analysis project Ga0126371, IMG submission 110145) | Tropical forest soil microbial communities from Panama - MetaG Plot_4 | ecosystem: Environmental > Terrestrial > Soil > Tropical forest > Bulk soil | place: Panama | collected 2016-02-17 | reverse complement strand
TTACGCGTTCTCCTTCAGCGCATCGTCACTCGGGCTTGATACCCGCGTCCTTGATCACCTTCGTCCAGCGATCGAGCTCGGCCTGCAGGTGCCTGGCGAACTCCCCCCGCTGGTTCGCGACCGGCGCCATGCCCCGCCTGGCGAACTGCGCGACCATGTCGGGCGTGGACACCGCCTTGGCGATCTCGTCGCGCAGGCGCTGTGCGACGGCGGGCGGCGTCTGCGGCGGCGCGAACAGGGCGAAATAGTTCACGACCTCGAAGTCCTTGAGGCCGGCTTCCGCCATGGTCGGCACGTTTGGCAGGATGGGCGAGCGGGCGGCGCTCGTCACCGCGAGCGGCGTCACGTTGCCGGCCTTCGCCTGCTGCGACATCACCGGCATGGCGTCGAACATGAGGTCGATGTGCGCGCCAAGCAGGTCGTTGAGCGCCGCAGCAGCGCCGCGATAGGGCACGTTCTTGAACGTGATGCCCGTCTTGAGCCGCAACAGCTCCGCCGCGAGATGGAGCGAGCTGCCGATGCCGCCGCCCGAGCCGACGGTGAGCTTGCCGGGGTTCTGCTTCGCGTAATCGACCAGGTCGGCGACGCTCTTGATCGGCAGATCCTTGCGCGCGACGAGAATCAGCGGACCGTCGGAGACCTCGGTCACCGGCGTGAGCGCGCGAAGATCGAACGGATAGTCCGGATGAAACGGCTGCGTCACTACGTTGCTGGTCGAGATCATAAGAAGCGTGTGTCCGTCCGGCACGGCATTGACCAGCTCGCGGGTTGCCGGAATGAAGATTCCGCCCGGGCGGTTGTCGACATAGACATTGGTGTGCAGCGCCTCGGTCAGCTTCTGCGCCACCAGCCGCGCCGTCACGTCGGTCCCGCCGCCGGCGACGAGGCCGACGATGATGCGGATGGGCCTGTTGGAGAAGTCCTGGGCATTCGCTGCCGCAAGCAAAGACGCAAAGACGACAAGGCAGCGCCAAATGATCTTCATGGATGTTTCCTCGCCCGATGTCATGCGCGGGCTTGGCCCGCGCATCCACGTCTCTCTGCGCACCAACAAAGCAAGTCGCGGATGGCCGGGACAAGCCCGGCCATGACGATTTTTTCTACGTGTTCGCGAGAATCCAGTCGCCGATATAGTCGATGCCGAGCTGACGGTTGTCGACCTGGCAGTGCTCGGCGCCGCCCTCCTCGGCGGCGAAGATCCGAAGCGTCTTGTTCTTCGCGCCGACCTTCTCGTAGAGCGTCTTCGCTTCCGCCAGTGGCACCACGCGGTCGTCCTCGCCGTGCGTGATCAGCACCGGGCACTCGATCTGCTGCGCGATGCCCTCGAGCGAGAATCTCTTCGCCACTTCCAACGCGGTCGCGTCATCTGGAGCGCCAACCACCCAGCGGAACTGGAAGATCGACGTCGAGCTCTGGCGCGCGTCGGCGGCGAGCTTGCTCTTGCTGTGGGTGAGCCAGTCCTGCATGTCCCAGTACATGGCGCCGAGCGCGATGCAGCCGGCGTAGCGCTTGTCCATGCCGGCGACGCGCGGCGCATGGTAGCCGCCGAAGCTGTAACCCATGACGCTCACCCGCTTCGGATCGACGTCCGGGCGCGCCGCGACGTAGTCGTAGGCGGCGGATCCCGCGACCTCGTAGTCGGGCCGGCTGTGAATCCGGCGCAATCGCAGCGTCTCCGACTGGCCAGGTCCGTCGATCGCGAGCGTGTTGATGCCGCGCTTGGCGAAATCGAGCCCCGCGAAGATCACGCTCATCTCTTTGGCGTTGTCCATGCCGTCGAACAGCACGACCGTGCGCTTGCGGCCCGGGCCCGGGGCAGGAAGGAAATAGGCGGGCAGGCCCTGGCCGTCGTAGGGCACCTCGACGCGCTCGATGTGCGGATAGAGCCGCTCCAGCGCCGCATGCCAGCAGCGCAGCGCCTTGCGGTACATCACCAGCTTCTCGTCGCCGGGTGGAATGAAGCGCTCGGCGCTGTAGTAGTAGTTGGCGGCACGCATGTAGTGGTTGCCGGCGGTGATCTGCCGCCCTTCCGCCGCCGCCGTGTCCGCGACCTTGGCGACGCGGTTCGCCATGGTGGACCATTCCTCCTTCCAGACGAGGTCGAGGTCGCTTTCGTTCTCGCGCGCCTTGAGGCGGTCGCCGATGCGATCGACTTCCTCCATCGCGATCGCCGCAAAAGGCGCCATGCCCTTGACGATCTGCATGGCGTTGCTCCAGCGCAGATTGCCGGGGAAATGCACGGCCCAGCCGGCGAACTTGGTCTCCGCGCCCATTCGGTCTCTTCCCGCCATGTCGTGAGTGCACGATACGCTGGGCGTGCGCGCGCGAACAGCGCGCGATCGTCATGGCGGCGAGCGGGAATTTGCAGGCCGCTCGCCATGCCTTTCAGCAATGTGAAATTGCGCAGCAGTTGATCACGCGAACCCGTAGAGGCGCGCCGGGTTGTCGACCAGCACGCGCTTGCGCAAGCCCGCGTCCGGGACCCACTCCGCGAGAAGATCGGCGAGCTCGCCGTCGCTCGGCATCGGGATGGTCCACTCGGTCTTCACATGCGGCCAGTCCGAGCCCCACATCAGCCGGTCGGGCGCCGCCTCGACGAGCGCCTGCGCGAAGGCTTGCGTATCCGCATGCGGCAGCGGCCCGGTCGAGATGCGATACGGTCCCGTGAGCTTCACCCAGGCGCGGCCAGCGCGCAGCAGACGCAGCAGCGCCTGGAAGCCGGGCGTGGCGGTGCCCTTGTCGGCGCGCACATAGCCGAGGTGCCCGAACACGCACTCGACCGGCAGGCGGGCCAGCGTCCGGTCGAGGTCGGGAAACTCGTCGACGTGCGTCAGGAATTCGAGGTGCCAGCCGAACCCCTTTATGCGGTCGGCGAGGCGCTCGATGCTGGCGAGCGGCAGCTCGCCCTTGCCGGTCTTCACATCGACGATGTTGAGGCGGGCGCCGCGCACTCCTGCTTCATGCAGCGCCGCGATCTCGCGCTCGCTCGCGTCATCACCGATCACCGCAACGCCACGGAAGCTGGCGCCCGCCTCCCGCATCGCGGCGAGCATTGCGCGGTTGTCCGTGCCGTGGAAGCTCGGCTGCACCAGCACGGCGCGCTCGCAGCCGAGCGTCGCGAGCAGATGGCGATAGGCGGGCAGCAGCGCATCGGGCGGGGTGTAGATGCGTTCGGGAATGTAGCCGTAGGTCGCTTGCGGACCGCAGATATGGGCGTGGCAGTCGCAGGCGAGCGGCGGAAACTTGCTCTGCGGCGGGCGCGGCGCAGGATCGGGTGGCGCACAGCGAGGGGCTTCGGTCGGGGTGCTGGGAGTAGTCGACATTCCGGTCCCTTTTTCTCGACGATCCAGCCGGCTCGCGCGTTGCACTGGAGCGCCAGGGATTGGACGTAGCAGGGTGGACGTGAAACGAGTAGAGTCGGTTTCAGACGCAACTACCATCCGCGAGAACCGGTCATGGACGCCAAGGTCAAGAGCAGGCGGGAAAAGCGCGAGACGAGGACCCAACCGACCCCGCAGAAGACCAGCCGCAAACCGGAACGCAACGCCACGTTTCAGTATCAACCCGGTTTCGGCAATCAGTTCGTCAGCGAAGCGGTGCCGGGCGCGCTCCCGGTCGGCCGCAACAGCCCGCAGAAACCTCCGCACGGGCTCTATGCCGAGCTGATCTCCGGCACCGCCTTCACGGCACCGCGACACGAGAACCGCCGCACCTGGACCTATCGCATCCGCCCCTCGGTTGTGCACCGGCCCTACAAGCGCATCGACAACGGCCTGATCTGCAGCGCGCCGTTCGACGACGTCGAGGCAACGCCCTCGCAGCTGCGCTGGTCGCCGCTCCCGATCCCCAGAAAGGCGACGGATTTCGTCGACGGCATCATCACGGTCGGCGGCAACGGCAGCGTTGCGACGCAGGCCGGCATGGCGGCGCATATTTATGCGGCCAATGCCTCGATGACCGACCGCTACTTCTACAACGCGGACGGCGAGATGCTGGTGTTGCCCCAGCAGGGCCGCGCGCGCTTCGTCACCGAACTCGGCATCGTCGAGGCCTCGCCCGGCGAGGCCGTGCTGCTGCCGCGCGGCCTGCGCTTCAAGGTCGAGTTGCCGGACGGGCCCTCGCGCGGCTACATCTGCGAGAACTACGGCGCGGCGCTGCGGTTGCCCGAGCTCGGGCCGCTCGGCTCGAACGGCCTCGCCAATCCGCGCGACTTTTTGGCGCCGCTCGCGGCCTTCGAGGACAAGGAGAGCCCCTGCACGCTCGTCGCCAAGTTCCAGGGCAACATGTGGGCGGCCGAGATGAAGCACTCGCCGCTCAACGTGGTGGCGTGGCACGGCAATTTTGCGCCCTACAAGTACGACCTCGCGCGCTTCATGGTGATCGGCACCGTGAGCTTCGATCATCCTGATCCGTCGATCTACAGCGTGCTCACGGCGCCGTCCGACACGCACGGCGTCGCCAATATCGATTTCGTGATCTTCCCGCCGCGCTGGCTGGTGGGCGAGGATACGTTCCGGCCGCCGTGGTACCATCGCAACGTCATGACCGAGTTCATGGGGCTGCTCTACGGCCGCTACGACGCCAAGGCCGAAGGTTTCCTGCCGGGCGGCGCCAGCCTGCACAACTGCATGACGGCGCATGGTCCGGATGCCGAGACGCACGAGCGCGCCACCAATGCGGAGCTCAAGCCGCACAAGCTCACCGACACCATGGCGTTCATGTTCGAAAGCCGCTTCGCGATGCAGCTCACGCGCTACGCGATGGAGTCAGCCGAATTGCAGCACGATTATTTCGAGGGCTGGCAGGGGCTGAAGCGGCGCTTTCCGGGGAAGTGAAAACCCGCGATGATGGATCTGTAGGCTGGGCAAAGGCGCGCAACATGCGCCGTGCCCACGCGGTGGTGGGCACGCTTCGCCTTGCCCATCCTACGGCAAAATAATCGGAGTGAAGGCGTGGAGCAGCAAACTCTCAAAGGCAAGATCGCCGTCGTCACCGGCGGCTCGAGCGGCATCGGCGCGACGACGGTGCGGATGCTCGCCGCGGAGGGCGCGACCGTCCATGTCGGCTACAACAAGGGCCGCGACCGCGCCGAGAGGCTGATCGGCGAATTGCCGGGCAGCGGCCACCAGCCGATCCGCATCGTGCTGGAAGACTCCGGCAGCATGCGCGCGGCGGCGAAGACCGTCGGCGCGGCGCACGAGCATATCGACATTCTGGTCAATTCGGCCGGCTTCACCAAGCCGGTGCCGCACGGCGACCTCGAGGCGATGACCGACGACCTGATCGATGCGCTGATGATCGCCAATGTGCGCGGACCGTTCGCGATGGTCCGCGCCTTTGCGCCGCTGCTCAAGGCGAGCCGTGACGGCACGGTCATCAACGTCTCGTCGATCTCGGGCTTCACGGGCTCCGGCTCGAGCGTCGCCTATTGCGCCGCCAAGGCCGCGCTCGACACCATGACGATGTCGCTCGGCCGCGCGCTCGGGCCGGACATCCGCGTGCTCTGCGTGTCTCCGGGCGCGGTGAATACGGATTTCGTCGCCGGCCGTGGCCCCGCGCAGCTTGAAAAGATCGCGCAGGCGACGCCGCTCAAGAAGATCGTCCAGCCCGAGGACGTCGCGCGCGCGATCCTCGCCTGCGTCACCCATCTCAAGGTCACCACCGGCGCGATCATCGTCTGCGACGGCGGACGCTTCCTCAACTGAGACTCGATGTGATGAACGCTCTCAATGAGACGCATGACGCTGCCCGCAAGAGCTGGGTCGCGAGCGCCAATGCACCAGATTGCGATTTCCCGATCCAGAACCTGCCGTTCGGGGTGTTTCGCCCGCGCGGCGACGGCGCCGAGCCGATGGTCGGCGTCGCGATCGGCGACCAGATCCTCGACGTGACGGCGGTCGCGCCGTTCGTCGATGTGGCCGCACGCGAGGTGGCGGCCGCCTGCGCGTCGCCGCATCTCAATGACCTGATGGCGCTCGGGCCGCCGGCCTGGTCGGCGCTGCGGCGAGCGCTGTCGCGCCTGTTGAGCGACACGGCCGCGCGCGAGCGGGTGGAAAGGTTTCTCACGCCCATGGCGCAGGCCGAACTGTTCGTGCCGGCGCGCATCGGCAACTACACCGATTTCTTCGCCTCGATCTTTCACGCGACCAATGCGGGCAAGCTGTTTCGCCCGGATAACCCGCTCAACCCGAACTACAAGTACGTGCCGGTCGCCTACCACAGCCGCGCCTCGTCGGTGCGGGTGAGCGGCACGCCGGTGCGGCGGCCGCACGGCCAGAGCAAGGGGCCGGATGAAGCCGCGCCGTCCTACCGCCCGAGTCGCGCGCTCGACTACGAGCTGGAGCTCGGCTTCTACATCGGCGTGTCATCCGAGCTGGGCGCGCCGATTCCGATCGGCAAGGCCGGCGAGCACGTGTTCGGCTACTGCCTGCTCAACGACTGGTCGGCGCGCGACGTTCAGGCCTGGGAGTCGCAGCCGCTCGGGCCGTTCCTCGGCAAGAGCTTCATCACCACGGTCTCGCCCTGGGTCGTGACCGCGGAGGCCCTCGCGCCCTATCGGGTCAAGTCGTACGCGCGGCCTGATGGCGATCCGCCGCCGCTGCCGCATCTCAACGACGCGGACGACCAGGCGAGCGGCGGCCTCGACATCACGTTCGAGGTGCTGCTCGCGACCGAAAAGATGCGCGCGGCCGGCGGCCCGCCCGCCCGGCTGAGCAAGAGCTCGTTCGCCACCATTTACTGGACGGTCGCCCAGATGGTCGCGCACCACACGAGCAACGGCTGCAACTTGGAAACCGGCGACCTGATGGGCAGCGGCACCTGCTCGGGCCCGCAGGACGAGAGCCGCGGCTGCCTGCTCGAGCTCACCTCGCGCGGGCGCAATCCGATCACGCTGCCGAACGGCGAGACGCGCGGTTTCCTTCAAGATGGCGACGAGGTGATCTTCCACGCCCATTGCGAGAGCGCGGGGCGTGCCCGCATCGGCTTCGGCGAATGCCGCGGCGTGATCATGCCGGCGCGGAGCTAAGGATGAAGATCGATATCCATGGACATTTCGTCGACCCGCACTATCTCGACGACCTCCAGCGCGTGATGACGCTGGAGGTGGAGAAGACCGCCGACGGCAAGACGCTGATGCGCCACAACGGCTACACGCTGGCGTGGACGCGGCCCGACATGTTCGACATGGACTTTCGTCTGCGCGACATGGACCAGAAGGGCATCGACATGCGGGTGCTCACCGTGTCCACACCCGGCATCTATCCGTGGCGCGGCGACGCGCAGGTGCGGATGGCGCGGCACGTCAATGACATGCTGGCGCGCGACTGCCGCGCCCATCCGGACCGCTTCATCGGCTTCGCGAGCCTGCCGCTGCACGACATCGAGGCCTCGCTCGCCGAGATCGACCGCGCTACGGCTGAGCTCGGCATGAAGGGCGTCGCAATCGGCTCCAATATCGGCGGGCCGCCGCTGAACGATGCGCGCTTCGAGCCGCTGTGGGCGAAGCTCGACGCCATGCGGTTGCCGGTGTTCGAGCATCCGATGTTTCCGCGCGACACCTCCGAAATGGGCGAGTTCGAGCTGCCGCTGCGCGTCGGCCTCATCTTCGACACGACGCTGGTTGCGGCGCGGCTGATCTACGGCGGCGTGTTCGAGCGCTACCCGAACTTCCCGTACATCATGGCGCACACGGGCGGCGCCACCATCCTGATGTTCGAGCGGCTCGACAACGGCTATCGGCTGTTTCCCGACTGCCGCAAGTACATCAGCAAGCTGCCGAGCGAGTTCGGCAAGCGGCTCTATTACGACACCTGTGCGTTCGGCGAGGCGGCGCTGATGCTGGCGATCGGCTCGGTTGGCGTATCGCAGATCCTCTTCGGCAGCGACGATCCCTTCATCGGCGCCGACACGAAGCATGTGACGCGGCTGCCGATCGGCGACGACGCCAAGGCCGCGATCCTCGGCGGCAATGCGACGCGCATGCTGGGTGTCAAGCGCTGAAGGTCCGAAACTGCGCTACTAGCAGGCTCCTTCGTGGGCCTTCGAGACCTTGTGCGCCTGCCGCTCGCAGTCGTTGCCGTAGGTCTTGCCATCGCAGCCGCAGACCGGCAGATACATCGCATTGCACAACGTGGGCGCCTTAGCGCACGTGCCCGCGCCATCCGGCACATGGCACTGGGTGGCGTTCATCTGGCACCATAGGCCGGCATCGCACTGGATGGGGGCATATCCGCCGCACCTCTGCCCCTGCTTGGCGGCATCCACGGTGCCGCCGCAGGCGAGCGACGCCGTGCACACGACGGCCGTCATCAGCAACTTGCGATACATCACTCGCCCTCCCCTCGGACGCATCGTATGGCGATCTGGCGAGCCGCAAGATAACATGCGATCCACATGGCGTCAGCACGACCCACCCGCTCCGCAAATGAAGATCCTCCACGCAATCCTGAGCGACGGGTTTTACGGCAGCGAACGCTACTGCATCGAGGTGGCGACCGCACAGGCGCGCGCCGGCCATCGGGTCAAGGTGCTGGTCAGCAATAGAGACTCGGATTGCGCGCGCGCCTTTGGACGCGAGATCGATGCTACCCGGGCGACGATCGCGAGTGAAAAGTCGGCGGGCGCGATCGACCTCGTGGCTGTTCCGCGGGCGCTGCCGACATTCCTACATCGCCTTTTTGCGCGCCGGACTCTGTCAGCTTTCACGCCCGACATAGTGCACACCCACCTCAATCCGGCGGCACGGCGGATCGGCCAGATCGCGCAACGCATGGGCATTCCGCACGTCGCGACCATGCACATCCGTTACGAGCCGCGCGAGCAATCCGGGCTCGACGGATTGATCTGCTACACGGAGTGGCAGAAGAGCGAGATCGGCCCGGAATTCCACGGCGAGACGACCGTGGTTTCGGCGTGGGTCGCTGGCGCGGTGCACGCGGCGCTTGCGCGTACGACCGCGCACGATGCCGCCACCCTTCGCGCCGCTTGGAACGCGGACGACCGCGATGTCGTCCTCGGCAGCATCGGCCGGTTGGTGCCCGAGAAAGGCATGGACGTGCTCGTGCAGGCGTTCCGCGCCGCCTTTCCGCGCGGCGATGAGCCCGTGCGGCTGGTGATCGTCGGCGGCGGTCCGCCCGATCAAGCCGAGCAGGTGCAGCGCCTCGCCGCGGGCGAGATGCGCATCACCGTGAGCGGCCCGGCGTCCGATATTGCACGCTACTACCGTTCGTTCGATACCTACGTGAGCGCATCACGCTACGAACCGTTCGGCCTGACCATCCTCGAAGCGATGGCGGCGGGCTGTCCACTGGTGGTGACGCGCACCCGCGGCCCCGTCGAATTCCTCAAGGAGCCATCGGTCTTGTGGGCCGAGCCGGGCGATGTCGCGACGCTGGCGGCGCAGCTGGGTGCGGCGGTCGCCCGCGGGCGTGAGCGCACGCGCTACGATCTTGCGCCCTACACGCTCGCTCGCGCGATGACACAGATCGACGAATTCTACGGCCGAGTGCTGGCCCGCAAGCGCGTCAGCGGTTGAGGAATTCGGACGCGCGGTAGAGCGCGCGAAAATCGAGGCCCTGCGCCGCGAAGTTCTCGACCGCGCCCTCCTCGCGATCGACAATCGTGAGGACGAAGGCGATCACGGCGCCGGCGTCGCGCACCGCCTCGATCGCCTTGATGGCCGAGCCGCCCGTGGTGGTCACGTCCTCGACGATGACGATCCGCTTGCCGCGCAGGCTCTCGCCCGGCATCAGGCCTTCGATCGACAGCTTGGCGCCGTGCTCCTTCGGTTTCTTGCGTACGAAGAAGGCCTGCACCGGCGCGCCGTTCAGGAAGCTCAACTGCGCGACCGCGCCAGCGATCGGCACCGCGCCCATCTCGAGCCCGCCGATATAGTCGATGCGCTCGTCCGCGAGCGCATCGAACGCGAGTTGCGCCAGCAAGGCCGCGCCCTCGGCATCGAGCATGGTCGGCTTGAGATTGAAATAGAAGTTGCTCACGCGGCCGGAGGCGAGCTTGACCTCGCCATAGCCGAACGATCGATCGTGGATGACGTCGCGCAGGCGCGCACGAGCCGCCGCGATGTCGGGCGACGAGGAGTTGCGCGCAGGCGAGCGGGACGACATGGCCATGAGCGCCTAGCTAGCACCAAATCGGCAGGCGCGGAACGCAACCTGGGCGAAAAGCTGAGGATAAGCGCTCAATGCGCCTCGTCCCAGTTGTCGGCCGCGCGGGCGTCGACATGCAGCGGGACCGAGATCGAGACGGCCGGCAGCGGCGCCTCCTCCATGACCTTGCGCACCACCGGAATGGTCTTGGCGACCTCGTCCTCCGGAACCTCGAAGACCAGCTCGTCGTGCACCTGCAGCAGCATGCGGGCGGCGAGCTTGTGCTTGGCGAAGGCGTCGTCCATGCGCGCCATGGCGCGGCGGATGATGTCGGCGGCGGTGCCCTGCAGCCGCGCATTGATGGCGGCGCGCTCGTTGAAGGCGCGGATCGAGGCGTTCGATGCCTTGATGTCCGGGTAATGGCACTTGCGCCCGAACAGGGTCAGGACGTAGCCGTTCTGCTTGGCATAGGCCTTCGATTCCTCCATGTAGTCGCGGATGCCGGGGAACCGCTCGAAGTACTTCTTGATGTAGGCGCCCGCCTCCTCGCGCGCGATGCCGAGCTGATTGGCGAGGCCGAACGCCGAGATACCGTAGATGATGCCGAAGTTGATCGCCTTGGCGCGGCGGCGTACCTCGCCCGGCATGTCCTTGACCGGCACGCCGAACATCTCCGACGCCGTCATGGCGTGAATGTCGAGGCCCTCACGGAACGCCTGCTGCAACCGCTCGATGCCGGCGATCTCGGCGAGCAGGCGCAGCTCGATCTGCGAGTAGTCGGCGGACACGAGCTTGGTCCCGGGCGCCGCGATGAAGGCGCGGCGGATCTTGCGACCATCCTCGGTGCGGACCGGGATGTTCTGCAGGTTGGGATCGGACGATGAGAGGCGCCCGGTCGTGGTGGCCGCAAGCGCATAATCGGTGTGCACCCGGTGGGTGGTCGGATTGACGAAGCCCGGCAGCGCGTCGGTGTAAGTCGACTTGAGCTTCGAGACCTGCCGCCAGTCGAGGATCTTCTGCGGCAGCGCATGGCCTTGCTCGGCCAGGTCCTCCAGCGCGCGGGCGCCGGTCGCCCATTGGCCGGTCTTGGTCTTGCTGCCGCCCGGCAGGCCGAGCTTGCCGAACAGAAGGTCGCCGAGCTGTTTGGGGCTGCCGACATTGACCTTCTCGCCGGCGATCTCGTTGATCTCGGCTTCGAGGCCTGCCGCCTCCTGGGCAAATTCGCCAGAGAGCCTTGAGAGTACATCGCGGTCGATCGCGATGCCGCGGCGCTCCATGCGGGCAAGCACTGCAATCAGCGGCCGCTCCAGCGTCTCGTACACGGTGCGCACATGCTCGGCGGCAAGCCGCGGCTTGAGCACATGCCACAGCCGCAGCACGATATCGGCGCGCTCGGCCGCGTACTCGGCGGCACGCTCGATCCCGACCGCGTCGAAGGTGATCTTGGCCTTGCCGGCCTTGAGCAGCGCGTCGATCTCGACCGCCGTGTGCGTGAACGTGCCGACCGCGAGTGCTTCCAGCCGATGGTTCTGCCGCCCGGCGTCGAGCGCATAGGACATCAACACGGTGTCGTCATAGGCCGATATCTCGATGCCGCGCACTGCCAACATCTGCCAGGCGAACTTGAGGTCGTGGCCGATCTTGAGCACGCCCGGATCGACGAGCAGCGGCTTGAGCGCCTCGAGCGCGGCGACCTCGGGGATCTGGTCGGCCGCGAGATCGCCGCGAAACAGGCTGCCACTCCCGCCTTCGCCGCCTTGCCGATGGCTGAGCGGTACATAGCACGCCTCGTTCGGCGCGACCGCCAGCGAGACCCCGCAAAACTCCGCCTGCATCGGGTCAGTGCCGAGCGCGCTCACGTCGATCGCCGCCATGCCGGTGTCGCGCGCGCGCTCGATCCATGCCTTGAGCCGGTCGGCCGTCCGGACGGTCTCGTATTTGCTGCGGTCGAACTTGGCGCCGCGGGCGGCGTCTGCCCGCGCCGCCGCCAGCATCTGCGGCGTCTGCGCCGGGGTGGTGGTCGCCTCCGGCCGGCGGGCGGCATCGCCCGGCTGCGTCGGGCGTCCGAGCGGCAGCTCCGGCGCCGTGCCGCCGCGCGCGGTCTTGGGCGGCGTGCCGACGGACGCCTCGGCCGAAGGTTGCGGCGCCGACCGCCCCCCGGCGAGCGACCCATCGGCCTCGATCTGCGCCGCGTCGGTTCCGGAAAAGTCGGAGACCCGGCGCGTCAGGGTATTGAACTCCATCGCCTTGAGAAAGGCGATCAGCTTCTTGTGGTCGGGCTCGTGCACCGCGAGGTCGCCGATCGGCACCTCGAGCGCGACGTGGTCGTCGAGGGTCACGAGCTTCTTCGAAATGCGCGCCTTCTCGGCATTCTCGATCAGCGACTGGCGACGCTTCTCCTGCTTGATCTCGCCGGCGCGGGCGAGCAGCGTCTCGAGATCGCCGAATTCGCCGATGAGCTGCGCTGCCGTCTTGACGCCGATGCCCGGGACGCCGGGCACGTTGTCGGTCGAGTCGCCGATCAGCGCCTGCACCTCGATCACCTTCTCGGGCGGCACGCCGAACTTCTCGACCACCTCCGGGATGCCGATCCGGCGGTCCTTCATGGTGTCGTACATGACGACGCAGTCGTTCACGAGCTGCATCAGGTCCTTGTCGGACGACACGATGGTCGCGGTCGCGCCGGCCTCGCAGGCGATCCGCGCATAGGTCGCGATCAGGTCATCGGCCTCGAAGCCGGCTTGCTCCAGGCACGGCAGGTCGAAGGCGCGCACCGCCTCGCGGATGAAGGCGAACTGCGGGATCAGATCATCGGGCGGGTCCGGCCGATGCGCCTTGTAATCCGGGTACATCTCGGTGCGGAACGTCTTCTCCGACTTGTCGAAGACGACCGCGAGATGGGTCGGCCGCTCCTCCGGCTTCATGTCGCGCAGGAGCTTCCACAGCATGTTGCAGAAGCCGAGCACCGCATTGAGCTGCAGCCCGTCCGACTTGCGGGTGAGCGGCGGCAGCGCGTGGTAGGCGCGGAAAATGTAGCCGGACCCGTCGACCAGGAAGACGTGGTCGCCCTTTTTGAGGCCGGGCTCGGCCTTGCTGGCCGGTTGGGATTTCGCTTTGGCGGGCATGGGTAGCCGTGATGTAGGGATTTCTCCCCGCATTATCACCCTCCGAGGGAGGGCGCCACCCGGTCTATCGGGCTACTCCGCCGGCTGCAGCGCCATGGGCCGCGGCGCGATCCAGAAGCGCGCCGGGCGCACGAACAGGAAATCGAACCGCGTGCCGCGCGCCGCCCACCAGATCGCGAGGGCGCCGAACAGGCCCGCGGCGGTCACGATGAGCGAGACGATGCCGACGTCGTGGATGATGTCGGTCTCGAGCAGCAGCGCGCGGGTCGCCGCCATCGGCAAAAAGAACGCGAGATAGATGACGATCGAGTTGCGACCGCAGAAGCGCAGCGGACCGAACAGCGAGACCTTGGCGAGCAGCGCCGCGACCGATACCACGGCGCAGGCGCCGACCAGCCCGAGGCCGAGGGAGACGAACGGCAGTTGCGAATAGCCCGCGAACACCGCGAAGCCGTCGACCAGCGCCCAGGCCGTCAGCCCGAGCATGGCGAGCGCCAGGCGCGCCTGGACGAAGGCGGCAAGCGCGAAGACCTGCCGCGCGAACAGGTAGCCGGTGTAGAAATAGACGAAGCGGGCCGCGAACTCGTCGATCAAGGTCCACCCGGTCGAGACATGCGCGATCTCGAGCGCGGCGCCGACGATCCAGATCAGCGCCGGCGGAACCACGCGCAGCGCCTTGGTGAGGAAGGCGAACACCGCGAGCAGGTAGATGAACCAAAGGACGCCGAACGGATCGACGAAGGACAGCGCATATTCCTTGAGCACACCGAGCCAGCCCGTTTCGGCGGCGAAGTGGGGAGCCTTCACGGCGAACTGGATCGCGGTCCACAGCAGGTAGAAGTAGACGAAATGCACGACCTTGCGATCCAGATAGGTGCGCCAGTCGCGATCGATGACGCGCGAGAGAAAGAGGCCCGAGATCAGGAAGAAGTCCGGCATCCGGAACGGCGTCGCGAACGCCACGAGGTAGTGCATGAACCCTTCGCGGCCGGCCTGCGCCTCGACGCCGAGGGTGGAATGCATCATCACAACCATGATGATGCAGAAGCCCTTGGCATAGTCGACCCAGTCGACGCGGCCGCGTGGCGGCACATAGGAGGCGGTCATTGGCGACCCGTTGCGAGGCACTTGCGTCTCATTTCCGGACGTTGAGGGTGGGTTGTCCTATAAATCGCAAACGCCGTGCCGGATTCGCGCGACAGGGTTAACGCCGCCGATGACGTTCGTCCGATGACATTCGACATCCCGCTGCCGATCGACGATGCGCTGCCGGCGCTGACCGGCGCTGTGCGCGAGCGCAACGCCGCCGTGCTGGTCGCGCCGCCGGGCGCCGGCAAGACCACGCGGGCGCCGCTCGTGCTGGCCGCGGAGCCATGGGCGAAAGGCCGCAAGATCCTGGTGCTGGAGCCGCGCCGGATCGCGGCCCGCGCCGCCGCCGCGCGCATGGCCGCGACACTCGGCGAACCGGTCGGCGAAACCGTCGGCTACCGCGTGCGGTTCGGCTCGAAAGTGTCGCGCCGCACGCGGATCGAGGTCATCACCGAAGGCGTGTTCACGCGCCTCATCATCGACGACCCGGCGCTCGACGGCGTCGCGGCCGTGCTGTTCGACGAATTCCACGAGCGCTCGCTCGATGCCGACCTCGGCCTCGCGCTCGCGCGCGACGCCCAGGGCGGCTTGCGCGAGGACCTCAAGCTGCTCGTCATGTCGGCGACGATCGACGGCGCGCGCATTGCGCGCCATCTCGGCGACGCGCCGGTGGTCGCGAGCGAAGGCCGCGCCTTCCCGATCGAGACGCGCCATCTCGGCCGCGACCCGAAGACGCCGATCGAGGCGCAGGTCGCCGACGCGACGGCGCGGGCGCTGCGCGCCGAAGGCGGATCGATCCTGGTGTTCCTGCCCGGCGCCGCCGAGATCCGCCGCACCGAGACGCGGCTCAAGGAGCGCGTCGACGACCCGGCCCTCGACATCGTGCCGCTCTACGGCGCGCTCGATGCGGCAACGCAGGACCGCGCCATCGCGCCGGCGCCGCCCGGACGGCGCAAGGTGGTGCTGGCGACCTCGATCGCCGAGACCTCGCTCACCATCGAGGGCGTGCGCATCGTGATCGACTCCGGTCTTGCGCGCGTGCCGGTGTTCGAGCCCGATGTCGGTCTCACGCGGCTCGAGACCGTGCGGGTGTCGCGCGCCGCCGCCGACCAGCGCCGCGGCCGCGCCGGCCGCACCGAGCCGGGCGTTTGCTATCGCCTGTGGGACGAGGGGCAGACCGCATCGCTGGAGCCGTTCCTGCGCCCGGAGATCCTCTCCGCCGACCTGTCGTCGCTGGTGCTCGACCTCGCCCAGTGGGGCGTCGCCGATCCCGACCAGCTCACGTTTCTCGATCCGCCGCCGCGCGCGGCGCTCGCCGAGGCGAAGGCACTGCTGCGCGAGCTCGGCGCGATCGATGCCGACGGCCGCATCACGGCGGAGGGCAAGGCGCTCAATACCCTGCCGCTGCCGCCGCGCCTCGCCCGCATGGTGGTCGATGCGGCGCGCGAAGGCGTCGGGCGTCCTGCGGCCGAGATCGCCGCGATCGTCACCGAGCGCGGCCTCGGCGGCGACGCCATCGATCTCGGCCATCGCCTCGATGGCCTGCGCCGCGACCGCTCGCGCCGCGCCGAGGAGGCACGCGCCATGGCGAAGCGCTGGGCCGATCTTGCCACCCCCAACGAAGCGGCACCGGCCGCATCACTTTCGCCCGGCGCGATACTCGCGCTCGCCTATCCGGATCGCGTCGCCAAGAATCGCGGTGGCGGCAGCGGCGCCTTCCTCCTCGCCAATGGCCGCGGCGCCAATGTCGATCCCGCCTCGGCGCTGGCGCGCGAGCCGTATCTCGCGGTCGCCGAGATCATCGGCAGCGCCGCGCAGAGCCGCATCGTGCTCGCCGCGCCGATTGCGCTCGCCGAGATCGAGGCGCGGTTTGCGGATCGGATCGAGGCCAGGGAGGAGGTCGCGTTCGATCCACAATCGCTGAGCTTGCGCGGCCGACGGCTGCGCCGGCTGGGCGCGCTCGCGCTGGCCGAGCAGCCGATCGCGGTCAGGGCCGACGCGGCGGCCGCGCAGGCGCTCTCGGCCGGCATCGTCAAGCTCGGCGTCGACCGCCTGCCGTGGAGCAAGGCGCTCGCGCAATGGCGCGACCGTGTGCTGTTCCTGCGCCGTGCCGAGGGCGAGGAATGGCCGGACCTCTCCGACGCCGGCCTCTCGACTCATGTCGACGACTGGCTCGCGCCGGCGCTCGTTGGCAAGACCGCGATTGGGCAGCTCGGTGCCGACGAGCTCGGCATGGCGCTCGCAAACCTGCTGCCCTATTCGCTGCGCCGGCGCCTCGACACGGAGGCGCCGACCCATTTCGAGGCGCCGTCGGGCTCGCGCGTGCCGATCGACTACGCCGCCGAGGAAGGTCCGAAGCTCGCGATCCGCGTGCAGGAGCTGTTTGGCCTCGGACGCCATCCAACCGTCGCGGGCGGGCGCATTCCCCTGGTGATCGAGCTGCTCTCGCCCGCGCACCGGCCCGTGCAAGTCACCCGCGATCTGCCGGGCTTCTGGCGCGGCAGCTACGCGGCGGTGCGCAGCGAGATGCGCGGCCGCTATCCGCGCCATCCCTGGCCGGACGATCCCCTGGCGGCGCCCGCGACCCGGCGCGCCAAGCCGCGCGGCACGTGAGCGGACCGATCGAAGCAATTTTAATGACTTGGGTTGCAACGCGTTCACGATCGGCCCGGAAAGCGGCAACCGGCCTGATGCGCCGTTAGGGCGTGGTCAGATTTTGCGTGCTGGAATGGGCGCGTTCCCTGGAGAGCCGCAGTTATGCGCAACGTGATGATTTTCGCGTTTCTGGCGGTTGTCGTGGCCGCCGTCGCGCCGCGCTATTTCGCCAGCATCAGCGCCCCCGCCGCGCCTGTCGCCGATGTCGTAACGCCTGCGCCCGCCGCGCCCGCGCCGTCATCGACCTATGGACGCAACATGACGATCGAGCCCGGCCGCAATGGACACTTCAGCGTGGCGGCCGAGGTCGACGGCCGCCGCATGGATTTCTTGATCGACACCGGCGCCTCGGTGATCGCCTTGCGCGAGCAGGACGCCGCCCGCCTCGGCATCCACCCGGCCCGGCGCGAATACACCGCCAATGTCGCGACCGCGAACGGCGTGGTGCGCGGGGCGCCGGTCGAGCTCGGCCTGGTCGAGGTGGGCTCGCTGTCGGTGCGCAACGTCGCGGCGCTGGTCCTGCCGGACGACGCGCTCGGACAGAACCTGCTCGGCATGTCGTTCCTCTCGCGGGTGCGCTGGGAGCACCGCGACGGGCGGCTGGTGCTGGAGCAGTAATCGCCGCAACCGAATGCTGCTATTTCGCAAGCGCGTCATGAACGATCTCGCATTGCATCCCGTCAGCGATGACAGGGTGTCGTTCATCTGATCGCGATCAGCGGTTCAGGTTGAGTTCATCCGTCACGCGGCATCCTTTGTAGGATGGGGGCGTGATCGGAGGATCCATGTCGCGCTTTAAGATGTTTGCCCTGGCGGCCGTCTTGGCTCTGGGCAGCCTGACGATTGCAAGCGAAGCGGCAGCCGCACATGGCGGCCACGGCGGTGCCGGCGGAGGCCATTGGA
>Ga0126371_10001892_pt1 | contig 17878 bp, 19 predicted proteins | sample PanSoiMetaPlot_4_FD_110145 | JGI IMG/M metagenome (GOLD analysis project Ga0126371, IMG submission 110145) | Tropical forest soil microbial communities from Panama - MetaG Plot_4 | ecosystem: Environmental > Terrestrial > Soil > Tropical forest > Bulk soil | place: Panama | collected 2016-02-17 | reverse complement strand
GAGTTCACGCCGCCGGTCGCCCGGGCCGCGGGGCAACAGCTCCAGCCACAGCTCCGCCATTTCGTCGGTGGCCTGGTTGCCGGCTTGCACGCGCCGCGGCGGCTGATTGGGATTGCGCACGTTGGCCGCAGAATTGTCGTAATGGTACCGCATTGAGACTACCGTGCCTTTGGGCAAGAACACCGGGGCACGATAATAATACACGGCCTCCCAGGCGCGGTCCCAATCGGAAATGCGGATCAGCCATTGGCGCGCCCCGTTCGGCAGCGTCGCGTAGGCTTCCAGCAACTTGCCCAGATCGTGCGCGTGCGGATAGATCGCGATGACGTCGCTGTCGAGCGGCACGCGGAACTCGTCCTTCGCCACGAAATCGCGCGAGCCGGACGGAATATCCAACGCGCGATTGTTCTCAAGCTGCACCAGCAGCGGAAAATGCGTGGGCGGCTGATCGGTGAAATACAGACCGATCACCGGGCGGATCTCTTCCTGTTTGCCCGAAGGATGCAAATGCACATTCAAAACCAGCTCATCGCCGGGATCGAGCCGCCAGACGAAGCCAGGTGGCTCCTGATGCGCCGCGCTCCCGGGTTTCCAGAAGAGAAAATGGCCGGGCGGCTCGAAAGGGCTGCGCATCACGGCCAGGTCCATGCCGCCGAACCCTGCGCCCGGAGCCGTCTCGCGCAGGTGCGCGGAGCCGGTGCGATCTACCAGCAAATTCGCATGGTGGACCACTTTGCGATCACCGGGGCGAATTTCGATCGCACGCACGTGGCGCGCGGACGGGATTCCAGCCTTCAAGACGAAATTCCAGTAAATGTCGGGGCCGCTCGCCGGCACGCGGAACGCAGAAGGCACTTGGACAATCAGTTCCGGCTCGCCCAGTCGCCAATTGCCGGAGAACCGCGGCGGCTCGGGAGCCTGTTCCGCCGAACCCTCCGGAGCACCAGCGGCGGCCCAGGCGCTGATCGTGCGAATCTCGGCCGCGGTGAGCCGGCGCTCTCCTTCGAAATCACCATAGCCGGCGTCGGGCAGCCAGGGCGGCATGAAGCGGCTGCGGGTGACCGCGGCAATCTGCACGGCGCGCTTGCCGGCATCGGCATAAGACAGTAGGGAAAACGGCGCCGCCTCGCCCGGATGGTGGCACTCCACGCAGGCGCGGTAGAGGATCGGCGCGACGTCGTGCGCGAAATCGGGGGGCGCAGCGCCCCACGCTGGCGCAGCCGCCACCAGAGCCGCCGCAAATTGGAGAGTCCGGCCCATCCTTAAGACCAGTTCAACATATTCGTACGGAAGGCCGCCGGGAGTTACAATTCAGTTGCCGATGTCCTCCGCCCCACGCGTGGGCGGCCGCAGCGCCGTCGAGACCCGCGCGGTGATTGAGGCTTTTCTCAAGCAGTCGAGACAACCCGCGCTCCTCGAACCCGGCGAAGAACTGCTGCCTCTGACCGGAGACAATTTTGCGCTCGAATCGCGCGGCGAACGGCTGACGCTGCAGGCCTGGGACCGCACCCGCAACCTGACGCGCCGAGTGCTCGAAGTGGCCGGGTCTTCCTCCGCGCGGCTCGAGCTGACAGTCGAACGCTTCGCCCATCGCGAAGGGCAGGTCTTTCTGCTGGACCTGGCACGGCGCGGCGGCGCCCAAGCGGGACGTCGCAGCGGCCGGCTGGTGTTTCGCGAGCGCTTCCGGCTCTTTCTCCGCCGCCAGTTTCCGGAGTGGAAACTGGCTGAGCTGAGCGCGGAAGCGAACCTGCAATATAGCCTCTCGCCGGCTTATCCGCGCGCGTTTCTGCGCCACGGTCAGCACGGTTGGGCCGCGCTGGCCTGCCCGCCGGACGGCGACGCGGCCGCGGTCCTCACTTTCGGTTTGATCTGGCTCGATTATCTGCGCGCCCGCGAGCGCCGGATTGCGATTGAAGGCCTGGCGCTGTACGTGCCCGATGGGTCGGAGCGCGCCGCGGCTTTGCGCGTCTTGTGTCTGAACTCTGCCGCCGCGCGCTTCGAGTTGTTCACGTATACGCGGGAAGATTTTGTCATGCGCGTCGACCCGCGCGATCATGGCAATCTCGATACGTGTCTCGAACCTTGCCGCCGTCCGGATCCCAACCAGGCGGGCCCCTGGCTGCGGATCGCGAACCTGCCCGGTGTGGAAGCGGTGCCCAAAACCGATGGACGTCTCAGCCTGCGGGTGCATGGCCTGCAGTTTGCGGAACTCGCCGGCGGCGAATTGCGGTTCGGTCTCGCCGAACGCCGCCTGGCCGGGCCACAACACGCCACCGAGATCGAGCGCCTCGCCGAAGAGCTGAGCCGCACACGCCTGCCCCATACCGCCGACCGTGAGCACGAACTCTACCGCCGCTACCCCGAAGCCTGGTTGGAATCGCAGGTGCGGCGGCAGATCGAAACCGTCGACGCATCCCTGCTTCCCGATCCCGTCTACGACCAGGTCCCCGCCTTCGCCGGCGGCGACCGCGGCATTCTCGATCTGCTGGCCGCCGACCGCGGCGGCCGCCTCGCCGTGCTCGAATTGAAAGCCTCCGCTGATCCCAATCTGCCGCTGCAGGCGCTCGACTATTGGATTCGCGTCAAGTGGCACCTGGACCGCGGCGAATTCTCAGCGCACGGCTATTTTCCCGGCATTTCGTTGCGTTCCGAGCCTCCGCGGCTGCTGCTGGTGGCGCCGTCGCTCGAATTCCATCCCACCACCGAAGCTCTTCTGGGATATTTCACCCCAGAGATTGAGGTGGAGCGAATCGGGCTGGCGGTAGAATGGCGGAAGGGGTTGCAAGTGATGTTCCGGCTAAGAGGCGCCGAGCGGCCCCGGTAAACCATGATCAAATCTCTGAAACAGGTCCAGGCGGCGTTCTCTCTGCTTAATCCGGCAGCGGTGCGAGAGCGTGCGGAACGGCGCGTGGATATTGGCCTGGTGGCGCGCACCAGCAGTGCTTACGCGGAAATGGAAGACTTTCTGATTCCCGCGGCCCTGCCGCGCGACCTTCAGTTACAGCTGGCTCAGACACTGCACCGCGCCGGAGATGCCGACGTCTCCCACAACGTCGACCTGGTGCTCTATGAATCTGGACTAGCCGCGCCGGATGGCGCGTTTACGTTCTATCGCGACGACCCGCAGCGCACGGCCTCGGAGATTCTGCATCCGAATGAAGAGCTGTCTCTGGCGCTGGCGCGGCAGTATCCGGCATTCCGGCAGCCCGTGGTGCACCGCACCGTGCAGGCGGTCGCTTGGGAGAATGCGCTCTTCGCCGTAGCTACCGCCCTACCTAACGTGGTGCCGACCCTGTTCGAACTGCCGTGGGTGGTGGGCGAATTCGCTTCCGATACGGCGTTCCTCACCGTGAACCAGATCCGCATGGCGTTCCTCATCGCCGCCGCCTGTGGCAAAGAAGTCGGCGTCGCTCAACAGAAGGTGGAAGTTTTGTCGATCACGGCGGGCGCGTTTGGCTGGCGCGCCCTCGCGCGGGAACTGGCCGGCAAGATTCCGCTAGGCGGAGGCCTGATTCCTAAAGGAGCGATTGCTTACGCCGGAACAATCCTGGTTGGCAAGGGCCTCGAACACTATCATCATGCGCGCGTTCCGCTCACGAAGTCGCAGCGGGAGGAGATTTACGGGCAGGCCTACGAGGAAGGGAAGCTCGTCGCCGAGTCCCTGTCCCGGGAAAGCCGCCCGCCAGCCTGAAATCCGGTGATACCGGAAGAAAGTTGACGTTAATCTTCGTTAGCTGGAACCGATCGGCCCAATACCTCATCGTACAATTGAGAGAGGGGAACATCCCCTTGGAGTAAACGTATGCGCCTCGTTTATCTCGGAGTGGCACTCGCGGTGGCCGGAGTCGGCTGGGCCGATACCGTGACGCTGCGCAGCGGACGCGCGATTCAGGGCACCTATCTTGGCGGCACAGCACGACAGGTCCGGATCGACGCGGGCGACCAGATTCAAACGGTGGATGTCGACGACATCGCAAAGATCGAGTTCAGCGCGCCGGCGCAAACCAGTGCCGCGCCTCCGCCGCCGGCGCGGCAGCAACTCCTGCGGCCGGAACCCGCGGGCGACAGCGCGCCGCCTCCGCAGCGAAGTAGCGCGGAACTGCCGGCAGGCACCAATATCGTAGTTCGTATGATTGATGGCGTCGATTCGGAACAGAGCCGCGTCGGCCAGACCTTCGCCGCCAGCCTGGATGAACCCGTCATGCTCGATGGAAACGTGGTGATCCCGCGCGGCGCGGATGCCGTCATCAAACTGGCCGACTCCAAAGAATCCGGCAAGTTGACGGGCCGCACAGAACTGACGCTCGATCTGGTGTCCGTGAAGGTCAACGGCCGGATGGTCGATATCAACACGCAGACCGTTTCGCGCGAGAGTTCCTCGCGCGGCGCGCGTACGGCGAAAGTGGCTGGGGGCACGGCGGCAGTAGGTGCTATCATCGGCGCGATCGCCGGCGGCGGCAAAGGAGCCGCTATCGGCGCCGGCGCTGGGGCTGCGGCCGGAGCCGGAGCCGAAGTCGTGACCAAGGGACAGCGCGTAAAGATTCCGTCGGAAACCCGGCTCACCTTCGTCGTGGACACGCCCGTCCGCTTCTGAGCTGGACGAATAAGCCGTTTGCTGACGGATTTGCTCCTATAGCAACTCCAGATCCTGAACCAGATCTCGGGCTTCGTCCACCTTCAGTGTCTTCGCTCCGCGGATTTCCAGCGGCCCGTCTGGCGCGTCGAAATCGAAAGAACTGAGCAGCCGGTAGCTGCCGGGCGCGAGATCCGCGAAATGATATTGACCGCGTGCGTCGGCGTGCGTGATCTGCAGGTCCTTCACGCGGCGCCGCGCGTTAGGATCGAACGCTTCCAGGTAAACGGGCGCGCCAGCCGCGGGCATATGGCCCGGGCCCAGCACGGTCCCATGCACTGCTCCCGGCGTCGCCGACAGCACGAATTGCAACTGGTCCCCGCTCCCGTTGATGAGGAACTCGTTCCAGCCGTCGGCGCGCGGCGGCTCTCCCGGCTGCGGCCGCGAAGGGGAAAGACTGGACACGAACAATCCGGGGGCCGGCGCCAGGGCCAGTTCCCAGCGTCCAGGCAGGAAGGCCAGGCGGTCACCCGCCAATTCCAGAGTCTGCGTTTTTCCCGTGCCGGCGAGATCTTTGCGGCGCGCCATCACTCGCACCGCGCGGTAGTCGATCAACTGTCCTTTGGTGTCGCGAAAGATGAACTGCAATTGCGGCAGAGGCCGCAGCGTGAGCCGGAGGTCACTGCGGTCGCTATTGACGTTGAGTGCCACGTAGGCCGCCTGAATTCCCAGCTTCGAATCCGCCGGCGCCTGGGCGTACAGTTCATACGCGCCGGGCGCAGCCGGGTTGAAGTGGAAATTGCCGAGCGGATCTGACACCGCCGTCTCCGCGCCCGTATCGGATACCAGCGTGACATTGACTTGCGCGGGCGGCGCGACCTGGCCGCTGATATTCACCAAACGGCCGGAGATCGCTTGCACGTTGATGTCCGCGGTTTCGCGATCGAGTTCCACATCGACCGTCGTCGCACCCTCGATTCGCAGCGCGTCGCGGTGAAAGGTCGGCACGTACCCGCCGTCGTCATATTCCTTGGCGGCGGCGCGGACGAAATATCTGCCGGGTTCCAGGCCCCAGAGGCGATAGCGGCCGCGGTCGTCCGTGCGCGCACGGGCTGCCACCTGCAACGGCCGTGCGGCACGGTACGCCACTACGTCGTGCTCCGGAAGGCCGACATCGTTTTCATCGAGAACCGTACCGGTCACTGCGCCAAGCCGCGGCAGCCGGATGATGAGATTCGGTGACCCATTCGAATCGACCAGGACCGGCACCCCCGCCGCCTTCCACCGTTTCTGCCCATACTGAACCGGCGCGAATCCCAGGCGGGAGGCCGCAATCAGATAGGAGCCAGCCGTCAATTCAGAGAAACCGAAGGCGCCGTACTGATTCGTCCGCGTAGAAGCGGCCTGTGCCGCCGTGCCCGGGACCGGCTCCAACGTCACCAGCGCGCGCGCTAAGGGCCGCCCCGACTGGCCTTCAACCACAGTGCCGCGGATGACCGCTGCATGCAGGGCGCCAGATGCCAGAGCCAGCGCGAGCCATTTCACCATAAATCTCAAAACAAGACGTACGGAACGCCTGAAGAGTGCAACCCAATTATAGGTGATACAGCATCAGGTAGACCACCACCCCGGTCACACTGACATACAACCACACCGGCAGCGTCCAGCGCGCGATGCGCCGATGCTTGTCGAAGCGCGCCGCGCGGCCGCGCCGCAGAGTGATGATGGCTAAAACCGGCACCGCCCCCGCCAGCACTGTGTGTGTCCCCAGAATGGTCAGGTAGACGCTGCGAATCACGCCCGTCTTCTGGAACCGCACCGATCCCACCTGTGCGTGATACACGAGGTAACAGACCAGAAACAGGCACGACACAACAAACGCCGTCTGCATGACCTTGCGATGCGTTTCCATCCGCTTGCGGCGGATCAACGTATAGCCCCACACCAGCAGGACCGCCGCCGTGGCGTTCAAGAAAGCATTCACGGAGGGCAGCCAGGCCGTCATGACTTTTCTCGCTCGAGACGCCGCACATCGGCGATCAGCCGCTGCGGAAAATCGTTATCGCCGAACACGTAATATCCGCGGATCCGGCCGCTCCGGTCAACCAGAGCGAACCGCGTGCTGTGGTCGAGGTTGCCGTCGACCGCGTTCAAGTGAAACGCGTTCAGCCCGAGATCATTCAGCCGCCTCTGTTCGCCCGTGAGGAAGAACCATCGGCCGGACTGCGCGAGAAAATGCTGCGCGTACGCAGCCAGCGCCGCAGGCGTATCGTGCGCCGGATCGACGGTGAACGAAACCAGCCGGACATCCGGCAAGTCAGCCGTGGCCGTCTGCACCTGCCGCATGCGCGAGCTCATCATCGGACACGGCCCAGGACAATTTGTGAAGATAAAATCCGCCACCCAAACCTTGCCTGCCAGCGCCCCGCCTTCAAACACCTGCCCATCCTGCGCCATCAGTTGAAACGGAGGAATCTGTCCCAGCACCGGCAACGGTTTCCCCCCGCAGCCCGCAAGAACCAGTGCCAAGACTGCCAGAACGCCGGCCCCCAGCCCGCGCCCAGAGGGCACCCGCCTGGCCCCTGTTTTCACGCCGCGCTCCGCGTGCTCTTCTGCGCCGCCATCATCCCGGAGATCAATAGCAGCAGCAGCCCAAAACCCGCCGTCACAACCAGACTTTCCCACGCGCCCGGTGTCGCATTCGGCAGGCGCAGCGTGAAGTTCAGCAACGAAATCGAGTAGGTCAGCGGGTTCACCCACATCAGCGCGCGTACCCACCCGTGCGCCGTGGCCATCGGAAACAGCGCGCCCGACACCATCCACATCGGCACCAGCAGCAGGTTCATAATCGCGTGGAAACCGGAGGTCGAATCCATCTTCCAGGCGATCACAAAACCCATTCCGGTAAGCGTGAACGAGATCAGAAACACCGCGCCCGCCACCACCGCAATCTCCGGCAGCGTGATCCGCACCCCCGCCAGCGGTGCGAACGCCAGGAAGATCAGCCCCTGAATCCAGGCCAGTGTGGCCGCGCCGAGAATCTTGCCCAGCACCATGCTGGTGCGCGGCGCCGGGGAGACCAGCATCGAAAGCAGGAAGCCTTCGCGCCGGTCCTCGATGATCGAGATGGTCGAGAAAATCGCCGAGAACATCACTGTCAGCACCAGCGCGCCCGAGTAAAACCGCGCCAGGTCGTTTGAACCGTAGCCGATCAGTAGCCAGAACACCAGGGGCGACGCTACCACGCCGAGCACGCGGCTCTTCTGCCGCCAAAAACGGACCAGTTCGCGCTGCCACAGCGTCGCGGCGGGGAGAAAGAAACTACTCAATGGAAGCTCCTGTCTCGCGGACAAACACATCTTCGAGGGTGGGCTTGTGCAGCCCGACGGAATCGATCGCTCCCGGAAAGGCCTCCACCACTTCGGTAATGAAGCGGTGCCCGTTTTCGATCTCGACGCGCACCTGCCCGTCCATGACTTTCGAAGCCAGCCCGAAGCGCTGCTCGATGCGTTGCGCCAGCGACGCTGTATCGTCCGCTTCCAGCACCACCACATCGCCGCCGATCCGCGACCGCAATTCGCCCGGCGTGCCCTGGGCCACAATCCTCCCCTGGTGCAGCAACACCAGCCGGTCGCAGCGGTCGGCCTCTTCCAGAATGTGCGTGGTCAGCAGGATCGTCACGCCTTCCTTGCTGCGCAGGTCTTCCACGTGCCGCGAAAGATCGCGCCGCGCCGCCGGATCCAGCCCCGTCGACGCCTCGTCCATCAACAGCACCTGCGGCCTGTGCAGCAGCGCCTTGGCGATTTCGACGCGCCGCCGCAAGCCGCCCGAAAGCGTATCCACCAGGTCCTTGCGGCGGTCGCTCAGTCCCAACTGCTGCATGGCGTGCTCCATGCGCTCCCGTAACACCGCTCCGCTCAGCCCGTGCAGATGGCCCTGGCTGCGCAAGTTCTCTTCTACGGTGAGCGCTTTGTCCAGGCTCTGCGTCTGAAACACTACGCCGACATGCCGCCTGACCGCGGCCGGTTCCCGCTCCACATCATGACCCGCCACTAGCGCGCGTCCGCCGCCGGATGGCACCATCATCGTCGAGAGAATCCGGAACAGTGTGGATTTGCCGCCTCCGTTCGGGCCGAGCAGCCCGAAGACCTCGCCTTGCTTCACGGCGAAGTTGATCTGGGAGAGCGCGATGCGATCACCGTAGCGGTGTGTCAGGTCCTGAACTTCAATCACAGCCCGGGCCTGTCCAGGAGCATCAATCCGTAGATGAGCGGCAGGTACAATACCGAAGCCAACAACACGTGCCGCGCCCGGATGATGTTGCGGTCCAGCGCCACCCGCACCCCCGAATACAGGAACCAGAGCCCCAGAACCAATGCCCCTATTCCATACACGATGCCCGACATTCCCATCAACGCCGGCGTCAGGCTCACCGGAATCAACGCCATCCCGTACACCAAGATCTGCCGCGCCGTCGAACGCCCGTCGGGCTCGACCACCGGAAGCATGCGGATGCCGGCCCGCGCATAATCCTCGCGATACATCCAAGCAATCGAGTAGAAGTGCGGGAACTGCCAAAGAAACAGGATCGCGCCTAAGACCCAGGCCTCACGCGACAGGGTGCCCGCAGCCGCGGCATAGCCGATTACCGGCGGCATCGCGCCCGGAATCGCCCCCATCGTGGTCGACCACCAGGTCCGCTGTTTCAGCGGCGTGTAAAGGAACAGATAGCTGGCCAGCGTGAAAGCGCCGATCAAGCCGGAGAGCAGGTTCACACCCAGCCACAATTCGAGGAATCCCAGGATCGACAATGCTACCCCAAACGCCAGGGCCCGGTCCGCCCGCAGCCGGCCCGCCGGGAGCGGACGCTGCGCCGTCCTCCGCATCCGCCGGTCCGCTTCGCGTTCCACCCATTGATTCAACGCCGCCGTGCCCGACGCAATCAGCCCGGTCCCTACAATCGTATGGAACAGCGACACTAGATCCACGCTGCCTAGGAACGTGCGCCAATTCCCTGCCCGCGGCAGCCCGAAAAAATACCCGATGGCCGTGCTCATCAGGATGAGCCACGTAATGCGCGGCTTCGTCAGCTGGACGTAATCACGCAGGAGACGATTGGTATGCCCTTTGGAAGTGAAAGCCGAAACCATTTACTGGGATTCTTCTATTGTAAACATTCTGGGCCGCCCCTGTCAGGCACGGTTGGGCAATGCTCACACCCGGCGGTCACGGGCCTTTAATCCCAAGCGCTTGATATAGCTGCTCGGTGTGGTATTAACTACCACCGTGCTGCGCCGGATGTCGCTGAGATTAGACACAGGGTTCCCGGCGACCAACACCAAATGCGCCTTCTCGGGTTCGATCGATCCGAGATCAGTGTCCGCCTTTCCCATCACCGCCTCCTCCTACGCTGCTCCAGACCGAACCAAACACTCTTGCAAAATTCGCCCCTAGTATTTTGTCGATCCGCGCCGACGGCCAGCCGCGACGGCTGAGATCGCCGGCCAAAGTCCTAAAACGGCTGGGGCTGTTGTATTCCGGAATCAGATTGAATACGTCAGGGGCCTCCCCGGGCGCGGCCAGCCCACGCTTGCTGCGGTCTTCATAAAACTTGCGCATCTGGTCCGAGTAGGCCTTGTTCAACTCGATTCGCGAGATTCCCCCGTCGGTTCCAATCCCAACGTGATCTTCCCCGCACGCGTTGACGGCATGTTCCAGGTGCCGAATGAGATCCTCTGCGTGCGGCTGGCCGGATTTCCTCAGAAACGGCATGAAGTAAATGCCCGCGACGCCGCCCCGGTTCGCCAGCGCTTTGAGCTCATCGTCGCGGGTGTTGCGGGGCAGGTCGACCAAGGCCCGGCACCCCGTGTGACTGATGATTGCCGGCGCTTTCGATGCGGCAATGGCCTCCGCTACCGTCCGCGGGCCTCCGTGACTCAAATCGAGCACCATGTGCAAACGATTCATTTCGGCCACCAACTCGTGGCCCAACCGGCTCAGCCCGCCGTCGTTGGGTTCCAGGCAGCCGTCGCCCATCAGATTCCGGCGATTGTAGGTGGGTTGGCAGATCCGTACGCCCAGATCGTAGAACTGCTCCAGCCGTTTCAAATTGCTGCCGAGCATGCTGCTGTCCTCAAAGCCGAAAATCAGGCCGAGCCGCTTGGTTGTCTTCGCGTGCGCCAAATCGCTCGCCCGCAGGATTTTCACGAACACGTCCGGATGGGAATTCAGCTCATGTTCCGCGGCGGCAATCTCGGCGATCGTCTTTTCGAAACAGTCGGGCGCATTCCCCACCTCCCCAACTGTCAGGTTGACGGCTGTAATTCCGGACGCCAGCGCGTCTGCTACAAATGCGGGCGATAGCGGCGCGTCATCGGGGAGCGCGGGATCAAACCCTCCGGGACCACCCAGCGCGTCGATGATCGTTGCACGGGCGTATTGTGTGTCCGTGTATGTAGAATTGCCTGCGGCCGCGGACCGTCTGCACCCCCAGACTGACATTCCGGCCGCCACGGCAATCGCGCGCCGCCGAGTCAGCTTCGTGCCGCGTCCAACCATGTTCCTTCCGTTTCGAGGGATTATACCGTAAGGCGTTGTCGGCGCCACCGCCTCCCTGTTCCTTCCTTAGATGTGATTGACTATCCCTATGAGACTCGGATGCATCTCTGCTCTGCTTCTGTTCAGCGCGGTCGCTCCCGCGATCGCTGAGAAACGGATCATTCAACCGAAGGAGTTCGCGCCCGGCGGCCCGTTCAACCCCGCCGTGTTGGTGGATGGCACCTTGTACGTGTCCGGCCAGATTGGACGGGACCTGAAAACGCAAAAGGTGCCGGAAAACTTCGACGCCGAGGTCCGCCAGGTGCTGGATAACATTGGAATCATCTTGCGCGAAGCCAAAATGGATTACGCCGACGTGGTCTCCGTTCAGGTATATCTCACCGATATGAGCCTGTTTCAGCGCATGAACACGATCTACACGACATATTTCAAGACGGACCGGCCTTCGCGCACCACCGTGGGAGTTGCCAAGTTGGCCGCGCCCGAGGCGCACATCGAGATCACCGTTACGGCCCATCACTAGGCAAGCGGACGCTTGCAGCAGCCCCCCAGCCTGAAGTAGCATGGGCGCGTTCGGGGTATGGAAAGGAGCGTTGGTATGAGATTCCGATCTCGTGGGTTCTTGGCGGGGATGTCGGTGGCCGCTGCGATCCTTGTTCTGACCGCCCAAGCGGCAATCGCGCAGACACAGAAGCCTTCTTCCCCATCCAGGGCCTGGACACAGCCGAAGACGCCTTGGGGCGATCCCGATTTGCAAGGAACCTGGACCAGCGACGACTGTATCGGCACCCCCATGAACCGTCCCGCTAAGTTCGGCAACCGCTTGTACTACACGGAGGAAGAACTCGCGGAGCGGGAGAAACAAATCGAAAAGCAACACGCCAACGACCTGGTGGACACGGTGGCGGCCGACGCGCGCGTAGGAACCGGCCCTCCCAACCACTGGGGCGAGCGGGCGCGCCGGCCTTGCAGGCAGACTTCGCTTGTCATCGATCCTGCGAACGGCCAGACCCCCGACCTGCTTCCCGAGGCCCGCACGCGCTTCTCCGGAGAGGCTGCCACCAACAACAATCCCAAAGCCGATTCGTGGGAGGACTTCAGCTATTACATCCGCTGCATCTCCCGCGGCGTAGTGGGCTCCATCTACCCGGTAGTCTATGGTAATGGACAGGAGATTGTGCAAGCCCCCGGCTATGTGTCCATCATGCAGGAAATGGTGCACGAGGCCCGCATTATTCCGATGGACGGCCGCTCGCACGCGAGCACGAACATCCGTAACTACATGGGCGACCCGCGCGGGCATTGGGAGGGGAACACGCTGGTGGTTGAGACCACGAATTTCCTGGGCGGCAAAACCTCTGCCAGCGCCAATGGCTGGGGTACTCCCCTGACCGATTCCCTGAAACTAGTGGAGCGTTATACCCGGGTCGGCCCCAACGAGATGCGGTACGAAGTGACCGTGGACGATCCCAAAACCTATATCCGGCCATTCAAGATTGGCTTCCCGCTCACGCAGGAGCCCGGCTACCGGAATTTCGAGTATGCCTGCCACGAGGGCAACTACGCCATGTTTGACTCCCTTAGCGGCGCACGTGCGGTAGAGAAAGCCGCGGCGGCCAAGAAGCAATAGGAGAAGACTGATCATGATTTCCTTCACAAAAGCAAAGTGGGTGGCGGGGCTGGTTACCTTGACCGCGGTAGCGGTGGTAGCTTCCTTTGCCGGCGGCGTTCCCGCCGCGGTCCATTACATTGGCCACGACAAGGTCACGGAAGTGATGGCCAAAGGCGGGTCGATCGTCAGCGATCCGGGCCTGGTTGTCTTAGCGCAGCGCCGGCAGGCCGGCGAAGTGGAATACCATGAACGCACAAACCATGTCTTCGTGATGGTCGAAGGCGAAGCGACTCTGGTCGTCGGCGGGACCATGGTAAACGCCCGGCGGACCGCCCCCGATCAAATGCGCGCTCCGTCGGTCGACGGCGGAACCACTTACCATATGGCTAAAGGCGACGTCATCACCATCCCGGCGAAGACGCCCCACTGGTTCAAGGACGTTCCCACAAAGACCGTGGCCTACTACGCAGTAAACATCGAGAGCGAGTAGGGTGGCGACTCTACTGCTGCGCGGTTAAGCGGATCTTCGTGCCGATCACTTCGCCCGACACGATCAGTTCTACGCGCCGGTTCTGTTGCCGTCCGGCCGCCGTGGTGTTCGGAGCGATCGGAAGCGTATCGCCGAAACCGGCCGCCGACAGCATGTCCTGAGAAATTCCCTGGCCGCTCAGGTACGTGGTCACTGCTTCCGCGCGCTTCACCGAAAGCCTCTGATTGAAATCCGTCCCGCCGGTGCTATCCGTGTGCCCTTCCGCCGCCAGTCGCAGGCCCGGATGTGCCAGCACGATGCCGGAGAGCTTGGCCAGCTTTTCTCGCGCAGCCGGGCGCAGCGTATATTGCCCGCTGTCAAACAAAACGTCGGCCATTGTGACCACGAGGCCGCGGTCCGTGTCCTTGGTCTCGAGCACCGCATTGAGCTGGTCCAAAAGCTGCGCGCGGAGCTGCTGCTTTTCCAGCTCCGCCTGTTGCCGCAGACGCTCCGCTTCGGCGGCTTCCCGCTGCGCTTTCTCTGCCGCTGCCGCTGCCTGCGCCTGCGCCGCTTCGGCCTTCGCGCGTTCCGCCGCTTCCTTAGTCGCGATCAACTCAGCCTGAAGCCGCCGCTGCTCCGCCGCCGCTTGATCGGCTTCCGCCTTGGCGCGTGCTGCGTCCGCCAGGGCCTTGGCGGCCTCTGCCTGGGACCGCCGCGCTTCCTCCGCTTTGCGCTCCGCCTCGGCCTGCTCGCGCTGCTGCTGTTCCAACGCCGCCTGCTTCTTCGCTTCCGCCTCCCGGGCCGCGGCCGCTTCCCGCTCCTTCTGCAGCGCTTCCTCTTCCTGCCGCTTTACCGCAATCACCCGCGCATCTTCAGCCGTCTGCGCCGTCTCGCGCGCGATCATGATCGCCGGCTTCCGCTGCTTTCGCTGAAGATAGCTTTCCGCCTGTTGGATCGTATCCTGCGCCTTCTTGAAGGTATCGGCGGCGTACTTGTCCGCCCCCGATGCCTGCGCAATCTGCACCGCATTCCGCGCTTCGTAAATCTCGACCGGCACGGAAGGATCCGGCGCCAGCCGCAGCACGTTGGTCAGCTTTTGATATTGGCCGCGCTGCAACAGCTCATATTTGGCGTCGATGATTTCGAACTTGCCCAGCGTGTCCTGCCGCACTTCGTTTTCCATCACGATCAGATCGCTCGGCTGGGTGACTGAAAAATACGGCTCCGCCGTGACGATCAGCCCGAACACCTGCAGGTCCGTCGTCACTTTCAGATTTCCCTTGCCGCCATCGAGCAACACCTCGCCCAGATTCTTCGGCCGGCCTTCCGGCGACACTGCCCACAGAACATAAGTCAGATATTCCACGCCGAATTGCGTCGGCGCTCCCACATCGCGGAAATTGGCGTCGATGCTGATCGCCCCCGACCGGCTGTCCACCTTGGCGTGGCCATTGGCCTTCGGCATGATCGCGGTTCCGCCAAAATCGATCTCCGTCGATCCGCTTCGGTGCCGGTAATTGATCGCCTTGGTCGATTTCGCAACGGCGTTCGCCTTGAACACAGGAGGCGCGGCATCAGGCGTCTGCGCAACGGCGAGCGCTGCCGCAGCAGCCGTGAGCATGCATGCCGGGAGCACGCGGCGCGCGGTTCCGACTCGGAATAGCGTCTTCATGGCTTTGGTTACCTCGTGGCGTTTGGCACTATGTGCAAAACAACGACCATCTGGGAATGCTTCTCACAGTGCGTTGTGTTTCAGCAGCTTACGGAATTGTAGACGGCGACTGCTAGTGAAAAATTTCACTTCTGAAAGTAGTTTCTTCCTCGGCTCTGGCAGGATCGCCGCCCTGAATATCTCGGCTCGTCACCATTGGTTGTCCCCGAATAATTAGCCGAAGAAAGCATGCAAATGGGTCCAAAGGGAGGCGGCGGGTAAGCCACCAAAGTGGTCTTTTTCTCTTACGGCTCTTCAACATACACTGTCTCGAGTAAGACAATCCCAGAAATGGAGCCGGCATGAAAAAAAGTATCAAAAGCCTAGCAGTTCTAACATTATTGCTTGTCGTGTCACAGTTCCATCAGGCCCAGGCGGCAGGTGTGTCGGGCGCGATCTTCACGACGAACGTCGACGCAACCATCGTCAACGCGAATACGCAGTACACATCGAAGTGCCAGGTCTACCTCGACGGCGGCCCCGGCGCGAACGCACCGGCGGGAGCTGCCGGGTTGCCGACGGCGATTATTATTTTCAGGTGACCGACCCTAGCGGTAAGACCTTGCTCAGCACCGATCCGGTCAGCAATCGCCGATTTACAGTTTCGGGCGGCGTGATTGTTGCCTATGTCGGAACCGGTGGGCCTGCTCACCCGACCGGCATTGATGTTTCTCATGCCGGCGCCATTACTATCAGCCTGGCCAATGCCAGCTGCCCGACTGATTTCCTGGACACGACCAACGGTGGGGGTGTCTACAAGGCATGGGTGACGCCCGTGGGAAGCTTCGTAGGTGATGCAACACTCGTGGACAATGCTTGCGGCACCGGGTGCTACCACGGTTTCGTGCCGTCAGCGACGAAAACTGACAATTTCGACGAAAACTGACAATTTCAAGGTCGAGGCCACTCAGGCCACTTTCTGCCTTACTGTCGGCAAACAGCTCGCGGATTTAGCCAGCCCGCCAAACATTACGCCTGGGTTCAATTGGCCGATCACGATCACTGATCCAACTGGCGGCAGCAACGGCTATTTCACGAATACGACCGACGGCACTCTGTCTGTTTGCGGTCTGACCGCCGGAGCCTACACCGTGACCGAGGGGACGAACCCTGGCATTCAGGTGTTCGGCCCGACTCAAGTGATCGGCTTGACCGTGAATGGAGTGTCGCAAACTCCGCAAACGGTTTATTCGTTCACCTGGGCAGCGGGACAAACTGCCCCCGTAATCGTTTTCGAAAACCAGCCCCTCCCGATCGGGTAGTCTCAAGGCCGGCCAGGCGCGGCAGCTCCATCCGCCGCGCCCTGGCGCGGTCTCGGCGTCCCGTGGTACACTTCTCGCAAAACCGCTAACCCGGGACAACAACGAGGCCGCATGCTCCTCCGTACCACGGCGTTCCTTCTCACCGTTCTTATCCTGTTTACTCTCGCCTTCCCCGCCGGCGTCAGCGCGCACAATGTCTCCAAGCGCGACGCCAGCTTCGTGCAGGCCAACCGCGGCATCGCCATCGCCGCCTTTATGTATCTCGGCGCCAAACACATGGTCACCGGATACGACCATCTGGCCTTCCTCGTCGGCGTTATTTTCTTCCTCTACCGGCTTAAGGACATCGTTCTGTACGTCAGCCTGTTTACCGTCGGGCACAGCATCACGCTATTATCCGGCGTCCTCGGGGGCATCCATGCCAACCCCTATCTCATCGACGCCATCATCGGCTTGTCGGTCGTCTACAAAGCCTTCGACAACATGGACGGCTTCCAGCGCTTCCTCGGCTTCCAACCCAACACCAAGCTCGCCGTCCTCGTCTTCGGCCTGTTCCACGGCTTTGGCCTCGCCACCAAACTACAGGAACTGGCCCTCACCAAAAATGGATTGGTCGCCAATATTCTCAGTTTTAATGTCGGCGTGGAGATCGGCCAGGTGCTGGCGTTGACGGCCGTGCTCATCGCGTTGAGCGTCTGGCGCACCCGCGCCGGCTACCTCCGCCACGCCTTCGCCACCAACGGCGTCTTGATGTGCGCCGGCTTCCTCCTGGTTGGATACCAGGTGGCCGGCTACTTCGTGAACGCCTGATTCCGGAAGGAACCATCATGCAGGAAACAGTCGAAGCACCTTCGAAACGCGCCATTGTGAAAGCCACCGCGATCGCGCTCGCCGCCGCGCTCGTGATTCTGTTTACAGCGGTGCTACCCGCCGAGTACGGAATCGATCCCCTCAAGACCGGCGCCGCGCTGCATTTGACCGATCTCTCCAAAGCCTCCGCCACCAAGTCCGCTCCCGTCGCCGTGGCCGCCGCCGCGCCCGCTCCGGTTGCTGCCGGCGTGTACAGCGTGCAGCCGGCGCTCTATAAGGTCGATACCGAGGACCTGTCCCTGCTTCCCAACGAAGGCGTCGAAATCAAATACCACATGCAAAAAGGCGCCGGCATGGTTTATGCCTGGAAGGCCACCGGAAATATCCGTTTCGAGTTCCACGGCGAGCCGGACCAGAAGCCGAACAAGGATTATTACGAAAGCTACGAGCTGGACGACAAAGCCGGCAAGGATCACTCTTACGGCTCATTCACCGCGCCCAGCACCGGCATTCACGGCTGGTTCTGGGAAAACAAGGGCGACAAGGAAGTGCGTATCCATCTCACCACCGCCGGCTTCTATGACAAGGCTAAAATGTTTGCCGGCGATTCACCCGAAGACCTTCCGGTCGAGGACGTCAAATAGCGCCGGCGGAAGCTTCACACCGCGGGCACTTCCACGAAGATTGGTTTTCGGGATGGCCGGGATTGTCCAGTGGATGGTGGTCGTGGAACAGATGGCATTCTGCTTCGAACGCAGCTTGGGCCGAGGAACAATACGCGTACTTGAAAAACCGGTAACCTCCCACATGACCGTGCAGCGCGGCGTTTACATCGACGTCCGCTCTGCCGACGAATGACACGGTGAATGAGCCTTGGCTGCTG
>Ga0126371_10001891_pt1 | contig 17878 bp, 9 predicted proteins | sample PanSoiMetaPlot_4_FD_110145 | JGI IMG/M metagenome (GOLD analysis project Ga0126371, IMG submission 110145) | Tropical forest soil microbial communities from Panama - MetaG Plot_4 | ecosystem: Environmental > Terrestrial > Soil > Tropical forest > Bulk soil | place: Panama | collected 2016-02-17 | reverse complement strand
GCACGCCCTCGCTGACAGTTGCACATATGCGAAGTCAGGTACTGACGTAACGTTTTGCAGGGATTAACGGTCACATTCAGCCGCCCACCATCTCCTCGTACAAAGACGATAAATACCTCACAGCCGGGATGTTAATCCTGGGAAGGTCCCGCCCCTGCGTCGTCTGGGGGCAACCCGGCGATCTCGAAAGTACCGCTTTTCCCACCGAAAATTTTAGAGACATTTCACCGGCAACTGCGCTACACTCCATGCCACTCAGTGTCATGCACTGTGGGCCTAACAATCAGTTTCTAAATCGGTTCCGGGACCTTTATGCGGAAAACCGCCTCTCATGTGCCTCATTCGATCATTGGTTTTCCCGGTCACGAAATAAGTCCATTGACCACACCCTAATGTCCGAAGTGTGGCCCTGTCCTCGCGTGAGCGACAGCTGCAGTTTAAAAATCGGGCTTCGGGGTCCTTTCGGCGCAAGCTGGATACTTCCTCTCTTCCTTCTGTTTCCTTGGTCTTCTAAGGGCTCAACTCAGCTTCGATTGCACACTCTTCTGTCCGAAGAGGCGCCTATCCCCCCGCGTGTGCGGCGTCCGCACTGGCTCCTGATTCGGATCCCCATTCCCCGTGTGCGGACGGGCCCGGTTCGCGTCAGCGCAACCGACAATCAGGAGGAAAACGAAATGAGATCCATCTCCAAGTCACTCACTGGAATGGTGTGCCTCAGCCTGATAGGGCTGGCATGCCTCTTCTCCCCGAATGCTCAGGCTCAGGCCTCTCAGGTTGAAACTGCAGCGAGAGGCGCAAAGCAAGTCATTACCCTGGATCCGCCGGCCGGATGGGAGTTGCAGGTGCATTCCTTCGACGCGCAGGGCAATGCGCGCCCCGCGGCTCCGGAGAATTTTCGCCACCTGGGCGAAGCGACGGTGGGCGAAGAGACCGACCTGCACACGCTGACTCTTCGATTTGCACAGAGCACCCGAATTACGGGCATCTCCATCACAGGCGATTTTCACGTTGACCAGGGCGGCAGTTGCGTGGAAGGAAACGTGTATCAGCAGGGTGCGACCTGCCAGGTACTAGTTCGCTTCGCGCCGCAGGGTCCGGGGAACCGGCTTGGCAAGCTTTCTGTGAGCAATGACCTCTCTGCCCTACCCGCTGCCTTTGGGATAGGCGGATATGGCTATTCGCCAGTCATCAGCTTCATCCCCTCGATCATCTTGACGGTGCCGGGAACCTACCCTTCGAACGTGGGCCTGCTCAACGGCGCACAGAACCTTGCGATCGATGGGGGCGATACGCTGTGGGTTTCAGACACGGGCAACAACGTAGTCCGAAACATGGATTCGAGCGGAACCTTCAAAACGCTCGCCTCGGGATACACCGGACCGTTGGGCATCGCGGTGGACACCTTCGGAGAGGCGTACTTTGACTTGAACTCGAGCGCCAACATGTACGAGATCTATGACTACGGTCCGGTGGTCCAGATCAATGGAGCAGGATCGCTCACCTGCACGGCTGCATCGCCATGCAATCTCAGCGGCGAGGCACTCGGATCTCCGGGGATGTTGAGCATGGATCCCTACAATCACATGTTTTTCCCGGACAACCACGCCGGCGCAGCCATGGTGACTGTGCAGCCGCTTCCAGACCAGCTGGTGCTGATGTACAACCCATTCCCCTACCAGACCAACCCTTCAAGCGCAATGACCGTAGATTCGAGCGACAACCTCTATAGCTTCTGGACCACCAGCGGCGAATGCACGATTCAGCAGGCGTCGCTCTACAACGCGGAGAACTCCAACGTTCAATTCAACAAGGTTGCCGGCGGGCATACCTGCGGTTTCGCGGGTGATGGCGGCCTGGCAGGAAACGCCGAGATCAGCACAAAGATCGGCCAGATGGCGTTTGATACGGCCGGGAACCTGTACTTTACCGACACTAACAACCAGCGCGTGCGCCGCATCGATTACGTCACGGGGACCATCCGCACGATCGCCGGCAACGGCACGTCGGGATACACAAACGATGGCTATCCGTCCACCCAGGCCGAGCTCGCCAATCCCACCGGAGTAGGAATCGACTCACAGGGACAGGTCTACATCATCAGCGGCGCCGCATCTACAGGAACAGCCCAGGTGATCCGCAAGGTGAATCTCCGTGGCTTCGCTTACTTCGGCAGTCAACCAAAGGGTTCCCCAACCGCTGCGAATGTCGTCCTCGTCTCGAATACGGGGAACTCCACGATGGTGCTAACCAGCGCTCAGTTCACAGGGAATAATCCCTCCGACTTTGTCATCGACCCCAAGACCACTAGCTGCCTTCTGACCGCGGGAGCCGTGCTGCAGTCCGGCGCCTCGTGCCAGATCGGGTTCATTTTCACGCCGGCTGCCCCCGGAACACGCAGCGCCTATCTCACTCTGCTCAACAACACTGTGACCAATTCCAACAGCATCTACCTCTATGGCAACGGCACCCTTCCGGCGGCAACCTTCACCATCACCTCGCCGGCCAACGGCGCCTCGTTCGTGTCCGGAACGTCTGTTACGTTCAGCGCCAAGGTGACGTCAGGATCCGGGCCGGCTCCCACGGGAACGGTTCAGTTCAAGGTAGACGGAGCCAACTACGGCGGCCCGGTGACCATCGCCTCCAGCGTTGCTTCGACCACCGTCACGGGTCTGACGACGGCGACCCATACGCTGTCAGCCACCTATAGCGGCGATGCCAACTACGCGGCGGGAGGACCCATCAGCGTCACCATTACCGTCACCGCATCGGCGCCTCCGCCGGCCGTGGAGCCCACGGTCACCCTGGCCAGTTTCGTTCCCCCTGAGTCTGTGTCGCTCGGCGTTGCGTGCGCCGGCAGTATGCATTTCCAGGTGCTGGTCTCCAACGGCACCAGCCAGCTTCCCACCGGCGATGTGCAACTGTTCCATGGGTCGCAACAACTCGCCACGGGAACCCTCGCCAACGGAAAGGTGGTGTTGACGGCGCCAACGCTCGCACCCGGAACATACTCCCTCACCGCGCGTTACAACGGCGACGTGCTCGACCTGCCGGCTGTTTCCCCGGCGCTCAACGCTGTAGTATCGCGGCAACAGGCATGCTCGCCGGTTTTTCCGCGCCTCGACGAGCCGCACTTACCCACGCTCCACCGGTTAGCATATTGATTAACCTTACGATGCGGGACGACCCCGCAGCCCGCTTCGGATGGGTAAACCCCCGGCTCGCCGGGGGTTTACACTTGCATATAAACTGTTTATTTAGAAATAGATGCTATTCGACAACTTCCGAAATAAATTTTTTAAAGGGGGGGAGGGGGGGTATTTATTTTCTGGTAAACATCTTGCGGCTTCCCGGCGGGCCGAGGGGCTTGACAAGCCCATGCCTCAACTCGACGCCTCGGCGGCGAAGTCGACATACAGTGTCTCGCGAGTACCGATGAGCACCGCAGGCGGATTGGGGATACCGGCATGCAGGCGCTGCTGCAGACCAGATTCTTAAGCAGCAGGTGTGAGGCGAAGGGACGGGGTAACCAGCCGAACGGTACAGAAGGATAAGGGGCGGGCGCTGATAACCGTAAAGCCGGCGAGAAAACAGTTTATTTTATATCCCTAGCGCTGCATCATTGCGCTACCTTTGCGGTCGAACCGGGGAGCCTTCTTTTGTGGGTCCCTTCACCCGGTTTTGCAGTTCGAAAAGAAGCAAATCCCGTGCAAGGCGGGGGTCCCCATGTTTCTGTGCGTTGTTTCCTGCCTGTTATGGCGCCGCTCGTCCGGGCGCACTCTGCGAGCTTCGCGGCAAGCCACGTTCACGGCTGCCGGGCTTTTTGCTGTGTGCGCGATGACGCTGGTCCTGCCCGCGCACTCCCAGAGCAGCAGTTCGCCCATCACCACTTCTGCCAGCTTCAGCCTGAGCGGCAACGATCCCTACAACATGAGTTGCTCCATCTCCGCTGCGGCCACCCCGAGCGGAGCAGGACCAACCGGGACTGTCACCTTCACGGACACGGCCGGGTATCCCACCACCACGTTGGCGACGGCGCAGCTTGTACCGGTGTCGCTGACACAGGCCTATACGACGCCTGAGCCGGAATCCGGGGAGGTCGCAGGCGATTTCAATAACGACGGCATCCCCGACCTTTTGGTTTACGGCGGACCCTACTCACATACGGTCAGTATTCTGCTCGGCAAACCAGACGGAACTTTTCAGCCCCCGATTTTCGCCAGTACAGGAATGCCAGCAACATCGCAATACATACGGGTCGGCGACTTCAATGGCGACGGCAAGCTTGACCTGGGTTGGGTCTACGAGGAAAGCGGTCTTTTCCAGGTCATATTGGGAAACGGCGACGGCTCCTTTAACCCGAACGCGGCGTACTACGGTGGATTCTCCCCAAATTACTGGAACAGCATGGACATTCACCGTGACGGGTTCTCTGCTGTTCTGGTCGAGTCTCGAACGGCAAACAAATACACGGGTGTCGTACACGTCTGGTGGAACATTCAAGTCTTCACCCCTCAACCCGCGTCGTTGGAGATCGACGGCGATATCAATTGGCTTGACGCATGGGATGTGAACGGCGACGGCAAGATCGACCTGCTCGGATCGATCGCCAACAGCAGTGGACTTCAGATCTACCTCAATAATGGGAATGGCACGTTCCAGCAAGTCACCTATGACACACCCGTTGGGACACCCAGCAGCTTTGCGGCTGGATACTTCAACAATGATGGTGCGCTGGACCTCGCCGTAAGCAACGGAAACACCATTGGATTCCTGTTCGGAAACGGAGACGGAACGTTTCGGAGTGATACGGGCAACACGCTCAACGCATCCGGGCAGCTCTTCACTGGCCATTTCCTGCAGAAGGACAAGCAGGAACTGGCGGCCGTGTCGGGCAGCGAAATTACCGTGTTTGCTGTAAACGGGGATGGTACCTTCGGACCTGCGCAAAGCGTCCCCATTTTGCCGGCTTCCGGGGTCTTGGCCACGGCGGATATCAACGGCGACGGATTACTGGAGCTGCTCGGAAATGGCTGGTATAGCCTGGGGAACTTCGCGAGCACGGCCGGCACCGATCCCTCCGTGACCGTTTATGCAGGAACATACACCGACCATTACGTATCCTGCTCTTATTCCGGCGACGCGAATTTTGCTCCATCCCAGAGCCAGCAGTCGCAGCACCTGACCTTTCCTCAATTGAATGCGCCGGTCTTTTCCATTACACCCGGCCCGTACGTCTCCAGCCTGTCCATGTCGGACTCCAGTCCGGGAGCGTCCATCTACTACACCACCGACGGGAGCACGCCGACGATCTACTCCAAGCTGTACACCGGGGCCATTCCAATTACATCCACATCCACCTTTGAAGCCTTCGCCACCAACGGGCCGTCAAACGTAAACTCCCAGGTCGCGCAGGCTTCCTACCAGGTTCCCAACCCGCCGTACTTTTCGCTCCCGGCCGGCAACTACTCCGGCACGCAGAGCGTAACGATCCAGGACAGCGCACCGGCCGCTGCGATCTACTACACCACCGACGGCACCACGCCCAGCACAAGTTCGGCGGTTTACACCGCGCCCATCCCCGTCTCCGGCAAGATGACGATCCAGGCCATGGCGCTGTCGGCACAGATACTCAGCCCGGTTGCCGCAATCAGCTACAACACGCCTCTTCCCGCCAGCTCGATTGCACTGGCATCCTCCACCAACTCGACTACTCTGACGCCCTCCGGGCCAAATCCCCCGATCAATCTCACGGCTGCTGTCAGCGGCACAAAACCCACGGGCACGGTCACCTTCGCGTCGAATGGCTCGAACCTCGCCACGGTTTCCGTCGTCAATGGATCGGCGTCCTTCCAGCCGATCGTCGCAGCCGCGGGACCGTATGCGTTCACCGCGTCCTATTCGGGCGATAACCAGAACGCAGCCAGCGTTTCGAGCCCCGTCAACGTGACGGTCGCGCCAGCCGTTTCCACTACTGTGCTGAGCACATCGGCAACATCTTTGGCGGCCAATCAGACGTTCACGCTCAGGGCTGCGGTAACTGCAGACTCGCCCACCGGCACGGTGACGTTTTCGGCGGGTGCCATCACGCTGGGCCAGGCCACCGTCAGCAGTTTCAATGGAGTGGCTTCGCTGCAAGCCTCATTCGCCTACGCAGGCGGTTACACCATTACTGCCGCCTATTCAGGTGACGCCAACAATGCCGCGAGCACCTCGAATCCGGTATATGTCATTGTCGGACCTCTGCCCGTTCCCACCGTCTCGGTAGTTCCGGTGGCGCCGAACATCACGAGCGCGCAGGACGACACCGTGAACATCACAGTGACAGGCCCCCAGGGTTTCGCGACCCCCACGGGGACGGTAAGCCTCAGCGGCGGCGGATGGTTCGGGTCGGGAACCTTGTCCTCGGGAACGGCATCAATCCACATCCCGCCCGGTCTTCTTTTTGTCGCCGCCAATTCCATGTGGTCCGGGTATAGCGGCGACTCCAATTACGCTTCCGCCAGCGGCACCACCACGATCACCGTTACCGCGGCCACTCCCACCGTCACCGCTGTCCCAACTTCCACCGGAATCACGACCCAGCAGGGCGACACCATCAACATCACGGTATCCACGCTGCCGGGCGCTCCCATCCCTACCGGGTGGGTGAACGTTAGCGGGGGCGGATGGGAATCGCCGTCTACCACCCTCCAATCCGGCATTGCCTCGGTAAACATTCCTGCGGGCGCCATGAAGGTCGGCACCAACACCGTGACGGCGATTTATACCAACGACCGCAACACCAAGTACACGAATGCCACCGGCACCACCACGGTCACAGTCACCCTGGTAAATGGTCCCACGACCACCGCACTTTCCGTCTCGTCGGACACCGACTATGTGGGCCAGCAGATTACCCTGACCGCTACAGTTTTTGGCTCTTCACCCACGGGATCGGTGACATTCAAGGCCGGTTCCAACTCGCTCGGGCAGGCCACCCTGGCCAATGGAACCGCGACCCTGCAGACCTCGTTTGCCACCCCGGGGAATTATTCGATCACCGCCACCTACTCGGGCGACGCCCAAAATGCAGCTAGCACATCGGGCGCACTCAGCGTCGTCATCAATCCGTCCGCTCCCACATTTGCGCTCACGGTGACTCCCGCCTCCGGCGCGGGCACCGTGCAGAGCTTCGCGCTGGCCTATTCCGACTCGGCTGGAGTTTCCGATCTTAGCTGGGTGTACGCGCTGTTTACCCCGAACGGCGACGGCGCCCATGCCTGCGGCGTCTATTACCACCCGGGAAGCAACCTGATCTACCTGGCCGACGACAACAACACGACGGTGCTCGGACCCGGGGCCGTGGGACAGCCTGGCACGCTTTCGAACAGCCAGTGCACGATCGACATTGGAGCATCGTCCACTTCGGTTACGGGCAACACTGTCACGCTGAACCTGGTCACCTACTTCAAGGTCACCGGAACCTTTAATGGCCAGATAAGCACGTACATGTTCGCGGAGGACAACGAGAGCGACAATAGCGGCTTCGTGAACCGCGGCTCGTGGACTGTGGACGCCAATGTATTTCCGACGGCCGTCTCCGTAACGCCTTCGGCGGGTTCGGGAACTTCGCAGACGTTTGCTTTCACTTACTCGGATGGGAACGGCGCGGCCGATCTGCAGTGGGTATACGGGTATCTTTCTACGTCCGCCGACGCTACCAATTCCTGCTACTTCTGGTATCACCCGAGCGACAACCTCATCTACCTTGCAGACGATAACGGCGGTGGGTTCGGCCCGGGCGCGGTGGGTCAGGCCGGAACCCTCACGAATAACGAGTGCACTCTCAATGTCGGCGCGTCAAGCGTGAGCCGAACGCCCAACACCCTGACATTGAACGTGGCATTGAATTTTGAGGGTCAGCCGGCGGGGCAGAAGAACATCTACATGTTTGCCCAGGACAACGAGGGCCATACCAGCACGCCGCAGAGCCTCGGCACGTTCACGGTGACGACTCCGTCTTTTCACGCGGTTTCCGCGACCCCGGTTTACGGCCCGGGTTACCACTCCAATCAGAATACTTTCACCGTGACGTTCTCGGATCCGAACGGCGGCAGTGCAATCACATTCGCGTACGTCCTGTTCTCGCCGAACAATGACGGGGCACATGCCTGCGCGATCTATGTGCAGATGCCATCGAAGTTGGTTTACCTGGCGAACGATGCGAACGACGCCGTGTCAGGCCCGGGCGAGATGGGCTCCCCGGGGATACTTTCAAACAGCCAATGCGCGTTCGACGTGGGCAGCGCATCCGCAGCGGTGGTGGGGTTAACAGCGCTGCAGGTCAATTTGCCGGTCACGTTTGCCTCTGCGTTTGACGGACCGCTCAACATCATCGCCTACGCGCAGGACAACACCGGGCAGTACACGGGATACCAGAACATCGGTACCTACACGGTTTCTGCCCCGGTGGCTCCGACGTACGTTTACGGAACGCAGAATGGCGCGGCCGCGCCGACGGTTTACACGAGATTCGCTGACGCGAACGGGAACCAGGACCTGCAAACTCTGTACATCCTGGTCGGACCAACGTTGAATCCAAATGCCTCTTGCTATGTGCGTTACGAAAAGGCGAACAACACGATCTATCTCTCCGATGATGCGGGAGGTTGGAGAGGTCCAGGACAACCAGCACTTATTCTGCCCGGCTCGTCCGCCTCCGGCGTTTCGGGATCGCTGAGCAATAACGAGTGCACGATCGACACCGGCGATTCGCTTTCGGAGTGGCCAGTCAACTCCGATCCGACCTTGTGGCAGCTCGATGTGCCGATCACCCAATACGCCGCGCCGAGCGGAACGGTGCTGAACGTCTATATGAATGCGGTGGATAACGAAGGCAATTCGGCTGGTTGGGTGCAGAAGGGCACGTGGATTGTGCCGTGAGGCAGAGCGAAGGGTAGCAAAATTGGTGAAAAAGTGCGGTTTGGGGAGATATGCGATGTTAAGCGCACAGTTGGCAATTGAAGTAAGTTATTTATTATCAATTGATTAGCCGTTGCACCCTTTTGTCCCTCTCATTCTAAAGGGGTTACAGAATAGGGGGGGAGGGGGGAGGGGGGTGGGGGGGTAGCACTTTTCCCGGTCAACGCTGTCGAGCTTCCCGGCGGGATGATGCGGAGTCCGGAGCTGTCCCTGACCAGCCTTTGTAGTAATTTTCGTACACATATGCAGTAGGTTCTGTACACATATGTAGTAAGGTCGTCCCCTCTTCCGGCCGTTGCGGCGGCGGAGCCTGGGGGTCCGGGTCCAGAGGTCCATTGCAATAATTTAGGCGGGCAATAATTTACTTGACTCGCCCACTTGATCTTGATACATTTGTATACATCAAGGAGGGGTGAGATGGTTAAAGAGCCAAAGAGTCTGCAAGATGCGATCATCTACTTCTCGAATCAGGACAACTGTATCGAGTACCTTGCTTCGCGTCGCTGGACCGATGGGGCAATCTGCCCTATATGTGGTTCTGACAAGGTAAGCGCATTTAACGCCAAGCGTCGGACATGGAAGTGCGGAAGCCATCACCAGCGCAGGGAATTCTCGGTCAAGGTGGGGACGATATTCGAGGATAGCCCGATTGGTCTTGATAAGTGGCTGACGGCGATCTGGCTGGTAGTGAACTGCAAGAACGGCATCTCCAGTTACGAACTTGCCCGCGATCTCAAGATCACTCAGAAATCAGCATGGTTTCTCTTGCATCGGATTCGTCTAGCGATGGCTAACGGATCACTTGAGAAAATAGGCGGAAACGGTGGAGGACCAATTGAAATTGACGAAACCTTCATCGGTCCCAACCCTCAGAAGATGCACCGCGACAGACGGGAGGCCCGTTACAAGGCTATTTGTGCGCGTCCCAATCAGCCTGTTATGGGAATGCTTGACCGAGAACTGCGCCAGGTTCGCGCCAAGGTTGTACCGAACGTCCGCCGCGATACCTTACAGAATGAGATTCTGACTCAGATTGAAAAAGGTTCGACCGTATACACGGACAGCGCACCAGCCTATGACTTGCTCAAAGCGCAGGACTACATCCACGAGCAAGTGAACCACGTCAAAGAGTACGTTCGCGGCGAGGTTCATACGCAGGGGATCGAAAACTTCTGGAGTCTCTTGAAACGCGGATTGAAGGGAACCTACGTTGCCGTAGAGCCCTTCCATCTTGACCGTTACGTTGGGGAGCAGGTTTTTAGATTCAACAATCGCGCCACTAAGGATAACCCACTTACCGACTCAGATCGGTTTGCGTTGGCGGTTTCGCAGATCACAGGAAAGCGTTTAACGTTTGCGGAATTGACGGGCAAGGCTCCCAACTGAGCAAGGACTACCCAGACACGGGCCTCCCGGCGGCAAGGCCGGGGTAAGCGGGGTCAGAACGATCCCGCTTCTTTTTTGTCTTGTTACGCTTCCATTCCTCTTCACGCCTCTTTAGTTCAGGTTTCGATACGGTGAGTATGTTTCGCACAGCGTCATCGAATTTCTTGAACTCACGGACAGACTTCATTTCTTCTTCTCCGTTGACTCCATCTCGCACTGCAATCTTCCTGTCCCGTCTCTCCATACCTTGAACCAAAAAAACGATGCGGGAATATCCTTCGCAGTGATTCTGACCTGCAAGCGATTTCTTTCCGTGTATGGAACTTCCCAAGTGGCTCCATGCACTACATGAACCACTGCGAATCGATTGTCTCCCTCAAAAGCCGAAATGAAATCAATGTTTCTCTGCTCCCCAGGGTCAAGCGAAAAGACGCGTAGTTGGTCCTCCGGTTTAGATGGGTTATCGTGCCGAAGGTGTAGAGGAATTGGCAGAAATTCCCAATTCTCCCATTTGGGAGATATTGCATTCAACTGGACGCTCACGTTCTCCACCGTCGTACCTTCACTACGATTGATGACTTCAATCTGGTAGGCTCTGGCGCGCTGTCCAGCATGAGGTTCTCCCGGTTTGATAGGCCACTCCCGAGGTGTTATCTGTATTATTTCTATTCTTCTTTGGAGGCGAAGATGATGCGCGTGCCACGCATAAAATCCCGCTACGAACATAGCGATGATGAAGACATAAATGAGTTTTTCATTCGATGGATTTGCTAGAGCCCACCAAAGAAGAAATCCGACGCCCACTATAGTCTCTCCGAATAGAATGCTCATCCATTCCTTTGCGAGTGCTCGGAAATACAGAGGCACCGCGAGTGGTGTAAGGAATTGTTTCTTCAGCCATGTTCCGATTTTTCGCATGAGAGACGCGAATAGCCTAACTCCCCCGGCGTGGGCGAGGCAAGTATATTCTTGCCTTTAGGCGTTATATATGCTTCGTCCCTGAAAAGCGAAATGCCCGCATCGGGCGGGCATTTGAGCGGAGTCTTCTCCCTCTATTGTTAAGACTAACAGGGTTGAAAAGTGGATCGGCCACACTCCAGGGAAATTTTCCATGGGATAACCTTATGATATTAAGCCAGTTGCTTCTATTTCGCTTTTTCTTCCCTACTTGACAGGTGATTTTCCACAGAGATTTCCACAGGGAGTTCGTGCTTGTTTCGGAGGCGGCGCAAGCAGATTCCCTTCGGGAAAGACAGAAAGAAGAGCAAATGCGCCTGGACGCAGCTACGGTGGTTTTGCTTTAGAAGGTGGGGATGGGGCGCCAGAGCATGAAGTAGTTCACCTGGTCTTCGCGCTCGATCTGGAAGTTGAGGCGCTTGTGGAAGCGCAGGGAGCCGGGGTTGAACTTGCTGACCATGGAGCGGATTGGAAGGCGGGCGAGGGTAGCCTCCTGCTGGAGGCGCTGAATAAGGACGGTGCCGAGGCCCTTGCTCTGCACGTCTGGATGGACAGCTATGTCAACGAGGTAGAATTCGCGATCGCCGGGAGCGACCCAGAGGCGGCCGACAGGTTTCGAGTCGAGCAGCACGATGTGGTAGCAGGAGTTGGGGTAGTTCTGCGTGTAGGTGTAGAGCTGGCCGCGGAACTGAAGGCGCATCAGGTGCTCAAACTGATTGCGGGTAAGGCGAGCCTGTTCAAACTCGGGCTTGCGAATGGCCGAGTAGAGCTCGTACATGAAGATTTCGTCCTGGGGAAGCGCGGGGCGGACTGCGAGAGTGGACATGTCGAGTCTACGGTAATACAGGGTCAGAGATCGGAGATCAGGGACAAAGGGACAAAGGGACAAAGGGACTAGGGAAGAGGGACAAAAACCGGGGAGACAAACCCGCCGGGAGACGCGGGACCGGATGGGTGAGCCGGTCCCTTGAATGAATTGTGCGGATCAGGTGCGGGGCGGATAGACGCCCTGCAAGGCGATGCACCAGTTCAGCACAAGGTAGGGCATCATGTTGTTGTGCGGCTGGTCGCCTCCGGCCGGGGCGATGCAATTGTCATTCAAATTCACGAGCCCCGAGGTGGCGGTGTTATAGATGTTTCCCGCCTCGCCGGTGCCGGCCTTCGTCTTGGCCAGGGAACTGCCTTGAGCCGTGTTCTTGTCCTCAAAGGCCACCGACGCCTTGGCCTGGTGGGTGTGGCTTGGAATCTCACTCTCGAGCAAACTGACGGTGTCGGATCCGCCGGTCTCGCCGAGGTCGTGCAGGCTGAGGCCAGGCCCCTGGCCGGGGTGCATGGAGGCATTCCCCTGCATGTTGGGCAGGGCGAAGTTCGACTTTCCGTCGCCTCCGTAGGTGGTTCCCAACAGCGAAAAAAGCGCCGTGTTCTGCGAGAGGGGCAGGACCTGGCCATCGCAAAACGCCCAGCCTTTGGGGGGGAAATTGAAGGGATAGACTCTTATTTCAGCCACAAACGGATTCGACATAACGCAGATCTCCTCAAACTGCTTTTGCCTAGGTTTGCGTTGGAAAGATACCCTGCAGCGCGATGCACCAGTTCAGGACAAGAAACGGCTGCATGTTGAGGTGCGCCTGACTGCCACCGGTATTCGCGAGCATAGCGGGGTTCATGGCCACGGCGCTTGTGAATGAGCCAGTGAAGATCGGAGGGCCACCACCGGCGACATAGGCGTTTAACGGGTCAACCGTTGTGACCGCGGTGCCCGCGGTTGCCGAGTGAACGTGAGTAGGGATTTCAGAGATGCTGAGCGTGTGACTCTGCTCACCGCCTCTCTCGCCGAGGGTGTGGCCACCGCCCATGTGCAACGGCGTACGGCCCTGGAGATCGGGAAGTCCGAAATTGACTCGCCCATCGCCGCCAAAGGTGGTGCCGAGCAGCGAGAATAACGCCTGGTTCTGATTGATGGGCAAGAGTTGCCCGTCGCACAGGGCCCAGCCCTTGGGCGCGAACCCAAACGACATACAAGCAAGTTGGCTGAGAAACGGTGTTGTCCCCATAATTCTTCTCCTGTCTGGTGTTCGTTACCGGCTTGCGAGGGGCTGGGGTCTATGTCTGACTTGGAAAGACGCCAAAGAGCGAGATGATCCAGTCCAGGCAGAGATACGGCTGAAAGTTGTCGTGGGGCTGACTTCCTCCAGTTGAACTGATCATTCCTGCGGCCATGTTGGCGGTCGGAGCGAGCTGGGTGTACATATTCTGCCCGTCACTGAGGATGGAGTTAGCCGGAGTGGAGATGGTGTTCGCGGTTCCGGCATTGGCGAGAAACGGATGCGAGTGAACGGGGATTTGCGAGACGGTGAGCGTGACCGTTTCGACCCCACCGGTTTCGGCCAGCGTAAAGCCGTTCCCCTGGTGCATGGGGACGCGCCCGCGCATATCGGGAAGAGCGAAGGTGTTCTGGCCATCGCCGCCGTAGGTGGTTCCTATCAGGTTGAAGAGGGTTTCGTACTCACTGATGGGCAGGAGCTGCCCTTCGCAAAACATCCAGCCGGCTGGGGCAAAATTTCCGGCAAAAATGCGCACCTCACCGACGTACGGCTGAGACATGGACGAGTCCTCCAATGTGGGTGTGCAGAAACAACCGGGAAGATCTGCACTGGGGAATCAAGTTTCTCCACGACTATCACCTTCGGGGAGCCGGTTGCAAGAATTATTTGAATGAATTTCCCGCGGGGTGGAGATGGGGAGGCGAGTCTCTTAACCGGCTGATTCACGTGAACGTTTGGGCACCGGGAGTAACCCATTCGAGTTACGTTTACCGGTTGAGAATTTTGACGAATGGACCTATGATTTACGCACATCGCAGAAAAAAGCGTTGACACCTGTATCAAAAGAACTGTACATCTGCGTAAAACGGACTAACTACCCTTTCCCCGCTCCGTAAGGGCCGGGCTACGTTGGTTTCATTCCCTGGCAGCTATTTTCTATTCAGTCCTCTTTTTTTGGCTTCCATTCAACTCTGGCCATCACGAATTCGCTCGCACTTCGGAGTTCGTGGGCCATCGGACCGCGAGGATCGCTCGATGCCGAGATTGTCGCTCCCCTTCCTGTCAGGACGCCCCTGCCGCCTGAACTTCCGCCTGATTCCTGCTTTTACCGCGCTGGCGATCGCGCTGGCGCAGGGCGGCCATGCCGCGGCTCAATCGCTGGTCGGATCGGGCGGATCGATTGAGACGCACCCGGGGAACGATCCAAACGTTCAGAACCAGGCTGGGCAGTCGAGCGTCTCGGTGAGCGTGGCGGGCACGATCAACACCAACACTTCGGCGGTGAAGGTGGTGCTCCATGGCCTTACCACAAGCGCCGGCGGCGGGGATGACGCCCAGATTCAGTTGACATCGTTCATTCTGCAAAACACCACTACCAGCAAATCGATCGTGCTCCTTGGGGCGACGGGCGCCGGTACTGATAGTGATTTCAACAACTTCACGATCACGATCCAGGACGGCTTCAGCGCCGCACCCAGCGTGCTTGGAGGCCCTGACTGGACGAACAACCAGACCGTGGAACCCAGTTCGTATTGGAACGCCATTTATGGGTCTCAAAGCAACATCTCCACCTACACCACCAATTACCCGCAGTCAGACGGGAGCAAGACCCTCGCGAATGAGTTTGGGGGATTCTCGACGGACGGGACGTGGACGCTGACGATTCTTGGCAGCGCCCAGGACAACTCGGACATAAAGATCTCGAGCTGGGACCTGTACCTGGGATACACGGTGACGGCCAACAACCCGACATCGACCACGCTGACCGGGGGCAACAACAGCCCGAACTTCAGCAATGACCTGGGAACCATGAGCGGCAGCACTACCAACGTGACCCTCACGGCCACGGTGAGCGGCGGCGTACACGGAACTCCGACTACCGGGACCGTGGCGTTCAAGAACAATACCACCGGTGCAACTCTCTGCCCGTCAGTGAACGTGAACGGCAGCGGACAGGCGACCTGCGTTGTCGCGGCAAGCCTCGTTGGTGAGGGCCTCAACGTCGTCGAGGCGGATTACACGCCAGGGGCAACGTGGCAGGCGAGCGGCGGCACGATGAAGATGCTGATTGAGGGGGCGACGTCGGGTAGCGGAACCCGTTTCTGCAACACCGGCTCGATCACTTCGACGGGAGGAGCCAGTACAGGAAAGATCTATCCATCGATCATCAAGGTCTCCGGAGTGACCAACTCGGTCGCCAACGTAGCGGTGGAGTTGAACGGGGTTTCGACCGCCAATGGCGGCCTGCGGGCGCAGCACCTGCTGGTGGCGCCGGACGACATCCACAACCTGGATTTTCTCGACCAGGGTTTTTCTACGAACGCGCTCTCGAGTGTGAGCCTGAAGATAGCCGACGGGAACTCCTATCCGACCGAATCGAACACTCCGGGCAACGGCAGCCTCTGGAACCCCACGGACAACTCCCCAACGGTATCGGTGTGGGACAATACAACCCCGACGGCACACTCGTTTGACTCAGGCATCCCGGACATACCCGGGACGATCAACTTTTCCTACCCCAACGGGAACGCCCAGGAAACGCTCGAGCAGAACTTCCTAAGTATCAGCGCGAACGGGGACTGGGCGCTGTACATCTTCGACCAGTCGTCGGAGACAGAGGTGGTGAACAGCGGCTGGTGCCTCGACTTTACGCTGAATACGGGCATCGCGACCACGACAACGTTGGCCTCAAGCAATAACCAGGCGGGAGCGAATGGCGCGCACGTGGGCGATTCGCCGAAGCTGACGGCTACCGTGAAGGACACGAACGGCAATATAAACGGGGGAACCGTTACGTTCACAGAGAACGGCGCGCCTCCAGGGAGCATCGTCGCGCCCAACAATACGGTGGCCGTCGTGGGCGGAACGGCGGCGCTCACGATCCCCGGACTGACCGAGGGCGATCACACGATCTACGCGAATTACAGCGGCGACGCAGGGGATAACGAGAGCGAAGCATTTATCGTGCAGCGCATCGATCACACGACGTCTTACACGATCGCCGGCAACGTGATTACTGCCTGCAATACGGGAGCGGTGGAGAACCAGGCCTTTATCGGGTCCTTCACGCCCAACCCGTCGAACATCTTTGCGGCGAATATTCCGGGCAAGATGCAGAAGCTGACGGTCACGATTCCGGAGATGTTCTTCGACAGCGACAGCATGCCCGCAACATCGTTTATGCTCAGCGGACCGAATGGCAAAGGGCTGGACTTCTACTCGGGAACGGGCACCGGGACTTCGACGCTTACTTCAACGTCCAGCATTACTTTCGACGACGGCGCGGCCGGGACCGTTCCGCAAACGAGCTACGGCCCTGGGACGTTAACCTACAAGCCGACGGACTACACCTCGGATGTGTTCACCGCAAGCGCGAGCGGTTTCTATCCCCTTCCGGGCACGATTTCGTCCGCGGCTCCCTTGAGCTCAGCGACGCTCGCAAGTACGTTTGTGCCGGGAGGAACCAGCGCCATTGGAACGTGGAGCCTGTTCGGGGATGTCATCGAAAAGGCCGGACTTGCCGGCGGACAGAACGGCTGGTGCCTGAATTTCACGGAAACCCCGGTGCCGGTGACGGTGACCACAAACGCGGTTGCCGACTTTGAGCGGGCTGAGTCGAATGCCCAGTTCACGGTGGACATCCAGAACAGCGGGTCGGTGGGACCGACGGGCGACCCGACGCAGTCCAGCAACCCGATGACGGTGACGGACACCCTGGATTCGCGCCTGACGTTCGCGGGCACTTATTCGGGGAGCGGGTGGACCTGCACCGGAACGACGACGTTAACCTGCAAGAACGAGAGCTCTATTGCGCAGGGGGCGAGCTATTCCGAGCTGACGGTCAACGTGAACGTGTCGAACACAGCGGCGGGCGGAACCTTCACGAACACGGTGAACACATCCGGCGCGGGCACGACGGCAAACTCGGGCCACAGCACGATTACGATCACAGTTCCGCCGTCGATTACGAGCGCGAACAACACGACCTTCACCGTTGGGACGGCCGGCACATTCACGGTGACCACGGCAGCGGATGCCTTCCCCGCCAATCCGTCCCTCACGATCACATCCGGATCGCTGCCGAGCAATGTGACGTTGACGGATAACGGGAACGGAACGGCGACGATCGCAGGAACTCCGGCGGCGGCCACCGGCGGGACTTACCAGATCCAGATCACCGCACATAACGGCGCGCTTCCGGACGCAGTGCAGACGTTCACGCTGACCGTGGACCAGCCGCCGGCGATTACGAGCGGGAACAACACGACGTTTACGACGGGGACGAACGGCAGCTTCCAGATGACGGCGACCGGGTTCCCGGCGCCGACGTTCAGCGAGACGGGCTCACTGCCGGGCGGGGTGGGGCTCACTTCAGCCGGGCTGCTCTCGGGCACGCCAGCGGCGGGGACGGGCGGGACCTACGTGATTACCGTCACGGCGAGCAACGGTGTCGGCACGAATGCGACGCAGAGCTTCACGCTGACGGTGGATCAGCCGCCCGCGTTTACGAGCGCGAACAACACGACCTT
>Ga0126371_10001889_pt1 | contig 17887 bp, 21 predicted proteins | sample PanSoiMetaPlot_4_FD_110145 | JGI IMG/M metagenome (GOLD analysis project Ga0126371, IMG submission 110145) | Tropical forest soil microbial communities from Panama - MetaG Plot_4 | ecosystem: Environmental > Terrestrial > Soil > Tropical forest > Bulk soil | place: Panama | collected 2016-02-17 | reverse complement strand
GTGAAGACGCACGAATATCGGGTCGGGCTCATTCCGGGGAATGTGCGGGAGCTCGTGCACCACGGGCACGAGGTGGTCGTCGAGGCGGGAGCGGGCAGCGAAATCGGCTTCGATGACGCCGCCTACACGGCGGCAGGCGCCCGCATCCTCGGTGATGCCGCGGCGGTGTTCGCCGCCGCGGAGCTGATCGTCAAGGTCAAGGAGCCGCAACCGCATGAGGTGGCCCTGCTGCGTCGGGAGCAGGTTCTGTTCACCTATCTGCATCTGGCCGCGGACAAAGCGCTGGCGCAGGGGCTGATCCGATCGGGCGCGGTGGCGGTCGCTTACGAGACGGTCACGGACGGCAGGGGCGGTCTCCCGTTGCTCGCTCCGATGAGCGAGGTCGCCGGACGGATGGCGGTGCAGGTCGGGGCCCATTGCCTCGAGAAGGAGCAGGGCGGCATTGGCGTGCTGCTCGGCGGCGTCCCCGGCGTTCCCGCTGCCAAAGTCGTCATTCTCGGCGGCGGCGTCGCGGGCACCAATGCCGCACGCATGGCGATGGGCATGGAGGCCTATGTCACCGTCATCGACAAGTCGCTGCCGCGCCTCTACGAGCTCGATCTGCAGTTCGGGGCGCAACTCCACACCCTCTTCTCTACGATGGAGAACATCGAGCGCGAGGTCGGTGCCGCCGATCTCGTGATCGGCGCCGTGCTGGTCCCCGGCGCGACCGCACCAAGGCTCGTCAGCCGCGAACTCGTCCGGACTATGAAGCCGGGCACCGTCATCGTCGATATTTCGATTGATCAGGGAGGATGCTTCGAGACGAGTCGACCGACGACACATGCAGCGCCGACCTACATCGCGGAAGGCGTGGTCCATTACTGCGTGACCAACATGCCGGGAGCGGTCGCGCGGACTTCGACAGTGGCTCTCAACAACGCGACATTGCCGTTTGTACTGGCGATCGCCGATCGTGGCTGGCGGCGGGCGCTCACTGAAGATCCCCACCTCAGGGACGGCCTCAATGTCTGCCAGGGACGGGTCACCTATCCAGCGGTCGCCGGCGATCTCAAACTGCCGCTGACCGCGCCGGAAGCGGCCCTGACCGATTGAAAGGGCAGCAAAGATTCCGCGGCGGTGGGACCGGCACGAGCTGCCCGAGGCGACCAACAGTTCCAACGTCCGGCTATGGAACGCCGGACAGACAGTCCCCATCTCACATAGGAACAGTTCGCGAGGGGGAAATGCCGCTCCTTCCGACGGCCGGTCCGATACTTGGTCGGGGGTTTGAGGTTTCGGCTCGTACCGAGGCGGCGTCGGTCCGGCACATCGACGATGCGGCAATCGCCGCGGTCACCAACCTCTATCGTGAGATCCTTCCGGCCGGGGGCGCCATTCTCGATCTGATGTCGGGGTGGGTAAGCCATCTGCCGCCGGAAGTCTCCTATGCGCGGGTGGTCGGTGTCGGCCTCAGCGCCTGCGAGCTGGCCGAAAACCCGTTCCTCGACGAATGGTGCGTGCAGGATTTGAATCGTGATCAGCGTCTCCCGTTCGCGACCGCCGAATTCGAGGGTGCCGCGATCTGTGTCTCGATCCAGTATCTGACGAGGCCTGGCGAGGTCATTCGCGAAGTCGGGCGGGTGCTCAAACCCGGAGCGCCGCTGATCGTTACCTTCTCAAACTGTTGCCTGCCGACGCGCCCCATCGCCTGCTGGCATCTGCACGACGATGCCGGGCATCTGTGCCTGATCGCCCACAATTTTGCCGAAGCCGGCAATTGGACCGATATCCGCTGCCTGGATCGGACACCACCAGGCGGTGGAGATCCCCTCTATGCGGTGATCGGCCGCAGTCTCGGGCCGGCCCCTCCGACAGGAGACGATTAGTTAAGCGTCGAAAGCCACCATCGAGGTGAACGGGACGTCGATCCGGTCGCGGCCTCGCAAGAAATTCAGCTCGATGATGCAACCGGCGGCAACGACCTCACCGCCGCGCCGGCGAACGAGGTCGATGGCGGCCTGCATGGTCCCACCCGTCGCCACCAGGTCGTCGAGCACAACGACGCGTTGACCGGAGGAGATCGCATCCTCCTGGATCTCGATGGTGTCGGTTCCGTATTCGAGATCATAAGTAAAACGGACCGTCCTCCCGGGCAGCTTGCCCCGTTTGCGGACCATCGCAAAGCCTCGGCCGAGCTGATAGGCGAGCGGAGCGGCCACTAAAAATCCGCGGGATTCGATGCCCACGAGGAGGTCGGGCTCGTGCGGCCGCAGCGCACCGGCCAATCGCTCCACGGTGGTGCGCCAAGCGAGCGGGTGGGAAAGGAGCGTGGAGATGTCGTAGAATAGAATACCGGGCTTTGGAAAATCGGGTACCGAGCGGATGTGCTGCTTCAGGTCCATGGCCGCCATTCCTCGATGTCCATTCGCGGCGATCGAATTCGTCCTCGCCGCGAGATAACCGCTTTCTGGCGGGTTGGAAAGGCCCGTCCGGCAGATCCTCAGTTGGGCTTTGGATTACATGGCCGCCGCCACGACAACCCTCGTTGCCTCCGAAGAATCCGGGTCGCTGGTCCTGGCGGCAACCGGGGAATGGCTGGTCGCGACGGCCGCCGAACTCGATCGCCGGCTGCGCGGGATCGAGGTGCCGAGGGGCAGACGGGTATTGCTCGATCTGACCGGGATCAATCGACTCGATACCGCCGGTGCCTGGCTGCTGCTGCGCACCGAGCACGATCTGACGGCACGCGGCAACACCGTCGAGATGCGGAATTTGCGGGCGAGCTTCGAGCCGCTGATCGATCAGGTGCGAACAGCCGGGTTCGTGCCGCCGGCCAGACACCCGCGACCCGCGCATCATACGATCGCAGGCTTCATCGCACGGATCGGAGAAATCTCGGTCGGGCTGATGGCGCGTGCCTACAGCATCCTCGGCTTTTTCGGCGTCGTGTGCGCGACCGCGGTGCGGCTGCTGCGCCATCCCCGCCGGCTGAACATAACCGCGATTGTTGCCCAGATGGAGCAGACCGGGGTTAACGCGTTACCGATCGTCGCGCTGCTGACATTTCTGATCGGGATCGTCATCGCCTACCAAGGCGCCGACTATCTGCGATTTTATGGGCTGGAGAACTACACGGTCCAATTGACCGGGGCGAGCATCTTTCGCGAGCTCGGGGTTCTGCTTACCGCGATTATCCTCGCCGGCCGGTCGGGAAGCGCGTTTACCGCCCAGATCGGGACGATGCGGATCAACGAGGAAATCGATGCGATGCGGACCATCGGTCTCGACCCGGTCGAGGTGCTGGTCCTCCCACGCGTCTTCGGGTTGGTGCTGACCTTGCCGATGCTGACCCTATGCGCCAACTTCATGGGGATATTTGGTGGTGGCCTGATGGCTTGGAGCCAACTCGGCATCGGCATTCCGCAATTCCTGAACCAGCTTTCCACAATCGCGCCGTGGTCATTCTGGATCGGCATGATCAAGTCTCCGTTTTTCGCCGTCGTCATCGCCCTGATCGGCTGTTATGAAGGTTTTCAGGTGACGGGCAGCGCCGAGAGCGTCGGGCGGCTTACGACGTTGTCGGTCGTCGAAGCGATCTTTCTGGTGATCGTGACCGACGCGGTATTCTCTATCTTTTTCTCTTCTTTGCGGATTTGACTATGCCGGATCAGTCGAGGGAGCCGATCGTCCGGGTGCGCGGCCTCGTCAACCGGTTCGGCACCGAGATCGTTCATCACGGCCTCGACCTCGACGTAATCCGCGGTGAGGTTCTCGGCGTGGTCGGCGCTTCTGGATCTGGTAAATCGGTGTTGTTGCGAACTATCGTCGGGCTCAACCGTCCGGTCGCGGGTCGCGTCGAGGTCTTTGGGCGCGACATTCTCGCGCTGAGTGATACCGATCAACGCGAGATCGAAAAACGCTGGGGCGTCCTATTTCAAAACGGTGCGCTGTTCAGTTCGCTGACCGTCGCGCAAAACATCGAGGTGCCGTTGAAAGAATATTACGCGATGCCCTTGCCATTGATGGACGAGATTGCGGCTTTCAAGATCGGCATCGTCGGACTTCCCGAAGGAACCGGAGAGAAATATCCGTCGCAGCTATCGGGTGGAATGCGCAAGCGCTCGGGTCTCGCCCGCGCGCTCGCCCTCGATCCGGAGATCGTCTTTCTCGATGAGCCCACTGCCGGGCTCGACCCGATCGCGGCCGGCGATTTCGACACTTTAATTCGGGATCTGAGGAGCAGCCTAGGCCTCACCGTATTCATGGTGACCCACGATCTCGACACACTGTTCTCGATCTGCGATCGGGTCGCCGTGTTGGTCGACGGAAAGGTTCGTGTGGGCACCTTGGAGCAGCTGCTGAACGACGATCATCCGTGGATCCGATCCTACTTCCACGGTCCGCGCGGACGCGCCGTTCTACTCTCCGCGAGCGACCCGTTGGCGGGACATGAAATACCGGTCACCGCTCCTGTCTAACCTTGAGCTATCTTGCATCGCGAGTGAATAGATGGAGACACGAGCACATTACGTGGCGGTCGGCACTTTTGTTTTGGCAGTTGTCTTTCTTGCGTTCGTGGCAGTGTTGTGGCTCGGTCATGCCGAGTTCGGCCAGCAAGCCCGGCGATACTATATTTTTTTTAGAGGCTCGGTGGCGGGTCTAAACAAAGGTTCACAGGTTCAGTATAATGGCATCCCGGTGGGCCGGGTCGTCGATATCCGGGTCGATCCTGAAAATCTCGAGCAAATACAGGTGATGGTCGAGATCGACACAAGCATCGTCGACATCAAGTCTGATGCCCGCGCATCCCTAGCAGCCAATATCCTGAACGGGATCGCCACCATCCAGATTCGCGGTGGAACGCGGGATGCGAGCAAACTCGTGCCGACGGAACCGCATAAATATGCAGTAATCCAAACAGAACCATCAGAGCTAGACGAAATAAAAGCATGGGGGACAGCAATAAAAACTGCAGCTAATAAAATAGATCAGCTACTTGATGAGAATAACCGGCGTGCAGTTTCCGAGACTCTGCAAAATGTTCGAACGATAACCGGGGCTCTCGTCGAGCCGAGCAAGGAAGTGAACGAGGTCGTGGATAACGCCAACCAGGCCGTCGTCGCGTTGAGGTCGTTCTTCCAGGAGCTCGATCGAAGCTATACCGAGAAAGGCGGATTAAAGGATCAGCTGTCGCAGACGCTCACGGATGCCGATCGGCTGGCGAGAAACCTCAACGACACCGGCCGGCAACTACAACTGGCGCTGCAGGAAAATCGTCCGGGCCTGCGAAATTTCACCCAGACCACATTGACCCAGCTGAGCGATCTTGTCACCGATCTGCAGCGATTCGTAGCGGGCGCCACCCGCTTCGTCTCCGAGATGGAGCGGAACCCGACCCGGTTGCTGTTCGGCGAGCGGCGCGAGGGGTATCGGCCACAATGAGGACGCCGGCGGCGCGGGCTTCGCGCCGGTGGCTTTTGGGCGCCTCGGTCCTCGTGCTGACAGGGTGCACGAAGCTGCTCGGGCCCGGTCCGCCCCCGCATCTCTATCGAGTTACCCCTGAGAGCACCTTTCCCGGCAATCTGCCCCACCGGTCAGGGCAGCTCCTGGTAGAGGTGCCATCCGCGCCGGCGGGACTCGATACGCCGCGCATCGCGCTGAGCCGCTCTGCCGTCTCGATCGACTACTTTGCCGACTCGGAATGGATCGATCGGGTCCCGCTGATGGCCCAGACGGCATTGCTCGATTCGTTCGAAAGCAGCGGGGCGATCACCGCGATCGGCCGCGAGGCGGTCGGATTGCGCGCGGATTTGATCCTGCAGACCGACATCAGGCATTTCGAGGCGTTGTACGATTCGCGCGCCGGGCCACCCGAGGTGTGGGTGGCGGTCGGCGCCAGGCTTGTCGATCCATCCGTCCGGAAGGTCGTCGCAAATGCCTCGTTCGAGCGCCGCGCGCAGGCCCAAGGGACCGATATTCCGCAGATCGTCCTCGCCTTTGACGAGGCGCTCGGAGGGGTGATCAAGGACATCGTGCTGTGGACGGTGCGCGATCCCGCTTTGTCAGGGAAACGGCGTCCGCTATGATGATCACCTTTCGTTCACGAGGATCGATGCTTGCTGCGTGAGAACCCGCGAAAAAGCCTGCTCGTAAGTCGGGCCGAGATCGAGGGGATGGCCTCGGCAGCTGCAGTCGTCGCCGCCTGCGAGCGCGACCTCGCGGCCTGCAAGCGCAACGTGCTCGACGAGGTCATGGCAGCCGAGACGACGGTCCGCGAGTGGCGGCATTACCCCGATGGCGAGGTGTATGATCCGAAGACCCACGCCCAATTTTTCTATCACACCCACGCGGCGGGCGGGCGGCCTGTCCTCGAGCACGGGCATTTTCATACTTTTTTGCGCGCCGAGGGCATGCCGCCCGGAGCGGCGCCGCTGATCCTTCCCGAAATCGCGGTCGCCGAGGTTGCAGCGCTGCCTCCCCAAGCGCCGCCGCTCAAGCACGGCACGCGCGAGGAGGTGAGCCATCTCGTCGCGATTGCGGTCGATCGTCGAGGCGACCCGATCCGGCTGTTCACGACGAATCGCTGGGTCACCGGGGAAACTTGGTATCGCGCCGACGATGTCATTCGCATGCTCGACCGATTCGCAATCACCGAGGTCGCGCCGTCGGAGGTGCTCAACCGTTGGATCGGAGCGATGCTGCGGCTCTTCCGGCCGCAGATCGCGGCGGCGCTGCGGATGCGCGACGAAACGGTCATGGCATGGCGCCGCCGCCGCCGCACCAACGTCTTCGAGGATCCGGCGCTCGAAATCGCCTCGAGCTTGGATGTCAGCTTGGACGCCCAGCTCGCGTTTCTCGACCGGGCGCGATCCGAACCGGCCGCCGGGGCCCGGCGTCGCGTATCGCTGCTGCCGAAGATGGCGGACGGCTGGGACGAGGGTTATGTCGGCTGAGACGCCGACTAAAGTACCTGGCGATATCCAAAAGTTATTCGTCATTCCCGCGAAAGCGGGAATCCAGAGATTTCAATCGCTTGCCCTGGGTCCCCGCGTGCGCGGGGACGACGAGTTCGCCCGTGCGGAGGACATTCTGACAGCCGCTTTCGCCGGGCGGCCTGTAATAGGTTGATATTTCGTGTGCATTTTTAGGTCAGACATTTAACGACACTCTGCCGGCGGTGTTACGGGTGGGGTGACTGCGAGACGGGTTGGCGCGGCGCGAGGTTGCCGGCGCTTAGGCACTCCTTCAATTTGGCGTCGCGTTTCGCATTGGATGCGGCGTCGTAATCGGGAAAGGCCGCTTGCGCCTGCTTGGCGCATTTATCCGCGGCCTTCCAGTTTAAGGCCGCCGTCTGACCCTGTTGACTGGCCTCGGCCGCCCCGATCGAGAGCAGCAGAGCGGCCATCAGGAGGCCGAGCCGGTTCATGCGATACCTCTGCGTTGTCATCGGTGCGCCGATTATGCGCGCCCGTTCGCCCGATTATACACCCTTATGCCGAGGCTGTTGTTGCGTCGGACGAGAAGCTGAGGCTCGATACGCGTAAATCCGACCGGAGGTGCCACGATGTTGAAGATCTGGGGACGGACAACGTCATCCAACGTGCAGAAGGTGCTTTGGTGCTGTGCCGAGCTCGGCATCGAGTACGAGCGGGTTGATCTCGGTGGACCGTTTGGCGGCAATCGCGACCTCGAATATCTCGCGATGAACCCCAACGGCCGGGTGCCGACGATCAACGACAATGGCTTGGTTCTTTGGGAATCGAACACGATCTGCCGGTATCTCGCCACGACGCGGCATGGCGAGCGTTTGTATCCGAGCAGCCCCGCCGCCCGCGCCAATGTCGAGCGCTGGATGGATTGGCAGCTCGCCACCTCCGGGCCGCCCATGGCCGCCTTGCTCGGCATGCTGATCCGGGCACGACCGGAGCAACGCGATCAGGCGGCGATCGAGGCGGCGCGGCTGCAGGCGCTGGCTGCGTGGACGATCCTCGAAGACGAGCTCGAAGGTCGTCCTTATCTGGCGGGCCCCGAGCTGACGCTCGCCGAGATCGCATTGGGAACCATGGTGTACCGCTGGCATGCCTTTCCGATCGAGCGTCCGCCATTGAAGAACCTCAAAGCCTGGTACGAGCGGCTGCGCGAGCGCGCCGGTTTCAAAGCGCATATCGAAATCCCGATCACGTAATGGTGAGATCGATTTGCCGGCCGCCGAAGTTATTCTTCGCAATCGAAGTCGGCATGGCTCGAATTCGATATATGGGGGGAGGCTGAATGAAATCGTCGATAAAACTTTTCGTGGCTGCCGCAACAGTGGCCTTGATCGGCATCGGCGGAGCGGTGGCGCAGGACAAGGACAAGGTCATTGCCGAACGCCAAAAACTGATGAAGGATCAAGGCCGGGAATGGGTCGTCGTCAGAAATTACATAGAGGGAAAAGCTGACCAAGCGGCAGCGTTATCTGCCGTGGAATCCTTGAGCAAATCCGTCCCGACGGTGCCGAATTATTTCCCGCCGGGAACGGAGGGTCCGGCTCCCGAAGGCAAATGGGCAACGAAACCCGAGGTTTGGAGCGAACACGATAAATTCCTTGCGGCCGTCAAGAAGGTCAGTGATCAAGTTGCGGTGCTCGACGCGGCGCTCCGTAGCGGTGACAAAACCAAGGTCGAGGCGGCATTCAAGGATCTCAACATCTGCAGTGCGTGCCACGAGACGTTCCGCGCAAAATTGCAGTAAGGGTTTTCGCTGCTGCCGCCATATTGGCGGCGTCCGCTGGCGCCGTTAGGCCCGACGAGATCGCCCGCGGTGCCTACCTGGGCGTTGCCGCAGGTTGCGCAGGTTGTCATACCGACGCCAAGAACAGCGGGCGTCCGTACGCCGGTGGCCGCGCGCTGACAACCCCGTTCGGCACCTTCTACGCCCCGAACATCACCCCTGACCCGGATACGGGCATCGGCCGGTGGAGCGACGCGCAATTCCTGAATGCATTGCGTGAGGGTGTAAGGCCTGACGGTTCGAACTATTACCCGGTGTTTCCTTATCCGAGCTTTACCAAAATCACCGACGAGGATGCGCGGGCGATCAAAGCTTATCTCTTTTCCCAGCCGGCGGTGCGGCAATCCAACCGTGCGCACGATGTGGCCTTTCCGTTCTCATGGCGGTTTTTGCTGAACGGGTGGAAGCTGCTCTTTTTCAACCCGGGCCGGTTCCAGCCGGCGCCCGAGCGTGGCGAGGCCTCCAATCGCGGCGCCTATCTTGTGACCGCGCTCGCTCATTGCGGTGAATGCCACACGCCGCGCAATTGGTTCGGGGCCAGCGAGCCGTCGCGGTTTCTCGCCGGTACCTCCCATGGCCCGGACGGCAAGGCTGTTCCTAACATCACACCCGATGCGAAGACCGGGATTGGAAACTGGAGCGACGACGATATCGTGAGCCTCCTCAAGGACGGGCAGACACCCGATTTCGATTTTGTCGGCGGCGCGATGGCCGAAGTCGTCAGAGACACCGCGCGACTGACCGACGCCGATCGCCGCGCGATCGCTGTTTTCCTGCACTCCGTGCCCGCCGTGACATCACCCCGATAGAAATTGTCGATCGCGCGTTTCGCCACTGGACGCTCGGTCGCCACCCCCTATGATGATGGGCCTCGTGGCAAGGCACCGAGGGATCGGCCTCGGCTGAGGTTTGCCACGGTCTGTCATCGGACCATCAGGCGGCGAGCGGCGGGAAGCACGATTTGGCGCGAAGACGACCGGATAAGAGCTTAGCCCGCTTCGAACGGATCGCCTTGGTGCTGTCGGGCGGCGGGGCGCTCGGAGCCTATCAGGCGGGGGCCTATGCCGCGCTCGAAGGCTCCGGGGTACGGCCGAACTGGATCGCCGGGACTGCGATCGGGGCGATCAACGCTGCCATCATCGCCGGGAGCCTGCCGCACGAACGCGTGCTGCGGCTGCGCCACTTTTGGATGGAGGTGGGTAGGCGCCAGCAGGATCTTGGTCGACAATATGCCGACGGGTGGCGCTCGACATTCGCGAACTGGCTGAGCGGCAAGCGACGCGGAGCAAGATTTCCACGATCCTACGAACGGGCGGTCATCTCCATCGCGGCATTACGAGCGATGATCGGCGAAGTCGTCGATTTTGACCGGATCAATTCGGGTGGCGTTCGGGTGGTGCTCGGAGCTGTGAATTTGGCGACCGGGGCGGAAACGCTTTTCGACAACGACCGGCACGTGCTCGGTGTCGACCATGTGCTGGCCGGCACTCCGTTCCCCGGCATGCCGCCTGTCACGATTGGGCGGCAGCTTTTCGCCGGCAGCGCGATATCGGTTTCGGCTCTCGACGATGCCCGTCCCGCCGACACGTTGTGCTTCGCGATCGACGGGTACGATCCGGTTCCGGGGGGGCACGGCGGGTTTAGCCGCTCGGCACGCGATATTGTCGCGCTGCGCCGGACCCACGATCTCCGCCGCATGATTGCGCTGCTTGGCGAGCGGCTTCCATCGGCGCTGGGTGGCGACGTCGAGCTTCGCCGGTGCCTAGCCGAGGCCAGCACGGCGACAATGACGATCCTGCACCTCGTGCATGAGGGCAGCGCTGCGGATCTCGACGCCAAGATGCGCGATTTTTCTCCTGTTGCGGTAGGGCACCGATGGAAAGCGGGGGAAAGCGATGTGGCGACGAGCCTGGCGCATCCGCGCTGGCTGGCGCCACCCTCTCGTCTCTCGGGCGTCGTCGTTCACGAGCTCCGTGGCGGAGTAGCTGCGCGCCCGCATTGACCTGTTCCGCTGGCTCTGAATGAGCAAAGCACGGACACGAGGCAGCTTGCACTGCTCGCATGACAAGACGCAACCGTCACCCTCAGCTTCTCGTCAACCTGAGAAACCTGTTTCCTAAATAATTGGCATGACGAATATCCGCTTGAAATCAAGCGATTTTTAAGATGGGATGATTTCACCTGGAAATGGTTCGAAGCGATCGACCGTTTCGATTTTTAGGACGTTCGCGATCTCACGACGGATCGGCAGTCACGAGGGTTCATGCTCTACGAGGCATACCAAGCACAAAACGACGTATTGGGTCCCATCAGGTTGATGGCCGAAGCATTCCGGTGCCTGCTCAACCAACCCTGGCCGCTGGTCGCGAATGCGCCGTTGCTTCGCAGCGCTTCGGCCGCGATGGAGCTGCTCTCCAACGCCGGCTTATCACATGACCGGCCCGATTTCGGCATTCGAGGCGTAATCATTGAGGGGCGGGAGGTCGCCGTCACCGAAGAAGTCGTCGCTACCGATCCGTTTTGCACTCTGCTTCATTTCCGCAAGGAAAAGACCTTCGCCGACCCGACGATCCTGGTCGTGGCACCCCTCTCGGGCCACTTTTCGACCTTGCTGCGCGGCACCGTCCAAGCCCTGTTGCCGGATCACGACGTCTTCGTCACCGACTGGGCGAACGCCCGCAACGTCCCGCTCCTCTATGGCCGCTTTGGCTTGGACGATTTTGTCGATCTCGTGATCCGCTTCATCCGCTTGCTCGGGCCGGGCGTCCATGTCATGGCGGTATGCCAGCCCTCGGTGCCGGTGCTGGCAGCCGTGTCGTTGCTGGCGGCGGGTGGCGATCCCTGCCAACCGGCATCGATGATATTGATGGGTGGCCCGATCGACCCATTGGCAAACCCGACCGAGGTCAACCGCTTCGCCGAAGCCCATTCTCTCGAGTGGTTCGAACGAACCGTGATCACCGCGGTGCCCGGCCGTTATCGCGGCGCCTTTCGCCGGGTTTATCCGGGCTTTTTGCAGCTCGCCGGCTTCCTGAGCATGAATTTGGAGCGCCACGTGTCGGCGCACTGGGCGATGTTCGAGAACCTCGTCCGCGGCGACGGCGAAGGTGCCGCCGCCACCCGCGCCTTTTACAAGGAATATAGCTCGGTCATGGATCTGCCGGCCGATTTCTACCTGGACACCATCAAACGGGTCTTTCACGACCGCGACTTGCCCTGCGGTAATTTCAGGGTGCGGGGATCACGGGTCGAGCCTGCGGCGATCGAACGCACCGCGCTGATGACCGTCGAAGGCGAGCGCGACGACATCTGCGCGCCGGGCCAGACCGCCGCAGCCCACGAGCTCTGCAGCCGCATCGCTGCGGCGAAAAAGACCCACCACCTTCAGCTCGAAGTCGGCCATTATGGCGTGTTTCACGGCCGTCGCTGGCAGAACGAGACCTACCCGAAGGTCCGGTCGTTCATCCGGGAGCAGTGCTAGCCGGCGGATCTCCTGCCGTCCGTCCACGAGGATGGACCTTCGAGGGAGGGAAAGCGATGGCTCTCAGTGGCAAGGTTGTCATCACCTGCGCGGTCACCGGCTCGATCCATACGCCGACGATGAGCCCGTACCTGCCGCTGACCCCGGACCAGATTGCGCGCGACGCGATCGCCGCCGCGGAGGCGGGGGCGGCGATCCTGCACCTCCATGCCCGCGACCCGAAAGACGGGCGGCCGACACCCGACCCCGATGTGTTCATGCAATTTCTGCCGCGCATCAAGCAGGCGACCAGTGCCGTCATCAACATCACGACCGGCGGCGGTCACGGCATGACGCTCGAGGAAAGGCTCGCTGCGCCGTTGCGCGCCGAGCCCGAGATGTGCTCGCTCAACATGGGCTCGATGAATTTCGGGCTCTATCCGATGCTCGGCCGCTACAAAGACTGGAAGTACCCGTGGGAGCCGCAGCATCTCGCGATGACGCGCGATTTCATCTTTCGCAACACATTTGCCGACATCGAACGGATCCTAAAGGATTTGGGAGAAGGCTGCGGCACCCGCTTCGAGTTCGAATGCTATGATGTCGGCCACCTTTACAATCTCGCGCACTTTCTCGACCGCGGCATGGTCGAGCCGCCGCTGTTCGTTCAGACGATCTTTGGCATCCTCGGCGGGATCGGCGCCGATCCCGAAAACCTCGTGCACATGAAGCGGATCGCCGACAAGCTCTTTGGCGATTCCTACGCCTGGTCGATCCTCGCCGCCGGCCGCCACCAGCTGCCGCTGGTGTCGATGGGTGCGATCATGGGTGGCAATGTCCGGGTCGGGCTCGAGGATTCCCTATGGATCGGCCGCGGCAAGCTCGCCCAGAGCAACGCCGACCAAGTCGCTGCCATCCGGGCGATCGTGGAGAACTTGTCGCTCGAAATCGCCTCGCCCGACGAGGCGCGAGCGATGCTGGCGCTCAAGGGCGGCGACAGGGTCGCGTTCTGAGCGGGGTGGGTCGAACCATGATCGACAAGCGGGTGCGCAGCCTCGCCGAGGCGGTCGCCGGGATCCCCGATGGTGCCACGGTCTTGTGCGCCGGGTTTGGTGGCGCCGGGCTGCCCGACGCCTTGTGCGAGGCGGTCATCGAGCAAGGGGCGCGCGATCTGACGGTGGTCGCCAACAACGCCGGGACCGGGCGGAGCGGTCTTGCGGCATTGCTCGCAGCGGGCCGCGTCAAGCGCATCATCTGCTCGTTCCCGCGCAGCTCGGGCTCGGTCGTGTTCGAGGAGCTCTACACCGCCGGCCGGATCGAGCTGGAGCTGGTGCCCCAAGGCATCATCAGCGAGCGCATGCGTTGCGCCGCCGCCGGTCTCGGCGGCTTCTACTCGCCGGTTTCGGTCGGGACCCGGCTCGCCGAAGGCAAGGAGCACCGCGAGATCGACGGCCGCATGTATGTGCTGGAAAGGCCCCTGAAGGGCGACGTCGCGCTGCTTTCCGCCGACCGCGGCGACCGCTGGGGCAACCTGACCTACCGCAAATCGGCGCGCAACTTCAACCCGACAATGGCGATGGCAGCGAGCCTGTCGGTCGCCCAGGTGCGCCATATCGTCGAACTCGGCGAGATCGATCCCGAAGTGGTCGTCACCCCCGGCGTCTTTGTCGACCGCCTCGTCGAAGTTCGCGGGTGAGTGGAGAAACCGGATGCCGCTGAAACGTCGTCAAATCGCCTGGCGCGCCGCGCAGGATCTCGCCGACGGCAGTTATGTAAACCTCGGGATCGGGCTGCCGACTTTGGTCTCGGATTTTCTTCCGGCCGACCGGGAGATCGTGTTGCACAGCGAGAACGGCGTTCTCGGAGTGGGGCCGGCACCGGGCGACAACGAGGTCGATTGGGACCTGATCAACGCCGGCAAGCTGCCGATTACCATGGTAACCGGCGGCAGCTATGTGCACCATACCGACTCGTTTCTGATGATCCGCGGCGGCCATCTCGATCTCGCCTTGCTCGGCGCCTTTGAGGTCTCGGAAAAGGGCGATTTGGCGAATTGGACGACTGACGATCCGGGCTTTCCGCCCGGCGTCGGCGGAGCAATGGATCTCGCCGTCGGGGCCAAGGAAATCCGCGTCCTCGTCGAGCACACTACCAAGGCAGGAGCGCCGCGCATCCGCCGCCTCTGCGGTTATCCGCTGACCGCCGCCGGCGTCGTGCGGCGGATCTACACCGATCTCGCCGTCATCGACGTTACCGCCGAGGGGTTGGTCGTGCGCGAGCTCGTCGAGGACCTGGATTTCTCCGCCCTGCAGGCCAGGACCGAGGCCATGCTGCGCCCTGCGCCCGATTTGAAGGCGCTGCGCGCGCCGGCGGTGTGAACGGCGGGCAGCTCAGCTCTGCGCTTCGCGCAACTTCTGGTAGCGCCCGACATCGACGATTTCGCCGATCGTGCCGTCGGGCGAGCGGAACTTGACAGTGCCTTCGTCCGGCTTTGAGATCAGCACGCCGCCATTGGCCTCGATCTTCTCGATAAAGCTCTGCCGGTCCTCGACTTCGATGCCGAAGTGATGAATGGCGGGCCCTTCGCTGACCAGTTTTGCTTCCTCGTCGTCTTCACTGTCATAGACCATCAGTGCGAGGTCAATATAGCCGTCCGTCAGGTGCCGTGAAATGTGCCCACGCGAGCGCCCGGTTCCGACCTGGCGAAACCCGAACACATTCTCGTAGAACTTTGTTGCCGCCTCCAGGTCGTTGACCTTGAGCGCCAAGTGATTGATCCGCGCCATTTTCGGGTCTCCCACTATAAATTCCGACAGCTCACTCGAGACCCACCGTAACGCCGTTTGGCGAGCGGCGATACGGGATCGCCGCGCGAGGCGGATCGCCACGAGGCGAGTGCTCGCCGGCAGCCCGGTAAATCCGCGCCGCGTTAGCTTTAACTTAACCGGCTGATGTTTAAATCCACAAAGTCATACATCACGAACCGTGATCTACAGTCATGTGGAACCTCACATCTTACGACATTAATCGGATCAAAGGGCAGCTTCAGGCGCGCAAGGCGCGGATCGATGCCAGATATGCCGAGGAGACCAAGGCGCTCGATACGGACTTTGCCGATCTGGAAACGCTCGAGCGGGTAGCTGCGGGCCTGGCGCTCAAATTCAAGGCCGACGAACCCGTCGATGCTGCCGAGGAGAGCGCGGAAACCCCCGCCGAGGAGAGCTCCGAGAGCGACGCCGACCCGGCGCCCGAAGTGCAGCTCGCGGCAGCCGCCGGCGAGACCAGCGGCCCGGATGCAAAATTCGGCTCGCGCTGGCGCCTGGCTCTGCGTGAGCGCCCGGTCGCATCCGAGGCCGAGTGATTGGTCGGCGGCGAAGCTTTGTTCAATAAGCTGCAGACGCCGGAACAGCACCGCCGGAACACAATGCCGGCGGCTCCCCAACCAGAGACCCAGTGAGGAAATAAGTGAACGACGGAGCGATGAATAACGGGCATGCCCCGCAAGATGTCGATGTATTGGAATCGAAAGAGGTGTGGAGCGAATACCGGCTGGCTGACGGCACGGTGCTGCGCATCAAGCCGGTGATGATCATGGTCGCCCGGATGGACGGCGAGCATACCCTCGAGGGTGACCCGGTATACAACATGAAGTCGACGCTGGTCACCGACGTCAGGGCTCCCCAAGAGCTGAAGAAATCGGCGTAATCCGTCGCGATGGCCAGACATTTCAAATCGAGCTCGTGGGCGCCGCGGGTATCCGGCACATCCGGATCGGTTCATCTCGGCCGAACCGACGAGACCTCGCCCCGCAGCTCGCTGGTGCCGATTCCGGTGCTGATGGTCGGCTTCAAGAGCACCGGAATTGCGCTGACCGGCGCTACAAACTTTGTTCGCCAGCCGCAGCCGTCGGAGCAAGCTGCGCCGCCGCCCGCCGGAGACGGCGCGCCGAGCGCCGAGTCGACCGCGAACCCAGAGCCGCTGGCGGCGGAACCGGACAATGGCGCCGAGCCGGCGTCGGCCAAGGAGCGCCGGGCACCGTCTGCCTCCGGGCAGGGCGACAGCATCGACCTGATCATCGACAAGCTGCCTCGTCATGCCCTCGTCAAGCCGATCCCAGTGACCATATCGCCATTAGGGGACCGGGTGTTCATCGCTTCGACCGCAGATCTCGACATCACCGTGACCGGCAATTCGTTGAGCGATGCGCTGCTGCTGCTCAAGCAACAGCTCGAATCAACATATGAGAGCCTGCGCGGCAAGGCGTCGGGCCGGGAAGAGGAACGGCAGCTCCGGCGGCTGCGAGAATATATCCGCGATCATTGAGCCGACAATGGGCCTCTTGAGGTAACCAACGCCGCGGCATTTCGCGTTGCCGTCAGGTCTCGACTTCCAGAATGGGATGCACACGGTAAGCGAGGCGCCAGACCCTACCTGGCGCCTCGCGGTGCTTTCCAAGGGCCTCCGCGATAGATCACGCGGATCCGGATGCCCCCGGGCGGCAGCACTCCCCCTGAGCGGCAAAGCGCTTCTCTATGTCTATGGAGAGCTGCCAATGACTGTGTGGAGATCCTCGACCTCCTGATCTAAGATCCGGCCGCAGATAAACGCGTCCGCCTTATAGGCACAGCACAATGTGGCACCGGGCCGTTGGGAGCATCGTAGCGCTTGCCTTGAGCTTGCTCGCGGCGCCTCTCCCGGCCGACGCCCAGCCGTCAGCGAAGGTTCCGACGATCGGGTATCTCTCCATAGCCGGGAGCGGTCCACTGGCGGCGTCCTTCCGCCAAGGACTGCAAGACCTTGGCTATATCGAGGGCCGGACCATTGCAATTGCGTACCGTTCCGCCGAGGGAAAACCCGAGCGGCTCCCCGCTCTTGCCGCTGAGCTGGTCCAACTTCCGGTCGATGTCATTGTGGCACAGAGCAGCCAAGTGGCCCAGGTAGCCAAGGACGCGACGGCGAGGATCCCGATAGTCATGATAGCAGGCGCCGATCCTGTCGCCATCGGCCTCGTCGACAGCCTCGCGCGGCCGGGCGGGAACATCACAGGGCTAACCCTGATGAGCGCGGAGTTGGCCGGGAAGCAGCTGCAGTTGCTGAAGGATGCGATTGGCGGCCTGGGACGTGTCGCGGTACTATGGAACGCGCGCGATGTCGCCATGACCAACATCTTCAGTGAGCTTCAGACTGCGGCGCCAGTGCTGAGTGTGATCGTCCAACCGCTGGCAGTGCAGGAGGCCGAGGATATCGACAGCGCTATTGCGACGATGACCGAGGAACGCCCCGACGCGCTCTTCATGATCACCGATGTGCTAACCCTCAAATACACGAGCAAGGTCATTGATTTTGCGGTGCAGCACCGGCTACCGGCGATGTTCGCGAGCAGCGGGCCCGTGGGCGAGGGCGGGTTGATGTACTATGGACCGAGCGTCACTGACGCGTACCGTCGCGCGGCCTATTACGTTGATCGCATCCTGAAAGGCGCCAAGCCGCGCGACCTGCCGGTCGAGCAGCCGACCAAGTTCGAGCTGGTCGTCAACCTGAAGACCGCCAAGGCCCTTGGCATCACCATTCCCCCGAACTTCCTGATACTCGCAGACAAGGTGATCGAGTAGAGGCGCCCTCAGTAAAGCTCGCTCGGCATGCGGCGGGCGAGCTCGGCGTCGTAGGCGGCGG